>VTLG01000493.1_pt1 | contig 109497 bp, 117 predicted proteins | sample 4694571 | NCBI WGS metagenome assembly VTLG01 (sample SAMN12604809, study PRJNA352737) | marine metagenome | biome: ENVO:00000447; feature: ENVO:00000209|ENVO:00000569|ENVO:01000036; material: ENVO:00002151; isolation source: viral sequences binned using virsorter ... | reverse complement strand
ACTTACCAGTGGTGCAACATTAGTGCCAACTTCTGCGGCAGTGAAAACCTATGTGGATGCTCAGGTAGATACCGCAGATAGTTTCAGCGAAATGGCTGATGTATCACTTACCTCACCTGCTGCTGGTCATCTAGCAATATACGATGCAACACAAAGTAGATGGGAGAATGCAACACTAACTGCTGGAACGAATGTAAGTATAACAAATGCAGATGCTGGAATTACAATTGCTTCGACTGATACAACCTACACTGCAACCGCAACAAAGGGATTGGCTCTAAGTGGAACCGCTTTCAGTTTAGATGACCCTGATAACACAAACATACAATTGATGTCATCTGGTGCAAATGGTTCTGCTTCTAACCCTGCTCAGAGAGATGCAGCAACTGGCGATGAGATTCTAATTTGGGATATTTCTGCTAATGGTGGAAATGGTGAATGGGCCTTCATGAGTCTATCACATCTAGCAGACTTTGCTGTAGACAATGGTGGAGAATCTGGTGGAATAAAGGTATTCAAAACAATCAGCGTTAGTAATGACGGTGGTTCTTCTTCTGGTTCTGATATGGTAGCAGATGCTACTGCTGATACATTAGACATTGAGGCTCAAGCCGGAATAGCACTAACTGCGGCGGGTGGTTCTTCAGGTAACCAAAAATTATCAATTGGTGTAAACATAGATACTCTAACTGCATTAACTTCTACACCCCATACAACTGAAGATTCTTTCATGGTTTCTGATGATGGGACTGAGAAGAAAATAACTATGGCTAAAGTTGCTGATGGTGTTTTCGCTCATGTAAGTGGTGACGCTACGATAGCCGCAGGTGGGGCTTTAACAATTGCAAGTGGAGCAGTTGAAAATGCAATGCTTGCCAGTTCAAGCATTACCGTAAGTGATGGTTCTAACTCAACTGCTACTGCTTTAGGTGGAACAATCACATTTGCTGGAACTGCAACTGAAACTACAGTCACAGAAAGTAGTGGCACAGTTACAATAGGATTACCAGATGATGTATCTCTTGACGGAACCCTCGATGCAGTAGGTTCTTTCACGTTGAACTATGCAGGTTCAGATGGGTATGCTGATATTATCGGCCCAAGTAATAGAGATTTGAGATTCGTTCTCCGAGACAATGGTGACGGAGATAGTTTCCTCTTTAGAAATGCGGCTGGCACAGATTTGGTGGATATAGCAAGAACGGGTAATGTTACTATAAACGGCGTTATTGCTGGTCTTGATGGAAAATTACAACTTGGTGCTTCACAACAATTGGATATTGACTTCGATGGTTCTCATACACGCATAACCCATGATGCGGCAACAGATTCTTGGATGATATTCAAGAACGAAGACGGTGCAGGTTTCCAGTTCAACATCGGTAGTGACAGGGGCATCGAGATAAACAAAGATGGCAATGTAGAATTGTATTATGATGGCACTAAGTCGTTTGAAACTACTTCTGCTGGTGGAACACTAACAGGAGATTTGACTGTTTCAGGAGATTTACAAGTTAGTGGTAATGACATCAAATCATCTACTGGTGCGACAGTAATGACACTCTCAGCAGATGATGTCACCTTCGCCTCTAAGGTGACTATCGGTAATTCATATATGCAAGATGATGGTGCTAACTGGCAACATTACGCTAATGACCAATTTCAACACTTTGCTCTAGGACAATGGGGAGGACACTTCTTCTACACAAAGGCAGGTGTAAGTGGCGGAAGCAACGTATTCCAATTAGGAATAGATTACAACGGTAATCTCAGATTAGGCAACGGTGCTAACAAAACTATCCACATGGCTGATACTGCTGAAGATACCGCAGGTAAGAACCTATTACTAAGGGCGGGAAATACAACTGCCGGAACTACAAACAACATAGCAGGTGGACACTTATATCTTCAAGGTGGGCAAGGTAAGGGAAGCGGTGCTGGTGGAAACATATACTTCCAAGTCGCAGACGGAGGTAGTAGTGGAAATAGCCTAAACTCTCTAGCAACTGCGCTAACAATTTCAGATGATACTACAATAGCAACTGCATCTACATTGACAGTTGGTGGTGACTTAATTGTTTCCGGTTCTACAACTACTGTTAATTCCAACACAGTAAACATAGGAGATAGCATAATCACATTAAACTCTGATGAGACAGGCACTCCTTCGCAAGATGCAGGTATAGAGATAGAGAGAGGAACCTCAACGAACAAGTCATTCTATTGGGATGAGAGCGAGGATGAATGGACAGTAGGTTCTGAGAACTTCAAAGCAGGTAGTCTTGAGGGTCCGCTAACTGGAAATGCATCTACTGCTACTGCATTAGCAACTGCAAGAAACATACATGGCGTTTCCTTCGATGGAACTTCTAACATTGATTTATCTGAGGTTATACAAGATACAGTCGGAGCAATGTTCAGTAGTAATACTGAGACTAACATTACTGCAACTTATCAAGACGATGACGGAACAATTGACCTAGTAGTAGATGCGGCAACTGTTGGAGATGGATTAACATATAACGGCACAACTGCTAATGGCATTTTGACATATGGTAGTGCTTCAACTATTGATACGGAATCTACCTTGACCTACAACCCTGCGGGTCAATTGTCTATTCTTCCCGCAAGTGGCTTTGCTCGTATAGAAATGGGTGGTTCTGCGGGTGCTTACATAGACATGAAGAATGATTCATCTGATGATTACGATGCTAGATTAATTACAGATGGAACAGGACTGGATATTATTGCCGCAGGTGCAGGTAATCAAATAGACTTGAAGACAAATGGCACTAGTAGATTCAAGGTTGAAGATGCTGTTATTACAGTTGCTCCTAAGACAACATTTGCTACAACGGTAAATATTGGTTCAACAACTAACTCTCCTGCTGAATTGAATATAGTAAGAGGCGGTGATGATGCCGCTTTGATTAACTTCTCTGAACAAGACCAAGCAGACATTGAGTTTGGTATCTTTGGAAACTTCGCAGGTGGTGGAGAGACAGGAAACGGTATTTACATTGGAACAGGGATTTCGTCTTGGGCAGGAAATAGCGCACCAATAATGTTCTTCCAAGGTGACGGAAAGGTGGGTATGGGAACTAAGACACCACAACACTACCTTGACATGTGGAAGAGTGAACCTTCAATCAGATTAGTGGATACAACAGATACCGCAGGTGGAGCGAAGATAATTCTCGGTGAGGATAGTAACGTCACTCAAGCGAGTGAGTCTTCTGTTGAGTTTGGTTGGGAGATGATGTATAACTCAACCGGAAATGACTTCTTTGAATTGAAGATGATGGATAATACGAATGGGGATGTTGCTAATGCCCTTGTCGTAGATAGATTTGGTAAAGTGGGAATAGGCACTGACGGTCCTAGTAAAAATCTAGATGTAGCGGGAGACATTGGGCTTACAGGAGATTTGTATTTAGCACAGACCAAGAAAATCTATTTTGATTCCACAGATACTTACATTGGTGCAGATGCCGACACAGTTGAGGATTTACACTTAGGAGCAGATGGAAATATCTCATTAGACCCTGATGGCGATGTAATCGTCAGAGTAGGTTCGGGAACTGAATACGTCAGATTCGATGGTAGTGAGCAGAGAGTAGGAATAGGCACTACGAGTCCTGATGCTTTGCTTCATGTGGATTCAGGTAGTGATACCGGAACTGCAATTATTGCTGACGGAGATATAGTAGTAAGAAGACAGAGCGATAATGCAGAAGGAATCAGATTCAATGCAGAAAATCTGGTAAGCACTACTGCTGATATTCTATTCCATGAAAGTGCTGTGATTGCTTGTGGAAATGATATGTATTTCGCTATTGATAGCGATGGAACCACAAGCGATGCTTTCTTCCAATGGAAGAAGGATGGCGACCAAAGCGATACGGGTTCTGCTATAATGACTCTTACAGAAGCAGGTAATCTCGGAATAGGCACGACAACCCCTGCTTTCCCATTAGAAGTTGATGGATTCATTTCAACAGCAAGTGGAATTGTCCATATGGGCGATACCAACAATACTATTTCATTTGGTACTGATACTCAGTCATTCAATACTGCTGGTAGTGCTAGAATGACAATTGCATCTGATGGTGCAGTTGCAGTAGCAGGTGCATTCTCTGCGGCTACGAAGTCTTTCGATATAGAACACCCAACAAAAGAAGGAAAGAGATTGCATCACGGTTCTCTTGAAGGGCCGGAACACGGTGTCTACATCAGAGGAAGACTAGAGGGAGATGTAATCGAACTACCTGACTACTGGCTAGGTCTAGTTGATGAGGATACAATCACAGTTCAACTGACTCCCAACAAGGGATTCCAACAGATATACGTTGACCACATAGAGGACAACAAGGTGTATGTTGGAACTCAGACTGATACACCAATTGACTGCTTCTACTTCATACAAGCAGAGAGGAAGGATGTTGAAAAGATGGAGGTAGAGTATGACGCTGTGGTTTGAGGAACTCAAGAAGGAGAAGGATGCTTGCTACCGTAAGGTAAGAAGCAGATACAAGAAGTGGCCTTCTGCTTATGCTTCTGGTGCGTTGGTTCAATGTAGAAAGAAGGGTGCGGCTAATTGGGGTAACTCAAAAAAGAAGAAATCTGTGAAGAAAGCAGATGATAGTATTTGGAAAGACTGGGTAAGTTGTGCATCTTGTACTGATGACAAGGAAGGAACGGAACCGTGTGGTAGAAAGGATGCTTCAACGGGAACAAAGAGAAGGTGTCGCCCGACCTGCTCTGCTTGTAGGGACTACAAGAGAAGAGGTGGAAAACCCAAAAGAAGAAAGGCTGGTACGTTCAGCAGAGAAGAAGACAAGGGACTTCGTGGTTGGTTTGAAAGGAGAGGTTAAGATGACTTGGGAAGATATAGTAAAGAAAAAATGCGAGTGTGGGCAAGACCCATGTAAGACATATGGTAGTGTAAAGAAATACTCCATAGAGAAAGGAAAGGGAGAAAGACATTTTTACATGGAAAACGGTAAGCCGAAACAATACATTGGGCCTACACACAAACACCCAGATGGAACGCTCATGTCTGGTGAGAAACACGTAGAAGGTGAAAGTAAAGTCCTACAACACTTCTACGAATTAAGTGAAGATGCTTTGAGACATCTAAGTAAGGACACTACGGAGATAAAGTGAAATGGAAATTTGGTTCGATACAATGTGCAAATCTGGCAGGTGTACCAGAAGCACGAAGAAAACGTCATCTACGGCTAAAGGAAAGAAGTGGATGAAGTGTGTCAGGAAACCCGGTGGAGGATACAAGAGAGTACATTGGGGTCAAAGGGGAGTAACGGTTTCTGGTAAGAGAAAGGGAAAGAGAAGAAAGTCTTTCAGAGCAAGACACAAATGTTCTACTTGCAAAGGAGGAAACAATTCCCCGCGATGTATGGCTTGTAGAGATTGGTGATTATATGCACTATGGTCCCGTAGTAAAGAACGCTAACATGCAAATCTGCCTTGACGCACTGAATCCTAAATCATACTCCGGTTCTGGAACTACGTGGACAGACTTGGGGTTATCGGGCAATAATGGGACTTTAACAAACAGCCCTTCATTTAACTCAAATGGGTACTTCTCCTTTGATGGAACAGACGACTATGTTGCGTTGACAGAATTTACATTTGATACTGCTAACGGAACAATGGAGATATGGCTCAAGTCTGCGGCAGTAGACTACACTAGCAACTATGCAAGTCGAGGTATCTTTGTTGGTCATAATGGAAACAAATACCACCGACTTTGGGCATTGGTTGGAGATGCTGATTATTCTGTATCAATAGAGACTAATACTAATGAAGACTACATACCATCTGGAATAGTAGATGAAGTCGATAACAATTGGAATCAGATAGTTACATCTTGTATCGGTGGAACCTGTAAGACGTATCTAAACGGAGTCGAACAATATGAAGCAACAGGTGAAACTAATGATATATTGGTAAATCAGATTGTAGGCTCAAACACCGATTCTAACTTTCAAGGAGACATTGCTCTATTCAGACACTATAACGTTGGTTTGACGGGAGCAGAAGTAATACAGACCTACGAAGCAACCAGAGGTAGGTTTGGATGAGTAAGAATGATGGTACAGAAAATACATTTCGCAGATTGGAATTCAGGGATGTAATCAAGAGAGTAGAAGAAGAATATGCAGAAGAGCATTTGACGATGGAGGAAGAGTAATGGGTTTCGGTAATGGTCTTACTCTTGCTTCCCCTCACAGGATTCTCTTCAATGTAGATGCCAAAAATCCAAAGTGCTATTCTGGTAGTGGTACGACTGTAACTGATTCTATCTCTGGAACCACTCTCTCATTGAACAATGGTGCGGCATTCTCCAATGGAGCGTTTGCCTTTGATGGTTCAAACGATGGACTGAAAGCAAGTGCGGTTATTCCCGGTATGGATTTTCAATACACTCAGGAGTTTACACTAGAATTAGTTGCTAAGGTTAAGGAGACTGGAACAGGATACATATTGAACAATAGAGCCGCAAGTGATGGTTCACAGAACTATCGAGGTTGGGGAATACTATCCTCTGGAAGTTCTCCCGATACAATAGTCAAAGGAACACTTGGTAGGTATCAAGGAGGACATAATTGGGTTGGTACTGGTTGTACCGCCGCAGACTTCACTAACATCGTATACGACAAATGGTGTCACATAGTTTACTCATACGCAGGTAATGGTATAGAAGCCAGTCTGTTTTTGAATGGTATTGATAAGAGTGACTATGACAACCCACCCAACGATAACACGAATAATATTTATGATGCTAACAACGTAGCAGATACGATAAACTATGATAGTGACAATATACTTTCAATTGGTATAGATAGCGTAAACGATTCTGATTGGGCTAGTTACAGTGAAGTTGCAATCGCTAGAGTATACAATGTGGCTCTCACACCAAAAGAGGTTTTGAAGAACTTCAATGCAGTTAGAGGAAGGTTTGGTTTGTAATGGGAGTAGCGGGTGGTTCTAATATTGCTACGCCTAGTAGTCTAGGTTTCTCCTTTGACCAATACAACAGTAAGTCACAGAAGGGCAAGGCTTCTATCAACGTAGTGCTGAATCAAAATCTACATGTTGGATGGTCACAGGGTTATACAGAAGGAATAGAATGGAATCTAATTGACCCACCAGTAGGTATTACTGCTCCTGTTGTGTCTTTTCATGATGATGGTACTGGAAGTGGTTATTGGTATTCCTACGGTAACCACGCACCACAGGCTAACAGTACCCAATATTCATATTCCGTATATGTGAAGACGACAGATAAGACTGGTTTGTATCTTAGAATGTATACCGCAGACAATTCAGAGAGTGATAGGGTGACTCTAGCATACAAGTATTTTACACCCGAAGGTGAGACAAATTCCTCATATGTTCTGCTTACTGGTGCAGACGAGAACCTAGCAGACGAGAGAGGATGGGTTAGATTAGAATGGGACAATGCCTTTACCACCGATTCGGATTGTGATTCAGATAGCGTCAGTCATAGATATGGTAGTCTACAATCAGACCCACACATAGAGAGACTGTATCTCTGCGCTCCACAATTAGAGGCGAATGATGTTTGCACTCCTTATGTTCCAGTAGAAGACTTTGCAAATCAGTTAACGAGGAAACAAACTCCGACCAGTGGGTATAATCTAACATCAGTGAGAGGCAATGCATTGTACAATCTAGTTACTAGTGACGCTACGGCTACTGAGAACGTTACTTTCTTGGGAGACAATACGATTACCTTTGCAAGTGGAGATAATTTTCAAACAGGAGATATATCCTATCCATCTACATTTGCCGACCCTTTCTCAATAGAGTGCTGGATTTACCACGATAGCAGTAATACTTGGGCCAACTCATACAGAGGAAGATTAGTTGCTAGGGGTTCCTATGCAGGTTCACATGGATTATGGCGACATAATGCTGGTAATGGTGTAGTTAGTGCTTGGGTCAGGTCTGGTGGGACTTCTAAAGAAAGAACGACTACTTTGAATGATAATGCTTGGAATCATGTAGTTATGACATGGGCGAATGATTCTCTTTTGGCGATATACAAGAATGGGGAATTAGGCCAATCATACGCTCCCGGCGACCTTACAGCAGATGTACCTGATACTGGAACATGGATAGTAGGAGGTTCTGGTGCGGCAAGTGGGGCTTCTGGTAGCAACTATATTGGAAAGATGGCTAAGGTAAGAATCTATAAAACCGCCCTTACTGCTAATCAAGTGAAGCAGAACTACGCCGCGTCTAGGGGCCACTTCGGATTGTGATATTATGGCAGATAGTGATAAGATAATTACGATAACACCGAATACTAGCGTAGCGACTACACATCCAGAAATCAAATTCGTAGGTAAAGATAACTCTCCCATGTATCTGAGAGTATTGGATGATAACTCATTATCTTTTGAAGGTGCAGAAGGGCAGGTTTTCTCAATGAGTCCCACTCTCTCTAGTGGAGATATATTCAGCGTCAATGACATATCCGGTGTTCAAAGCATGGTAGTAAATGCAGATGGAACTATAACAATAGACGCACAGACTAAATCAACTACGATAAAGAACAATGCATCGAATACTTCTACTTTGATTCTAGAGAATACGAATGCTGATGCGGCTGATGGGCCTATGTTAGAGTTCTATCGTAATACTCCATCGCCCGCAGATGGTGATGATACTGGTGCTATTGTATGGACAATGCAAACTGATGCAGGAAACAAACATGAGTTTGGTAGGATAGTAATGGAGTATAGTGATGCCTCTGATGGTAGTGAAGATGGTGAAATGATATTCAAACTAACAGAAGCAAGCGCAAATGAACAAGAATTTATGAGACTTCGTGGTGGTTCTAGACAGATTGAGTTGAATACCGCTAAGGATGACATAGACCTATGTTACAATTCAGACGCTACGGATAATTTTTTCTTCATTAATGCGGCCACTCAACGGATAGGTGTAGGAGATGCGGGTACTGCTCCTGACCATCTATTACATCTAGAAGGAATAGATGGTGGTAATGGAGAGATATATGTTGAAAGGGCTAGTGGAGCAGGAATCAAGACACAGGCACAATCAGCAACCGGGGTGTTTGGAACTGCAACCAATCATACTCTAGCATTGATGACGAATGGTTCTCAGAGACTCAAGATAAACAATGTCGGGGGAATCGAAGCAGTATCGAATGCGAATGGTTGGAACCTTTGGCATAAATTGACTTATGGTAAGTTAGATTATGGGACTGCGGCAGGTCAAGGTCATGGACTTAATTTATTGACATTCGATGATAACGAAGTAGGTCTACCCAAGTACGCCTTACCTAGAGATATCACCATACGAGCAGTTTCGTTTCATACCAATGGAGTTGTTCTTTCCGGTAGTACGGCACAAGTGTTTAGGATATTCGCAAATGGGGATGCAGGGCAAGGAACGCTAACTAATATCTCTTACAACGCCAGTCAATTCACAAGACAGAATAGTGAGAACGCTAATGCTACTGACCATTATCTAGTAGTCACAGGAGTAGATGCTTCATACAGTGCAGGGGATACACTAGCATGTAGAAGGGAATCCGGTGCAGTAGACATGGGTGATTACGTGGTAAATATTTGGTATAGTATTGATAATGCTTAGGTGATAATATGGTTGAACATGGTGAAGAAGAGCAGGAAAGAAACCCAAACGTGACAGTAGAATACAATGTAGGTCCGGGTCATTCGCTGTATGATGAGACAGAAGCAGATGCATTTGCTTGGCAGGAACTCAGAGCGAAAAGAAACTTCCGCTTGAAGAGAGTAGATGTCTATCAAGGGGTCTTACTTTACAACACTCTAACAGAAATACAACAAACTGAGTTGGCTACATACAGACAGGCACTTTTGGATTTGCCAAGTGACTATGATGACCCATATGAAGCAATGGCAAACCTACCAACAATACCATCTTGGCTAAATTAACTCGCAATCCCACCAATGGAATTTAGTTAGTTTAACTTTTTTTAGCGGTAAGTTTTTTTCCATATAATCTCACACAAGTAGCGCAAAAGGTAAATGATTTTCTAGTCATCCTTCGTCTGCATCTAGCACATTTGTAGGCTTCATCTAGATTTCTTATGTAATTCAAAAATGAAACCCCATTGTAAATTGATTTTCTAAATGTCCGTTTTAACCCACCCTAGAGAGAGCGTTTTTTTGCCCACTCCATGGCAAGGTAATCTAACCTGCCCAACCACGAAATTAGACCACTTGCAAGTACAATCATGAAAGGAGTGTAGAAACTCAGGGGCATTTCAAACGTCAAGTCATGTAAGAAACTCATGTCCAGAATTTCAATCATGGCTCTTCACTCCTGAAATACTTGGCTAATTCTTTGAATTCATTTACTAGAAGAAACGAAGCACAAAAAAGAAAGAAGCCCATTAGAATATAGACAGGAAGAAAGGGTGAGTATTCCATAGTTTATCTTACCTGTGCCTTCCAATATTCCCAATCCCAATCTGGATGTTGTTGCATTAATTTTTCTAATCTAATATCATGCCTATCTTTTCCATCAGCCATCTGGTAAACCTCCCGACATCCATGAAAGCGCGGTGTAAAAATTACACCATAAATATTGTCGTTAAAATTTACCAAATCTACCTTACTACACCATGAGATTTGGTTTTCGGAACTTCATATACTCTCGGATTTGATGTTTCGCAAATACTGAAGTTTCCCCGTAGTTCTTCAGTTATTAGAATCGGCTTCTATATAGAAAACTACTTTTTTTAATAGAAAACTGTTTTTTCATATAGAAAGCAAAAAAAAGTGTTTGGAAGCCAAAAAAAAAGTTGGCCCAATGGCCGGAAGATTACTCTTCCCGCCAAAGGGCTTTACATTCTTTACATTCCCAGATTAGGATTTTTTCTAAAGAGCCAACTACGTGGCCCTTGATTCTTCTTGGGATTGTTCTTTTATCGCAGAACTTACACTTACTGCGGAGGGACACGACCAGACCTCTGCTCTTCAAGAATCTGATTCTCCAGTCTACTCATGTATTCATCTATTGTCTTCTCATCGTACTTTGAACTACCAAAGGTAGCAAAGAAAAGCAGGGACATTCCCATGATGAAAAATATTCCTAAAATCCACTCAAATGTCGTTGCCATTACCAATCAACTCCTAGGTCGAGGACTTCCTCTTGGTCTAATGAGAAGCCCTTGACTACTTTATTGTTCTGTCCATGTTCCCACAATTTGTAGACTAACTCGCAATCCATGAGGCAATATTCTGCTACCTCTGCATAACCACCCGCTTTCCAGACTTTAGGAGCATCTTCGCTCTTCATTAGTTTCTCCGCACCTAGCGTATGGTGAACCAAGTTATTCAACGAATACCTCTCCTTGTATTCCTTTTGTAGTGTGTGGCTAGTGTCGATGTATGCTTCCGCATCCATGTACTTCTTGATGCAATAGATGTCCATTGCGTTCTTCAATACTGGTAGGTCAAACCCTACTATATTGTGTCCTAGAAGTTTACCTCCCTTCTCAAAGTGGTCATCCAAGTCAAACTTCAACTCGGATATGGACTTAACAATAGTGTTGGGGAGTTTCAAGTCATCCAATGCTTTGTCAATATAGATGGTTCCTTTGTCTCCATCATAAGTACATACAGTAGAGACTCGGAACATGTGGGTATTACCCCACCCACCTATCTCATGGGCGTAGTTTTTAGTTTCTAAATCAATGGCTAGTACAGACATCATGATTCCTCTGTGTCAGCAGACCAGATAGAATCCAATTTCTTCTTAGCAGATTTAGCGGGGTCTGGGTCTTCTATTACAGATTCCCTAGCCATGAAAGCAACAAGTTTGTCACCTGCTACGCTTATCATGGTCTTTACTTCCCAACCTTCCTGTCCATAAGTATTCAAAGATTCGATGATTATCTTCGGACCTTCTGCAACTTGAAAAACAAGATACATGTTTTCATATTGCTTCTTCATTCTTTAACCTCCTTTTCGACAATCTTTGTGTAAACCGACCTTCCCTTCTTGGCCTCGTTGAATACTCCAGTCTTAGCCAATTCTTTGTAGTTTCGGTATATTGTAGCCTGTCCTTTACCTGTCGATTTACGGACATTCTCCAACAATTGTTGCTTGTTCACTCTCCCTTCACTATCTGCTACGGTTTTTAGGTTTTCATATTCTGCCTTGAATACTTTGATTCCTAATTTGTCTTGTCCAGTTATTCTCTCCTGTCTAAGTGAGGTGTCCAACCACGATATGAGAGACTTGTAACATGCTCGTATTAATCTAGAAGACTGTTGAACATGCTTGTCTGTGACATAGTATCTGTTCTTCTTGATTCTGATGGTAGGGGCTTCTGTGATAGCACACAATACTGCCATCCTCGCCATGCTTCCTTGCATCCTAGTGATGAAGTTGTTAGCCAATGACAACACCGATGGCCTACTTGACTGAACATAATTCTCAAACTTCTTTGTCTCAGCCTTGATTGAATCTCTAAAGTTAGGAGCGAATCTCATTGTCTTCGTTCTATCCTTTCCGTTTTCTTCAAAGTGTTCTTTCAGACATTCATACACCTTTACTATCGCATCTCCAAACTGATTGATGGGTTGTGCGCTATCTGCAACTGTACCATATGAGTCTGCTACTTTTGCACGTAGTTCGTTCTGTAGTTCTATTGGTATCTCCCTGATGAAGAGTACCGACCTCTGCATTAAACCAGTCTCTGCAATAACCCTAGTCATGTTAGTTGGGATGTAGGTAGTTGCGAAGATACTTCTCTGACAATCACAAATTAGAACATGGCCCTTAGCCAACTTCTTCTTGATAAGGTGATTATTCCCATGAAGCGAATTCATGAACTTGTTCATGTACATCACAACGTTCTCCTTGTGTTGTGAACTCTTGAAGACACCAGAATACTCAAACTCGTCATATGCGACTAATCCACTACCTTCCAATGCGCCGTACACTTGTACGGGAACATCCACTACAGTAGCATTACCTTCATCGTCAGTCAACGTTTCTCTTTCTTCTGTTATCGTTCCAATCAAACCTGCATCAGTTGTGTCTTCGACATCCATGATATCGAAGTTGGTTCCGTGGTTCGCATTGAGAACCTCAAACACATAGTTGGATACAGGGCCGAAGAAGTTGTACAATTCGGACTTTCCAGTACCAGATGTCTGCATCCATATCAATTGGATTCTGGTATCATCTGTCCTTCTTCCATGTGGTATTGCGGCCATGTCCTTACATATCTGACCTAGTAGAACAAAGTATGACAATGCCGCAGGTATCTCATTGTAGTAAGACACCTCTGATGCAGAATTGACATACTGCTCAACTAGGCTAGGTAACTTCCGTTGCTTCGCCTTCGGGACTTCTTTTGACAAAGACTCCCAATACTCACGTTCAACGTGAGCCTCTCTTGCTTCTCTTGCTATTTCTTTTTCATTCATATTTATATCTCCATTTTTGTTTCTTTGTTCAGAGTGTTTATTACTCTCTCTGCTAGAGTTTGGCCTACGCCATCTATTTCGCACAATTCTGAAATTGATGCTTCTCCTATTTCCATGATAGAACCAAATTTGTCTAGCATGAGTTTAGCCTTATTCAGACTTATTCCTTTAATCGTAGTCAGAACATCCACCCTCAAATCGGTGGTGGTTATTCTCTTTACAATTCTAGGAGTGTATACTTCTCTGGTGATTGGTTGCATTTTACAAACCGTACAAATCACCTCTGCGGCAGTTAATGAGTCCTTGACCCATATTACGCTACAATCAGTATCTAGTATTATTCTGCCTAATGCACCATAGAACTTTTTCCAAGTTAAGGTGCGTAGGATTTTTGGATTGATATCAGACTTGACATGTGCGAGATGTTGTCTGAATGCCTTGTCAAACGAACCGTGTACTATCACAAGGTTGTTGTCAAAGGCTCTATCCATGTTATCTAGTTGCTTCCACAGTCGCTTGTTCTGCACTGACTGTAGGAAGTCGAAGGATGACTTTGCCTCAAAGCAGACGTTGTTGAAGGTATAGTCTCCAAACTCAATCCATTCCTTCTCAAAGGGTATGTTCATCTTTCTTGCTTTCTCTTCTACTTGTTCCGTTAGAACAGAATTTTCCCTACTATCAATAATTAGTTTATTCATCTGAAAACCGCCCTGTGATTACATGAATCGCATTTCATTACTGCCTTCTGTATCTTTGTACCTGCTCTTTGATAGGGAAGTTTGGTAGTAAACATCCTACCTTTGCATATTGGACACTTAACTCCCCGCATTTCTTTTCCTCCCATGTTTATCTACCTTAGAGTAATCTGTCAATGTCTGTATCTTTTTACAGTCTAGGCAAATTCTCTTCTTCACATTGGGAGGTGATGGTAGTTTACCCCATCTGTTACATGGACATCTGTTATCCTTGAACCGAATGCTACTCATCAGGATACCTCCAACACCTGCCAATACAATATCCTTGTGGTATTAGAACAGACTCGCAACCCGGAGCATGATACCCCTTCTGCACGATTCCCCTAACATACTTCTCACTTAGACCACGATTCCAATCAAGCCAGATACCCGGCTTCTCTGCTATTGTCTCCAATTCATCCATAATCATACTTACTATCTTCTCCTGTTGTGGTAACCCGATGTGCCTCTCACCTATGCTCAGTAAATCTCTATACCATTGAATGAGATACACCCTAGCATAGTGGCTAGGATTCTCAACTGTAATGGCATTCTGCAAGCATGGTAGGATAGGTAGGCTTGCCAGTTTGTCTGGCATCTCAATCTCAGTGTCTGATACACTAACTGGTTTGACCTTCGGCCAATCAATCAGTTTGCCACCATACACGAAGTCCTCCTGTACTTGTTTCTTTGCCATCTCAATGATAGTATCAAGACTTGCCGTCTTATCCATATCTAGTGGAATACAATAGTATCCGTCACTACTTAGGTTGAGTGTGTTTGGTATCCTACGAAGTCTGGTGGTCTGAATACCTGTCCTGTCTAACGTAGGATAATCCTTAGCCAACTCGGTATAATACGCTTGAATGCTTCTGATATCATCTGCTCTCTTACCATAAGCGATGATGTGAAAACCTTTGCCAGAAAAGAATGGTCTGAACTTAATACCCTCATCTTGAAACTTCTTACATACTCCAGAAAAATCTCTGTGGGCATTCTCCAATGGTTCACCGTGAGCATCAAAATCTAGAAACATCTTGTCTAGAATCGCAGAAGTGTCTATCTTAGTATTGTCCGTGAACCTCTCAAACTCATACACGGTCATGTAGCAGTTCATTCTGCCATTGTTCATGTTCAACCATTTCAGATATTCTTCTTTACTCTTCACTAGTTTTCTTGGTATTTGCCTTGAGCCTTTGATGTGACTTCCGGCCCAAACTTCCCTTGGGTATCTCATTCTTATCATCTCCATTAAAATTAATATTCGCATTCATTAGTAATTCTTTGACTTGTATCGCTACGTCTTCCTTCAATCTGGTAATGAGGATTCTCTGAAAGTCCTCACCTATGTCCTGCCAGACGAAATCTAATTTCTCCTTGGCAGACATATCTGTGTATATCCTTTCAGCGAACATATCAACCAGAGCAGACATATCCTGCATCTCTGCAAAAGTCCATTGTTTTTCTTGTAGCATTTCTTCTATTCTATCTCTCACTATATCACTCCCCATATTTTTGCTATTAGCAATAGCGACAAGAATATGTTTACTCCTGCGGCTATCGTTCTGAACAAGGCCATTCTAGCAAAACGGTCTTGACTCCAGTATTCCAATTCATCTCCATTCATTTATTCTTCCTCTCTTATTTGTTCCTCTATACACATTCTACACCATCTACTTCCTACCATTATGTATTCATTACATGTCTCACATTTTACGGTGACTATGCCATTCAAACTAACCATTCCCCCAAGGCACTTTGATTTCTATCTTTCTTAATTGCCTGTAAGTCCCATTCCATTGCATGATAGATTGGTGTGGCTTTCTTTATAACCGACTCCGCATAATGTCTCCAATCTGGTTCATGCCATGACTCTGATAGTTCCTTCTCGGTTATGAAGGAAAAGTAGGATGGTCTTGTTGACCTACCAGAGAACGGATGTGTGTATGTGGCGGGAGAGTGTGGGTCAATCCTAAAGTACAGATATGAATCTGTAATAGGTGTATCCGATATAGTATCGTGATACAATACACCCTCTATCCCAGAACCGATGGTAGGTCGCTTTCCTTCTGATGTGACATAATCTGGTTTATCACAACACTCTCTTCCCATCTGCTTTCTCTCCATCAACTCATGAAGGGTAAAGTTGCTCTTCCAACCGTTCTTTCTACAGTTGTTACAGATTACCTTGAATCTAGATTCTTTGTATCTCGTTCTTGTTAGAACGTCACTAACAGGAATCTTACCTTTCAATACTGCATTGTAAAGCCCATGTAGGTAATCCGTTACATCTTCTTCGCTAAATGCATTGACCCACATGTACAAGACTTGTGTTTGTGTATCCTTACCTAGTTTAGTAATAGACTGTCTCTTGGCAGTAAAACCAGTCATTGAGAACTCGTCTTCTTCAAGAAACTCCCCATCTTTCCAAGTAATCAAACCTGCGTTTCTGTTCTTTGTTACACCTACACCTAGAGTTTTGAAATACTTCTCAAACTCTAACTGTACGGGATGCTCATCCAAACCTAGAATGTTTGGAAACAACTTCTGTACTTCCTTGTTTATATGCTCTACTGCTTCCTTACCTTTCTCAACAGATTCACAATCTACATAGATGGAATCCGTGTGTCCATAAACTACCTTCATTATTCTCTCTCCTTGTAATTATCATGGTCTTTAGGTAACTTGTGTTGCCTTCTTTCCATCATGTTTCTAAGATAACCGCTAATGTTAGTGGCTCCTGTTCGGAAACGCTTCTCAGCAATCTTGTCTCCTTTCGGAACCATCTCGGCCATTAGGCCATCTAACCATGCTCTTCTTCCTACCCAATCTAATATTTCATATTCTACGTGTGCTACGCTTCTCGCTCTTCTTTCCATTTTATCAATTCCTTTCTTATTTTCATAATCTTCTTTTCATCTAAATGTGGGAATGGATTCACCATTCTCAGATAGTCATGTAGCCAATGTCCGATACATACCTTGCATACGAAACCATGTTCCGTCATACAACCTTCGGACTCTACATGACACACCGCACATCTAGCCACCTCTCCCATGTCGCTTCCTCCATGCCTTCTTAGCCTTGAAGTAGGACTTCCAAGTTTGACTCATTCGTATCGCCTCGCTTGGTAGGCCGCTTCTCTAATCGCTTCCCTAGCACTAGCAGTAATTGCCTCTGCTAATTCGATATCACACCAACCGTATCCTTGGAATCCAACAATCCCATAGAACGAAGCCATCAATCTCTTGACCGCTAGTTGGTTGTTGTTCCACATAACGTACTCGGATTTGTCAGATGCATTCTTCATGTTCACCTTGTACTCGTTTCTCAACTTCTTCAATCCCAAAAGAGAACGTGGCAGAAGTCCTAAGTCATCCGTCTTGAAGTATCTCATATTCGTGTGAGTTGATTCACTGAAATCCTTGGGAGTGCTGATGTTTACTGCAAACTCAGTTGGTACTCTCGATTTTGTCTCCCACGAAATGTTTCTTGCAATCATCATGCTTGGATACAGACCCGCGAAGTCAAATGCGGCTACACCGAAATGAAGCCCATTTGTGCCTTCACTAAGCGGGTCATACACCATTGCCCCATCATATGACCTAGACTCTCCTTTCTTGCCTGTAGGAGCCTTCCAAGAAGCATTACGCATGAAGTAAATTCCTGCCATCTTAGTCGCATGATGACATGCATCATACGGTGCTTTCAGAAGTCTCTGAAGAGATAGTATTGCTTCCGTGATGTGGTTGGTAGTATCTAGTTCAACTAGCAATTCTACGTCTATCCTAGCATACTCCAGATAGACATCTGAATCCTCCAACCAAGCCCTAGCAAAGAATTCGTTCTTATCTGGAAACCTATTACTCACTAGTTTCTTCTTTCCAAGAACGGTTTCACCTATGTAGTCAAGTGCCATTGAAGGTAATGTTCCTCTCTGAGAATCCAACCATTGTCTTTCAAACGCCGCATCTAGAGCAACACATATCCTACCCTTGATTGGTTGGTATGTAGGTGAGTAACTGTTCACCTTTCTCTTATCCATAGCGACTTGCTTTGTCTTCTTATCCCAATACACTCCACTAACTTCATCACAAGGAGAAAGTAGTTGAGCATCTAACTTGTTGTGGATGAGTCTCTCGATTAACTTAGGCAAGTCGAACTTCCAACCGAACCAAGAGATAAGCATGTCTGGGTCATGGTAGATAATATCGCTTAGGAAAGCCTGTAGCATCTTCTTCTCAGAAGAATAAAACTTCACACCTTGTCCTAGTCCATCTGTGTCTCTACCATCTGGATACCAAACATATGTCTTGTACCAATTATCATAACTGTCGTAAGACGCAATACAAGTAATCGCACCGTCATGTTCTCCACCTTGCATCCATTCCATATCCCAATACAACTTTCTCATTTCATACTCTGGAAAGAAATCTGGGTTCTCTATGGCATACCTATGATGATGTGCAACATCTCCTTCATATGTGTCGATGTTGTTTCTGTCAAACCAGTTTCTCATCAACTTAGCATAGTGTGGTTTTGGTGGTGACCAAGAAACTTGCTTTAGTCTATCACCGTCAAGATTGACGAAATCAGTCTTCTCGTATGATGGCTTCAATGTGAAACTGCCATAGGCATCTCTACCCTTGCACTCATTCATCTCAACCTCACTATCCTTGATGTAGAACCTAGGCTTGAATTCATCGAAGGATACTTCCTTCGTCTGAACCTTCTTGTATTCATCTCTCCATCTAAGCAGTATCCCTTTTGTCGTAGTATCAATAATCATTCTATCGCCTCAAATAAGGTGCTTTGACCAACAAAGAGTTAGCAGTAGTTATGATAACCGGAGAGTCATCTCGCAAATAAAGAGTCACATAGTTGTCGCTTCCCAGAAACTTGGTAATGTTACCAGTAAACTCAACAGATGCACCATCACCACTTGACTCAGCAATGAGTATGTCGGCAGTAAATCCGTCTGTCATACTACGTTGACTCGATAGGGTCAAAGACTCACCATCGTAGACAAACTTGTATCTAGCCAAGTTGGTGACATCACAACCCTTCACCGCATTAAGCAACTCAGTTGTTGGTATCTTCACCATGTTGTCATACTTGGTCTTACCAAACGTGGGGTAGTCCTGTTCTGAAAGGATTGCATCAAACCTCTCCCTAACTAGATTCACCATAGTTATTGCCGGATGCTCTACGACAACAGGTAACTTAGCCTTATTGTTACCATCGTCTAGAGTCACAAAACCATCAACCGACAGGGTGACCTCATCCTCAAAGGGACTCAGATACTTACCTAACTTGGTGATATCCAATACACACGTTCCGTCTATGGAATCACCATCATCTTGCAATACATCACTACTGGAAATAATACAAGCAGTAGTGTTGTCACCATTGGTTAGTATTGTCCTACCACCCCAAGTTACTTCCATGTGAACGTAGTTGGATAGTACGCCATTCTTTGCAGACTCACCATCGTAATACTTTCCTCTCATCTCTACTCTATCTAACATTTCATTAAATTCATTCTTCTTCATTTCTATTCTCATTTTTATTCCTCAAATATTCTTCATATTCTCCTTCCAATGTTCCCCAATCCTCACATTCAGAACACACTGTAGCACCATAATAGCACAGGTTCTCATGACAAACCGTGCATTCAACTGCGTGTCTATTCTTCCCCATGATTCATCGCCTCATATCTTGCAAGTCGTTGCTCTAACTCAAACTTACCAAACTCTATCACAGACCGTAGAGATGTCCCAAACTTCTCATCTCCGAACAGGCTTGCCATTCTGTAGGGTATCACTATCAAACAGTCACATGCATCACAACATCTACCATCAGCAACAGGTTGAGCGTTGTTTCCATGTGTCCAATACACCTTACCATTGTGGCTTCTGTGTTCTATGTCCTTCTTACAAAGGACACATTGTATAACTTCCTCGCTCATACCCATCCCGCCATACTAGCAGTAGGACATATGCTGAAATAACTGCAACTAGCACAAGACCTTTCGTTGTACTTACCTTCAAAGTCATTGTTCTCGTAAGCATGTAGCAAGTTGGCAATGCCCTTCAACATAGCACTCTCGCTAATCTTCTTCACCTTCTCCACTTGAATGTGGTTCGCTACAGGGAAGTACCAACCCCAATGGGTCATCTCATATTGTGGGTCGATACCATTCTCTCTGAGGTGGGCATCAGTTGATTCATCGAATAACAACTTATAGAATGCCATTTCCTTTCTCATACCTGTAGCCTTGTGTTTGCCCCATGCACCTGTCTTCAACTCCATGGGTATGTAACCACCCTCGCTGAAATACAACCTGTCAATTATACCTTGCAGGTGAACCAGATAGTTTCTTCTTAACTCAACGTGGTCAAAGGCATTAGCCCTAACTAGAAACTCAGCATCCAACTTCACTTCATTTAGGACTGGTAGGAAATCATCTGTGCTACCTTCATCCTTAGCATCCATTAAACGATTAGCATCGAAACATGCCATCGAATAGTAGACATCTGTGTAGTCATCTATCGGATAGAGACTGTAGTTGTATGCTATCAATTCCTCTAGTGTCTCCATACTCTCTGCCTTCTTCAAGTCGTAGATGTTGAAGTAATCCTCTCTGGCATTATGTATGATAGTCCCTTTGGTCATGGCCTCAGTAGTATCCTGTGGCAGTCTCTCTCGATAGTTGAAGTGATATTTCTGTGGACACCAGTTGTATGAGCCTTGCGAAGATTTTGTTATCTTCAATATAGGCCCATCTGGATACTCATCTACCTTCCAATCATATGTGAATTCTCTCATCATTCTTTCAACTCTCCTATGGGATTCTTGTTCTTCATTCCATACCACCCTTCTGTTACGAAGGGCAGACCCATATACTCAGCATAGTGCTTCTCTGTGCAGAAACCTCTGATACCTACAGGCGTATCTTCAACGTAGAAGGTAGCAGGTTCATCGCACAACGCACAAGTGAACACTTCTCGATGTCTGAATTCAGCCAACTTACTTTTTGAAAGACCTATGATTACCTTAGCACCTGTTGGGTCTGCCCTTCCATACTTCATCTAAAGCACCTCGTAGAGCAGTATGACATTCACCAATATAGAAATCCAACAAGCAGTCTTCCAGAAACCCTCTCTTTTGATGTGGAAGTTGTGCATCCACATAACTAACTCATTGGCTTCCTTGTCCTTGGCCTTGTAGTATTCCTCATCCGTTTCGTAATGATATCTCTTGACTGACATCAGAACCTACCTTCCACAAACGGGGGGAACCCGAACCATTCGTTTTCCTTCTCCCCAGAGTTTACCTTGAAGGTTTCCCAAGTCTTACCAACTGCTGAAGGATTGGTCTTGCAATCTCTCAAGATAGCCTTGTAGGACACATCGTTTCCAAGAGTTACCTTCTCGCACCATACAGTCTGAAGCATTCTCTGTGGTGTGTTCTTGTGCCAATCTGCTTCCCAATGTGTTGGGCCTTCGCTTAGATTAGCACTACCATAGATAGGTTTCAGGTGTGTGATGATGAACCTATGTGTGTCTAGATTCATGAACGTATCTTGTATTCTCTTGTAGATATCGTTCCTTACCTTCCATTGGAAAGGCTTCACAGTCAGATTGATTGTATCTCTAATGATGTCCTGTCTGTCTTGGTTCATGTTTACCAATGCTTCACGCATTATGTCCCCAGAACCATCGTACACCTTGTCCATACCATCTATTACAACTGCCTTTACCTTACCTTTCTCAATCTCTTCTTTGGTTTCATCTAGCCATGCTAGAGCATTCTCAAAGGTTTCACTCCAATCATAAGTTCCATCTGCTCTCAGAACATTAGGAACGTAGATGTCTATTCCTTCATCTCTATCGTGAGCAGAATCCCATGTAGCCAAAGCACCGTCATCGAAGTCAAGCACACGAACCGTGTACCCATCCTTCTTCTCCTGCTCACTTCTGCAATCTAGAGCGATACCTGTCTTGGTAGTCTTAGGATGTCCTAGTATTGCACAGAGAAGAAACTCGTTGTCTCTCCTTTGTCTAGCAAGTCTCTGTTGCCTTATTGCTTCTCTTCGTTCTTCATAAGATATCTTATCTTCTTTCTTGTTCGTTGTATTCCATGCCATCATTATCACCATTGTCATATTGTACTCTGTCGTTTCCTGTTATCTTCAGGATTGAATTTAGTCCTTCATAGGACACTCTGAGCCTTATCTCCTTACCAGACATGGTATGGAGTTTAACCCAGAACTCACCAGTTTCGTGGTTCTTCTTCCAAGTGGTGAAGTCAATGTTCTTCACAGGGACAGAATAACTGCCCCCATGAATTACGTGGTCACCATGTCCCATTGATGCTATTGTGAAGGAGGGATAATATCCCTTACTCACTTGTCTCCCTCACTAAAGCCTAGGTCATCAGCATCAGGTAGAATCCAGTCATCATCATCACCATCGCTAGTGATTGCATCTGGAACCGAGCCTGTGATACTGGTAGGTAGTAGCCCTAGTACATTGATTGATACTGGTCTTAACTCACCAGTCTCTTGGTCTGTACCTTGGGTTGTCCTTCCTACTACTACGACCTCAGAACCGATACCGAAGTTGATTGGTATCTTCTCTGGAATCCAACATGTCACACCTAGAGACTGTTGCTCCCCACCATAGTCGAAGTCACCTGCTCCGAAGGTAGTGATGTCATCTAGGTTGATTATCCTGTTTCCAGTCTTCTCTGATACATTCATGTTGATGCTATTCACAGTACCATCCGTGAAGACGAACCTATCTGTGTAAGCCTTCTCTTCGACAGTAGCGTGGTACGCCTCAAGGTCGATTAGAGGACTGTAGTTAGCAGACGAATGCTCCATGAGTGCATCTTGGAATTCACTCACATCCTCATCGTCAAAGTCCATCTTCAACTCATGGTCGTTATCTAGGTCATCATCATACAACAGAGAACCTAGGGTCGTTGCCTTAGCACCATGTATCTTGCTTGGGTCGTTGCTATTCAAGACACAGGAGAAGTGCAGAAGCCTGAAGGTATCTGGTGTGAACTCTTGAGCAGATGGTCCTCGATAGTGGAAGAACCACTTACCCATCTTACCATCTACCATTCCGAAGAATACACCTTGCATTCTCCATTCCTCCTTTGGTAGAGGCTTCCCATACCGAGCCTTGTTCCAGTCTTGGTCAAGCGTGTCTAGGGGAATCACAAAGGTTCCCTCGCTTACCTCAACGTGGTTCTCAGGTAGTTGTGGTAGGTTCTTCTCTACTTCCTTACCTCGGTATGTCTGCTTCACATCATATGTTCCGTCAGACGTAGCAGTAGCGATAGCAACAATACCTGTGTTGTAGGCATTACTACCATCTCTCTCGTACTCAGCAACTGCTTTCTCCCTCTGAATCGCCATCATATCAAACGGGTCATCAGCAGTTGCAAAGAAGCCAGATGCTTGTTTGTAAAACGCATTGCTTCCACCGGAGTTACTGCTTCCGGCAGGTGCAGGTTTTGCTTGCATTGACCTCAAGTTGACGAAATACTGTCGCCATAGCGACAGAGCCAACTGCTCATTCTCGGAGGCATCAACACCATTCTTTTCACAGATTGATGCAAACTTCTCCAATGCTTCTTCTTCATCCATTCCTAGATGCTTCGCGGCATTTCCTATTTCTGTTTCCATTTTTTTACTTATTTCCATTTTTTTCACCTATTTTTTCTTTCTTTGTTTTTAGAATTTCCAATACGGCTTCGGCACTTATGACCACTCCGGCCAATATCCAAAACCAATCGGAATCTAATGTCAATATCCCTGCTAACTTTAGCAAGGGAAGTATAGTCAGGAGCAACCCCCCAACTAGTATTATCTCATACCTTAGCATGAGATGTTTGAAGTCGTCAAAGTTAACTTCGCCGTCTTCATTCAAATCTAATATTTTCTTTACCATTATTATCACCATTCATATTACCATCTTCCTCTCGGCCCATTATCCATTAGTTTGTAAATAAATCTCCATACAACAAATATCAATAGAACCGTCAAACCATCCATCAAATCAACTGTCCTATCATCCAAGAAGCCAGAACTTTTGGAGTCATATTACTGCTTCTCCATTCTGCTTCTCCGATGACCCTCAACATTTTGAACTTTCTATCTGCCTCCATATCGGACTTAATCACAACATCATGGAGATTAATGCAAATCTCCTTCATTGTCGCTGAGTCTTGAATCAATTTATGCACACCCGATATAGAATTGTCATAGTCATTAGAATTTAGATTAGATACTAGTGTTGTATATGGTTGAAGGGACTTGTCTATCTGGCTTGACAGGGTTGAATCGCTATTCACAGATGCCTGTAACTCGCCTATCCCCCTTCTCAAATCACCATGTAAGTGACTAATAAAAGTTGTCAAGTCCTCTATGGTGTACCGATTCTTGTGTCCTTCTTGGTCTAGAATGTCACATAGAACATCCATGATGTGGTCGTCACTAATCCTGCCAAAGCCATAGTTTGCACATCTAGATTGTAGTGGATAGATAATCCTGAACTTCTCATTGGCAGTCATTATGAATCTGCAATTATCAGCATACCTCTCCATGATTCTCTTGAGAGCGTTCTGCGAATCCTTGGTCATACCATCCATCTCATCCAGTAGGATAATCTTGAATGGTGCATCACCGATGACTTGCGTAGAAGCAATCTCCTTGATTTTGTTTCTAACTGTATCCAACCTTCTGTCGTCTGACGCATTAATCTCAAAGAAGTTACCAGACTTGAATTCGCCTAGTATCTCATTGGACAAAGCAGTAGCCGCCGCAGTCTTACCTACACCTGCTACACCATACAACAAGACATTCATCATGTCATTTGGATTCTTCACCCATCTCTCAGCATCCATAACGAATCCCGGTTGTCCAACTATCTTGCTCAATCTATCTGGTCTGTATTTCTCTGTCCACAACATTATGCGTTCACCCCGTACCATGATGTATACCACCAAGGTTTGTTCTTCTTCCAAGTAGCAATTCTTGCTTTGTCTTGGATGTAGTATTGTCTATACTTATCTATCTCAGACATAGTATCGAAGCCCCTTACCTGTCTGCATTTCATGTTCTCTGAGATAGCAATGGCAAAAGGGGTCAATCCGATATCTGGTAGTGCTTCGACTACATCCATCCAAATGTGATTGTAATCATTCATTGTTAGTTCGCACTTGTGAGTCTTGCCATACCTAGAAGTATACTCTTCACAAAGAGAACCTGCATGTTCCCATAGCCACAGGAAGTTCTGTTTACTTTCCCTAGCCCAGATGGTGCAAGGATGGTTCAACATCACTGGCCTGTAAGGACTATCGAATCCTAGGTAGTCTGCGATGGTTGACATCATTTGCAGACTCTCCAAAGGCATCTTTACTACATGCTTGTCAATTACGTTGTTTGCTGAAACAACTGGCGACTTATCTGTACAAAATATATTCATTCACTCTTCCTCCTGTATCAATCTCTCTAGGTAAACTGCTAAGTCCATCGCTTCTTCTTGAGCATGGATTAGCCATTCCTTGCGTGTCAAGTCTGTACGTTCCATTGTAGTACCGTATTTACTCTTACCCGCCATACTTCTTTTTGCTATCTTTATTATCACATTGTCTTCTATTTCACTCATTGTTTCACATTCCCTTGGTTGTTCCACGTTATACTGTGGAAATACTCCTTCGCACTCATTGGCTTACTGGTGTTCACCCATCTCATAGGAAACGCTTGCGTTCCCGTTCCAGATGTTTGTAGCCATATCATTTCTATTCTTTCATCTATTTCTTTTTCCATTTTTATATCCACCTTCTTAGGTCATTGTTAGCGTAAGTTACATCTAACTTCTTCTTTCTTGTCTTAGCACCTAACTTCAACATTCTAGTCTCAGTGCCATCTAATTCGTTCTTCATGTAGGCTTTGAAACCTTCATCTTTCATCAGGTCAGCGAGAAGGTATCTCTCTGTACCCTTGAGTCCTAACTTGTAGCAAATCTTCTCCAAGTTGTTTCTCTTCATTCTCTTCGGCATTTGTATCTTCCTGTACATTCTACCATCATGTGCATACGCAAGCAACTCGTAGAAGTAATCGTTAGACCACCTACGCTTCACTATGCAATCTGCAAATGATAACTTGTTAGGATGTACATTAGGAGATAACCAAGAAACAAACTGAACATCCGGTGGGGCATTCAGTTTCAACTTGGTAGCAACATCATCTCTATCTGCGTTCTTTAGATAGTCCATTACCAAGGAATAGATGTCAATCTCGTAATTGACTGGTTCCTCGGCATGTGGTGCTTTCTCCTTCAACTCATCACGTAGTACCCTAGACCGCTTCAACATACACATGTCGAAGATTGGCTTCGGTACATCCTTCTGATTATCAGAAGTTAACACCACTTGACCATTGTATCCAGATAGGGTTCTCATTATCAAATCCTTCTTGGGTTTGAAATTCACCTCTTGGATTATGATACCCCTCTCTAATGGGATGCTCCAGATATCCTCGATGTCATACTCATTAGCATATGTGACAATCGGAGTATCTGATACGAAAGACATCGCTTTGTCTATCTTCTTGCTTCCGGGTTTTCCTACAATTATTATTGGTTTGCTATCATTATGTTTCTTTATCGTTTTTATTAAACTCATTCAATTCGCCTCTTACTTCAAAGAGTTCATCGTAGTGGCAATTACATGTATGGCATTCTACTTGCGCCATGTACCACTTCAATCCATTCTTTATTCCATTCTCATCTTCATCTTGGACACCTGCTTCAAAGTAGAAGTGTCCTTCTCTGTTTTCCCCACATTCCCTACATCCCTTCTTCAACATCTCAAACACATAGTGGTCGATTATCTCATCATCGGAGATAGGTGGAAATGTAGGTGACATTGATATTCTCAATTGGCATGGGGAACAATGTCTTTTCTGGAACCCCGTTGGTCGGAGTTCACATCTAGGACATAGATTGATGCCCTTAATCTCGGTCCTCTTCACAGGAATCGTCTTAGACTCCTAGTATTTCAATAATCTGATTTAGTCCATCTTGGGTAAGGTGTTCTCCTACAGAGTAAAACGCCCACACCCTTACGAATTTGTCCCATCTTCCTTTCAGTCTATACTCTAGAGGCAGATTGTTTCCACAGTTGGGTGCGATTAACATCAAAGCCATCAGATTGTCAATCGAATCAATTCTGGCAATAGTAAGACCCTTCTTGTTGATAGTTGACTCAATTCTATATTGAAGCAATGTTCGTTGCATACCTTTCAATAAGGCAGAGTGATGCTCGTCTATCTCACCTCTCAACTTGAAAGTCACCATCATGGTCACTCTGTATCCCAAAGCGGAATCTGCATTCTTGGATACTCTGATTACGGGGTGCGCCTTTGCGTAAAGCATTCCCGCAAGATAGTCCCTACTGAACATCATGCCTCACCTCTTACGTCATCTAAGGTGTTGCAATCAGCAGGATACTTGTCATGTCGGATTCTCTGTACTCTGGGGAATCTTAGACCGTAGTTTCCATTGACATCTCTTGATACTAAATCAGCAGTCACCTGTAGTACAATCCTCGGTAGTACGTGGAACGTGTCTGTCTTGTTGTCATACCTTTCGACTATCCTCTTGAGTTGTGTAGTCAATGACAAAAGGTCTTCATCACTAAGACCAGAACCAACAGAACCCACGGAAGTATAGCCATCATCACTAACGACTCCCATCTCAAACGTACCGAAGACATCGCTTCTCTTTCCACCACCATACTTGGTTGATAATATCACGACATCGAAATCTATCCTCGGTGGCTTGTGCTTCAACAATGCCTTACTTCTCTTAGATTCGTAAGGTGCATTCAAATCTTTAATCATGATACCTTCGTATCCTTCATTGATTGCGTAGTTGTAGGAAGCAACACGGTCCGGCGATAGGAGCCTTGCATTGTGTGGCCTTAGAACAACAAATTTCTCTAGTTGCTCTAGTCTTGTTCTATATGGCATATCAAGAAGAGACTCAAATCCATCATACATCATGTCAAAGACGACTAGTTGTACTGGACATTCTTCTACGGCCTTCTCCTTATCTTTAGAGTGTACTCTTGTTCCTAGTTTCTTGTGTTCTGCGGGAGAGCCATCATCGTTGATTGGATATATCTCCCCATCAACAATGAAGGTATCCTTACAGTCTTTGAATATACTAACTATATCTGGATACTGTTCAGTAACTAACTTACCTGCTCTGTTGAATATCATAGTAGTATCTGGAGAATGATGTATCTGATACCTGTTACCATCATACTTGATGTCAATCACGTATTCTTCAGGTAGCGGTTGGTTGTCTTCTAACTTCTTAGCAAGCATTGGCTTGATGTACCTACCAATGTGGTCTACTTCTGGTAGATGTTTTTCCCAATCACCCGGATTCGCTTCCGCATATGACAACAATGTAATCATATCAAATTCCTTCAACCTTGAAACGAATCTAGAACCGTGTCTTTGTGCCATGGCTTTCGTTACCGTTGACGTACTAACTCCATTCCTAGGTGTCTTCAACCAATATCTAACAAACCACTTTAATTCCAAAGAATCCATCTGTCTTAGAATCTCTTCGTACATGGAATACGCTTGACCATTTATAGAAGAACAATCCATATTGAACAATCTCAATACCGTTGTTATGGTAATGTCAGAAGGTGTTTCTGAAACACCACCGAACATGTACACACCTTCACCCAAGTCACCATATGACTCCGCATACGACTTTATCTCTTCTTCATGCACTCCTAGTATAGAAGCCAACCAAGAGATTGCTCTCTTCTCTCCTATATTGCTAGGCCCATAATCACCCAAGAGTACAGTCATCATCCCGGTCCAATCGAGTCGGAAGGAACTGAAATTTCTCTCTATTGCTTCGACCTTAGCATTAGTGCTATTTACATTCTCTATTACTTCAAGCATCCTCGCCATTCTTATCCACATTTTCATCACCAATTTTATTGAGAATTTTCAAGAGATTCCCTAACTCGTCTTTGTTTATTCTTATGCCCTTCCTTGTGGGCTTTCCTTCATTGAACCATCGGATGTCAATTACCTCGATGTTCCAATATTCTCCCTCTTGTACCACCAACTCCGTTGTTGCACTTCTAGGAAACCTAGCCACTATGTTCATCTTATCATTACTCAATTATTCATCCCCCTTTTGAAATTTGAAAGTTGTAGTACGGAAGTGAAGTATCTTGGGGATTCTAATTCATCGACTCTGTGAGCCACCCAAATTACTCCACCAACACTACTTATCTTCACTAACTCATACGTCTTCTCACCCACGTTGAACATGTCTTCAGTCTGTACCATAGGAACAAGACCAAAGTGCTTTGACAACTCAGATGCTACGTCTTCTAGATTCTCAGCAACATACTTCACAATCAAGTGTTGTTGAATGGGAACCTTTGCACCGACATTGACTTCTATCTTACCCGTCATATCACATACCTTACACTTGTGTCCTTCACAAATGGGACATGTTATCGACACTCCAACAGGAGCAGGGAAGTTGATAGAAATCGCTCGCTTCACAATTCCCACAACCTATACACAACAGTACAATTGTACTGATATCCTTCCAAGTCTATCAACACCAAGGATACTTCTCCCATTGCAGGTGCATGTTGTTGTTTGAATCTCGTATTCTCAATCAAGAAGTATGGTTTCATCTCTACTGTTTGATTGATGGTTTCGTTGTACATAACTACACTCGCTGAGAATACCTCAAACAATGTAGTGTTGTCACCAAACGATATCGTTGGTAGTGTGGTGTTATTCTCGTAAGTGAAGTTGTGATACTCTGTAACCCAAACAGGTTTGTTCTCTTCAACAGGTGGGTCGGGTATCATCTCCGCACAACCTGCTAAAGATGAAGACAGAAGAAGCAATGCCAGTAGGACTCTCATCATTGTGATTCCTCCGTGAGTTTCTTAATAGTCTTCTCCACGATTGCAACTCTACCTTCTAACTTCATTAGTCTCTGTTGTAGTTCCACAACAACGTTCACTAAATCATCCCTAGACCAGTCTTGATACAATCTGTATAGCATTCCTTTACGCATCAGAATCCCTCTTCCAATGTTGCTTGGCTACCTTCGATTTCATCATCTGTCTCTTGACCATGAAGTGTGTCCATCATAATCTCATACGACTTCTGCATCTTCTTGTTGTCCCATTGTATGTCCTCGCACCATCCTAGTTTCTCCAGTTCGGTCCTACAATACACAAGTAGGTCTAGGTATTGCTTTCGCTCCTTCTCTATCTTGTTTACTTTCTTCTTTATATTATCCAATTCTTTTCCTATCATTTTTATTCCTCTTCTATTTTCGGACTTTGAAGCAGTCCATACTTTACTTGTTTTACTATCTCCCTCTTTACGTCATATGCCCAATACTCGTTATCACCCAATACTATTGCATTGGCAAGCATTGGCTTCCATGTGTTCAGCGTTCTCCAATCAGTCCCACTAAAATACGCTTGACCAAATGGGTGTGTGTGAATCCAACACTTGAAGGGTAATTTCATACCTTCCAATTCTTCTTCGTCTGCACCATCAAACGAAACGAAACTTGGTGTTCCAACATTGATGAAGACGGTGTTCTTTGCATCAACGACTACCTGTACTTCTCTAGGTATGTCGAAAGCCTTCATCGACTTCTCCCAGATAACTGAGAGAAATGCTTCTAATTCGTTATTTGGATTGTTGTATGGTATCGGTCCTGTGGTGTTCGATATACAGGATACAAACGCATCAACAATCTCTCTCTTCCAATTCTCATTCTTTATCTCCATTATGCTCCACCCATTTCTTTAATCATGACATCCATCTGATTCTCAAATTCATGATATGCTTTGTGACCTGCAATGAAACCACCTGCATGTCTCTTCGTTCCTAGAAACGCTTCACCACATGCGGGGCATGTGACTTTCACAATCTGTGCTTGTGGATAGTACCCATCTGTCGATAGTATGTCCACAATATTGTCAATGTCATCCTCTGTTAAATCCTCTATTTTCTCTGCATCACTCATCATTCATCACCTGTTTTCGTAGTGTCTTCTATCATTGATATCTCATCAACTACATTCTGTGTAGCAGGATTGATAATCATCAATCGCACGTTCTTTTGGTAGCCACAAGACTGACACCCATAAACATACAGTACGGGTATCCGTGGTTGGTTTTGTACCAATGCAATTGGTGTTCCGATATCTAGTGTCCATACCATAGGGTCACCACACTTGCATGTCCAATAATCACTAGCGAACTTCATACATTTAGCACCACCTTGTCAACAACATCATCGTGGTCATTGAACCACTTCTGAATCCACTGTGCGGCATATCCTGCAATCAGCATGTGCATACAGTTTACTTCTTTACCAGTACCATCCCAATCTCCGCCTTGGCAGGAGAAAGAACCCTCTGGCCCATTCAACAATGTATCTTGGAAGTTCTTATCCACCTTGTAAGAAATCAAAGCCGCATTGCGACCTTGCGCTCTCAAATCAAGCCACTTGACTTTAGCATCATCACCGTGACCTTGACGATATAGCATTCTTCTTACTGCTAGATTATCAGCACAACAGATAACTAAGTCATATCCCTGCAACTGCTTCTCTGTTAGAACAAGATATGGTTGTGCTTCATACATACCACCCATATCAGAAGAGAAGCAATAGACCTTGAGTTCCCCTAGGTCATCTGCGCTAAAGTTCTGATACCGCAGATTCTTCTGCTCAACCTTATCATCGTCAAAAGCAGTAACCTGATACACACCAAGTCTGTTCAGTATTGGAATTAGATAACTACCTATTCCACCTGCCCCAATCAATAGTACCTTACGATGCCTCATTCAGAAGCACCCCGTTCTTGTTTCTTTCATTGTTTTTCTTTCCATTTTCATTTTCATTCCTCACTCTTATTCCTTTAACTACGTCTTCTATGTCATAACAAGATAAACTTGCTTTGTCTATTGACAATAATTCGCACATTTCCTTAGCATTATTCCTAATGCCGTAATCAGAACATAGCCAATACTTCACTATGTCTGTTTGTGTAATTGGTTCGCTTATCATTTTAGTAGCAATCCAAACACCTGCTCCTATTCTATTGTTAGATAGTCGCATATTTAGGTCTTCATAGACCCTAGAAACATATTCTATGAACAAAAAAGCCGCATTTCTCTGCGATTCTGTTACTTTTTTCATGTTTCCAAGCAAAGAATCTACTGATTCTTGTGGTGTTTCTTTAGCAAACACGTATGATTTCCTTGCATATTTTGCTATTTTCTTAGCAATCTTAGAGAGATATCTCTTGTCCACTCTAGTAATCCTAGCATGTTTGTCTAGGCTAGTTATGATACCTGCCTCTTTCAATACAAAGAAAGTCACACCTGCCGCTTTACGTTCGTTTGAGTATCCTCTGAGATAGTCGTCTTTGAACATAGCCAGATAATACGCCTTCGCACTTTCCTTCAAATCCTTAGACGCACCATACTCAGATAGATACATCATCATCTTAGTATCGACTTCTTTCGTTGCCGTCTTTCTTTTATGTGAAGCCCAAGTTTCTGTTCTCACGTTTTGTTGCCAAAGGTGATGCTTTCTAGTTTGAAACGCTTCACTCTTACCAATGTAAGAACCTAGATGTCCTTTGTCTGGACTCTTGTTAGGTTGACCGTAATCATCCCACTTAACGAGAACGTGCTTCTCAAAGGGAGCAGTCACGTTGACATACCCACACTCTGAGCATACGTTCTCGCCAAGGGCTTCGTTGAATACTAGGTTGCGAGACTTACAGAGTTCACACTTCATTGTAACGCTCTCCTTCTTGCTCGCCTTTCTCTCCTTCTGGCTCTCCTAGCATCTTCACGTTCACGTTGTAGTCTCCTTTCCTCCAACTCTCGTTCAAGTTGTTCTGCGGCTTGCTTTTCTGCCTTGGCTTTCTTCTGAGCCTCATTCGCTTCCTTGGTTTGCCTTCGCTTCTTCTGCTTGCTATAGTGAATAGCCATCAACTCGTTAGCAGGTATCCTAGGCTGATTAACCAATACGTCATCAGTTGCTCTATCTCTGACATAACTGTGAATCGTGTATACTCTGTGTGAAGCAGACTCATCATTCAGAAGCACCATGGCCCTAGCCGCAATCTGGTCACCTACGCTTGAGTTGTTGTGTAGGTTATCTATGCAAATGCTATGACTAATCTCTCTACCTCGGAACTTCAATTTCTGGCTTGACATTCTCTTATCACTGGAAGTGACACAGTATGTCGAAACGTTCTGATGGCCTACCTTCATACCACCTTTACCAGTAATGACCCAATCTCTTACTCTACCCTTGACATGAATGGCTTGGTCCTCAACACCGGGCCAGTTGACATAGGTTAGTTGTGGGTACTCTGCATCTAGACCTCTCAGAAGTTGAGTTGCTCTGTCTTCTACCATAGCATGTTTCCTGTTCTGCTTTAGCCATGCGAGCATCATCTTCTCTTGTCCAGACGTAGGTTCTGATGGGAATAGATACTTACCTTCCGAATCCTTACTCTTGTCTTCTGTGAATAACTCAATCCACAAATCTCTAGGAGTAATACCTAGCCATCTCTTACTTCTCTTAGCACCATGTCTGTACACATTCAAGAATTGGTTCCATTCCTTCGTGGATATTCCTGCCCAGATATCTTCTGATATCTCAATGGCTACATCTTTCAGACCTATGCTCTTGGTATTGAGCATGACTTCCTGCTTCCTACCCATCTCATAGAAGAAGTAAGGACTCCTGTTCTCAATAGCATAGAGAACATTGTGTGGTGTCTCTGTTACCTTGATGATGTATTCTTCCAAAACGTCTGCGCTTCTGCAATATACTGCTCTCATCAGAATCTTGGCTACTGAATAGATTGCATCCTTCTTTAGCATCCTAGTGTGGTCAACGTAGAACGAAGACTTCTTCCTCTGAATAGTGAGTGTGACTTCTCCATCTGGAAACTTCCAACCTATGTAGTGCCTGTAGTTCTTGTCATCAGCACCAAGCAGATTGTATTGTTTCTTGGTCGGACCAAACAGATATTGTTCAACAGTCTTCGCCACTTCAAACAATAGTGGGTCTTCACTGTGGTTCTGACCTATACCAAGGACTCTCGGTACGTTAATCTCTCTCTCACCAAACTTGTTCATGCTCTTTGTGAAAGAACTAGGTTCATGGTAGTACCAATCTTGGTCGGTATCTTGGTGAAGATACTCTCTCTTTCCTTTGACATATATCACTGGCATGTCTTCCATAAAGACTGACATAGATATGTCAAGTTTCTTTATCCTATCTTCAAACCATTCACCGTCATTTGACAAATATACCTTGTGGCGGTGAGAACCATACAACTGCTTCATCAGTAACTTGTTGTTCGTGTTGAACAAGAACGATGTGTGCATGTACTCTGTGCCGCGACCTGCTCTTCTATCTCCAATCGAGGGTATTCCTAATTTTATTTTCATATTCATTCTCTCCATAATTTTTCATGTAGTATTGTTTTCTATTGTATAATTCCTTCATTGCTTCACCCGGATAGGTGTCGAACATCTTCTTACAACTACCATGTAATTGATGTCCTAGTATTCTGTTCAACCTTGCTCTAGACATGTTACCACTCTTGGCAACCTCTATCGCTTGGTCAACGTAAGCCTTACTTGCATTGTCTGGACATATACGGATTATCTCATCCTTGATGAAATCAATCTCGTCTACGTCAAAGTAATGACCTAACTTACGGGTGATTTGGAATCTCACAGTATCTCACACGTTCCCCCAGAACATGCAAGTTCACCTTGTAGTTGAGTGTTATCGTCATCTTCCATTATCTGGGATGTGTCTAACTTCTTTAGTAGTGGTAGGTACTTCTCAAAAGTCTCCTTGTCACATGCCGTGTTGGGCATCTGCATTTCTATACCATCCTCAACATCGAAACTGAAAGGTAGTAGAGAAAGCCCATTGTAGGAATCTCTGTTTATCCACATCCAATCTCTTACCAAATCCCATTCATCCTCACGAACATTAACTGTTGCTGAAACGTTGTGAGTATTCATTCCGTCTATGTGACCGGGCTTCACCCAATTCTCTGTCACATGCTTCACTCTCTCTAAGAAGTCTATAGCAGACTCCGAGCGAGTGACTGCACCTTCTGGTGCTTTCTGAGGAACGAAGACTACTATGTTGCCTTCTTCCCATCTATCGTCTTCTATCAAATCTGGGATGTTCTCCATTAGATATTTGGCAATAGGTTCCTCTTTGTTATATCTGATAGTCCTAATGAAGTAGTCGGACCACCAAGGGTGAATCCCCGATGATGTTCCGAATACCAGACTAGCAGTTCCTTCTGGTTTAACACAGGTAAGTCTGGCGGCAGGATTGATACCTAGTTTCTCCGCCCAATCCCTGTTTACCATCTTGACGACATCGACTGCTTCATTCAAGTCTAAGTCATCCAACTTACCATTGGCAATTCCAGTCATAGATACGCCTAGTAGCGCATCCTTCTCAGTAGTCTTCTTCCATCCTTGACGTAGGAAATGAAAGTCTGTGTAGGTCGCTTGCAATGTTCCTAAGAACGCCGCCGCTTCTACTCTAGCATTCAATTCCTCTTGTGATTCTACGTCTGATACGTTGCAGGTCGTCAAGTTACAAAACTGCATATCCCGTAATCCAATTTCTGCACAAGGATTTGTTCCCCATTCCTTATCGTTAGTGAAGTAGAAACCCGGTTCATGTCCACCATTAGCCTGTATTATCTCCCACAAGGAATCATAGAATTTCTTAGTTACTCTGTTTCTAACTAAGACCGCAGAGTTGTTAGCATGTTTCCTATATGGGTGACTCTCGTATGTAGTCACAGTCTTCGCGGTCAACATCTCTCTGTCATCTGCACTGAATAGTGAAATCATCGCTGACCTTCTGATACCACCAGATAGTACGGCCTCTGCTATTCTACATAGCATGTCATGTACTTCTATCGGTCTGAGTTGTGTGAAATTCTCCTTGTCAATCAACATGCCTTCTATAATAGTAAGGCAGTTTCTCAAAGGTGTTGGACCCGGAGCCTTACCACCACTAGTCTTGAGCAATGCTCCCTTCGGTCTGATATCTGAATAGTCGAAGCGAGGTGTAGTGCTTCTCTTGCCAGTATAAGACTCAAAGAGTACATTGATTGCTTCTGCCCATCCCTCTTGTGAATCACCTATCAGATGTCTGTAGGTTCTATCTGGATTAGGCTTCATGACTTGTGGTAGTTGTGCTATGTGATGCTTCTGCACCGAATAGCCTACACCAGTCCCACCTAGTAGCAGGAACATTGCTTCCCCGAAGCACCTAGTATCTGTGATGTTCATGAATGAACAGTTGTAGATTCTATTAGGTGAACGTAGGATAGCATCTCCTGCGAATTGATAGGAACGCATAGAAGGGGATACCTTCAATGTCTTCACGTAGTCATTGTATACTTTCACAATCTTAGTGCAGACAGTTTCGTTCCCTTTGAATTTGTCAAGGTGCATGTTCATGTTCCTTGTAATTATTTCATCGAGTGTCTCTCTCCTTCCCAACTCCCAATCATACCTAGCATATTTTGTAGGTACAATCAAATCGCTCATCATTTGTTGTTCTATTTCTAATTTATTTTGCATTATCTTAACCCCCTTAAGTAGTAGGCATTCCACCTACACGGCAACCACTCGTTGCTGGGAGACTAAGGGTGCGAAATGCACTACTTAGTAATTACCGCTAATGAATATAATACCCAGAAGCGGCTTGCGTTTTTCCGACCAAGATTACTCTTGATTGTAGGGCTTAACCTACCTTGTTCAGCGAATTCCACCGACAACCGCAGGTGCAAGCGTGACGTTCTCTACGCTCTCCCAATTGACGGTATCAACAGTTTCGCGCGTGACCATCTCACCGTCAACGAACACCCAATGTGTTGGGTGGTCCGTTATCTGTTCGATGACCTCGGCGGCTGATGCAACCATCTCGGTATGTCCGGTTTCATTCATTATAGTCAATTTTACCATAATTCATTACCTCCTTTCATTTTCATTCTTGTCCCTGTTGGGACATGTTCGCTATCTGTCCTTTCAGTTCTTGGACTCTTCCGGTTAAGACGTTAATGGTCTGCTCATAATGCGAGCAGAGTGCCATGTACTGTTGTAGTTGGTTTGCTAGATTCTGCGCGGTCCCCTGTAGTTGTTGGTTGTTCGCGGCCATCTGTTGCAATGCCATCTCAGTCTCGTCTTCGGCCTTCTTATCTTCATTTTTCTTTTCGTTTTTCTTGCTCATTTTCATTCGCCTCCGTCAGTAAGTTGACGACTCTCTATCTCCATTTCAAGTCTTCTCTCTTGCATAGCCCTAACGCTATCTAAGATGTCCCTTAAAATGGAGATTTGTTGTTCTGCTTCATCGGATGTCATACCCGGTTTCATCTGATATGGAAACCTAGGAACGTAGTCCGTTCTTCTGGCCTCAACTAGTTGTGACCTGTAACTACTAATCTTATCCTTCTGTTCCTTGGTTGCCAGATTGGACATCATATCCAATGTCTTCTCCAATCTGTCGATGTCTGACTTTCCGAGTTTAGGTTCATCACCACTATCTCGGATAGCATAGTACATCTTCTTCAAGAAAGACTTGTCCCAAGCAGTCGGAGCATCTTGCCAACTGAATAGTGGGATACCAAATCGCTTACAGTTAGTAGTGAATCTTGTTTCCACCATTCCCTGTGCTTCCATCTTGGCATCAAACTCAGCATCGAAGTTCTCCAACCATTCGATTCTCTGTTGCTTGGTCATGTCCTTCTTCTCTATGTCCTCAAGGTGTTCCTCAATCAAAGAAGAGAACCTGTTCATGTCCAACCATAGTCTCTCGTTAGGATATCCTCTGGTAGTCTGTTGATTCCTAGTATTCTCTGGATGGTTCCATCTCCATACAATCGAAGCCATTTCTCTCCTTCGTGCAGGACCAGAACCCTCTGCTCTCTTCCTAAGATATCTAACGCGCTTGTGTTGTCTGAGTGTACTATCCCAATAGTGCTTGGTAGGATGGTATCTAACATTGATTCTCAAGTCTGCTTCCTTAACCTCATCGAACATCTCTTCAAACTCTTCTCCGTTCTCTGCCCACCATGCATCTTGAATCATGGACTTCACACGAACGTTAATCCAATCCTGAATCATTCTCTCAGTAATCGCATTCATGTCAACACCAGTAGACTCTGATATCTCTCTCAGAATCAAGTAAGAAGTGATGTGGTCTGAACCAACACACTCTACGTTACCATTCTCAGTATTCTCTATCTCAAAGTGATACACGATGTTGTGTCCACATAGACATTGATTACATCCATTGGTAGAGTTGGTAACCCAATCTGGTGCATTCTCGTTTCTCCCATAGGGGTCAGTAACGTTGTACCTAGATGACCACCATACATTACCAGTTGCTTTCCATTCTTTCTTAGCGTCTTCATAGTTATCGGCAACAGACAACTCAACCATCTTCTGCTTGAGAACCCTGTCCCATCTACCTTCACCTAAGTCACGCTTGGCTTCTATCTTCTCTGTAACACCGTCTTCGATGTCATCTCTAGTATATACTACATCCATGATATCAACCTACGAATGGTGCTAATGGTGCTAATAGCACATATAGAAAGAACAACCCTATCACGATAAGTACATTACATATTGCCGTGAATAAGAAAAGCATCTAAGCCATCCTCTCATTATCTCTCTGCTCTGTCAAGAATCCTGCTAGTATAGCATCTATCTTATCGAACAGTGGTTGTCCACATCCACCGATAGTCTTGCGATGTAGTGACAACCATATCTTGTGATGAGCATTGATTACTACCTTTGGCTCATCATCGTCATTCATTGTTATTACAACAGGTGGCAACTCTTCATCGTTGACCAACCTGAATTCAACTGTTTTTCCATTTTCATTCATCTTTCATTCCTCTTCCATTAGAGTTTCATATTTCTCTAGCAGTCTTCTTTCCTCTGCTAGTCCTTCTTCGTAGCAACTCATGCTACAATATCCTTCATAACTGTGAAACGTGTCTGTTAAATCTCCACAGACTTCACAATCATATGTTATTACTTCATCAAATTCATCTGGCCCTACGACCATATGGTTCTCAATTCGTTCCATCTTCTTCTCTCCATGTTATGTCCTTTCCACTTTCATATGCTTCATTGAAAGCAGACTTCCAGTCATCTGCATTGTTTGAGTTTCGCTTTAGCAACTCACCGATAGCAGAATCGGCTAACTCCAATTGATTCTCATTGAAGATAGGTGTCACACTCAGAAGTTGTTCCTCTGCAAACACCGGATAGGTTCCGGGTGCTATTGGATTCAATCCGCGTGACATTCTTAACTTGTCTCTGTTGTCAAGAGTAAGTTCTACGTCTAATTCCCCACGTTCATCTACAACCTTACAACCCTTGCAGAAACCATGTTCCATGATTTTCTCAGAGTCTTTGCAGATGTGTGCGTTTGGTGTAGCGCAACAACCAGACCTATCTATCTCACCCTTTACAGGATAAGGATAGTCGCTTGTCGGTTCACCATTGATAGTAGTCGTTCGGTTAGAAGCATACCTTACTTTCCGCTTCTCTCTCTTAGGTCTGTTCTCAAACCACTTCCATACATTCTTGCTCTTCAACCAGACGGCAGGTGCAAACACCTTGATGTCGTCTGCTTTCTGAACAACGTACAACACACCATCAACCCATCTTACTACTAGCCACTCATTACCATCTGGCATTGTGACTAGACTTCCAACGACTGCTTCTCTCTCAAGAGCAAACTTTAGTCTCTCATGAAAGTGTAGTGGATTGCCTGTGCTACCTGCACTAGATACCAATGTCCTACTCATGTTGCTTACTTGTTGAGTAGGCAGGTCTTCTGGTTGATAGACAGTTGTTGCACTAGTATCCCCATCTCTACTGAACAGAACCGACTCCGTGTTAAGTAGTTCTATCTGGTCTACTTCATCAGCACGAAAGGTCTTCTCTGTTCCATCTGTAAATCTTATTGCCCAATATCTCATTCTTCCTCACCTTCCAACTCTTTCACAAGGCCAACATATTGTTTCCCATTGGGGAAAGTTATGGTGACATAGATACCCTCATCTCTCCAATTCCCATACTTCGCAACTATCGGCCAATCTTTATCTGTCATTCTTCATCATCTCCTAGGTTATTCATCTCTGGTGCGTGAGTTGCAAGAAAGTCATACTCGGCACATTCTTCGCATTCTTCCAATGATGGCACATCATCGCGCTCACCATTTGCGTAGTTGTTAACGAGTACAACTCCCTTGCCCCCACATAATTTACAATCGTGTTGAGAGTATATTAAGTGTTCAACCAACTCTATCACCCACGTAGTTGAGAGTCTTCATTGCTCTAGTGATAGCAACATAACACAGATTGGTTTCCTGTTGTCTATCAGCAGGAGTAGTTGCCATAGGATGTGGCATGAGTTGTGGTTCCAGAATCCATACATTCTCTGCTTCAAGACCCTTGGCCTTGTGGATAGTGGAGAAGACAACTCCTGCTTTCTTTCCTTGCTCACCGAATATCTCCTTGATGTTATCTAGAAGACCACCGACTGTGTTCACATTTCCAGCAAGAGCCAGAATGCAATCGTGCTTATCAGTCAAGGACTGAATCTGCTTGTCCTTCTCCTGTAGTTTCAGAGCATTGATTCTCTTGTCAACGTGGTCTGCTAGTGCAGGTAAGAATCTCTCAAGAGTCATTGACGAATCATCTGTCACCTTCTTGACTAGAACCTGTAGTGAATAGCCGATGTCTCTACCTAGAACGTAAGCAGGTATGCCTTGGGTAATCAGAGAAAAGCACTCTGAAACCAGAGGCGCGTTTACTCTGCATAGAACCAAGTCACCACCTTTTGGTACGAATGCCGCATTGACATTCACCTCACCTTCTGGTGCATCTTCCCTGCATGTGTAATCTGAGAAGAATCGGTTGGCTTCTGCTACGATAGACTTTGGACATCTCCATGTGATACTAAGAGTGTAGTCCTTGACTCCGCGAGTAGACTTGTTTACCAATTCCTCTCTGAATATATCCATACTAGCAGAGTCTGCTCCACGGAAACCATAGATTGCTTGCTTGGTATCTCCGACAACTATCATCCTACCACCATTACATGCGCGTAGTATTAGTTGCCTCTGAGACTCATTGAAGTCCTGTGCTTCATCAACGAAGACAGTATCATAGTGTTCTACTGGTAGTTCTAGAACCACAGGTAGCCATATCATGTCATCGAAATCAACCACAGATATATCCTCACACATGTTCCTCATTGTTGGAAGCATGTCGATTGCCATCTTCTCATCTTTGATACCATCAAACTCAATGTTATACTGGTCGATGATTGCTCTGATATCTGAGATAGATTGCCAATCTGCTAGTGAAGACTTCAACAGGCTGATTAGTTTGTTGAGAGCAGGTGCGGATTTGTATTCCGGGCCGAAGATATTCCGAATGATGTTGTAGGTCTTCTTTGTGTCAACCTTAGCATCCTTTCGGAATCTCTTGATAGAAGACAACCCTAGACTGTGAAAGGTCATAGCCTTACAATCAAGTGGTAGTTTCTTACCAAGTTCAGTCGCAATTGATTTGTTGAATGCCAAGAATCCTTTCTTGCCACCACTAATCCTCTTCGCGCCTTCTACGATAGTGAACGTTTTACCCGTTCCTGCACCAGCCTTAACGACCATGTGACTATCGCCATTCTCCATATCATTCCATATTTCTTCTTGTTCTTTTGTTCCTACTATTGTCATTTTCATTTCTCCTTTGGAGTGTAATATTGTAGCGAGGGGCAGAGTCATCAAGCATATGCCTAAGACTAGTGCGTAGGAATCTCTACGCTGATAGCCTGAGAGCGTACCGTTAGTTAAATCGGTAACATGAAGTCGAGTGATAGATTGATACCTCACTCTACTAAACAAAATTTTCCTCAAATTCCACTTAGCAATTATGTACACTGATGTAAAAATCATGATAATTATTGCTAATACCCTTTCTCTTCCGACTCTGGTATCTTTCATTCATAACTTATCTCAGAAGATATTCTCTGCATTACTGCTAAACCTCGCTCTAACTTGGAAGTGTCGCATATTTCCCAACATGTTCTCTACTCGCGTACAACAATCCTATTGTATTTGACTCGCGATGAACAGAGTTCTGCATCCAAGCGTTAACCCATAAAGCGGCATATCTTTTGAAAAACGCTTCAGGGTTTTGAGTGTAAAAGATTCGTTGTTTGTTATTGCATACAAACTCGCTCTTGCGAGTAAAACAACAGGTACGAACACCCATGAAAGTCCCTTAGTAGGGTGCAATCATGTTAACAGTGGCCCAATTCAATATCGCCCTTGTATGTCTAACATTCAGTATAGGACTGAATTTCATCACTAGTCCCCGTAGTAAAAGTAGGAGTAGAACGGAGAGGTTCTCTGGGGAGAGAACCCGCTAGTAACAAGAACACGACAGTAGAAAGAGTGTTTTTCTCCGTATTACCTAGCAAACTACATCCTACTAATCGGGGGTAGGAGTGTGATAATCATTTCGATTATTTTGAGATGTTGGGAGGATATCGCGGCAATATGGATATCCCCCCGGTCTTGGGTAAAGCCCCAAGAAAAGGTGTGAGTTGTTATGGGGAGAGAACAAGAACGTGCTATGCCGTTACTACGCAGGGAAAATGGGCTTCTTAACTAACGGGCTTGTTAAGCGATTTGTTTTATGACGCTGACGACTACTGTTGGATTTCTCCTTTATAGCGCACAGTTGGTAGAGAAGCCATCCCTACCAAGTCAGTTACTACACCCGTTCAGAGCCACGTTAAGTGGTCATAGGAAAGAGTGGAGTCAACCCCTGTATCTTTACTTGTTTCATCCGAAGATGTTCCGTAGAACTCCCCGTTTCGACCCTTGTAATTTACTCACAATGTCCCACTACTTCATTCATGGCACAAACATGGTATTACCCATATGACAAAGACTAGGTTTACTAAGTCGCTAAACTGTTCAACGATGCCTCATGTCACCTTTCAATCAACCGTCAAGGTTTGGTATATCGAATCTAATGTATCGAATTTATAATTATCAGATAATTATCGGTAGTGATAATCCTGAATCGTGCGTATTCGATGGGAACGCACCACTTTTCTCAATGTTTCTAATTTTATCATTATTATCAGTAGTCTCTAGAGAGAGAGAGAGAGAGAGAGAGAGAGAGAGATGTTATATGAATATATAATAATGATAATATGATAATAATATCATAATCATTCTCTAAACCCCTCTCAAAGCCCTTTCAATTATTCTCACCACTGAGAAACATTGAGAATAATACGAAATCTAACTAATATTGAGTATTGTAGTATAGATACTTTTACTGTATATATTGTATTAGTATTATACTATATGTAAGTCCTAGATAGACCTTGTGTGAACCTATTCTTTTTTGTTAGTTGAAAAATCTAACAGGTAGGTTTCGACTTTGATATATTGCTCTGGTTAGGTGAGCGCATTCGATGTCGGAATCCCTAGGTCATCGGACAATTCCCTCTTGGCCCCCTCGGTATATATACTCCGCCGCACATCCCGGTAATCCGATTCTATCTAGAAATCTGCCATACAACCATATGGTTAGGCACTTTGTCGCCACTACCTGACTATCTAGGGGTGGGAGAGCAGGTGAATTAACACCTGCCCCCCCGAAGGAGTGTTCAGAAGGGTCCGAACGTTCCACAATCAGAGAGAACCTCCGATTGTGGCTAGAAGACTCTTCTCAGAGCCATCCCAGTCGCCCGCCTTGTACATTGCCTCGGCAGTCTCCTGTATCTTCTCACTGTGATAGGTGGCCCAATGCTCACCATTCTCAAAGTGGTCAAACTTGCACTTTCCGTGTGGTATCCATAGTGCGCGTACTGATGGAGCCGAGTCAAATGCTTGACCCATTGCTACAACAGCCGCGATTGCTAGGTCTACAACAGCCTGTGCCGCAGTTGGCAGAGAGAAACCTCTACTGTTGATAGGGCTATCATCGTAATCTCTTACGGTTTCCCTAACAGCAGTAGCGATTCGGCTTTGCCTTTCTGGGTTGTCCGTTCCCTTCGCTATCTGTCTCTTCACATACTCAGCATCGACTTCATCCATCGTGCCTTTGTTTGCAAAGTCATTCATCGTTTTACTAAATTCTGTCCAATTATCCATTGCCGTCATTTTATTCACCTTTTCTTTGTTGTGGGGTTCTTTACCCTCTGAACAATTCCTTTTGGCCCTTCGGATACATAAGGCGAGCCGAGCAAAGTGGCTACCATATGGTTGCACACTTTGAACTGCACCCTATGTACCCAGATGGTCAGGGGATACTATGTCATTAGTGATATACGAAGTATGCAAAACAAAGCCCGAAAAGAGAACGCATTATGGAATAGAGGTCTTTCTGAATCATGAAGATGCAAAGAAGCATCTCCGAGAGTTGAATGATATATCGAACAGGAGATTATTCAGAGCATATCATAAATTGTCCGGAACTGGTAGAAACAGTAAGGACTATTTTGAGGCCCAGAGAATCCAGCACGAAATTACCACCGGAGTATGGACAATCATAGAGAGGATAGTGGAAACCTAGCCTCGCATACTGAGGGGGGGAGTACCTCCATCCCCCCCTCACCAAATCGAGGTAGTTTACCGAACAAAGTATGTACAAACCATATGGTTGTTACTTTTGTTCATTACCCTATATACCCATGTCGGTATTAGGTGATACATGGCAATAAGCGATGAACAATGGAAAGAAACAAGAACGAAAGTAGAAGATTGGGAGAAAGACCACCCAGACCTTGACAAAGAGCAGAAATCGGAGTTGAAGGTTGTTCACAAGTGGTTAGACAAGGGAGACAGGATGTCAACAAGGCGAAACAGGCTGACGACATCAATCAAAGAGGTCTTTGAAGACCTTCCAGACTCACCCTTCGTCACTGTTAACATACCAACTGGTCTAACTGCCGAGATGATAGCGAGCCGAGAGGCCATTATCACCGATATCAAGGCAGAGAGAACCCGGTCTTGGGAGAATAATGTCTCAGTGAAGATTGTTGAGACTGCTTCGGGCCGTTCCGATGGTGGATGGTTTGATAGTGGCTCAAAATTCTCTCAGAGAGATGAAACGGCAATCAGAAACGCTCTGAATGCTCAGTTTAGGGGCCACAATGCAGAACCTATGACCGGAGATGCATATGGTCGCTGTTGGGATGGCACTTACGAGCCAGAGAGCGAGGATTGGTCTTGGGTAGTCGCCTTCACCCAGATTCCGCTTGAGGACAGGCCGAAGAAACCTAAGAAGAAGGCCAAGAAGTCCTCTAACTAGGCAAATCGAGTACCGAGGAACCACATAACCCCAGAGGGGGGGTCAGAACACCGACCTTCCCACTGTGGGCCAACTTGAGGAATTTTCCGATAACAAAGTAATTACAAACCATATGGTAGTAGCACTTTGCTCGCTAATTACCTTAACCCCGATAGGCCATAGGGAACCATGGCACAATTCAGAGGCACAATACAAGGAAACAGAGGCGAAGCGTCAAGACTCGGTACTAAGTCAAGCGGATTAAGAATGACTAGCAACGGTTGGAAGTCTGGCATCAAGGTGATAACAGTCTACGACCCAGATACTAACTCAGATACACACACCATCTATGCAACAGGTGGTTCTTCTGGTGTTTTCTATCGAAAGTTGATTGGGGTCTTCGCTGATGGAGATGTCAAGTTGAATGGTAAGTCTATTTGGGAAGGTGACGATGAATGAGAATGATAGAGAAGATGTGTCCCACACCTAACGGTAGTTGGATAAGTTTTGAGTCATGTCTGTGTTCAATGGAATGCATTGAATGTGGCACGAAGATAGACCTGCACTTTGAGGACACGATGGGTGACCATTGTTTGACTTGCTATTGGTTGAAGCGAGATATCGTAGATGCCGATGACTACGAAGGCAACAAAGAATGGTATGACATTACATTAGGAGATGATGAGGAATGAATAACCAAGTAGAATTAAAACAATATCAATATGAAATAGATGTCGGACATTCTAAGTCTGGCTCTAACCATGTAGTAGTGTTGAAGTCGCTCAAAGTAAGAAGTGACGACTTGAACACGGCACTACAAGAAATATACGCGGCTCTTCGCAGTTTCAACGATTCTGTTGAAGAGTTTCACAAATAACACTCCTATAGGACTGAAGGAAGGATAAGTTTCCACACCCATGATGAATACGCATGTTATGACAAATGGGTAGCAACGCGAAACTCCTTTGCACTCGCTAACAACCAACATAACCTAGGCCCTTTGTTGGGTTGAGTTGATGGTAAGACACAGGTACGCGAAAAGCGTGATTCCGAAATTCCTGCTTAACACATTCTAGGTGAACCTCTACCTTCTGGATGTCCTATAGATACCACTCCTAGTCGGGGGTTGGAGATTGCTGTCCTTGAACATTGAATTAACTCGTAAATTCAGCAATTAAACTCCTTCCCCCGACAAACTTCAGGTGCTTGTCCAGACCAAAGTGTACAATACCATATGGTAGTAACTTTGTCAACTCACCTTATCATCCCACAATGCCAGATACAGACATGAAGAAAACTAGGAGAACTAATCTAGAAATAATCTGTGATGAAATAGAGGTTGCTAAGAGTGACATCCGAATGATGATGGATAGTATAATCGAGCATAGGATAAAGACAGGTACAACACGAAACCCGTTGCCTAACGATTATTACATTCACTGTGGATGGCTTGAGAGTCTTATCTGGATGGAAACCAAGATAGATGACTTAGAAGAGAGGATAGGAAACGGTTGGCAGTTCTCAAAGGGAGGTCAACCCTGATGCCTAAGTTTGTAGTGACGAAAACCGTGACAGAAGACTTTCTTTTTGTTATTGACGCTAGTGATGAGTTTGCCGCAGAGTTAGAAGCAATGGATAATGACAAGTATTACTGCGATACAATCAATGCTGACTTTACTGATGTGAGTATAACTGATGTAAGGGAGGTATCTTGATGGCATACAATCCTGATTTTGACTATGCAGAAGAAAAACCTACCATCAAAGGCAGAAACACTAACACTTGGTCTAACAGACACAAAGAAGTAATTGAAGGTAAGGCAGGAGACACCATCAGTAGGAAACAAGGACAGAGAGCCTACTGGTTGAGGTATGGTACTTGGAGAGAGCAGTTTGAAGATAACAAAGGTAAGGTCCGAGAGGCCAAGGTTGACCTTTGGTTTGCTAAGAGGCTCGCATCACAGTATCCTCATTGGCCCATTTCAGAGAAGCATCAAGTATTACTGGACAGGGAAGCAGAGAGACTCGCAAAGGAGGTGGAGGGAAGTTAGGTAGGCTTCTCTCCCCTCCCATCAGGTATGATTATCCCTCACAAAGTATTCCACAACCATATGGCTTTGCAGTTCAAATTTTTTTCTTAGGTAGATAGCAAACGGTGGGCCAAGGTTAATCTAATTGGTAAGTTTCGGGCCTACCAATGGTATCTAACTCATCTTGGTTCAACATTATCAAGCAAGATGATGAAGCGGGTAAAAAAGGTAGCAATAAAAAACGCGCTACTCATACAAAAGAACAGTCTACCTTGCCCCAAGAACTCCTAGATACTGCGTTATCGGAAGAACAGGTAAAAGAGATAAAAAGGCGCAATCCAAAGGTAGTTCCCGCGAAGGGAGTAGAAGAAGGAGGTAACTTGAAGCAAACTAAACTAGGTGATTATTAATTTCTACCTAGAAGGTGAACCTTATCTTGGGAATGGGGCAAGGTAGGAAGGTAAAATTTCGCTAGTGGCAAAAAAATTACGGCCCAATTTTTGAGAATCTTTGTTTGCTCTACCAACTAACAGGTGATAAGATGTCAAAAGCACCCTCAAAGACAAGAATGAATAACGAGGCATGGTTTGACATACTCAGAATGGCGGGTGCTGTCACAAGCACCTCTTCTGGAACAAGTGCATTATTCAATAACAAAACGGGGGGCTACTCAATTGCGAACAAGAAAAAGAAGCGCAGGAAACGGCGAGATAAGGAAGGCTGAGTTAATCCCCATAACTGATGCAAGCGGGCAAATAGTGATGGTTCCGCTACCCGGTGGATTGAACGATTTAGCCAAGCGGTTGAAGAAGTGGAAGAATGCCGCAAAGAGTCTTTCTGGTGACAAGTTATTCGTAGCAAGCGGAGACAATCTCCTGAAGATAATAGAGGCTCATGGAATCACAGGTAGAACGAAGGGAGGCGGTCCCCAAGGTACTGGTGAGAGAAGCGGTAGTGCCATGCTGGATGTTCTGGATAAACTGTCAAAACCGGGTAAGAGTATGCCCGGACAGAACCTTACCGCGCTGAAGAAACTGGAAGCATTGATGAAAGAGGTAGATAGGTCAGAAAGCAATCTCAATCCACAGAACGTGATGTTCAGCAATCCCACAGATTTCAATGATGCTGGAATTACCATAGACACCGAGCCAGTTTACGGACACTACGTTACCCCAGAGTATGTGGATAGGATAGATACGAGGGCAGATGCTCTTGGCGACAAGTTTGAGGGAAGGAATTGGGGAAAGGCCGCGCCAGAAGATTGGTACAAACCCACCAAAGGGCAAGCAAAGCCTCCTATGTGGCAAGCCATGTATGGTGATGGTACTGGTGAATTCAAGAGTGAAAGCCTGTATACCATAGTAAAAGACCTCAGAGAGTCATGGGGTAAGTCAACAGGTGCGGGCGGCGGAATACCCAAGCAGAACAGAATCAAGATTCAATCAACGGCAGGTAAGGGCAGTTGGCAGAAGGCAATCAAACTAGATGGCATTGAAGATATAGCCAACGAGATAATTGACGACATCAAATCTCAGAAGAGACAGAGCAAGTACGTTCGCAGGTCTGGAACCTTGAATTGGTCTGAGGTAGCAAGCGAGTTTGAGAGAAACCCCATACCCACAGATGGTGAGAGTGATGAAGCGCAAGAACTAGCAGGACTTAGGGAGAACATAGAATTAGATTTCATCTGGATATCGTTCCCTGCTAGGAAGCAAGTCAACAGACTGATGTTCCATTTCATGAAGAAGGCGAATCTGGTTCTAGATAACGACATGCCAAAACTAGGTACAGGTGCAGACACGGTATACCTGTTCGTATCCTTGAAGCAAGAGAGAGCGCAACAAGCATCTCGACAGAGAGCAGAGGAATACAGGCAGAAGAAGGATGGGGAGAAGAACATGAAGAAGTCATGGGAGGAAATTCTCAAATGTTAACTTGCTGTGATATGAAGATATCAAGAGAGAATCTTGCAATCACCGTATGTCCATACTGTGGTGGCGGTGGAAGGAAGTGAGTTGGATGATGTTGATGAAGAATGTCGAAGGCTACAACTTGCCACTACCCCAAGAGGGACAACCTTGGAACAAAGAGCAGTTTCCTAGTCAGAATGAATTAATGCAGGAGCAACAGAGACTTCAGCAAGAACATGCTTCGGCAGTTCAACGTGGAGACATGGCTACTGCTAGAAGAATGGAGAGACTGATGCAAATGAATTCTGCTAGAATGCAGAACTACGCAATGAAGTCAGAAGAATGGTTTGAACTCGTAAAGCAAACTAACTACCCAGCAGGGTATGCCATTACTCCAGAAGAACAACGCGCTAACCTCAAAGAAAGAGGAAGTGCTATGATGGGTCCAACGGATGCTTCTGGAAACGTAATGAATCCACAACAAATAGCAATTGCCAGAAGACAAGAGGCAGAAAGAAAAAAGGCACAAGAAGCGGCTAATGCGGCGGCTCTACAAAGAACCCAAGAAACTAGAGCAAAAACATCTGAGGGTATTGCTAATCTAGATGCAAGAATGAACCCACCAGAAACACCAACACCAACACCAACTCCACAAACTAACTTTGACGAGCGTTTATCTGCATTGCAAACTAGTGTGCAATCTACTAAAGATGATAAGCAACAAAGAGCAGATATGTTAGCAGAAAGACAAAGAGCAAAGGTTGCAGAAGCAGAAGCAACAGAAGCAAGAGGTCAAGAGCAAGATGAGAACTTTGCTTTCTTTGAGCAACAACAAGCCGAGACAGACGCGGCTAAAGAAAAGGCCAACGCAGAGAAGCAAAAGAAACAAGCACAACTAGCGAGACAGAAAGGCAAGGAAGCGGCTAACAGACGTAGATTGATGGAAGGTGCTAAGGCCAAGGTAGGACAACAAGCCTCTAGGCTACTAGGTGAACCTTCGTTACCGAATGTGGAAACGGGAGCAAGAGTCGCAAGTTTACCCGGCAAGGTAATTCCAGCAATCGGGAGTGCCGTGGATGCTATGCGCCCTAGTAGTGTTGCTTCGGCAATAAACACAGTAACTGGTGGTGCGGCAAATAGGATTACCAAACCGGGGAGAGAAGTCGCAGGACAAATCGCTAGTAAAGTAGGACAGAGAGTAGCAGACCCTGCGACTAGATTAGCAAGTGGTCAACAACTCAGCGAAGAAAGGCAGAAGAAGCAAGAGAGAACACAATCAGAGATGGGAGATTATGCTACGGATGCTAGGGCAAGGAGCATTCTAACTAGGAACGTCAATCCAGACGGCACTAGGAGAAAGAAGGGCGAGATGAACATAACTGCTGAAGATGAGAAAACCATAGCAGAGATTCAGAGAATAGAGAGCATACTAGAAGACCCAGATAAATTGGCGGCAGGTAATCCAAACAATCTAGATGCTGACGGAAATCCTAGACCTTATTCTGATGCTGAGATAGAGGCAATGAGATTACAGATAGAGAACTTGTATGGTGGAGGAATTAGCGACCCGAAAACAGGTGAGGCACTTCCCATACCAACGCAGAAGAAGAGGAAGTCATCTGCCTCAAAGAATTGGTTTAGCCGATTACTGTACGGAGACAGATTTAATCCAAAGGCAACAAAGGAAGTAACCAAAATGAAGAAAGGAGTAGACCCAGACCAAGAGAACGACCACTACCGAGTGAACAAGCAACCGCCTGTTCCACCACTAGCAGAACCTCCGGGTGCGCCACCTCCAATGGACATGTCTGGAATGGACCCTGCTTCAATGGGAATAGGAATGCCAATGATTCCACAAACACCTGCACCTGCGCCTAACATGTCACAAGGGCCACCAGACCCAGAGACTGGAGAACCCAGAACAAGGGGAAAGGAATTCACGGTTGACCCAGAAGAGGAAGCCGATGATGAAATGGAAACTAGCATGAACAAGAGTGAGTGGTTCAATACATTGAAGACAGAGTGATTACATGATTACCAGAAAGCGATGTCAACTCTGCCAGCATGAGAATCGTGACCAACTTGAGGCAGACCTAGATGACATGGTGATTACTGCTGATGAGTTAGATAGATTGGAGAACTGGCCTAGTGGGACATCTGCCAAACACCAGAGGAACCACATGACAGGATACACCAAGTCTGCGAATCCGAAGTGTGTACTCTGCACTTCCGAAAGTCGCTCTGAGTTGGAAACAAGAATTCACTCTGGTGAAATCTCACCGTCTGAGGTTGCTGATTTCCTAGGTTGCACAGACGACCAAGTGTTCAGGCACATGACACATCACCTACAACCATTGGTGCAACAATCTGCGGCGAACCTAATCGCACAGAAGGAAGTCAATGAGATAGATACTCTAAGCAACAACATCAACAGGCTTGAGGCCAAGGTAGATGAGTTGTTCGCACAGGATGCTCTTGACCCCAAGTACATTGACTCTCTAACTAAGTTGGCAAAGGAGATTCGTGAGAGCCTAAAGTACCTCATGGAGTTTAAGGGCAAGTTAGTCCACAAGAGGCAAGACACAGTTATCGTTCACCAGATGCAAGTAATCAAGGAGGTTCTAGCACAGAACCATCCAGATGTATGGTTGGATGTCAGAAAGCAAATGGAGGATAAGTTACAATGATATTTACAACTAAGATGGATTTTGAGACATGGTATAACCAAGGAGAGATATACAGATGAAATGGAAAGAAGTGATAAAGAAAAAAGAATTGCCAAAGGATTTCGTACCTAGTGGTGACTTTAGGGCAGATGCAAAGAGATTAGGGATTGCTGTGCGACCAACTTCGTTAACTGACGATGAAATTGAACAATACAGGAGACATCTCATGGGGGAGTCTAAGACACCACAGGAGAGAGTATCTACAACACCATCTACAGGTCAAGATGAAGAAGCCGCCAAGAGAACCAAAGAGAATGAAGCGGAACTTCTGGCTAGAATACAAGAAAGGAATAAGAAGGCAAGGCAGGAATAGATATGTCATGGCAAGACCTACTTAGGGCAGATATAGAATCTGAGAAAAGCCCCAAGAAGGTTGACCCTGAAAAGTCAGTTAACAGTTGGAGAAAGAGTTCCACGAAAGCCAAAATCTTCAGTGTGCTTAGTGGCCTTGAACGTAGGTCTTTCAGATATGGGCCACAAGAAGACCCAAAGGAAAAGCGTGATGTCAAGTTACTAGATGATGCACAATTCATTCAAGCAATAAAGGACAGGATGCTTGACCTTCGTTCTGTAAAGAGAGTCTTGGTAGGAGAGATGAGTAAGTTCAACGACATGAGCGATGAGGAATTCCTAGAGTATAACGATGAAGATATGCTGATGGATGATGAGTGGAGAGCCAACTACAAACAGGCGATGGATGCGATAAAGAATCTAACTAGTGGTAGTAGAACGATATCTCCAGAGGTATCGCAACTTGCTAGGAAGTTCGTCAATGGGGATACTCAACCTCTCGTAGATAAGATGAGAGAGCAGTTAGACCCATCTCAGAAAAAGCAACAAGGGACTTCTCAATTTATCGCAGACTTAAGAGCATGGGAGAACAAGAATGACGAACTATTGGAGAAAGTAGAGGAACTAGCAAACGAGGAAATAACTGCCCTGTTTGAGAAAGCGGGTTTCTCAGAAGCGATGCAAGCAGAGAGTCAGCAGATTGGTGACATCACAGGACAGTTCGCCGTAAGATACTTGGAGGAAGTGGGCAACAAGGTAGGCTCTATTGGTAGAAGTTCTAAATTTGCAGGTAGAACCGAGTTTCTGCCATTTAGGAAGGGGTTGTCATTAGCAGGTAAGGATGATTTCTTTAATGACATATTCATTAGAGACAAAATTCTGTCTCCGGGTATGATTTACATCCTAGAGAATGAGCAACTAGGTAATATTGACAATATCGGTAGGAAAAGTAGGGCAGAGAACAATGTTTTTGCCAATTTGAAGAGAGAATATGAGAATAACCCAGAAGGAGAGGGACTTTCGGCTCTTGCAAGGCTCTTCGGAGAAAATATTACCGATAAAAAGAAGTTTTTACAGGAATTGAGTAAGAATGCGCCCCGTTTGAATGAATTCAAAGCAATGGTCGAGTCTCAGAGGTTCTCGATACCAGAAAATGACTACGAAGCACTGATTTTAGATGAAAGTGAGATAGATACCGAGTCCATTAGCCGTTCTTCCCTGCGAAAATTAAAAAATTCTGAATTTTCACATGTTTTGGAAGGTAAATCGAGGGATGAGGTGTTTGAGTTCCTTTCTCCAATGCAAAAAGCACTGAAAAAGATGGAAAAAAGCGGAGAGGGCGGAAGATACGTTCTAAATCCAGAAGCAGACAACATCGAAGAAGACAAAGACGCGATTTCTGCTCTTTTTTCGGAATCAGTCGAGTCTCAGAGAGAAAAAATGGCTCAAGAGGCATTGAACCTACTAGATAAGACTGGTTCAAGGGGCGCAAGAACCTTTGAAGCAACAAACACAGTTCCGACTAGGTACTGGAAGAAGATAAAGAGGAATATCAAGGAAAGTGACCCAACGAGTCTGAGTCTTGGTAAGATTATCGTAGTTCTATCTACTTTGGAAAAGGCAACTCTACAAAGCAAGGAAGTTGAACAAGCCGCTAAGGAATACTTTGGATTCTTGCAATTCGTAGCAGACGAAGGTGATGATGAAGATACCAATGCGGAAATCATCGAACAGAACAGGAAAGAAGTAGAAGAGAAGAAGGAAGCACTTGAAAGTGCATTAAGTAGCAAGTATTCGACCATCAGAAGCAAATTTTTAGAGATGCTTCGCATAAAGATGAATAGAATTTTGGCAAATCCACAAAAATATCCAACAAAAGGACAATTTAACATGGCTAGTTGGCTGAAGACGCAGGTGGCAGTATGACGGTTGATGAATCAGAGTTTGCTATGTGGTTGAAGTCTCCAACGGATGACATTGAAGATTTTTATCTCGCTCAGATAGGGAAGGACTATCTGGAAGGCGGTAGCAAATACAATCCTAGGAACATCAAGCAGGATTTGCCAAAAGGACAGGAGTTGACTGGTAAAAATATAGATTCAGTATTCCAAGCGCAGATTGGTGAACAGATAGACGGTGAACTAGATGTTCTCATGGATAATAAGAAAAGGGAATACAAGAGGGAGAAAGACCTACTTTACAGATATCTCATAGATGATAGCAACGGTTTCACTTCTACGAAGAAGGATGAGAACAAACTGATTCTCTCTGTTGATGGGAATTACACCGTTCAGCCACACATCGGGGAGACTGTGAGGGATATACAATCAAAGGGACTCTTGTTCGATGACTTCAAGGATGAGATTAAACCGTTTTTGGAAACCACCTTGCGTTACAAGAACATTGGTAAGAGCCTCTTTGAAGAACAACTGAGATATGCAGTTACTCAGTTATCTGGCGAGAAGGGAATGAAGGCAGGAGATTTGGCAAGTTCCTTTGAGGGAGATGTACAAGCAGTCACAAGAGTTCTTGGTAGGTTCATCAATTTGGTTTCTAGCAAACCAATGAGTGTTTCAGAAAGAAAGCAGGTGATGCAAGGTGAGAGGGATGCTAGTGGTTTTGTGTACAGGCCGGAGGACAAGACACAGGCAAGGCAACATCTACGAGTTATGGAAGACCAAACTTCATCTCAGTTAGAACCTCTGACAAATCAGATTAGACAATTCATAGAAGAGGATGAGCAAGCAGATATCAAAATCACCAGACAAACAATATCTGGTGAGTATCTCATTGGTGACTTGAACCTAGCAGACCTTGAGAGTAGAGATGAAATTTACAAGTATTGGGAAGGAGTAGCCACCAAGGACTTCAAGAATCTTCAAACCAAGTATAATGATTTGAGAAAGGCTTTCCTCAAGCACAAGGATATCCTCATAGGTGAAGGTGAGAATCTGAATGAACCTCTGAGTGAACTGATAGATGAGTACCTTGAATTCGATGCTAAGTTTGAATCTGCATATGATGATGGTATGAATTACGTCTTGCCATTCAGGGCATCACCTATGAAAGCCGCCGCCAAGGATACATCTGATAAGGTGAGGACTCTCTTTGATACCTTCCTAAGAGAAATGAATCTAGTAGATACAGGGTCACAGACTGAGTTGGACATGGAGACTCTACGAGAGAGACTTCTGGAGATAGGTGCGGTAGAGAGAGATGACACAAGAACCACTGTTACTCAGAGAGGACAAGGAGAAGATGAGACTACTTCCGCATCAGCAAGAACCGAGATAGGTACTGACGGCAAAAGACCTATCGAAGACGCGGGCGCACAGTATAGGTCTGCAAGAGAGTCGGAGAGAGCAAGGGTAGAAGGAATGCCTACAGAATCCGCAATGGAAAGTGTCACGGAAACTGCACAGGGACCACAAATTGGAAGAGAAGGCCCAGTTACCGAAGAAGGAGTGAGGCCCTATGGAGAAGATACACCAACAGTCACCTACACTTCACTCAAAGATGAGTACAAGGATAGAATCAACAACCTAGTTTCTGAGATACAGGAAATGGTAGAAACCACAGAAGACTTTGATGCGTTAACAGAACCAGTTGACCCACTATTCGCATATGCATTCGCTAAGGATGGTAGCGCATTCAAGAACACCGCCATCCTAGAGCGCGAACTAAACAAACTCAAGATAGGATTGGAAACCAACATCTTCGGTTTGGACTTGGATTATGATGAAAGGATTACCGATTGGATAGAGTCTCTTTCCAAGGTCGCTACACAAGGAGATAGTAGACAGATATACTACCTTCCACTATCTGCTACCCTAGAAGAAATAATACTAGGAAAGGGCAGGGAATCAAAGGGCAAGGCTCTGTTTAGAATCATAGAAGCAATATCTCCTAGAAGACTGGAAACTAACAAGAAGAACATTAGCCAATTCTTGGAACTCATAGCATCGTTCGTGGAGAAGGGAGACAGAAGGTCTGGCCCATCCAGTAGCGTTAGAACGAAGACCAGTCAACAAGCAATTACTACAGACCCAATGGGAATAGACTCTATCTTCCCAGCCAGAAGCAATGACGAATCCTATCTCAACGACATACAAACCGTGAGAAGAGAATTCGATGACCTGTTAGATGCAGTCATTGATTACTACGTCATACCCATTGAGGGAATGTACATGCCTTTCGATGATGACAGTTCATTCATTAGTGAGCAAACAAGTGGGGGCGTGTTTGGTGCATTGACGAAGGGAATGGTAGATGATGGACTGTTCGCAGTAATGGCGAAGGAGAAGGAAGACGGAACGTTCGTTGATAGAGAAGACATAATTGATTTCGCTGATGTCTTGAAGACCATATCTGAACCGAGTTTCGGAGAAAGCGCGAAAAATTTCAAGAGCATTATAGTAGACTTACAAAGGGATGTAATGTCTAGAGTATACGGTCAAAGTCCTAAATCGACATTAGGGGAGAAAATGAAGGAAGAGTTAGGTTCGTACTTCTTCCACATGGCAAAGAGAAACAATGTCGATGGCTATGAGGACATACTTGTTTGGAACACCCCTGCAAGAGTATGGAAGGATAGACACAAGGAGAATCCAAGAAAAGCCGCCGCACCTTTCATCTCATTTGTTAACCACGTTAGGAGAAATGCCGGAGGTTCTGGCAAGGGTTCCAAGAGTGGGACTGGTAGTGACAAGAGTAGATACTTGAGAGAAAAGGGAAGAGGTAGTGATGACTCAGAACTTAGAGAGGCACTACAGGTCTTCAATGAAATCAGAGAGAGATTCAACATTACGAAGAGCATCGAAGAAATGAGAGTTCTTGCCGCACATGATGGGATAAGAAAGATGCTAGGTAAGCCAGTCTACTACGGAACAGCCAATCTAGATGACTTCGGGCATATAGCCAAGGCACAAGATACGCTAGTGAAGTCTTACAATGTAGACATCTCAGCAGTAGAGATTGAGAACATTGTCAATGAGTTTGATTCTATGGACTCACTTGCTAAGAAATATGGAGTTCCCTCTGATAGTGTCTATTATCTCAAAGCGAACTTTAGGTGATTAGTTGATTAGAAAATTCCATCCAAGATTGAGAGATTTGTCCCAAGGGCAGGAACAGGTGGATGTTCAAATTGGCTCAGAAGAAGACATGAAGGAATTGTGGGATGCAAGCAACCCAGACATGCAACATGAGATGCGTTCTAATGACAAGTGGAAGTATCCAGTAGAAAACTGGTTTGGGGCAATTGTGAGAGAAGGTGACAAAAGCAGACTCGTATCTGTAATAGGCCATGCAGTTAGAGAGGGGAAGGAAGGTAAACCATACGCATACTTCGGCGGAGCAAAGACACACCCCGACTATCGAGGTAAGGGATTAATGCGAGGAATACGAGAGAAGGCATTACAAGGAATTAGTGGAATGCCTAGAATCGCAGGTTTTACTACCATGAGACAAAAATCTGGACTTACATTGGACAAGCCAGAAACTGATGAGGTAATTCCAGATGATGTCTTGGCGTTCATGAATGAGAGAATCAAGCACCTAGAGAACGTAGATGATTGGGGTGTGTCAAAGTGGATGCAGGTGTTGAGAAGACATGTCTGATATGGAAGGTTTAGATTTCGTTTCAGAGATGGATATGGAGATATCCAAGACATCTTTTCCTTACTTCTTCCAGAATGTTTTGGGAATGATGTTTCCGAAGTACATGGAAGAATGGTTGGAAACCATGCACGGTACAGATAGAACAGTCATTGTATGTAGTCGTGACCATGGAAAATCTGTCTTCATGCATTGTTGGGTGGTATGGAATCTAGTTTTCCAAGAGCCGCCATATCAGATGCTATACATCTCATCAAACCAAAAGCAGACTCTAGTTCACATGAGGGAGATTGACAGATACTTCAATCACCCATCTCTTAAGAAATACAGACCAAGTAGAGGATGGGCTATTGGTAACATCCAACTAACCAATGGTAACGCGATTCTAGAGCGTTCCGTTGGTTCTCAGATTCGTGGTCTTCACCCACAGGAGATTATCATTGACGACCCTTTGAAGGAGTTTAGTCTCGCAGGTATTCAACGAGTCACGGATTGGTTCTTTGGTGATATGATACCGACACTACATCATACATCTAATCTCAGAATGATTGGAACCCCTTTCACATACACAGATATCTTCGCACAGTTAGAAGACAACCAAGCCTATACCGTTAGAAAGTATCCGTGTTTGAATTCCTTGAATGAACCATTGTGGCCGGAACGTTGGGACTATGATGCGTTAATGCAAAGAAAGGCTGAGATAGGTTCTTTGAAGTTTACAAGGGAGTACCTTTGTGTCCCCATTTCCACTGGAACTGCATTGTTCAATCCTGAATTTGTAGAGAAATGTAAGAATAAGGATTACATGTTAAAACTAGGTCATAGGAAAGATAAGGGCTACAAGTATTATGTTGGTGTTGACCCAGCGATATCAACAGATGGTGACTACAACGTAATTACTGTACTGGAAGTAGATGAGAACAAGAACAAGACTATCGTTCACGTAGATAGAGCGAAGAACGTTGAGTTTAGAGAAAACATAGAGAAGATAAGATTGATTGGGCAGATATTCCAACCAGAAGAGATTCTCTATGAAACCAACACATTTGCCAAAGCGTTTACACAAGAATTGAGAAGTATCTCTGACTTGAACATAAGAGATTTCAATACAACTAGAAAGAACAAGCAAGAGATAATTCTTGCATTGCAAATGAATATAGAAAATGAAAAGTTGAATCTTCCGTATGGTGATGCCGCAAGTAGACGGATTAGCAACATGATAGTAGAGGAACTGTCTATGTTCTCCATTACTCACTCTGGTAAATTTGAAGGTGTGGGAGCGCACGATGACTTGGTTATGAGCCTCGCTCTAGCCAATGCCGCATCTCAACATCAAGGTGAGGTTTTCATGTTATTAGATGACATGGACATCTTTGAAGACCCCACAACAACAATTAACAATCCCCGTAACGGAATACTTGGGTTGAACTTCTAGGGGGTGAAAAAATGGGCGTTAAAGGTGATAAATTCAGAGAAGCGGCACAACTCGCTGATGAGCAAGAAGAGTTGGAGCAAGAGCAACAGAATCTAATTGACGACTTGGATGGAACTCAGAAGCAATGGCTTCTCACAGTTTCACTAGATGACCACTTCTCCATCGAGAAAAACTTTGCTAGGGAGTTTGAGATATCACTAACAGATGCAAAGAAGATGTTGAAGAATTCAGTTAACAAGTATGAGATAGAGGGACAGGACATTCCTCAGATGATTAAGAGTCTCAGAAAGTACAGAAGGTCATTGAAGGGTGAACCAAGACAAGCAATCACGAAATCAATTGATGGGTTGATTGAGGCATACTCAGACCATTTGGACAAATCAATAGATTCCATTTATTGGATAGCCAAGTACAAGCCCGTACTAAAGGAGATGAATTGTAGTGAAGACAATCTACTGAAACTATCAAAGATTCAAGATGTAGCCACTAGAAGGGAATTGATAGATGTCCTTTGTAAGTATTGGGAGGACAGGCAAGACTTCAACATGGTAGAATACCAGAAGGGATATGGAGAGTTAAGCAAGTCGATGACTGCATCTAAGAGAGAGTTCAAGCAGATTATCAAGAATCATATTCATCGTGAGAATCAGAAGGATGTCCTAGCAGATTACATAGTAAAGTCGGTTTCAGAGGAACCCGGCATTTCTTCTAGACAGATACATGAGAGACTTCCTAAGAATCTATTCAAGAAATCTAGTCCAACTATTATCTCAAAGATAGCGAAGGTCAATAACATAACACAGGTGGATGGTGCATTCTACAAGTTATCAGATGATATCAAGAAAGACATCTATGCCTATACTGCCGCCTTCATAGATTCGGATGGATACATAACAATGGATAGGAACTTCAATCCTAGAGTTGGACTGGTTGCTACAGGAGATAGAGGCAAGGCATTCATGATGGAGATGCACAAGTCTCTTGGTGTGGGTAGACTGCACCTAGACCAGAAATCACCACAGGATACTAGACCAGTTAACAGGCTAAACTTCTATTCTGCGGCTGATGTCACAGAGTTGCTAACAAAGTGTCTTCCACACTTCAAGATGAAGAAAGGCAATGCGGAGATACTTCTTGAATTAGTTAGAATGAAGAAGGCCCACAAGAAGGCTGATTGGTACAAGCAGAGAAGAGAGGAACTGTTCAAGTTGATGAAGTACGAGAATCACAAAGACCACGTTGGCTTCAATTGGTCCGAGTTTGATATTGATGTCAATAGCATAGAGAAACTCTATGGCAATTCTAAGATGAACGAGATGGATAAGATAGAAGGTATCTTGAAGTCGTCTGATGTGGATGATGCCATAGACGACTTGGAAGAGATTGCTGAAGAGCATGATTTATCCGAGGATGAATGGAGTTCAGTAGATGATGCATCGGATTATCTGTTTGAACACAAAGTAATGGAGAAGGAGTGACATGGTAGAAGAGAAGAGAAGATTCAGCATATTCAATTTGTTTAGGCAATCAACACCTAAACCACAGGATAGGACAATATACAATCCGGGTATTCAAGAGAAGGACACATCTTATTTCCTAACGAGTCCAGTCATATACTCATTAGCGAAGCAATCCACAATAGTTAGGACTTGCATCACCCAACTAAAGCAAGAGATATTCCGAAGGGGATACAAGTGGGAAGAAGCATTCGTTCTCAAGTGTGGTGATTGTGGTGAGAAGCATGAGAGTCCAGTCAAGGAATGTAAGTCATGTGGTTCTGCAAACTTACAGAAGCCAGACAAAGCGCAATTAGATTATGCTCATAAATTCCTAGAAGGATACGTCAACAAGTCCGAACAATTATTCATTGACGTTCTGAAAGAACTAGAGGATGACTTGAACATAATGGATGATGCATACTTAGTGCTAGTAAAGGAATACTACATGGATAACACCAATTGCATCAAGATGCACAGAATAAAGGAATTGTACAGAGGTGACCCTGTGACTATGCACATCTATTCAAATGAGGTTGGTGAAAGGGGAGTAAAGGGATTCACATGTCTAAAGCACAGGAATCACATTTCCGAAGAAGCATCCGACCTTTGCGAGCATTGTGGTTCTTCTCTACATCCTGTGCATTACGTGAACAGGGCAAATGGTGAAGAGCAGTATTTCATAGAAGGAGAGGTCGTACACTTCAGCAAGTATTCACCATCTAGGCTATATGGTGTCTCACCGATTCTTACTCTCTGGAACATGGTAACGACCTTGATGGCAATGGAGAATTACGTTAACTCATCATATACCAAGGCTAGAATGCCAAGAGGATTGTTGGCAGTACAAACCAGAAACATAGATTCGATGAAGTCGTTCTGGCGTAGTGTAAAGGAGAAGATGGAAGTTGACCCTCACTTTATTCCAGTCATGGGCGTAGAAGCAGAGAATGGCAAAGGCTCTGTCGAGTGGGTCAAATTCATGGACAGTTTGAAGGAGATGGATTACATTGCCGTCAAAGACGAACTACGTGATAGAATCTCAGCATTCTATGGTGTGAGTAAAATCTTCATGGCAGACAACTCCGCAAGTGGTGGATTGAACAACGAGGGTATGCAGATACTAGTAACCAATCGAGCAGTAGAGATGGCTCAGACTATCTGGAACAACTATGTGTTTCCCTTCATGGTCAAGCAGTTTGGAATTACAGACTGGACTCTCAAGTTACCACCTTCCGAAGAAGAGGATGAAATTGCTAAGTTAAGGAAGAGGGAGATTGAGGTTAACGTTGCGGCGGCAATCAAGAACCTAGGATTTGAGGTTGACATGGATGATGAAGGTAGATTCAACTACTTCAAGCCAGAACCAAAAGAACAAGAAGGTGCTAAGGGCGAGGAAGATGCACCAATAGAACTAGACCCATACGCAGGTACTAACATTGACCAATCACAACTAGGACAGATGATGGAGTCTGGCAACAAGCCAACAATGGCAGAGGCAGGACAACCCGCAGAGGTAAAATCGAGAAACAAGCCATCTATGAACAAAGGTCCAGACAAGAGATTTAGCGGATTACCTAGAGAAGCAGGTAATGAAAACGTGGATAAACGGACAGAGAGGCGAGTCGGTTGAGCAGATTGCTTGAAGTCGCAAGAAAATGGAAAGAAGAAATTGACAAACTAAATGAAGAGACAGATGAAAGAATTAGATTATTTGTGGAGGAAGGAATATGGAATGGAAAGAAATACTAAGAAAGAATATGAAGCCTGATTACATTGACATAGATGGTGACGGCGACAAGGAAGAATCAATGAAAGACGCAGTTAAGGACAAAGGTGAGAAAGATGAGTGAAGAAAAAGGAGTAAGGGAACTGGAAAGAGAACTGAAGCAAGCAAGGATAGTGCAGAAGAACGAGCATGATGCTCGCATCGAGAAGAACAAGAGTAGAGACTTCTCTGTAGGTGTAGGCATCGACAAGGATTCTACTGTTGAGAAGAAGATACCTAATGCTTCAGAGATTCCAGATGTCATTATACTACCTAAGAAAAGCAAGGGAAGAAAAGAAAACATACCATTCTGAGGTGAGCAAGTTGTCTTTCATGGATATTCTAAGGAAAGACGCGGAAGATGATGCGGCACGTTTGAGAGAAATGCTAGGTATCAAGGATGATGGTACATATGAACAAAGAGCCGAACGACCCAAAGAAAAGAAACCAGAAGAGAAACCGAAGAAGAAGGTTAAACCACCAGAAACAAGAGTGTTATTCGGTCAAGTTGGATACAAACAAAAGGATAAGGAAAGAGAAAGAATCAGTCAGCGTGAGATAGAAAGTGCCTATGGTAGTTTAGGAGAGGACATAGATGATTCATGGTTACAAGTCTGGATTTGGTATTCAGATGATATCATGGGTGGATTAGATTCTTGGACAAGAAATCTGTTTAAGGCAGAAGAGAGTGCTGATGAAATTGAAGTTGAATTAGGTATCGAGAATCCGTTTAGTAAAAGTATCATGAGCGCAAGTAGTCTTACTTCACGTATGCGACCAACTGGAAAGGAATTCAAGGAGGCTGGTGGTCGAGGTAAACTTAGAAGTCAACATCGGAGAGATTTTCAAAAGGTCGCCATGGATTATGACAAGGCAGTATCTGAGGCATTGAAGGGAGTTGGCTATCAACCTGCAAGAGAACTCACAGACGCAGAGGTATCAGAACAAGAACGAGAGTCTGCAAGACAGAGAGAGGAAAGGGGAACAGATGAGGAAGGAAAACCAATTCCCATGCAGATGCCTAAGACTTCCGAGAAATATACACAGGAAGACATGTCAGTAATGAGAACGCTCCTTGACAAGTTTGATGACGCAGGGGGAAAGATTCCAGAGATTCTCCTATTCCAAAGAAAGAGAGAACCACACACGATGACAATAGAAGACATCCCAGACGAAGAAGGTGGTGAACAAGAGAACACTCCGCCAACAACTAGGGAGATAACCGTTCAAGCACCTACTGGAGATGATTTCCGAGTACCCGGCATCAGCACAAGGAGACTCAACAAATATGCAAGTGACCTAGGACTGTCCTCTGAGGAAGAGACAAAGAAAGTATCTGATACGCACAACACTACAGAAGAAGGAACCATAGTCGAGAGAACTTGGACTTTCAACCGATTGGATGCGGATAAGAAACTGCTTGAGATGCTTGGTAAGACACCAAAGGAAAGACAGGACATCAGAGATGCTATGATAAGAGATGCTCCAGAACCGGGTAAAGACCAACCCAAGCAGAAGATTGGTAGCAAGGTCACTAGAAGGACTGGCCCGGTTGCTGGGAAAGTCTCAGAACTCTATCAGAGAGTAAAGAACTTCTTCGATGAAGTATTCAACATTCTATCTGTCGAACAAGCACCTACCTTGGAGAGCGAGGTTCTGGATGTTACTGCTGGGGTTGGCGCAAAGGGAAAGAAAGCGGCCAAGGAAAAAAGAGAGCGACAAGACCAACTTGGTAGGACACTAGCAAGAATTCTCAAGAACCATGCAGAAGGCAATGAAAAAACAGCAGGTGAAGCACTTTCAAAAATAAGCGCAGACAATCTAATTCTCATACAAAAGTTTCTCACTAGAGGAAATAAGAAGTTGGCCCGAACAGCAAGAGATGCATTGATAGAAAATTACAATGATAGCAAGTGGGATGCTAAGACGAAAAGGTGGGTAAACAAGAAAACAGGGGAACCTGCATACAAGACATACGCAGGTAGGAGTACGCTTGAGTTAATTCCAGAGATACTCAACAAGAACAAGAAGAGAATACTTCCCGATAGAAGGACACAAGGGCAGATACTTTCTGAGTTAGAAGAATTCTCAACTCCAGACTTCAAGTTAACTAGGTTCGACCAAGAAGGGGGTAAGCCTAGAAGAAAGGAATACACGTTGTCCGAGATGATGAAGGAAGTAAAGCAATTCATATCTGGGGAAGATAAGCAAATTCCACTACGAGGTAGCGCAGGTAATACTTACAGAAAATTACTATTCAAGGTAATGGAAAAATTGCGTAATGACTATGATGATGGTAAGACAGATGAATTAGCATCTGATATTGAAATGATAGAATTCCTATATGCTGTCCTACGACACATAGGGAAGAGTAGGAGAATATCTGATGTCGCATTGGAACGTGTAGAAGATATCGCTACTACAGAAGACATACCATTCGACACCGATAGAGAGTTTGATTTACCGCCTCTCTCTCCGGCTACTAACGAAGAAGAGTAGGTGACGTTATGAGTTGGGAAGATATAATCAAAATCCGAGAACTAAATAATTTCAAACAAGCACAAAAATATCTAGAAGGTGTACAAAAAGATATAGACACCATGATATATTTTCTAAAAGAAGAAAATGGTGGATGGAGAAAGAATAGAAACAAGTTAATGGTTCTCCTAGATACTTCATATATAGAACCAGACTTTGAAGACGAAGTACGTCTGCTAACGGAACTGGTAGAGGAAGTTAGTGATAAAAGCAAAGAATTAGGAGAGATGCCAGAAATGGATGATTTTGCCTTTGCACTACAGAATGAACGTGGAGAAATGGAAAGCGCACCTTATGACAGTCGTGCCGACCAAATGATTTGAGTGATAAAATGAGTTGGCAATCTATTCTAAAGGCTAGTCCGATACTGGAGAAACTAGACCCGAAGGAAAAGAAGAGAGTCAAGAAACTATTGCAATCATCTCAACCTACTGAGTTCTTCGGGAAGGACATGACACAACTAGGTGACTTGATTACAGAGATGAAATCACTTGATATGATGAAGGGCGATGAGAGTCTGAACAAGAAAATAGAATCGTTCGATGAGAAGAACCTAGAAATAGTTGCCTCTGCCGCAGAACTAAGGAAGGACTACGAGGTTCTCTACGGTCAGATTAGAAATATGATTTATCCAAAGAAGAAAGGAGATGGAAAGAAATGACAGAAGACAATGAAATGATGCTACTATTGAAAGAATTAGTAAACAAGGTAAAGAATTTAGAAGAAGCAGTTTATCACAAGGATAATCTGTTGATGAAGAGTGGAATGGTCGTGGTTGACAGTCCAACTCCCGCAATGGCTCAAGGTGGAGAGTTACCCACAGGAGATACAATTGCGAAGATGGATTGGGATGACATTCACAATATGGTCGAGAGGATGAGTTAGATGCCAGAGAGAGTAAGCAAAGAAGAGATGTTGGTGAGAGCCGCTATAATCAAAGCAAAGGAAAGCATACAGGAAGCAGAGCATCTAGGAATCGTTGAGAACAAAGACCCAGTTATGGGAGAGGAAATCAAGGTCAAAAGACCAAAGAAGAAGCCAGCAGAAGAGAAGGTAGACAACCCTGTGTCCACAGATGACATCAACTCTGGATACGGTCATGTAGGAAGCAAGGAATACTTCGGCAAGGGATTGGACTCAGTTGAGAAGTTGTCCCCACAGTTGGAAGGAATTCTAGATGAATTGACTCAAGCAATACAAAGAGTGCAAGGAAAAGATAAGAGAGAACTAGAGGAAAAGATGCATGAGATTCTAAGTGACATCAAGGATAGTCCTAGAGTGTTAAGTTCCGCACCTTCTATGGATAGCGAGTTTAGAAGCGAAGCAGACATAGATGAGAGATTAGATAAAGAGGATGAGGAAGAGGAAGAAAAAATCTATCTCGATAAGTCGGTGGAGATGGTTGAGGGATGGAAGACTCTTCTGAAATTTAACATAGACACCGGGCCATCAAGGATTACAATGGTTACTTGTCCCACTTGCAGGGGATTAGGTAGAACAAGGCCCATGTACCCAAACCCAAACGAAAGAAAACCTGAGAAAGATGATGGGAAGGGGAATTGGAAGTTAAGCGAGATGACTGAAACATGTCGAACATGTGGTGGCTCAGGGAAAATAACACAAAATGAGGCAGACAAAATGAAGAGAGTATCTGGTTCAGACCCTAACGCACCTGCCGCAAGTCAAGCATAAGGTGGGTTCTGTGTGGTTGAAACAGGATTGATGTTTGAGAAAGAAACTGAGGATTTGACTAGAGCAATTCTTGATTTCTTTGAGAAGACACGATACGCCTATCTTTCAGCCAGAGAAGACAAAGCAGAGTATGAGAAGGAATGGCACGAAGTCATAGATAAAATCAGAGATGACTTCGACTCGCTAAACAAACTATCTGAGGAATTGAAGAAGTATCTAGAAGAGAAGGTTCTATTCGATAAGTCTGCTAAAGACCCAACCACTCTAGAAGCCAAGAAGGTATACGAAGCCGTCAAGGACATGAGGTTTCAGTCCAAGAAGGTTAGCGACCCGTTTTCCAAGAAGTTTGAAGGGGATGTGATAAACACCCTATTGGAGAGTGACAGACTCTTCATCGCATTTATTCACTACGCACTACGTTCCCATTCCAATGCCCTTCCCGATAAAATATGGGAAGAACACGACATGGAAGAAGATAATGTCACTCAAGGTGTAATGGGATTGGATTTAGAGATGGATGACATACCTCTCTACATCATAGAACACTACGGAGCAGAAGATGAAGACCAAAGCAGAATCAAGTCGAAGTTTAAGGGGGCGTTGAAGCAACTCGATAAGATGTTCAATGGTGTATACGAAGATGAACAATGGGACAATCTAGTTGAGTTGGACCTAGAGAAGAGCGAAGACGAGAAGAGTGAAGATGAGAAATCAGAAATAGATTTCATCATACCAAACAAACCAATGTACAGGATATTTGAGTTGGATGACTTGAAAGAGTTGAAGGGATTTACTGGAGAGTGGTTGGTTCAAGAGAAGTATGATGGTATGAGAATACAACTTCACAAGAAGAAAGATAACATCAAGATATACTCATACAACAAGAAGGATATAACTGATAAATGTGAAAAGCAAGTCGAGAAACTAAAGCAGAAGCAGTTCGGGGATTGCATACTAGATGGGGAGTTGGTTCTGTTTGAGGATGATGAGCCACTACATCGGGCTTCTACCATTGCTCATGTTTTCAAAAATAAGAAAGGTGGAGAACTAAGAGCGCATGTCTTTGACATAATGCAACATGAAGGTAAGGACATTCATGATGAACCATTGAGGGAGAGACACAACATCCTTCTATACCAATTCAGCCAACACTCATCTGATGCTCTGGCTTTCCCATCGAAGAAAGATACTAGAGTCGCAGACTCAATCAAGGAAGTAGGAGAGTATGCGAAGGACATTATGCAACTACCAGCATCGGAGGGAGTAGTAATCAAGGATATGGAGTCAACGTATCCAATAACAAAAAAGAAGAACCCGAAGTGGATTAAGTGGAAGAAGTTCGTTGACTTGGATGTTATTGTACTAGATAAGAAATCCACTAACAACGGAATGCATACTTACACTATGGGAGTAGGCCCAATTACTGCTGAAGAGGCTAGGACTTACACGACCACCGAGATGGATGAAAAGGCATATGTTTCAGTGGGTAAGGCACTCAACACCAAGGTAAAGGTAAGTGTAGGAGACATAGTTAGAGTCAAGGTTGATGAAGTCAAGAAGAATAAGAAGGGATTCAATCTTTACTCTGCTAAGGTGATAGAGATACCAGAAGTAACTCAGTCGGACAAACTATCCACATTGGAGAAGTTGTCTACCAAGACGAAGAAATCCTTGACTTCAGATGCTATCATTGGAGTCCAACAACTCAGCCCATTCAATCTCACAACTGGATTAAAGGATAAGGATGCCGAGAAGAAGTCGTACATGATAACGGATGGCATACATGGTACTGCTGAGATAATCCTAAAGAGCGACTTTGATGGTTTTACCATATACGGATTTGAAGGTGATTCACTAATGCAGAAGAATGCATTATACAATCTAGATATGTGGAAGTCTGAACTAGAGAGGATGTTGAAAACCAGAAGGTCGGAATTAAGAATCGCAATTAAGAACGAGATAATAGACATCTACAAGAACAAACCAACCTCGTTCCCTAAGATAGTTGATTTCGTAAAGAAGGAATTCCCAGAGACATATGGAGAAGTTTTCCAGAATAGCGATGAGAATCTAATGACTTGGATGAAGAAGCAAGATAGCCTACGATATCATCACCCTAACAAGTTTACTGCTATACCAGATGTGTTAGAGAAGGATGTCGAGGAATTAAAAAAAAGAGAAACAGGTTCGTTTAGCATCGTCTTGAGAGAAGATGGCAACTTGGATTTCATCATGGATGTTAATGACAAGAGGAACTTCTGGGAGATTGATATAGAAAACAGTGAGGATATATACGACTTGTTTGGTAAGTCTGGGAAGTTTCCTGCTATTGTAGGAAAGCGATTAGGTCAACATAAGAAAGAAATAGATTCTGGTAAGTTAATACTAGGTGTACAGAAAGAAGGATATCATGAATACAAACTAGAAGGTGACAAGTTTGATACTAGATTCCATGTTAGAGTTGTACCTCTAGATGAAAAGAAAACTTGGATTGTCTGGACAGGTAAAAAACAAGAGATGTTGGATATGAAAGATGATTCAAAACTCTGGGATATTACAGAAGATAAATACGCAGATTTGTCATTTCCAACTAAAAAATCAGATTAACTTAAATAGAAAGAAAAAAAGGTGTCGAAAGTGTTAGCATCAGGAGAACTGCTACTAAAGGCAAATGAGGAAAGAGAATTTAGTATACTGAAGTCTGACGGATTAGTAATAGGAGGATATGCATCAATAGAAATCGTTGACAAGCAAAACGACCTTATCACACTAGATGCATTGGATGAAGCAGTCAAAAAATACATGGGAGAAAAGAAGTACAGAAATGTAATGTCAAACCATTCAAATGTTCAAGTCGGGGAGGTAGTAGAGAAATATCGTGATAAAAACGGAATCTTACACAAAACAAGTGTGGATGACGTTGGATTCTATGTCGTTATCAAAATGAGAGATGACATAGAAAAAGCGAAGGAAATCTCTAGGAACATCCGAAAAGGAACACTTAGGTCATTTAGTATAGGAGGGCAAGCGATTTCTAAGAAGCAGAGAACATCTGACGAGTATGGAGAATACAACGAAATAGATAAGTTGGAATTACATGAAGTCACAATCTGCGAGAAAGGAATCAACCCGGAAGCGAAATTCGACATCTTGAAACAAGAGTCGGAGGTGAAAAACAATATGAGTGAAAAACTGGAAAAAGCACTTGAAGAGTTGAACAGCCTAATGAAGCAGGTTGAGCAACTTAACAAGGAAGAAGAAGAAGATGAAAAGATGGCAACATCCGAAATGAAAGCCGATGAAGGCGATGACATGGAAGAAGAAGACATGGAATACAAAGAGGATGATGACGAGGACATGGAAGAGAAGGCACTCGATGAGGACACCACAAGAGAATATGAGGCGGGAGAGGAAGTTGTTAGCGGTGGTTCACCCAAAGCAACACCTGCACCACTCACAGTCTCTAAGGGTCTAGAATCGACTGACTTCTCTACTCTTGACCTCTCTGCCGAGAACGTAGAGAAGGCTTACGAGGCTTTCAAAGCAGAGCAGTTGGAGAAACTTGCTTACGACAACCTAAGCAAAACCTTCGGTGCTAGGTTCCAAGAGGAACTTGCTTTGAAGAAATCCGCCGCAGAGAGAAGCGAGTACGATGCTCGCGCAGACGTTGCTGGACTAAAGGCAGAGTTTGCCGAGTTAAGGAAGTCTCTCACTGAGAAGGATGAAGAAATTCGCAAGGCACAGGAAGTCGCCTTTGACCTACCTGAAAACTTCCCAACATCAGTTGAGGAAGCACACGGTCTGTCATGGGGAGATATACACAACCTAGCGAGGGGTGATTAAATATGACTGGATATATTAAGACAATGAAAGACCTTGAAGCGGCAACCTATGGAATGAGAGGCGCACAGGGCAATGCACTACTAAAGAGCGCAGGTGTAGTCGGAGGATTTGGAACACCACACGATGCAAGTGGCAGAGACTTTACTGCCGCCACTGGATTGTCCGACCTATACGGAGTCCTATACGGGCAGAAGGTTTGGTCAATGCTGAATCAGGAAGTTAACGCACTTTCGATGATAGCAAAGCGACCTTACACTTCCTCTGGTTGGAGGGTTCTAAGAAGCCGACCATCCGGTGGGGCTTCTGCCGCCTTCGGAGTAGGAAGCGGAGCCGCAGGTTCTGCAACCCCTAGAGCAGACAGACTAGGTGGAGTCACAGAGAACGAGGCTCTAGCAGACATCCCTGCTCTATCTCCAGAGTACACCAAACTCTACATCAGTCCTAAGACGATTGCTCACAAGTTTGAGTTCTCAGAGGTTGGTATGGAGATGGCCGCTATTGATGACGGTGTAGGTGACATTCGTGCTATCGTTAGAGAAGACATGGGTAAGCACCACGCAGAGGTTCAGAACGTTATGCTTCTGATGCCACTAGAGCGATACTCGGATACCGATGGCGCAGTCAACGGAGATGACATCACAGACAGCAACAAGACTGGAGTTATGGAGAACTACACTTCGCTCCACAAGATTGTCTCATCTGCCGAGGAAATCGGACAGATGTACCTAGACAACATAACGGCTAGGAGCGAGAACGATGGCGGTGTAACAGCAGTTTCTCTTGCAGTAAGGAAGATTTTCGGAACAGACAGAGAAGTTACGTCTGCCGCAGATAACACCAACAGCCCAAATGACGCAGATAGCACAGACGACATTGTGCTAAACGCAACTGGAGACAGGACTTACCTAGATGCAGAGGTTGACTTCGGTACATCATACGCATCTGCTAGGGTTCTAACTCTATCAATCCTTAACGACATGATTAGGAAGATAAGGCAGAACGGTGGAAACCCGAAGGTAATGATTACTGGATACGATACTATCCAGCACATCTCTGACCTACTACAGAGCCAAGAGAGATTCATGGACAGGAAGGAGATTGTACCTACCCACAACGGTGTCCGTGGACCCAAAGGTGCTGAAGTCGGTTTCCGTGTAGCAACCTACTACGACATACCCATCATCCCAGCAAAGGACATGCCATCCACAACTGCTTCGTCAGTTACCAACGGATTGAGCGACATCCTTCTTCTGGACACAGACCATCTGTGGATGAGTGTGATGAAGCCTACTCAATACTTTGAGGATGGTATCGCTAACGGCAACCCATTCGGTGTTGACAGGCTTGGTAACACAGGTCTGTACAGAACCATGGGCGAGACTGCTTGCTCGTTCTTCAAGGGACAAGGTAAGATAACCAACCTAAAGTCTGCGTGAGGTGGTTGTGAATGGCAACCGCAGTAACGATACTTGAAGACCACAAGGGAATAACATCACCTAGAGTATCAGGTGATGAGTATTTCGTAGACATCCTAGTAGACTTGGGCGCATACCCAACTGCTGATGGTGTAGGGCTTCTGGTTAATGCCGCAGATTGTGGACTAAGCACCATACACCAAGTAATGGTGACTGGTCAAGACACATTTACTGCACTAGTTGTACCAGAGGTATTGTCAACGGGTTCGTACACATCGAACACAGGAAGTAGCGCAGGTGATGCTACGGCCTCTACGACTTCGTTCGTTCTGAACGTTCTACACGAAGCAAGTAACCAGATAGCAGAGCATACCGGAACCACAGATTACGGTGCGGTACGCTGTCGAGTTTACGGCCTTCTCTGAGTAAAACATAAAGTAGTGGCCCTCTTCCTAGAGCAACAGGAAGGGGGTCGCTACCCTCTATTACTAGGTGAGAATATGGCTAAGGTTAGACTAACTAACAGACCATTGAATGGTCGGGCAATGAGAATAAATTTCGGTACTGATAGATACGTTGTAGGATACAAACAAGACGTATACATACCCTTGAGGTATGCTAGTGCGCTCTTTAGAGATAGCAACTATACAGTAGTGTTAGATTCAAGTGATGAGAAGGAGTTGGCTACTATGTCAAGGTACAAGAGAAGTCATCTAGTTGGACACTATGATGAATTGTCCGAGGATGATGATGGCCCAACCATGGTTAAGAAACTGTTCGGGAAGAGCAAGTCCTTCTTTGGTGGTAAGGCCAAGCCGGAGAAACTACCAGAGGTGAAGGAAGAGATTCATCCTCAAATGGAGAAGCCAGTCAAGGAAGAGAAGGAAGTTCTTGCTCCTTTGCCACCAAATCTAGAGAAACTTACCAACAAGCAACTCAAGGCTCTACTAGATGAGAGAGGAATTAAGGCAGATGGTAAGAAGTCGGTTCTAATTGATGCACTAGTGGAGGCAGAAGGATGACCACAGTAGCAACTAGCAAGATGCTAACTAATCCAGACCACGTTGTTGTAGTTGGTGGTAAGTCTCCACAGAAGGTTCGATTGAATAGTGTTCACATCAGTCATGATGGTGGTGCTACTGCTACAGTCAAGATTTTTGACAGTCATGATGCGACTGTCGCTAATTCTGACGAGGTGGCAAGAGTATACCTACCAGCCGCAGTAACGAATCTAGAGCATGACTTTCATGGGGCTTTGCTATCAGATGGAATAGTAGTGGATGTAGATACTTCTGGTGGCACAGTTGCGGTCACCGTTAACTTTAGTTGAGGAAAAAATATGCCAAGCCTAGAAACAGACACCCGCATGATTATGGCGATACTGTTCGTAGGTTCTATGTGTGGTGTGAATGTATTCGCATACTCACAGTACGGGATATCCTTCCCATACGGCCCGGAGGCACATGCCATATTATTTGGCATTAGTACGGTAGGTGGGATACTTGTTGTCAAAGTGGCATTTGATGTGTTCCTTAGCGATATGATTGAGGAAACCCTACTTAGGAGAGCCATTGATGGCTACTGGGGTAGGAAGGAAAGAGAAGAGCAGAACAAGAGAAGAGTACGAGAGTCGATGGCTCGCTTCCAACAGAACTACACTCCCTACGGGGATACTACTCTTCCAACGGTGAAGGCCGAAGAACCAGAGACAATGACTCCTGCGTTCTTAACACTTGAAAACCAGTAGATGTGAGGAATATGTATGGTAAGCGAAATCCTATTTGGAATGGATGAGTCTACCCTCGCATATGACTTACAAAGAGCGCACTCTGCTGATATCTGGTTTCTTAGGGCTAGGTTCTACCTATGGGGGGGAATCTTCTGTCTGAGTAGTTTTGCACTTGGACAACTCCTAGCGGTTTATGGAATCAATACCCTATCAATGGCATGGAATGGCCTAGTAGACTTCTGGAATCATCTGTGGTGATATCTTGTCAGTAATGGCAGGTTTTGCCATATTGATAGTCGAGGGACTTAACAAACTATACCAACGTGTACATGCAATCAACTTCGGAATATATGGTGCTACCAGAGCAGGTAAAACCACTCTGAATCACCAGTTGAGAACGAGAGGCGATGTTCCAGATATTCGACATAGAACAGAAGGATTGCAACGTGCAAGCAGGAAGTACGTCAAATTAGACGGGGATGCACATACTGTGAAGACGGCTGATGTAGGTGGACAGACGGTATACTGGAATGACTGGTTGAACGATATGAGGAATCGAAGAGTCAAGTACATCATCTTCATGATGGATGATAGACATATGGACAAGCATTATGATATCGAACAACAACTGTGTTGGACTTTCCTAGTGGATACAATTTGCAATACAGAATGGAACATCAATGGTAAGAGAAAGAAGAAAAGAGAATCAGACTATCCAGTAGCAGTAGGAATATGGGCTAACAAGTATGACTTGTGGAAAGACAAGTATGAACATGATGGGCCAATAGAACAGCATCCTATTTTCGCCGCATTCAGAGATGGCATTCAAAGATTGAACGACAAGGGAATTCCTTGCTACAAATACATCGTGAGTGCCAAGACAGACTCTGAGATGGTCTACAGAGGTGTCCTAACCATGATAAAGGACTACTAGTTCGGTGAACATATGTCAATGTCATTCCAACCACCAAGTTTGATAGGTTCTTCGACAACGAATGTAACTAACACGGCATTCATGGATAGGATGGAACATGCTAGAAGTGCAGGTTCCATAATGCAATATGAATATAAAAGTGCTAAACCAAAGAAACAATTGAAAGAGATAATCAAGGTACTAACACCTGAGAAGAAAACATTCCTAAAGATACCATACAAATTCAAGTACAACATCAAAGATAGATGTGTAGTATGTGGTACGCACAAAGTATGGGATGCAAGTGACAATCTTCGACCACCATTACCACTACACAAGGTTCGCAAGGGATATCCAATGCGGGGAACCTATTGCGAGAAACATGCGGGTATACACAGGCAATACGAGATGTTAGAGCAACAGGTATTAGCAGATGAACATGGTTTGTCGTTTAGCGCATACATACCAAAAGCCCCTACCATGCAAACATTGAACCCCTTATCTTCTGGGCCTTTAACCAGCCTAAAAGAATCTGATATCATGTCACTTTCCTCTGTTGGTTGGACAATTAAACCACCTACAGCAGAACAAGAAGCGGTTGAAGAAGAACTCTTTCGATTGCTAATAGAGCAAAATACAATTAACCAACGAGTGAAAACGTTATTGACCGAGGGTGCGAAGGTCACTACCAAGGAGAGTGATGCGTGATGGGACTTTTCGGAACAAGTAATTCTTCTTTGATGAATACAATGCAGTCCAATCAACAGGCTCAGTTCAAGACAATGAACAATCTGTTGACTCTACAGGAGAATCACGTAGAGGATTTCTTTCAGTATCATGGGGAGGCTTTTTTATCTTCGTTAGCACAACTAGTGGGCGATGTTGTCAACAAGACTGTCAGTGAGATATTGACGAATCTTGCTTTCGTTACTTCCAACAATGGCAACCTTACTCTATCAGTAGATTCTACCAATGCGCTCAATGCTATCACACAGGCAAACATCGACTTGGACATACAGACCCTCCTTGCTTCTGCGATAAACTCCGAAGTCATCATGCAGAGAAGAATGGCTAAGACGCAATACCTTGAGGCTCAAGGATTTGCCATGCCACAAGAACAGCAGGTCACACAACAGCAAGCAATGGTGGGTGGTATGCCCGGTCAGCCCAATCCTAATGGCGTAGACCCATCAATGATACAAGGTGGTAACGCCTCTGTCCAGATGAACAACACGATGATGCAACAGCAAATGGCATTCAACAACCAATCTGGATATCCTGTACCTCCTTCTGGATATGACAATATGAACAATCCATATTGGATAGACCCTGTATCCGGTCAGATGACATACACCCCGCCCGCAAGCGGGCTTGGTCTTGCTAATGCCGTCAGTAAGGGCATTGCTTGGGCCAAGTGGCTTGCATAGGTGAGGTAGATGGTTCTGATTAAACAAGATAGATACAAGGAAAAAATGATTATTCCGGGCAAGTTGATACGCCTAGAAAATCAGAATGCGGTTTTTGACAATCTTCCTGCATCAGCAGACTTTGAAGAATTCTTGAGGAACATAGCATTCCAGTATCTAACGGCTTATTCTTTCAAGAACCTAGGTAAGAATCAAACTGCGAAGATGAACAAAGCAAGGAAAGTGATGCCACTACTTGCTGATGTAGATGAGAGTGATTTTGCAGATGCAAACATATCTACTATGAAGAACAAGCCCGGTAGTTTTACCGATACTAAGAAGAAGAGATACTTTGATACATTCATGAAAAAACTAGGAAAGGAGAATCTTTCCCTCTTGATAACCATGCTTCAAAAAGAAGATTTTCTAGCAAAGGATTTGAATCTCTCTGGAGCCACGATAAAACGTCTGGGTGGCAAGGAAGGAGAGAATCTAACTCTAGAGAGATTGGATAGCGAATCTACCATTCAGAAGGTAGTAGGCTATGAAGCAGGTACAGGACTTTCTCCTAGTGGTAAGATAACTGCGGTGACACCAGAGCAACAGAAGCAATATGAAGACGACATGAAAGAGTATGAAGCAGGTGATTTGAAGGAGAAACCAGAAGCACCCACACCAGATTTCCAAGAGGCAGACAAGCCAAACAGAACCATATCCCTACTATCTAAGTTTGACAAGGGAGAACCAATAGTGGACATAGGTAGAAACAGCGATACCTTTCAGATGTTCTTGGATAACATATCAATAGAAGGAGATACGATTAAAATTCAAACTGAGGATTACATCAAGGCTATCATGGCTATTCATGGGTACTATGACCCAGCGAAGGATGAATGGCAATTTGAAATGAAGGATGCTCCAGAAGGAGCAGACACAGAAGAAATGCAGAATATGCTTGATAAAATCCTAGAGGGAATGGATGCGTTTGAGGATAAACCTGCGGAAAGTTCTGCGGGGTTGAGAGAATATATGAAGGACTATAAAAAATTCAAGAGACAACTCAAGAGAATGGAGAAAGAGAACTTTCTCACACCAGATGAAGTTGATACCTATTTACAGAACCTAGAAGATAAGATTGCGGAAACTAAGCAAAGCATAAAGGATATGCGAGGTGCTGAGACTGGTGCTGATGCTGAAACTGGTGAAGGTGACATCGAAGAAGAACCTCAAGAAGAGATTGAAGTGTTAGAGGCAGGAAGTCCAGATGAGGATGATGTTGCTGAAAAGATGATGAAAGCGATGGATATCATCAAATCAAGTGTAGGTCAAAGGAGAGAATTGAAGAAAGTAGATAACTACAGTATAGAATATATTACTCCGAAAGATAATGGAAAATATACGTTGAAGAAATTCGATGGTACTGAATTAGATAACTTGTCACCTAGAGAAGTATACAATGCAAGATTGACGGAGTTGACAGAAGACGACATTAAGAACGCCCTACTATCAAAGCCACCTAAAAGCGGTAGAGATGTACATGGGTTAAGGAGAATGATTCTATCAACCATAACACCTTCTAATGGCTCTATATCAATTGGGACTACTGAATTCAAAATCAACTATGCTCCGTTTCAAGGGGATGCGGGTTATGACAAATTCCTAATGTCACTACAAAGAAAAGATGCAAAGGAAGATTCGCAGTTTATGGCATATGTACCGGAGTTGTTGAAAGCGACATACATTCTTTTCAAATACAATCAGTTGATTCAGAGTATGCCTAATTTCCAAGTTGCAAAGATGCTTGACAAATACACAGATGAAGAGGAACTAGTGCAAGATTTGGTATCGTATGCGGCGTTGATTACTAATGATGCATTCGCATTGAAGAATCCAGAAGGCGGAACGAGGATGGCTCGGAGAGAAAACCCAGCCTACGTTTATCCTAGAGATGATGAATCAGAAAGGTATATCGAAATAGAAGAGGAAGTACCTGCTATCAAAGACCACCCAGATTGGAAGAGAGCAGTAGAGAATCCAAAATACACAGAGTTGTTCAATGCTTGGAAAAAGACAGTTGCAGATGCACCTGATGAGATAGACATGGAGACAGGTAAGGTCAAAGACAAACCAACAGAACCGGGTAAATTCTACGAAGCAGACACCATTGATGAAAAAGGTCGTTTTGTTGAAGGCAAAGATAGGGAAGATACTCCAGTAGTTGAAAGTCAGACAATGGAAGTAGACGACAAGACTCCACCATTTAGAAAGTTCAGATTTTCTAAAGTTGACTTAAATGATTATACTAAAGGATACAAAACTGAAACAGTAGCAGACCTAACTGGATTGGTTGAAGATATTAATAGAATTATCATGTACATAGATAACATCGAACTGGTAAAACCAGATGTAGATAAAGCAAAGATGAATCCACAAGACAAGGCTATCATAGACGGTTTGGGAACTGGAAAGATAAGTCTCTTTTACAGGCCAAAGGGAGATGTGGCTCTTAGTTACAGTCTAATGGACTTGTTTACCACGATGTCGGGTGACTCAGCACATGAGGAAATTATGACAAGTATAGGAAAGAAGGGCCAAGGTCTTATAGAAATTTATTATGACCATAAGGACTACCTCAAGAAACTTCTAGAAAATGCAGGGGGAGTTCAGATAGATGATGATGAAGACCCATTCATACAACCCCAAATGAATCTAATGTGGCTAGGTAAGCCCGTTGACAAGAACAAGGATAGCATACACCAAAGGCAACTTATCCGTACCAAGCCAGAAGTAAAGGCCGGGAGAAAACAATGGAGAGCGACATATGACTCTCGTAAAGGTGAGAAGAACATATTCGACAAAGAGAAAGCACAGGATGTGAATGCGCTCATGAAGATAAAGAACAATTATCAAGACTTAAGAAGAGTAATCTATAGCGGTGGTTAATATGGTCAAACTAGGTTCCCCAAGTGATTTTACGTCTATCAATCCAAACTACACAATAGGAAATGGATTCTACACTACTCACACAGATGTTTCTAACTTACTCCAAATAGAGTCCTTTACAGACTTCTCTACACCAACGAGAGCAGAGGTAGGTAAACTCATCAAGAGAGTAGAAGAAAAGATAGATGATGCAACCAAGCACTCATACAGACCACTAATCTACAAAGATGAGTTTTCTTCGTTTGAGGCAAATCGCCATCTTATGTATCCTGTAACTATGTACAGAGATTACATTGGTTTCGTTCAACTGGAATTTCCGAAGGTTCAGAAACTTGTTAGGTTAGAGATATGGCAAGGAAGCGATTGGGTGGACTTGGCTTCTGCTACTGCTAGTATCACAATGCCATCCTCTGCTACTACTAATTCACAGACTTGGAAGATTACACTTACCGCAGGAACGTATACCTTTGAGATAATAGAGGGAACTCATTTTTTTGACTCCTTTGGCCCGAAGACAACAGCCAGTCAATTAGTGGATGCAATCAATGAGGTATACCCAATGAAGACGGCTAAGTTTACTGGTGAGACTGCACGTAAGACTGTGACTGCAAATGGAAACACATCAGTCAATATATCTGATTTCTTCTATGCTACCAAGGATGGTGACAAGGTAACAATCTCATCGTTATTGATGGGTGATGATGGCTCTAGTTGCACCATTGCTTCTGTGGATACGCAAAATGGAAATGCAGGGGTTGGAAGTGTATCTGGTTTCACAGACCATGAGACACAAGGGAGGCTAGATGACTTCTGGCAGATAAGCCATGAAGGTAAGATATTCTTTCATAGTAAGTATCCATTCATCAAGAACCACTCCATTAGAGTCACATATGTCGCAGGTGATGGAAGAGTACCTGCACCTATCCACGAAGCCGCTACGAAACTAGTAGCCGCCGAAGTAATTAGGCATGATGACAATTCTATCCTTGTTGCTGAAACAGGTTCAAACATCGACTTGAAGACCAAGCACGATATACTAATTGAAGAGGCGAACAAGATTATTGATGGGAAGAAGAACATCATCCATTTCATATCGTGATTCAAATGGTAGAAGAAGTAAGAAGAAAATTGCTCAAAGCCTTGAAGATAGGTAGAGAGGCCGCAGAAAGAGAGATAGAGCGAAACGCCATGCTTGCTGATTTGGGCCTTGGAGAGTTTTCTCTATCTGAGAACGCATTGAATGAACAGGCTCTAAAGGCCGCAGATGAGGCGTTTGCCAGAAAAATGTCGGAGGCTTTGACAGATGGATGAGGTGACGTTGGTACTACGTTTGCTATCTGATAGGTGGTCTGCCGCCGCTAGTGCATTGGTTAGTGCTGGCAAGATAACCTCTGGTCATGTCGAGACTCCTAGATTCATTGATGTACGTTCCATAAAACCCAATGAGGGCAGAAGGGTAGATGCAGACCAGAAGGCGATACTCATTGTATACGAAGATTCCAACACCACAGATTATCCAACGATAGACTATGCCGTGAGAAACGAGACATACACATTCACACTCCATCTTAGAGTCCTACATCGTAGGGATTTCGCAGATGGCTATCCTACTAGTGAGACTCCAACTGAAGCAAATACCGAGGCGGGTCTAGTTTACTCTAGAGATAGGCTCAAGGCATTATACGAAATAGCACGATATATCCTAGAAAATAACTCATTGAGGCCAACCGTCTATGTAGGTGGTGGGACTTCGGGAACCGTGGAAGGTAACGCAGACCTCATCAAACTTCAAAGTAGGTCGGAAGCCAATGACCGTGGAAAAAGGTTATTGGGCTACAAACTAGCGGTTGAGATGAAGCGGTTCGCTCGGACAGTATAGGTGGGATGATTTCAGTGAGTAATGAGGTATTTATTGGCGCAGGTGCAATGACTACATTGGCCCCGGAGTGTGACATTTTTCTACATCAATGTGACATCTCTGGAGCAGTAGCAACACTTGATAGTAACGTGACGGCAGATTTTCTTTTAGTTCCCGGACTATACAAGGGATGTGTTGCTAAAATTCACAATGGTACGGCGGCATCTACCCAATATCTTGTGATAAAGGACAACTCTTCTACGACTATCACATTCGATGAGACTCTAGTAAAGGATGGTAGCAACCATGCTAACTTGGTCATTCTAGCGTTTGGCGCACCATTGCCCGGACCAAAGGACAGTAACAAGACAACGCTACTATCAGACCACTGGCTAGGACTAGTCAATACATTCAATCCGCCTTCGGTAGAAGTCGAGATGAAGCAATTGAATCTAGCAACTGGAAGCACACGCAACTTCGGATTCCAGTTCAAGGGCAATGAGACAGTAAGCGGTGGTTCTATTGACATCGCATTGAACAACGGTTCTTGGCTATACTACGCATTAGGTAAGTATGCTATCGACAATACAATGGCAACTACCACCGATTTAGGGGCATCGGGAGATAAGGTGTATGTAGACGGCGATACTGAAAGAATCGTAAGGGGAATAGGAGGTGCTTTCTATCCACCAATACACAGTAGTTTCACTCCAAAATATAGATTTGGCGTTGATGACCAAGGTAGTGATACTCTCGATGGGGCTTTGCATGAAGCACAAGCATCGAGCCTATCTGGTACAACAGAAAGCAAGTTGTACGAATACACATTCACAGAGGCAAATGGTTCGGCTCTTCCATCCTTTGCAATAGAGATGTGCTACGCCAAGGAAGGTAGAACTGCAACAGAGGTCGTTGATGATAACACCAACAACTCAAACATGTATGCAAGGGTCTTCACAGGGAATCAAGTAAACTCCCTTGCAATCAACTTTGAGGAAGGACAGGAAGTCAAGGCTTCCGTGGATTTCGTTACTAGGAGAGCGTTCGATGTTCCCGGTGCAAGTGCAAGTGGAACTTTCGATGGTCACATACCAAACAGAGGGAAACTACAGGCAAGCGAGTTGCTTAACTTCGGTACAGATGCAGAGAACCAACCCTTCATGTTCTCATCTGGGGCAATCAAGATATTCGGGCAGACCTTTGCCAGAGTAAAGAATGGTAACATTACCATCAACAATAACATAACCCCTCACAGATTCATAGGCAATTACAGTCGGGAAGTGACATCAATGCACGTACCCGGACAGAGAACCTATGATGCATCATTCACACTATTAATCACAGACACCAAGGTATGGGATGAGTTGAGAACAGAGACAGAGCATTCTGGTGGAGTAATCGAGGTTTCCTTTGTCAAGGATTCTGGCGAACTTCTCAAGTTGCAACTCAATGATTACTTGGTACAGAACGTAACAGTTCCCCTACCCGATGACAAAGGTGCAGTTGAAGTAGAGTTGGCAGTATCTGCTAGAAGCCTAGGTACAGTCCAATACAAAGGAAGATGGCATGTATTGTCAATCGGAGGTGTTGCTACGAGCGAGTAAGCAACATTAATCAAATTCCACCAACATTGTTTGTTTGTTGGTTTGTGTTATAGGTGGAATAAAAAATGAGTGAAATAGTAAATGACAAGAATATGCTGTTCGCAAGAACAGAGAGCGAATGCCATGAATTGAAAGTAAGCCCGGATTCAGAACAGGTTCTGAAAGTCTGGGTAAAGGAACCTACTTGGCTACAAGTAGAACAAGCCTTATCTTCTGTTATGCAGTTATCAGAGGATAGTATGAATCTAGACTTGAATAAGATGTACAGATTCATGGCTGAAGAATTTATCGACAAGACCGAGCCATCTCTATCGACCACGGAGATTCTTAGGTTAAGCCCCTTCATCGGAGAACAACTAAAGGATATTCTCCCTAACCCATTCACCGATTTGATGGAGGCTGATACGGGAAAAGTCTAGCGATACGTCAAGCATTAGAAGGAAGAGCGAGTGACCCTTCTGTGTCATTCTCGGTTCTTCTATACACATATTGCAAGACATTCGGTATAGACCCACACCACGCAAAACATACTCCATTGAGCCTAATGATGGAGATGTTGATGATACACGGAGAAGTAGAGAAATACAAATCGGATGAGATAGAAAGAGAGTCAAAGAGGATGAGAGAAAATGGTTGATGTAGCATCATCCACTTCTGCATTGACCGAGGCTATTGCACAACTGAACGCCGAGACTGATAGCCTAGTAGTAAAGTTCGGTGAGATTTCAGATAGCAGTAAGGTATGGACAATAGCATCTAGGATTCTTTCGGGTTCTGGATTATGGAAACTACAAAACAGGATTCGTGCCGTAGGACAGACAATCAACGTTTTCAACGAGGCCAATAACAAGGCTCTAGAGAATCAGATGAAACAGATGGAAGCCAACCAGAAGTTGGCTAAGACCATGATGAAACTCAAGAAGGAATACAAGGAGATAAGTCAATCCGATTACTTCAAGCAAATGAAGAAGGGATTGATGGCGAAGGGATATACTGAGAAAGACGCAACCAAACTCGCAAAGGAACAAATTCAAGGACAATATGCTCAAGTGCAGAAAGGTCTGGAAGGTAGGATATCTACCAAAGCAGGATTCAGAGATTTCCTAAAGACTGGAAAGGTACAGGAATTATCAGCAGAAAGAGGAATGCTCAGAGATAAGAAGGGAAGATTTACCGGAAAGGGAATAACAGGCATAAGTCAAAAAATGTCTGATGCGGGTATAGGTGGATTTACTGCAAACATGCTATCAAACACATTCAAGAAAATGAAATGGACTAAAGAAATAATTATGCAAGGTAAGTTCAGAAAGAAAGCAGAAGCAGTCAATGACTGGTTCAAGAAGAAACTGACTACGTTTGGTAGATTCTTAGATGTGGGTCTTTCCGTCTTGCTAAAACTAACTATGGGTCTATTGTTACTTACATTCTTTGTGATGATAGTTAGGAAGGTGTGGCCCAAGTTTACGGCTACATTAGACCAATTAGGTGGGTTGAAACCACAATTAAACCAAATATGGAGTGGATTGAAGGGTGTTCTTGGTGGTCTATTCACCATGTTCCAAGGTGTGTTCCAAGGAGACTTCGGTAAGGTATGGAAAGGATTTACGAAGGTTCTGAAAGGATTCTGGAATATACTGCTAGGCGCATTGGTTGGATTGGGTAAGATAATCCTAGCGGCTCTAGTAGGGCTAGGAAAGGCAATAGTCCATGGTTATCGAAGCATTGCCCCAAGTTGGCTAGGTGGATATGCGACTGGTGGGGTCACACCAAGAAGCGGAGTAGCGTTGGTAGGAGAAAGAGGGCCAGAGTTGGTATCGCTTCCAGCAGGTGCTAGAGTACACAACAACACAGAAAGTAAGAGAATGATGGGAGGACACACAATCAATGTCCATGTGAATGGCAGGGTTGGTGCTTCTGATGCAGAGATACGAGACATCGCTACAAAGGTAGCAAGGGAGATAGGAATACAGATGAACAGAACGACAAGCGCGGTAGGTAGATTCTGATGCCCGGTGAGAACTTCAATAACTTCAAGGTCTTCTTGGAATTACAAAGAAGAAATGACGAAGGCATGAATGATGGTGCGGTGAACAGAATACCGCTATTCGTAGACAACCTCGGCATAACCACATCAAAGAGTGTGATGGCGATACCTGTTCCTTTCTCTGGTGCTATACAGGGAGAGTCTCTGAATCTAGCCTTCGATGTGGGTATGGCTCAGAAGACAATAAACATGTCCGGTCAACTACTAGGACAGACCATAGTGAAGAAGAGAGATGGTTCTGCGGCCAAGACCGTAAAGATGACTTCCTATGAAATGGCCCAACTCATACATTCGTATGTGGATTCAAGCACATTCCAAGATGACCAGAACATGAACAAACTAATCGTTCTAGGTCCAACCAGAGTAGGGTTCAACTTTGACTATCATGCCGGGGCAGAGAATGCAGATGTCTCAGATTTGAAGATGATGCCCTTCTCTTGGAAAACTAGGGGATACGACAACAGTTTCACTCGATATGATTACGATGCAGAAGCAGGAACTGGAGCAAACTCTGAATGGTTTACTCCCTATACTGGAGCAGAGGAAGTTAGCGTTGGTATAACTGGGTTTATTCAAAACTTCAACACGACCATGGATGGGTCTACGTTTCCTGCGGTTGGTTTTACAATGGACTTTACAGAAGCCTTCGTGCTATCGGAGAACTTCTTGGATGGGTGAAAATGGTCAATGCATACATCGAGGACTCATACAAATTGGTATTTCCAATATTGTGCAACGGTTATCTGAACATTGATTATGATGCGCCGATTGCGCTTTCTGGAACTAAAGTCTCTACAGGAGTTCTAGTAAATGGTGCAGTAACCAATTCCTCTACAACTAACATAGCCGTGGATACGGTAGATGCTACTACTAAGTTCTCAAAGGGAGATAACGTGTATGATGCTGATGGAAATACAGTAGGGCAGGTATCTTCTGTTACGGCTACGCAGATTACCTTGACATCTAATAACGCTCAAGCACTAAGTAATGACGAGAATCTAAAACAAGACCTAACCTCAGTATCTTCTCTACGAAATAGGAGTATATGGTCTGATGATGCGGAAGTAGGAGTAACCAATGGATTTGTGTTAGAGGCAATATTGACTCCTTACGATGTAAATGGTATTGGTTCTAGAACTGCGGGGCGACATGGCGTTCTTGATTCTCAGAAAACCCCGCCTTATCCTAATGACAATTCCAGTGATGTTGCTGATAGAACAGCATATGAAAGCGTAGACTATCTTGGTTCTTCTGCATACCTACAACAAAAGATGATGATATTTCACAATGCCAACCTTAAATTCTATTTGCAAAACGTTACTTCTACTTCTTCACTTACGGGTAGTTCATACAACCAACCCGCAGAGTACAAGTTAGTTGCTGAGTTGACGAAAGGAGGAACTACAGAGAAGATTGAGAGTCACAAGATAATTACTGCAAGTAAGAATCTATACGGATACTATGATAATACTGGTTACTACAACGGTATCACTACTAGTCATCGAAGGGTGACTACTAGCGCATCTGGTAGCAATCCGTCTGGTACTATAACCATACAAGACTACGATGACTTGGAGAGAAACACAAAATCCACAGGTCAAATTGTTATTTCTGGAGATATAGCAAATTACACGAAACCTGTCAAAGCAACTGGAAGCATTACAATAGTGCAGAGAAACAATCTGAATACAGATGTAGTTGGTGCTACTGCTGAAGAAGGAATAGTACAATTCTACAATCAACCAGTCAATGCTGATAATACAGATGTCAATAATCACATTCTATTAACCAATGAAAGCGGTACTCCTACTAGAAAGTGGTTTGCTCTACCGGGAATAACTAATGGTGCTGACCTAAGCGGTACTGCATCTGCTGGGTTCACTTGGCCTTCTGGTGCTAAAGGATACTTGATAGGTGGTGATGCAGAAGCAACTGCACAGAACTTCGCTGATGCAGTTAACGGTGATAACGTAGGTTTTGCTGGTTCTGCTAACGACCCTAGAGATGGTACTGCAATAGTGGCAGGGTTCAATACTCCCGAAGAAGTGGTTCTAACTGTTGCTATCACAGGTAGCGCACCAAACAGAAAGGGAGATGATAGTGCGGTACTGTCTGCGGGTAGCACATTGATATCAAACAATAACTATACTGAGGCAAATGGTTCAACTCAAGCAGGAGTAAAGGTTGTTTCTTTTAGTGGTGGAGTCAATGAGTTGATTTTAGGGGAGACTACTGGCTCAAATGACAACACGATAAACTACTTCACACTAACAGATAGTGCTGGTAATACGAAGAACTACTTTCCTGCACATGACTCTGCACGAACTACTGGTTCTACTGGTACTAGAACATTAGATGACGGTAGTACCGTATCGGTAGTCTACTTTAATTTTGCAAGTAATGCAAATAATACTGGTGCGGCTACTGCTTTAGCCGCCGCAATCAATGATAATAACGGACATGGAAGTACGATAACTGCTGTTGGTAATGGCGCAACAGTAAACCTTACTCATGACTTGACTGGTGCGGCAGGTAATAACGCAACAATAGCAAAGGCAAACATTGCCAATAGTGCGGCAACGATATCTGGTTCTAACTTCACAGGCGGAGTCACAGAAACTAATGCAAGCAGTACCCCATTCATACAACTAGTAGACAATGCGGGTTCTCCTGTCACTAAGAAGTACGTTCCTGTAGCAAATGGTGGTGCAATTGCTACTGGTGGTTTGAATGGTGGTTCTATTGGAGATGTATCTGGAGGTATAGCATTCCAAGAGGGAGGAAGCGCATCTGCAACGGCTGATAATCTAAGAACCGCAATTGCTCATAGCAATGGTCATGCAGGTAGCATACTAACAGATTCGGCAGGTAGTGCCACAATTAATCTAACACAGAATACGATTGGAACAAACACCGCCGTCATAACTTTGGGTAATCTTCCCTCAAATATCAGTAAGACTAATTTTAGTGGTGGTGGAACGCCAGACAATTTTATCAGCGTTACAGATGCATCTGGTACATTGAAGAAGTACAAGGCTTCTACACATGAGGTCACCGGAACAACCGATGGAACATACACCTTCTTCAAAGCAGAGACTAACAACGATACAACTGCCGCCAATTTAGAAACTGCCATAGATGGGGCAAATGGTCATAATGGGACATTGATTACAACAAGGGCAAGCAATGTGCTAACTGTCAAACTGAATCAAGCGGCTATGGGTAGTGCGGCTATGTCTGATAGCATAACTGACTTGGCTACTGTGAATTTCTCAGCAGGAAACAATACGGAAATTAGTGTAGGTTCTGGAGAAGCAACAGAAATAGGGCCGGGAAACAAGATATATGATTCATCAATACAGGAGTTAGGAACTGTTGACTCTGTTAGTGGGGATACTATCACCCTTACGTCTGCTCCTGCATATACTGTAACTTCTACAATCTATACAGACCAGAGAAAGGAAGCATTGTATCTTGAGCAAGTATTCAAGGTGTCTCTAGTGTATAATAGAAACAACCTAGAATTGCATTTGAATAACTCTCTGGTAAAGCAGAAGGCACACAACGTAGCACCATTCTATCTTGATAAGAGTGATTGCCAAATAGGTAGAGGTTCTGGTAATTCAGAGCAATTCTTTGGTGAGTTATTTGAAATTGCCATGCATAAGTCAAAACGCCCATCGACTAACTCACATACACTGAGTCCCGGCTTTTCTGATATCTTGTTTTACTATACGTTTGGTGATTGAATGGGTGGAGTAAGTAAGGGCAAGGCAATATTTCCACTCAACGTGGGTGTGAAGGATACTGACATCACAGATGACAATGATGCATTTGACTATGCTGGACACGCCGCAAAGAAGAGTGAAGCATACCTAAACGTATCAGTAAATCCTACACTAGTGCAGAACAACCTACAATACGAGAACTCTCAGAACGGTTCATCTTTGAAGTCGTCTGCTAACTTCATGGAAATAAGAGACACCTCTCACGGTGGTTCAGTTAGCAATGACTCCACAAGTAGGATTGGTAATAGGATATATCCTAGCAATGCTACTTTGACTGACCATGCTCTAAACAGAGATGAGACTCATTCATTCAAAGTGAAGGTGTATGATTCGCAACTTACTAATTCCGAGACAAATAGAAAGTTCGTTTATTCTACCAGTGACTATCCTGCTACAGAGGAAGTCGGATTAGACATAGAGAACTATGATTACTTTATCTTGTTAAATCCAGATACAGTAGTTATGGGTACAGATGCAATCAGACCACACTTTGCAAAGGTAACCAGAATAATATCCTTTGATGAGTTTGGAGATGGAATAGAATTCTCCCCTGCATATCCTACAGAAGTGGGAATCAATACGAAGTTTGAGATTTACAAAGGACCAGCAAAGACAGCGACTGACATTGTTGCTGTGAGTTATGGTCTGAGAGGTGATGCTCTAAGCAATACGAACAAACACGATAGAGTATCACATGCTAGTAGGCCGACTTGGTATTTCTACAATGATAGATTAGATGAGAAAGACCAACTAGATTACATGACGAAATACAATCTAACTCATCTACGTTATTGGAGTGCTTTCACTACTGTATCAATGAATGCAGTAACATCACATGCCCAGTACGCTATAGGTAGTGACTCGATAAAGTTCACAGTAACAGATGTGGCAAACAGACAGAAACTCTTGCCGGGTATGTCAATCTTCGACAATAGCGGGGTTTACCTCGGAAACATCAAGACCTTAGATGACACTAACAATCTAAGATTGAAATTAGATTATGCGAGAGTGCTGATAAACCAGAACAACTCACAGTTCAATGTAAAGATTGGTAAGACGATACAGAACGTAATATTCAGAACCGAAGGAAAGTTCAACAATACGATACACAGTCTAGGAAAGGACAGACTAGAGGCAACTCTAGTAGATGCGAATAAGACATCTGATGATTCTACTTCTAGTGATTTCTACAAATGGGAAAATGCATTCCCTAAGATGCACAGGCATACCGCAAACTCGGACTCTACTTCTACTCTCAAATTAGATGGTGACCTAACTGGACCGGGCAAGTACCTGACTTTTGAGAAGGCCAACTACAAGAACAACCAAATTCCATTGATTACACATGCGCTGTTAAATCAACCTAGGAATAAGATGAGTCAACTCGCTCAATTCAAAGTAATGGACAATAGCGGATTGCAACACCTCAAGATGAAGGAAGAAACCGATTTGATTCTAGAGAGGAACATATACAATGGCAGTATGCAATTTATGAAGTTCCACGGCAAGGCATCACGACATTCATCAAACACATCCACAATCGTCTTGAAGGACATAAAGAAGAATACAGACCTAAGAGCCGTGTTGGGTGCTGGCCCGAATGCAAATACAATAGTGGAGATAGATGGATACTACTATGTCGTCAATGTAGTGAACGCTCAATCTAATGGAGAGCAATCATTCACAATCAAGAACAAGAAAACAATTGCGGCAAACACATGGACAGGTAGTTCTGTAGCAGAAAACTTCTCATCAAAGGAAATGAAAGTAGCACCATACACAGGCGTGTTGAATACTACATTAGAACCAGATACAGAATTTGACCTAGATTCATCTAGATTATCAATGTCAGATGTTACGATAGATGAGAATGAATCTAAGTTATACAACTCCAGATTGGTTATCGGTACGCATAACAGGCACGATAATAGAATACAATATGGTGATAAGGATAACAAGTATCTGAAGATACAGGATGATAGTCGGGTCTTCTATCAACGTTCTAATGAAAACAAGAGCAGGTTCTATTACTACAACAGTAGTTATTCAATTAGCGATGTTGCCTTTACTGGCGTGATAGAAGATATTACTAGTGCCTCGGAGAATGGTCTAACTACCTACAATGTGGTTGGTAGAGATGAAACTTCCAAACTCCTATCACAGACAGTAAGCAAGAACACTACATTCATGGAAGATGTTATCCATACTTCATTACCACCTATTCTAAACGCAACTGCAATTACTGGTATAAGCAGTCTAAGCGTGACAACAGGTAGTGCTTCTGTAACATTCTCTGGTACTCCTTCTACTACTCCTGCGAAGTACGGCCTCATACTTAACCAAGCAGGGGAGTTACTTGGGGAGGTAAAACAATACTCATCTGGAACTATAACCTTGTATGATGGAGCGTTCTCTACACCAACTACGACTTCATCATTGAAGTATTATCATCCATACAGTTCTACATGGGTGAACTATGTCACAGGGACTAAGGCACTAGGAAGTAATGAGCAACACAATACTGGTACTGCATCTTTTACCTCGATAAGCGAGAAAGCAATTGATTTCAACTCTGGACTATCTCTAACATTAGATGGAAATACCTTCGTCTATACAGCAATACGAGGCTCATCCAATACTGGTTCCTACCTAAAAGATGGAACATTAGGATATGACATATCATCACCAAAGGCAATTTCTACCAATGACGCTATCTTCGCATTTAATGCAGGTAATGAAAATGGAGTGACATTGGATAAGATAGATGTCGCTTCAATAAGCAAGGAAACCTTTGATGTGGTGAAGGTAAACGAGAAGGATGAATCTGAAACCAGATTGTCTCTATCTCCTATATTCCCCATACTACTAGGAAGAGTGGACATAAATTCCTCGGATACAAGAGGAAACTGCAATCTGTATCTGGTCAATAACAATGCAGACACAGGTGGCTTCATCCATAGATTACAATCAACGGCGAGTGGCACTGGTTACTTTGGGCCAAAGGAAACCATGAGATACTGGGATTTGCAGAGATTTGACAGAGGAACGATATACAGGAACCACGACAGTATCTATCGGTTTGGCTCTAAGCCACAGATGGTAACTGGATACGCCGTGGCATATGGTGTCAAGGCAGATGGTAGTCTCATGACTCTAACTGCAACAGGAGACAGCAAACCACTATCTGGTAGCAACACAATCAAGGGATGGACATACGTTGCTAACTTCTTCGGGAGTCAAAGTGATTATCCAATAGTCGAGTCCTATCCAACAATACGAGAGGAAACCAATGTCTCAATGTCTGGATACGTTCCATCTGGTTTGGAAAGTGACATACAATATGACTCGTTTGAGCAGATAGACCCAAGAGCAGAGACATATGAATTACTAGCAACGGGTGATGTATTCCCATATTCCAAACTACGACATAACAATCTAGGATACCATACGAAGGACTACAAGGAATTTGGAGTTCTATTGGAATCAGAACCAACTCTCACAGGAGAAACAACTCACCAACACTATGTTGGTAAGACGAAGCAGACTCTCCAAACAGAGAACATGTTTGAGGAATCATCCATTCAGACATCAACACAAACCACCAATCAGATGAGAAGGTTTGGAGTCATGAAACTGGTAGAGGCTACATTCGACTGGCACTTCAATCCAGTGGACTATGAATCCTTACCAGACAAAGCAGAGGACATACCAACTGTAAAGACGTTTGACTATGTTCAGTTCTGTACGCCAGTAGCAGAAACTTCTACCAATAGCATATCATGGGACAATGATGGTGTGTATACTACCTCAAATGTGGGTGCATCAGATGGTAGGGTGTTCTACCAGAAAAGCAAGATAGGCGCATACCCTGCTAGTGCATACGGAAACATAGCGTCTGCGTCAGGTATCAATGGCTTCGTTGCATTGAATCAAGACACTACGATGTCATCTACTCGATGGATAATAAATTCGATTAATGATGTATTAGGCGCAAGTAGCGCAACTGGCCTATTGAGATATGATGGTGGAACACATGCAAGCGGCCTTCTGAGTTACTTCGGTGTGCAACCCTTCCGGCTTTTCGGAACTACGGACTTCAACATCGACAATCTCACTACGCATACCGGAAGTACAAAACTTAAGTTCCAACGAAGAAGTAACGCACACAATATTCGTTTTAGCCACGTTTGGCTATGTACGCCAACAGTAGACAGTAGTAATTTCAAATGGGCTAAGACACTAAAGAGTTCTACAGGTTTTTCTACGAGGTTTGAGGGACACGACATAATCTTACCAATTGTCTCAGAGGAACATGCCGGAACTTGGTCTGGTAGTCCAAATTATGATTTCATACGAGAACCAAACAAGAAAGATAGGAGACTCTCCGCCCATACGCACTTCTCTACTGGAACACATAAGCACATCTCTAGAGTGATTGCCGGGTTGTACCACAGAGAACTTAGCGATACGGATAGTGACCTTCGATTTAGGTTCGGAGTAGGGCAGACCGCAAACAATAGTGCTTCCCTAGCACACATCTATGAAGGATGCATTGGTGTATTTAGAGGCTTCAAGCAAGGCTCAACCGTCATGGCGGAGAACTTTGGTACTGGAGTCATAGACAATGATGACATCGTGATGAGTACGGTGTTGTCATTAACTGCGGATTCTGGGTATAACACGTTCATCACTAACAATACCTCAGACTACGACCAAGTAACTAGGAACCTAATGATACAAAGGTATCCAAAGAATGTCGATACTCTGCACCTAGCATATGATGATGGCGATACTACCATGATGCTCAATGTAGGTGGCTATGATACAAACTACGGAGTTTCGTTTAACGACCATGGATATGGTTTCATTGGAGATTCCTTCCAAGCATTTTCGTGGACAGGAAAGAGTGGTTCTGAAACACTCACAGGAGTACCGGACTTGGACAACGACTACTCTGTTGGAACTGATGTTCATGAAACAGAGTACAGTCTTGCTATGGTGGGAACAAAGGGTGCTGATTGCATCCTTTCAGATAAGTTGTTCTTACGGGTAAGTGGAACTAGAAGTAGTTTCAAGTATTATTCTCCACATTTTTCTCATCAAGTAGCAACACCATCTACAAGTGCTTCACATTATGAAACTGCGGGCGGTGTGATATCAGCACAGATGCTAGTTAAACCAACATTCAACATAGTAAACAATAGTGGTGGAATCACAGTACCTACAAGTAGCGATAACAAGGTAATCACATTCGTACTTAACTCAGATACTGAACATGCTTGGCTTAGTTACATGCCAAACCTAACGGGATACTACCTAGTCTCTGAGGACTTTACTGATGATATAGAAGGCAATCTGAACATACGAACCTCACCTAATGCAGATATGCCTAAAAAGATACACAAAATAGTCAATCACAGTGTCTCTGTAGCACCTAGTACAACTGCTACAGAAACACAAGAGATAACTCTAGATTCTGATTTCTCTTCAAGCAATGGTGCAAGATACAGATTGATGCGACCTTCTGAAGTCACATTCGATGAGCATGAAAATGAGGTAAGATTCAATGTGCTTCTAAATGACGGAAAGGGAAGAGATTGGAGAACAGGCGGTAGTAGGCAATCAAACGCTACATTCTCCGAAAGCGTAAATCACATGTACCTTCTTCTTGATATCGACAACGCACATAGCACCATAGAGAGAAGAACGGGTACTGATGCCATCGCTCCGTTCTCGGATTTAACAGATGGGGACATATTGGATATGAACATCACAGATGGTACGGAATCCGTTAGAAAGAATATCGTAGTCAGGAAGACCGTTGCAATAAATGATGGGGAGAATCAACAGACCAAGACAGGTTTGACATTAGAATTCGATGGTAAGTTATCTGCTAATGGAGTCGTATCGTTTGGAGAGGTGTTTGAAGTCACCCTAGGAAGAAAGCCAAAGTTGAAGGACATCACGAAATGTAGCATAGGAACAACTTACGCAATCGCATCTCAACTTGAGAAGGAAGTGGAGAACATCGTAACTCTTGCTGGGTTAGAGTACAATCCAAGTCGGAGTTTCTCCAACCCTACAGGTAATATCGTAAATTCTGGAACTACCATGCTATCCACAGGAGTCATTGTAAACGGTAATCATCACAGTACAGCCTCCACCATTACAGTAGATGGTGTTGATGCAACGACTATCTTTGCAGAGGGAGATTCTGTTTTCGATGATTCTGGGACATTCTTAGGGTTTGTGAGTAGCACTACGGCAACGGCAATTAATTTGACCGCAGGACATCTAGTTGCTATCAGCGACAATGAAAATCTCCAGAGAGAGGGAATCACATGTACCTCTGCTATCGAGGGAATATCAGTAGGAGATGTAGTGTATTCCTATGATGGACATTTGATTGGGGAAGTTGCTTTAGCAGGAGTTTCTGGTTCGACAATCGCACTTAGAAACAGATACTTCTCACCTGCTCAATATGACGAACTTGTTCTTGTGAACAAGAAGACCTTTGCAACTAACTTGAAGTTCGATAACACGAACATGTACAACGCGCTGAACTCTTTGGTAGTAAAGAGAGGGTTGGATTATAACATCAAGAATGGTGAATTCATAACAAGAAACATAGAAGATACGGGAAGCCTACGAAGATACGCATTATCATACAAGGAATCCAATAGACTAATCTCCGTAAAAGGAAACACATCAATGTTTGACAAGGCAAACAAGATAGTCGTTGTAGGTGACAAGGTGCAATACGAATTGGAAAAACCAACTAAGAAGCAGACTAGAACCGTAAAGGTTGTTGACCCAACGATAAAGAGTAGGGTAGATGCTGAGACAAAGGCAGTTGAACTAATGAATATATATGATGGGGATGCGAGGAAGATAGATATTGAATTACAGAAAGAAGGTCTTGAATTGCTTGAAGCGGGAGATATTCTAAGAATGAACTTCCCTAACCATAACATTCCTGTTAACGATTACATAGTATTTGAAATTGAGAATGTTCTATCTGGAACATTGAAACTCAAGGTAGGAACGTTTGACAAGACGATAGCAGAACGACTTAGCGAACTCTCAATGCAACAAGCAGATGACAGTACCACTTTACTAGGCAGAGATGCAGTAGTGGAATCATCTGGTAAATTCCTATTCGATGCAATCAAATTAAAGAATATCAGTTTCTCCTACAACATAACCGGACCATCTAACGCGCTGTCTAGAAACTCAAACATGGGCTTTGATGACATAGTTGGATTTACGGAGGAAGTAGGGTTTGAACACAGCATTGTCACAAAGAAGTCATACAAGGATAGATTCTATGAGCAGGAGGATTACTAATGATAGTAGATGAAGGAAAAGAAGTATTGGCGACATATATCGCAAGCAATTTTACAACGGTAAAGATAGGTAATGGTGGAGATGATACTGCTGGTTCTCAGACAGATTTAGATTCGTTTGTAGCCACTAAGTCTGCTACACCATCAAGGATAGGAACGCAACTAGTTTGGACTGCATCTTTTACAGGTACAGACATTGGTACTCAAGGTGTTTCAGAGTTAGGAATTTTCGATGGTAACGATAAACTCTTGAGCCGAGTCACCTTCACGAATACTGGAGTAGTGCCTACTACAGACACGGTGACGTTCACAATTAGACTGGAGGTAGATTGATGGTAAATAGTAATCCGGGCTTTCTAAGTACATTGTCTGCTACACCTAACACTCGCATAGTGGATGGTTCGGACAATATTCATAGCGGTATAATCAATAGCCTGAACGTTGCTACTGGTGGAAATGTTGCTCTTAGTGGGTTCAATATCACACAAGAAGATGGTGGGACATACACGCAGTATGATGTGGCTTCTGGTAAGATACTCAGAAACGGGTTGCTAGTCTCTGTATCTGCTAGAAATGACATTGCACCCGGAGTTGGTGAACGTGCAGGAAATGACTGGTATGCCACCGTTGTCGTAGATGCATCTAACGTCATACAGATTAGAACAGGTGCAAGTTCAGTCTCAACCGCATCTGTCTCTTCTTTGACTGCGGGCGATATTCCAGTTGCTATTATCAAATATCCCGCAGGTTCGGACCATGATGCAATAGATAGATTGGTTCAGTTCCTAGGATACGACCAAACCACAAAGGGATTGAGCGCGATAAACAGTGGTTCAGAGACACTCAGAATCAATGCAGATGGAACCTTGACAAAGGGAGGTTCTGGGACAATAACGCTACCTGCAAGCGGTACATTAGCAACTGTTGACCAGATAGTATACACTTCGGCAATCTCCCAAGGTAATGCCGGATTAGTCCCAAGTGGTGGTGTGGCAACTGCTAACATAGCAGATGATGCAGTCACATACGCAAAGATGCAGAACGTATCAACCACAGACAGACTGCTAGGAAGAGACAGTTCTGGTGCAGGGGTGGTAGAGGAAATTTCCCCGGCAAACGTAAGGACAATGCTAGGAATAGAAGCAGGGGCTACTGCTGACCAGAGCAATGCTGAGATTGAAACTGCGTATAACGCACAGGTATCACAAGTAAGTGGTGCGGAGAAGAATGCTGGAACTGCTACAGACATCAGAAGATTCTCACCTGCTGACATAAAGGGCATGATTGATACTCATGAGACTGATACCAATACGGATACAGATGTTAGCGTAGCGAATCTAAAGACTAGACTAAACTCAGACATGGGTGGCGATTTCAACATAGGGACACAATCCAATGATACTGCTATATTTGCAGGGCATATGACTGTAGGAGGAAATCTCACAGTAAATGGTACAACTACTACGATAAACACAGAAACACTTGCATTGCAGGACAATATGGTTCTGCTCAATAGCAATTCTGCAAGTACCCCAAGCGAGAACGCGGGGCTAGAAGTAGAACGTGGAAACTCGACTAACGTTAAGTTGCGTTGGAACGAATCTAGTGATAGGTGGGAATTCAGCAATGACGGAAGTGCATATCATAACATCCCTGTATCTTCCGAGATTCCTAGTGCGTATATACATCCAACATCTGATGTAACTAACATAACAACATCTGGGACCGAGGTAGTTCAAAACATATCAACAAATGCACAAGGTCACGTTACTGCACTCTCAAAGAGAAGTCTATCTCTCTCGGACTTAGGTTACACAGGCGTAACTGATGCCAATAAGTATGTGCATCCCAACCATACTGGTGATGTCACTTCTAATGCAGATGGTGCTACTACTATCGCCAATGATGCAGTAGTGACTGCAAAGATAGCAGATAGCAATGTCACAGAGGCAAAGATAGCAAATGGAGCAATCACAAACGGTAAGGTTGCTAGTGATGCGGCCATCGCTCAAAGCAAGATTAGTGGATTGACATCTGCTCTTAGTGGTAAAGAACCTAGCCTCACTATTGAGAATGGATTAACTAGAACAGGTTCGACCTTGAAGATTAACATCAACGATGCTAGTGGTGGTTTAACCGAAGAAAACGGCATGGATAGAACTGCTGACTTCTTAATGTACGATGATGGTTCTGTTACTTCTGGAAATCCACTAAGAAGAATCAATCTTGCGAACGTCTTTGGTAAGTTAGTAGCGGGTGACATACCCGACATTAGTTCTGCATACAGAGCAGTAGGAACAAAGATAGTCGATGCGGATATAGCATCTTCTGCTGACATACAAGTTGACAAGTTATCAGAAAGCAGTTCCACCAACAATAAGTTATTTACCGCCACTCTAAAGTCAAAGTTAGATGGTATTGCTACAGGGGCGACTGTCGGTGCTGATTGGTCGAGCAATGTCACAAACATATCTGTGGCGAATTCTCAACTGGCTGGAAGCATTGCGAATGCGAAATTGGCAAATTCATCAGTAACCATAAACAGTAATTCTCTGAACCTAGGCGGTTCTCTCACTCTAGATACTGGTGACATAGGAGAAGGAAGCAACAAATACTACACAGATGAGAGAGTCGATGATAGGGTCAATGCGCTGATTACTGATGGAGAGGGAATCACAACCACATACAACGATGGTTCTGGTACGCTAACAATTGATGCAGAGGTTGCTACAACAAGCAACAGGGGAGTTGCATCTTTCGATTCAAATAACTTCGATGTGTCATCAGGTGCAGTTGCTATCAAGGCTAGTGGAATAACTAACACACATCTAGCAGGTGGAATTGCACAAAGTAAGATTACCAACCTAGTAAGTAATCTAGCGTCTAAGATAGAAGACTTGAGTGACTTGAGTATAACTGCTACTGCGGCGGAGATAAATATCCTAGATGGAGTCACAGATGTTAGTGCAACAGAAATAGGCTATCTAGATGGAGTGACATCTTCAATACAAACACAACTGAACACTAAACTATCTTCTGTTGCACTAGCAGACTTGACTGATATAACTGGTCTGGAAAACGATATAGCATCTGTAAGCAGTTCGCATGACACCATTCCTTCTGCAAAGGCGACCAAGGCGTATGTAGATGCTCAAGTGGTGGCTCCTTCTGCGTATAACCTACTAGCAGGTCTTGTTTCTGCTAACAAGGCAAAAATCATACTAAGAGATGCTAGTAGTCAAGACGATGAGGTAGTCCTAGAAGCAGGAGAAGGAATAGGAATTACACAAACTGGTCAAACCATAAACATCGCTAACTCTGAAAGGGGAGATGATGTACTATCAGCATCTTTCAACCAAGGTCTTCTCACGCTAACACAGAGGGACTCTTCGACAATTACGGCTACATTGCCCGATGCCACAACCGATGCTCATGGATTGATGACTGACGACCAGTTTGATAAACTGGCAGGAATCGAGGCATTAGCAGATGTCACTGACAAAGCAAATGTGGTCGCATCTCTCGCGCTTCTTGATGAGAGCGATACTCTCCATATTGGTGATGCTGGGAATGACACTACTGTTCGTGTCCGTGGTAATCTCTTTGTAGACGGCACTACCACTACGGTAAACCAAACAGAGGTAAACGTACAAAATGCATTTGTATTTGAGGGTACGACTGCTGATGCACATGAAACCACTCTATCCATAGTTGACCCAACAGCAGATAGAACAATCTCCTTGCCAGATGTGACTGGTACGCTAATTACTACAGGAGATACAGGAACTATCGCTACTGGTATGATTGCTTCTGCGGCAGTTACTACAGGTAAGATAAACAGTAATGCAATAACAACTGGTAAACTAGCAACTGGGGCAGTTACAACCGCTAAGGTTGCCGATGATGCCATAACAGGAGCCAAGATTGATTTCATTGATGATTCAATTGCAGTTACCGACACGCACATCATGATAGCAGATGGTACTGATTACAATAACGTAGCAGTCTCAGGTGATGCTACACTTGCAAATGATGGTACTCTAACAATTGCTAACCTAGCAGTAGAGACAGGGATGTTGGCAAACCTAGGGGTGACAACTGCTAAGATTGCCGCAGATGCAATAACTAGTGCTAAGATTGCAGATGATGCGATAGATTCGGAACACATTGCAAACGGAGCAATAGATACTGCACACATAGGAGACAATCAAGTTACTGTTGGTAAGATAAGTGGATTGAGTAATTTAGGTAGTGGAACTGTAATCAGTTCTGCCGAGAGAACCAAACTATCTGGAATAGAGACTTCTGCTGATGTGACAGATGCTACCAATGTAGCGGCGGCAGGAGCATTGATGGATGGTGACTTCACATCTAATGGTTTCTTGAAGAGGACTAGTGCAGGTAGTTATTCAGTAGACACCAACACATATCTAACTTCTTTATCAGTTACAGGGCTTTCAGATGTAGCGGCGTTTGAGACAAACTTCGCTGATGGTGTAAGTGCTAATGATGACTCACTAGCCTCTGCAAAATCAATCAAGGCATATGTGGATAGCGTAGGTGGTGCGGCTACAGGCTCTACTACATTCCAACTAGAAGACGGAGATGGAACAGAACTTACAATTGCTGATTCTAAGGAAATTAAGTTTGTACCTGCTTCAAGTCTTCTTACAATAAACTGGACAGGTGTTGACAACGGTACGGATGCTGACCCATATGAACTCACATTCACAGTTAATCCTCTATTGTCAGCATACACAAATGATTCAAACTTCACTACGACTACTGCATTGAATAACGCAACTGCGGCTACTGCGATAACTGGTAAGGCACTTACAAACCTTGGAACTGGAACTGGTGGAGCAATAGCGGCAACAGATACTATCCTAGCCGCAATGCAGAAACTAGAAACTAGGACTGCACTCAATGATGCTAAGGTAACTAACACCGATGTAAATGTAAACGAAGCCAACTTAAGAACAAGGCTTGCAGATATCAGTAGCAATGTTACGATTGGTGATGCAACTGATGTAACTGTGACAACATCGGGAGCATTAGTAGTAACTGGTAACTTAACTGTTAATGGTACTACCACTACTGTTAATACCAACACTGTGAACATAGGCGATAACATAATTGTTCTCAATTCTGATGAGACTGGTACTCCTTCACAGAATGCTGGAATAGAAGTGGAAAGGGGAACTGCTTCTAACAAAACCCTGACATGGGATGAAACTAATGATAAATGGACTGTTGGTTCTGAAACATTCGTAGCGGGTGCATTCACAGGAGATTTGACTGGGGATGTTACTGGAGATGTTACAGGAAATGCAGATACTGCTACTACTCTCGCTACGGCTAGAAGCATAGCAGGACAGTCATTCAATGGTTCTGCTGACATCACAATAGCAACTACTGACCTATCTGATATTTCCGCATTAGATACTGACCTATCATCAGTAAGTGCTAACGATGATTCTCTTGCTACGGCTAAAGCCATCAAGACCTATGTAGATGCTCAAGTAGATACAGTAGATACGATTGCTGAATTGGCTGATATTAATCAGAATAATCCTACTGCTGGACAGGTATTCATTAGAGATACTTCCTCAGTACCAGCGAAGTGGAAGAACGCACACTTAACAGCAGGAACGAATGTTTCAATCACCAATGGTGATGGCTCGATTACAATAGCATCTACTGACACAACGTTCACCGCCGCATCTAACAACGGTCTTGTTCTGAGTGGTACTGCTTTCAGCATTGACGACCCTGTGAACACCAACATTACTCTGATGAGTTCTGGTTCAGATGGAAGCGCATCAAATCCTGCACAGAGAAATGCAAATACTGCTGACCAATTACTAATCTGGGATGATAGCGCAGGTGAATGGGCTTACATAAATCTAGCACATCTGGCAGATTTCGCTGTAGATAATGGTGGAGCAGGTGGAATCAAGGCATTCAAGACAATCTCAGTTAGTGGTCAAGATGACATTGTTGCAGATGCTTCTGCTGATACTCTAACACTAACTGCGGGTTCAGGGATTACAATAGCCAATACTGCGGCATCAGATACAATCACATTCTCAGTTGCAAATGGAGACATCAGTAATGCGATGCTTGCAAATGACTCTGTGAGTTTTGGTGGTGTAAGCCTAGACTTAGGACAAACAGATGCGACTCCTGCATTTGACTTAACAGATGCAACTAACTATCCAACTTCCTCATTGACTGGTACGATTACAAACGCACAACTTGCAGGTTCTATTGCAAATGCGAAACTAGCAAACTCTAGCATTACTGTAAGTGATGGTTCTAACTCAACTGCTACTGCTCTTGGTGGAACAATCACATTTGCCGGAACTGCTAACGAAGTAGAAGTTGCTGAGAGTAGCGGAACTATTACTGTTGGATTACCAAGCAATGTGACGCTTGGTGGGGATTTGAATGTCAATGGTGGAGACATTGTTGTAGGAACAGGAAACAATGCGGCAGGTATCTTTACTGCTGGAACTGGTCAACTTCTACTAGGAAACGACTACGATGAAGATGATGGCAATGAAGGCATGATTGGAATTAGAGGTGATGGTGGAGTATCAAAGGTGGTTGGTATTTCCAATACCCTACAGTTAATGACTGATAGGAATGTTGATGATATCAAGTTCACCACAGGAACAAATTCCAGTAATGACGGTAATACCACAGACCACGTTAAGATTGATGGTGGCACTAGAACTACTCACTTCTATGGTGCTAACTATGATGCTACTATTGTAGATGGGAAGATTACTCTAGGTGCTATTGGAAACGTTAGCGGAGAAAGTAGTAGTATTCTAAGTGTCAATTCTCTTGGTGCAGTCAAGATAAATCTAGACACTAACAGCAATGATACTGGTAGTTACTTCCGAGTGACGGAAGGTGGTAGTGGAGACATATTCAACATTGATTATGCAGGTAATGCTACTGTCTATGGTGATTTGACAGTCACAGGTAATGACATCAAATCATCTACTGGTGCGACAGTAATGACACTATCAGCAGATGATGTTACCTTTGCTGATGATTTGACAATAGGTTCAGGCAACAAACTATTCATTGATAATTCATATCTTAGAGATGATGGTTCTAATCTCAAAGTTTACGGAAATACCCAAACGCAGTATCAAGTTTCTGGACAATATGGGGCGCATATCTTCTATACTCAAGATGGAAGTTCTTCCGACAATTTAACAGAAGTCTTCAAGGTCAATTACTTGGGTAATCTTGAACTTGGTAACAATAGAGATAGACTCATTGAGGTGAAGGATACTGCCCATGATGCGGCAGGTAAAGACCTCACAATATCTGCCGGAGATACTACTGCCGGAACTACGAACAACATAGCAGGTGGAGACTTAATCTTTGAAGGTGGCATAGGTAAGGGAACTGGCGCAGGTGGAGACATAATCTTCAAAGTTGCAAATGCAGGTAGTAGCGGAAGTTCGCTGAACTCATTAGCAACTGCGATGACAATCTCAGATGATACTACAATTTCAACTGCTTCTAACTTTACAGTAGGTGGAAACCTAACCGTATCTGGAACAACCACGACTGTAAACTCAAACACAGTGAACATCGGAGATAGCATAATCACATTAAACTCTGATGAGACAGGCACTCCTTCGCAAGATGCAGGTATAGAGATAGAGAGAGGAACCTCAACGAACAAGTCATTCTATTGGGATGAGAGCGAGGATGAATGGACAGTAGGTTCTGAGAACTTCAAAGCAGGTAGTCTTGAGGGTGCGCTAACTGGAAATGCATCTACTGCTACTGCATTAGCAACTGCAAGAGACATACATGGTGTTTCCTTCGATGGAACTTCTAACATTGATTTATCTGAGGTTATACAAGATACAGTCGGAGCAATGTTCAGTAGTAATACTGAGACTAACATTACTGCAACTTATCAAGACGGCAACTGTTGGAGATGGATTAACATATAACGGCACAACTGCTAATGGCATTTTGACATATGGTAGTGCTTCAACTATTGATACGGAATCTACCTTGACCTACAACCCTGCGGGCCAATTGTCTATTCTTCCTGCAAGCGGCTATGGTCGTATAGAAATGGGTGGTTCTGCGGGTGCTTACATAGACATGAAGAATGATTCATCAGATGATTTTGATGCTAGACTACTCACAGATGGAACTGGTTTAGATATCATTACTGCGGGAGGTTCTGCACCAATTTCTCTGAAAACTAATGGAACTCAGAGAATGAAGATAGAAGATGCACAGACTACATTGGCTCATCATCTTACATTTGGAACTACATCTAACCCATACATCAAGGCTGGAACAGGTGGGCCTCTTGCCATTTGGGGAGATGAAGACGGATTAGCAACTTCTTACAGTAGCAATACTCCAACATATTCAACTGCCGCAAGCATACAACTGAGAGTCAATGCAAGCAATCAAACTGCTATGGAGATTCAGAACAACAAGGACATCAAGACTTATGGTTTCCTAAAGGGTGGTAGTCATTCTGACGTTTATGGTGCTAACACATTCATCATGGGAACAACTGGTTCAACTGCTGACAACGATTGGTTTGAGGTATTCAGATGGACACCAAAGACTGACGGTGGTTCTGATGATGAAAACTGGCGTTATGATAACTTCCAAGCAACATTCCAAGTGACCGCTAGAGGGATTGGCAGGTCTAACTTCAACCTTCATGTGCGTGGTGAATATGGTGTCCAAGATTCAAACGGATGGTGGACTAGGGAATTCATTATTGATGGTTGGGATGACAACGTAGCAGACGATGATACTACATTCAAGATGGTGTATAATGCAGGGACAGGAGGAAGCACACCATATGCAAGTTTGTATCAGAAGAGAGATGAGGATTGGGAATTCAGGCAAATCAAACTTATCCAATGTTTCACCAATTGCTACTTTGACTATCTCAATACCAACGTAGGAGAGACAGACCCAACTCACGACACTAATACAGGTTCAGCAAATCTCGACCCGTCAATTAGAAGAAAATTGTATGTTGATGCCAATGAACAACTAATCAACGGTGTTGCGGCAACGGGCATTTACTTCGATGATACGAATGATAGACTCGGAGTGGGCATGGCTACACCACAACATAATCTAGATATTTGGGGAAGTGATGCTTCTATTAGACTCGTAGATACATCAGATGCCGACAATAGTGCTAAGATTGTAGTTGGTGAGGATAGTAGCGTCACAGTTGCAAGTGAGGCTTCTGTTGAGTATGGTTGGGAGATGCACTACAACTCAAGCGGAAACGACTTCTTTGAATTAAAAATGATGGATGCTACAAATGGGGATGTTGCTAATGCACTTGTCGTAGATAGATTTGGAAACGTGGGCATTGGTAATGATGCTTCTAATGGATACAAGTTAGAAGTATCTGGAACAACCAAACTAAGTGGAAACGTTACTCTTGGTTCATCTTATGTTGATAACGTATCAATGATAGGATTCTCTGGTGATGGTGGTTCACCTAACAGCATACTATCAGATGGACAATTCGGAATATCTGAGAATAGCGATAAACTGACTATATGGGAAAAGGGAACAATTGGTGGAAGTGGTGCATCTACTGCCGCATTTACCTTTGACCATAATGGACACTTCACCGCAGTAAGCAAATCTTTCGATATAGAACACCCAACGGAAGAAGGAAAGAGGCTAATGCATGGTTCTCTTGAAGGGCCGGAACACGGTGTTTACATTAGAGGTAGATTAGAAGGAGATACAATAGAACTACCTGATTATTGGCTAGGTCTAGTTGATGAAGATACAATCACAGTTCAACTAACTCCCAATAAGGGATTCCAGCAGATATACGTTGACCGCATAGAGGATAACAAGGTGTATGTGGGAACACAAACAGAAACGCCGATAGATTGCTTCTACTTCATACAGGCTGAGAGAAAGGATGTTGAGAAAATGGTGGTGGAATATTGAGTAAAGGTCTTTGGGCGAATATAGATGCTAAGAGAAAAAGGGGTGAAGCACCTGCTGAACCGGGGGATGAGGATTATCCTGATGAACAAACTTGGAATGAACTAAGTAAAACATGGCAAGATATACTACACAAAACGGGTAGATGCACTAGAGCCACAAAGAAAACATCATCATCAAGGGACTCTAAAAAATGGATGAGATGTGTTAAAAATCCTGACGGTAAGGGCTACAAGCGCATTCATTGGGGTGACCCAAATGCTAAAACAAGACCCGGAACTGAAGATGCTAAAAATTTCAGAGCAAGACATAATTGTGATTCTGCAAAACCCGGAACTCCTAATGCAGAATCATGTAAGGATTGGTGAAAATGAATGCATTATGGCCCAAGAATTCCCCAATCAGGATTACAACTCTGCTTAGACGCATCTAATTCTAAGTCATATCCGGGTAGTGGAACAACTTGGTATGACATAAGTGGTAATAGTAGGGATTTCACTTGTGCCTCTGCCCCTACTTTCAACACTCAACCTGAAGTTGGAGGATATAGACAACCTGACTCATTAGATTCAGTAATGTTTACTGGCCCTGCTTCTGATTCTTTTGGGATAACATCTTCGACAGGTGCTTCTTTTGTCTTCTACTGCACTAATGATTCTCTAACGGCTAAGTCTGCTTTCAAGTGGTATATGGGAGATGGTGAGGGAACTGATGCAAGGGGATATTTTGCTCATCTTCCGTGGAATAATGGAAACATCTACTTTGATACGAACGGTTCGACTTCTACGAGTTCTGGTGGAGGTAGAGTAAACACTAGTAGTAATCCGGGTAGTCATGTCAATTACTTTTGGGTTCATGTATTCACCAAATCAGCAGATGGTGCTACAATGAAGATATATCGAGATGGGATAGAAATCGCATCGAGAACCAATGCGGGTGCTTGTCCAACATTGAGTGATGATGCGGCAACTGTTGGTGGAGATGATGTATATACTTCCGGTTGGGATGCCAAGATGGGTGCTTTCCTATGCTACAACAGAGAACTTAGTGCCGCAGAAGCCCTACAGATAACAAATGCATATAGATACAGGGATGGTGATTCGTGATGAAATACATGGTAATTAGAGCATCAGATGTAAAGCACATTGATTTCGATAAGGTAGAGCAAACCTCGGTAGATACTCTAAGATACAATAACAAGAAGACACAGACTTTCGTTAAATGGAAGTCCAAGTGTGAGTGTTGTGATAGAGCATTCACCAAACCCTCATTCCTATCTAAGTGTAAGAATACCACAGGGCCATTAACACATGAGCAAATGAAAGAGATATTGAGTTATGATTTGTGGACTCCTAGAAACCCAAGTAATGAGGAATTAGAGAGAAGTATGAGAACTGTAAAAGAAAGTCCAAACACAGAATATGCGGAGGAAGAGTAATGGGTTTCTCTAATGGATTGATTCTTTCCGCACCGGATAGAATACTATTCAATTTCGATGCCAAGAATCCTAAATGTTATTCTGGTAGTGGGACAACTGCATATGATAGCGTAAGTGGGACATCTCTTTCTATGAATAACGGAGTGACTGCAAATGCTACTCATTTTGCTTTTGATGGAACAGATGACCAAGTGAAGGCAAGTGCGGTTATCTCTGGTATGGATTTCCAATACACCGATGAATTCACGATTGAGGTGATGGTGAAGATAAAGGAGGATGGGCCGGGAACCTTCTTCAATAATAGAGGTGCATCTAGTGGTGGACAGAACTATCGTGGTTGGGGAATGTGGACTACTTCTTCACCTACTAGAATAAAAGGCGCACTTGGTTGCTATCCTAGCGCACATCGTTGGGTTAGTTCCACTAGCACCGAAGATGATTTCGATAACATAGTCCTCAACAAGTGGTGTCATGTAGTATATTCCTATGCAGGTAATGGAATAGAAGCAACGTTATTCTTGAATGGTGAAGATAAGACTGACTACGATAATCCCGATAATGATAACACCGCAGATATCTATGATGCTAACAATGTGGCATTAACAATCGTATATGATACTGATAACCTACTTTCATTAGGACTAGATAGTTATGATGATTCCGCTTGGGAGAGTTATTGTGAGATTGGTTTTGCTAGAGTCTACAACGTAGCATTGACACCTGCTGAAGTTAGAAAGAACTTCGCCGCAACAAGGGGAGGTTTCGGGTTATAATGGGAGTTGGTGGTGGTGCTTTGGTTTCTCAACAGGATAACCTGTTGTTTTGTTTAGACCAATACAATAAGAATTCACATAAGGGTAAACCCGGAACCAATGTGATAACGAATCAGAACCTAAATGATGGTTGGTCAAAGGGATATCAAGAAGGCATAGTATGGAATGGTTGTCCTCCACCTGTAGGGGTCAATGCTCCTGTTGTAAGTCATCACGATGATGGAACCGGAAATGGTTTTTGGTATTCCTATGGAGATTACGCCCCAATGGACAATAGCACACAATACTCATTGTCAATCTATGTCAAGACTACTGATAAGACGGGATGCCATATGCGAGGTTATACTGGTGACAACTCAGAGGCAGATAGAGTCACACTCGCATACAAATACTGGATTCCAGCAGGGGAGACAGATTCCTCATACAATCTACTAACTGGTGCTAATGAGAATCTAGCAGATGAGAGAGGTTGGATTAGGCTGAAGTATGATAACGCATTTACTACAGATTCAGATTGTGATGTAGATAGTGTTAGTTTCAAAATAATGTCTCTACAATCCGACCCCCACATTGAAAGAATATATCTCTGCGCCCCACAATTAGAAGCGGGGAGTATTTGCACACCGTGGATTCCCCAATCAGAATTTGAGGATGACCCAACACAGACTGCAAGGAAAACCACACCCACTAATGGATATAATAGCGCATCCACCAGAAGCAAAGCCTTCTACAACTTAACAGGGATTACACACGCTGGTAGCGGTGATAACTCTATGGAGACAGAATCCGTGACTCATGCGGCTGATGGAACATTCTCATTCGATAGCCAAGTTATTAATACAGGCTATAACGCATATCCTACTACTTTCGCAGAAGAGTTCTCAGTTGAGTGCTGGATATACTACGACTCTACTCTTAATTGGACTAATTCATATCGAGGTAGTATTGTGACCAGAGGTTCGTATGCTGGTTCTCATGGTCTTTGGAGATTCCCAACCGCCGGAGTTGTGCAGTCTTGGTGTAGGGCAAATGGAACATCTAAACAAAGAAGCATAACACTTACTGATAATGCTTGGAACCATGTAGTTATGACATGGGAAAATGATACACTAATGGCACTATACAAGAATGGGGAACTAGGAGCATCA
>VTLG01016139.1_pt1 | contig 110168 bp, 169 predicted proteins | sample 4694571 | NCBI WGS metagenome assembly VTLG01 (sample SAMN12604809, study PRJNA352737) | marine metagenome | biome: ENVO:00000447; feature: ENVO:00000209|ENVO:00000569|ENVO:01000036; material: ENVO:00002151; isolation source: viral sequences binned using virsorter ... | reverse complement strand
TGCGGTCCTAAAGGTTCATGCGGTCCTAAAGGTTTATGCGGTCCAATAGGTCCTCAAGGTCCAGAAGGTCCTCAAGGCCCATCAGGTCCACAAGGTCCACAAGGTCCATCAGGTCCACAAGGCCCTGATGGTAAAGAAGGTTCCTGTGGTCCTGCAGGAGTATGCGGACTAAAAGGTATAGATGTTACCAATACTTTTACACATGATACGGGCATTGCATTAGGTTCAGGTAAAATACAGATGCAGGAATACTCTGGAGGTTGGCAAATACTTACTTCTTTGAAATTTTCAGATGTAGATCGATTTATTATTAGTACTGCAAATAAAGCGGGAACTAATGTTGGACTATTATTTACATCGATTAGAGTAGGTACTGTACTAACAATAACCGACGCAAGTGATTACTCTTTATTTGGAAGATATTATTGTACAGCGAATCCACAGTATGCTGATGGTGTGTGGTATGTGGAAGTAGAATTATCAGCTGGAAACAATAACAACGGTAATTTATCAGGTGGAAATGCAGACTGTTTAGTAGTAATTGGGCATTATGACGGTGCATGCGGAGTTAAAGGTACAGATGGTGCACAAGGACCGTCCGGTCCAGCAGGTCCTCAAGGCCCGTCCGGTCCAAATGGTCCCCAAGGTCCATGCGGCCCACAGGGTAAAGCAGGAGCAGATGGAGCCTGTGGAATACAGGCCATATACGAAACTAAATGGTCTGACAGAATAAGCACATTAGTAAGCATGAATGCTGGAGATATAGGTCTTAGAAGTGTTTCCACGGGGTCTTGGAATGCAATTGATTGGACGCTGATTGATACAATTTATATGTTTGATATTGATGCGCTAGGCCAAACAGTAGGAACTATGGAGATGCAGACTGGATCCTCTATTAAAATTTATAATGACCTTGGAAGTTATGGGATATATAAATTAACTGCACCTGCGGTAATTTCAATGGGTACTCTTACAATTAGTGTTGCAATTGACGGTTCTAACTATGCAGGGAATATTCCCGCTGTTGGTGCTCTGTCACCAGCACTATTTGCTATACAGAATCATCAATTTACCGGAAAAGATGGGGCAGCTTGTTTTATTGGATCGACCATAATTGACACTCCTACAGGCCCAAGAAAAATTCAAGATATTAAAGAGGGAGATAAAGTTACTTCAGTAGTATGGAATAAAGAGACTCAAAAGAAACGTTTAACTAAAGGTACTGTTCACAATACAACTGTACACAGTAAACGTGACTTACTATCTATCTCACATGATGCGTCTTCAAAAGCATTAGTTTGTACTCCAGACCACTATTTAGCCTTACCTTCAGGTGATTTTAAAGAAGCTAGAGATTTTAAAGTTGGTGATAACTTAGTCAATATTGATAGAAGTGTTACGACTGTTACCGCTATTAATAAATCATTTAAGCAAAATACTTATAATTTTGAGGTAACACCTAATAAAAATTATGTAGCAAATAACATGGTAGTTCATAACGGGTCTGCAAATAAGGTTATAGCGAGTGAAGGTTTATACGCTAAAAGTGCTGGAGATATATTAGTTTATACTGAAGATGCACTGTGGGAAACATATCCTTATAGACTCGGATGAAATTATACGCTTCATAGTCCAAGTGTCGAGGCTCCAGGTGATGAATTTGTGTTTTCATGGCAGACTAACCATACTGCTCAAGACTGGAGTAATATACTTTCATATAATCAAAGTACTTGGGAAGATTGTCTATGGACAGTTCCATATAAAATGAAGCTAAAAGCAATTCAAGTATGCTGCATTAATACGAGCGCTTTTGAATATAAAGCAAATATGTCTATAGAGTTTGTAAAAATTTCACAAAATGGTTATCCACAACCTAATATAGATGTATACCAAAGCGGATCTACTGGCACCAAATTTTTTGAGTATGCTTTTAGTGCACAGAATACAGCGGGGCATGATCTCTGGCTAACAGGTGCAGTGGGTGAGATGCTATGTACTAATGGTGAAGATACGATTTTTAATCGAGGAGATACCTATCTTTGGAAATTTAAAAATGAAGATAGCACTGAAAGTATGCCACCTTTCACTATAAGTGTATTTGGAGAAGTATTCCCACATGATCCTCCATTTATACCGTATGAGGATTAAATTAACTAAAGGAGACGACAATGTTAAGTAAACTAAAAAGTTATGGTTTAGCTTTTATGGGAGGTATAGTTGTTTTGATGTATTTTATAATAGGTCAAAAGAATCGTGCTTTACGTAAACAAGCTGAATATATGATAAAAAGAAAGAAGGAAGAAGTTAAAGAGTTAGGTAAACAGAAGAAAAAAATTCTAGAGAAGGTAGTAAATACTAAAGGTGATACTACAAAACTAGAGGCCAAACTTCAAAAAATACAGGACAAGGCTAAAGCTATTAAAGATGAAGCTAAGTCTAAACCAAAAGAGGAGAAATGGGATGAAGTACTTGATTTTATTAAGTCTGATTTTTAGTATAACTTTTGCAGAGACTACTTTAACAGACGACCAATTAAATGATTTACATTTAAAAATAGAGCAATGTAAATTATATAAAGAAGAAAATACCGTTTTGAGAGCTAAAGTTACTAACTGCGATAGCATGATAATAGATTATGAAGCAGCATTAAAGCTTTCAGATGAACAAATCCTGAAGTTAGAAGAGATAAATAAAGATCTTGTTGAGTCTCAAAAAGGTAAATGATATGAAAGTCCTTATTTTGTAGGAATTTTAACATTTTTACTTGGAACTCAATTAGAATTTGAGTAATTTATATGTATGGAATTAACTGTCAATATAGATAAGATCTATGAAACAGAAAACTACAGTGTTCAAGTAGATCTGCATCCCTTGCAAACGACTGTTATTTTAGACGATCCTGTGAAGGATGCTAAAGACGGTTTGTGAGCAGTCGTCAAGTATTTACAAGATAATAATTTTGTAAAAAATGACGATTAGGGGTGAGGTGGCAGCTGGGTGCCGAGTGGTCTTCAAAACCATCCCTGCTAGTGTCCAAAACTAGTACGTGGGTTCGATTCCTACCACCCCTGCTAAAGTGTTGACTTATTAGTAATTTAACTGTAAATTAAAACAATAGGAGTATGTATGAGTAAAATAAAAGAAAAACTAGAAGGATTAGTTAATCAAAATAACGAAAGAGTTCAAAAAGTAGATGAGATGACTGGTCAAATAAAACAACTAGAACAAGCTATAACTGCTTTAAAAGAAGCTCATGACTTTACTAGAGGACAAATTGCAGCATTACAAGAGTTAGAAGCAGAGGCTGCAGTAGTGCCTAGTAAGGCTAAAAAGGAAAAATAAATATGAAAACATTTATGAAATTTCTAGCTGGTTTTTTAGGGTCTTTTTTCAAGAAGGGGCCTATTACAGAAAAGGTACCTAAAGTTAAAAAACCTGCTAAACCAGTTCAAGAACCCTTTGAAGTAATTGATTATGTAAATGTACTAAAATGACATAAGTCTAGAACATGGTCTAAAAGAACATTATCTAAGATTAATAAACTAGTTGTACACCAATCATTAACATCGGGGTCTTTAGAAGGCATAAATAACTATCACATCACACCTGGTAAACAAAATCATATAAGCCCCAAAGGGGCACCACATATATGCTATCATTATGCAGTAGATAAGGATGGAAAAGTTTACCAGTGTAACCAACACAGCAGCTTAGTTTGGCACACTAGAGGTCAAAATACTACAGGAATAGGTATTGTACTATTAGGGAACTTTGATGGTCCTACATATAAAGGTACAGAAACTCCTACAAGTCTTCAATTAGAAAATACTAATAGATTAATTGACTTTTTACTAAAAAGTAAGGATATTAATATAGAGAAGACAGAAGTGTATGGACATAAGGACTTTGGAAAGGAAAACTGTCCAGGCACTATAGTATATGACAGTGTCGTTAAATTAAGGAGAGAGGGCAAGTAATATGAATAAATTTTTAACAATGCCATTAGATGTAGTGGATGAAATTGTTGAGGGAAACATTGATAAATTAGCTACAATAGTAGAACCACTATCTGATTCAGCAAAAATGGCGTATGTTCCATCATTAGAAGAACAATCTGGTTTAGCTGAAAAAGACGTGGCATTAATTATGTGGAGTCCTAATGTAGGACAAGTAAAAAAGTATGCGATGCATACTCCAGAATTAGTAGAACTTAATTTAGCTTATTTATCATCTAAAAAGGATGAGTTACCAGACGAGGTTGTTAAAATAGCTGGAACTAACTTAGCTACTGCTGCTAATAATCACCGTATAGCCTTACCCGAAAACCTTTCCGAATTTACCGATTCTTCTCATTTTATAGATAACTCTCTTGATATACGCGGTATTGATGTTACTCCTTTAATAAAAACAAAAGATGAATCTGAAGATGTAGGGCACTATGCTTTAGAAAGTAATGATAGATACCCCCTTTCTACAGCCACGCAAGTTAAAAAAGCGTCTGCTTATTTTGAAAGAGAGCACTCTAAAATGGATCCATTCACTGCCCTAGAGTTTGGACAGAATGTAGTACAAAGAGCTTCAGAATTAGAAGTTCCTATTGAAAATACTGAGGTATCTAAATATGCTTCACTTGACTTTGAGGTTTTCAATAAAGATTTATATGATCATATAAATGTTAGAAAATCTTATTTAAAAGATAGTGAATCAGAGAATTTAGAATTATATGATAATTTACTAAGACAGAGCGACGAGTTAGGTGTCCCTAAAACTGCTGAACTTTTATATGATATAGATAAGAAGTCTGAACTAACAGGTAATTATGGGAAAACAATAGACGATCCTGTATTTGCTGTTGTAGGGAAATTAGGTAGTGATGGCGTAGATATTGATGGTACATATGTTAGATCATCGTCTTTGGACGCTATTCCGGCCGGAGAATTAACACAAATAGTTGGAAATGATGCTATTGATGACTTAAGAGGTGATGATAAATTAGATGTACTGGCTGCTTTACCACGTCCTGTTAGGAAAGAAATTATAGACTTGATGTAATGTCCGGTGTGTATGCGAGTTTAAGTTTAATATTTTTATCATCACTTTTTGGAAATACAGAAAGTGCACAATTGAATATTCCCAGCTATCGAATAGAAGTCTGGGTTTTTTTATTTTTATGTGGTATATTTATATGGGTTTTTTATAATAAAAAGAGTATTAATACAACTGAAACAAAGTCTACACCTTTAAAACATGTAACGGATGAGTTTGATGAAAAGACTCCAAAAAAGAAGGTAGCAGGAGAAGTAGAATTAGAGAAGTTTAACTTTGTTGATTTGGATTATAAGAAAGAAGCTAGTTTAACAGCAGAAGATATAAAATCTAAAGTTGATACAAATGATCTAGCAAAAAAATTAAAGAAATTAAAAAAGTAAGGAGTATATATGAAAGGATTAGATTGCGGAACAGGTAATTATGTAGCAGTAACTACTGATGGAGTTAAGGCTCAACGAAACGCATTTTTAACAATAGATAAAGCTGTAACAACCTTAAAGTCTTTAAAACGGTTGAATGTTCCTTATGTAGAAATAAATAATAAACTACATGTGGTAGGTAAAGCTGCTTTTGAGTATGCTCAAATATTTAATAATAAAGATTTAAAGAGACCGATGGCTAAAGGACTTCTAAATCCTAAAGAGAAAGATGCCTTTCCAGTATTAAGAGAGATTATTAAAGGTCTAGTAGGTACTCCTGCAACTGAAAATGAATTGTTAGTATACTGTGTGCCTGGAAAACCAATTGATAATGAGCATATGGTAGATTATCATGAAGACGTATTAAAACAAATAATAGAGTCTTTGGGGTATAATGCAAGAGCGATTAATGAAGCTGAGGCCTTAGCTTATTCGGGTTTAGTGGATAATAACTTGACTGGTATTACTATCTCTATGGGTGCGGGTATGTGTAATGTTTGTATTATGTATGCCGGAATGACTGCTATGACTTTTAGTGTATCTAGAGGTGGAGATTTTATAGATGGGCAAGTTTCCATGGATTGTGGAGTAACAAAAGCCAAAGCTCAGTATATTAAAGAGTCTGCAGACTATACCATTAAAAAAGTAGCCGCTCAAGCACAGGGTGGAACTTTAAAAGTAGTAAACGACGAAGATTTAACCAGAGAACAAAGAGCAGTTAGAACATACTATGGCGTTTTAATAAGATACTTACTAGCTAATATCGCTAAACAATTTGAAGATAATGATGCTATGCCTAACTTTCCAGAACCAATTCCTATTGTAGTAGGAGGTGGAACATCTATGGTGAGTGGCTTTATTGATATCTTTGAAGAAGAATTTAATAATAAAGAGTTTCCTATACCTATTAAAGAGATTAAATTAGTAGAAGAACCTTTTACTGCTGTAGCACGTGGTTGCTTAGCAGAAGCTCAACTGGAGGAAGAAGATAATGAGTAAAGCCAGCAAACTTATGGCTAAAATTGCTCAAGCGGATAAACCGCCTGTAGCAGATATAGGAGGAGCTTTTAATGCGGCTAAAGCAACAGTAAAAGATACTCCTAAAGCGCCAGCTGCAACCAAACCGTTAAATACTAATATTGATCATATATCAAGTAAAACCGATAGAGTTCAAGATAGTTCTACCGGAGAAGATACGTATAGTAAAACAATTAAGGGTACTGATACAGCTTCTGGTAAAAGTACCACTTATAATCAAAAAGAAAGTAAAGGTATATATTCATCAGAGTATACTGGAAAAGACGGTTCAAAAGAAAAAATTATGAAAGGTTTTAAAGGTAATATATTTGACCCTAAAGGGAATAAATCTTTAACTACTACGACAGATGCATCTGGAAAAACAACGTCTACCTACGGAAATAGAAAAATATTACCAGGCCGTGCAAAAAGAATGGAAGCTAGATGGACTGCAGCCCAGGAAAAGACTGGAAGTGCTATAGAAAAATTGGCTATTAACTACCAGAATAGTCCCGTAGTTCAAAAGAAAAAATTTACGATGACGGAAAATCAAAAAGATATAGCAGCAGGTTTAGCTGCAGGTGCTGTAAGTACATTTGCTACTTATCCAGTAGATACAATAACTACTAGAAAACAGATCGCAGGAGCGAATACAGGTTTATCAAGTAAAGTATCATTTAAAAGTAAATCTAAACGTTTAAATAATATAGTAAATAGGGGAACTTATTTAAAAAACTTGTATAAAGGGGTTGGATTAAAAATGACTAAGAATGTTCCTGGAACAGCCATAACTTTAGGTACTTATGGTGTCACAAAAAGATATTTAGATAAAAAGTTTCCTCAGAAGTAATGGATAACAATTTCTTAAATAGTATTGATGGAGTTTTAGAGCCAGGTACTCTAACACATTTTTTTCCGAATGCAGATACTTTAGATAGACAACTAGCTTATGTGCAAAAAGTTTTAATGGATACTAGAGCAATACAAGAAGATATGGATGTATTTGAAAATGCAGTGTTAGTTATAAATGGGATTAATCCGGATGTTACAAAAATGGAGGGATGTAAACCTGAACATATATGGAAGGCAGTTGGGTTTATAAAGGATACTAAAGAAGAGGTGGAATTTTCACACGAGGTTTTAATGTATATTAAAGCGATATGTACTTCTTATGGATACTACTTTTATCCTCCAGGGATAGGTTTAGATGAAGAGAATGAGTTACTACCTAGTATTCTTAAACTCGCAGAGTCAGGACCATTTCCATTAGAAGAGAATTATGTTGGAATACAAACTGCCAAGTATTTAAAAATAACACAATATTTAGGAGAATAGTATGCCTGTTAAACCTTATAGTAACTTTGAATTATCTAATGCTGGCAACAAAGCTAGAAGATACCCTAACCCATTTTTTGATTTAGCATCAAATTATCTACCTAAGAATGTAAAAACTCTTTTTAAATACTGTAGAAATTTCTTTTATACAAATGGATTTATTAGAAATGTAGTTACGAAACTAACTGAGTACCCAATAACTGAATTACAGTATTCTAGTAGCGTAGATCCTAGAGTACGAAAGAAGTATAAGCGTGCTTTTAATGAGAAAATAAAATTAAAAAGTCTTTTAATAGAGATAGGATTAGACTATTTTACATACGGTAATTGCTTTATATCAGTTTCTATGAAGCCTAGAAGATTTGTAAAATTTCCATCGGGAGAAAGAGTACCTATTGAGCAACTTAAAGGTTATAAGTTAAAGAACTTTAAGATTTTTGCTACTGATCCTACTACTAAAGCTACGGTAGGCTGTACAATAGAAGACGAGTATATAAAAACAATCGATAATTTAACTTTTGTAAGATGGTCACCAGAAAATATAGATATAGACTATAACCCTATTACAGGAAGATCTGTCTACTACTATAAAATACCTGCAAAAGTAAAGTCTCAGATTGTAGCTGGAAATAAAGAGATACTCAGAGATATCCCTAAAGTATTTTTAGATTCATTAGCTAAGAAAAAACGTATAAAGCTTGATGCATCTAATCTATTCCATTTTAAACGTCCTTCTTTAGCAGAAGATGATATGGGGTGGGGTAAACCAATAATACTACCTGCATTAAAAGAGATATATTACTTGCAGACATTAAAGAGGGGTAATGAGGCAATTTGTAATGAGCACATTATTCCTAAGAAGGCAATATACCCAGCAAATACTACAACATTGGATCCATATACACAAATGAACTTGGGTAAATGGAAATCTCAAATGCAGACTCAAATAAAGAAATGGAAAGTAGATCCAAACCATATTGGAGTATTTCCTATCCCTATCGGGTATCAAGAGCTAGGGGGAAATGCTAGAGGTTTAATGCTTACCCCAGAAATGAAGTTCTTAGAAGAAACTATTATTAATAGTTTGGGAGTTCCTTTAGAATTTATTAAGGGCGGGTCTACGTTTACAAGTGGTAGTGTAAGTTTAAGAATTGTTGAGAATCATTTTATAACATATAGAGAATTACTTCAAGACTTTGTAAATCATTTTATGGTTAATAAGCTAAGAGATTTACTAATGTATCCAGAGGTAGAAGTTAAATTTAAGTCTTTTAAAATGGCTGATGATGCACAATCAAAACAACTGGCTATTAATCTTAATCAGATGGGCAAGATAAGTGACAGCAGATTACTAGGAGAATTTGGATATAATCATGAAGAAGAAAAAGCTGCTATTACTTCGGATCAAATTGATAACCTAGAAGCACAAGTAGAAAACTCTAAGAAAAGTGCTACAGCTCAAGGCGAAGCACAACTTGTTGCGACTAAATACCAAATTAGGGCTGAACAAGTCGCTGCTGATGAGAGAGCACGTCTTCAAATAGAAATGTTTGAAGATGAACTTTCAGCAGAAAATGTAGGTGTTCCACAGGATCATCACAAGATTATTGAAAGGTATGCACAACAAATTTATAACATGCCTCCAGAAAATCAACAGATTACATTCCAAAAGATGCAGCAAAGTATGCCTGTTACCTTTGGGTTTGTTAATAGGAAGGTTCAGGAAATGTGGCAGCAAGATGAAATACAAAGACAACAACAAGAGGCAGCAGCAGCTGAAGCTGCAGCCCAGCAAGTAGAACAAAAAGAAGCGCCTAATCAAAAAAAGATAGGTGAGCGTAAACAAGACCAAGTAAAGATACAAGGCGAAAAAAAGAAGGCACCTACTAAGGGTAGCGTTTAACAGGAGGATATACTATGGCAATGGACAAGTATGCAACATATAGAGTATTTAAACACAAGACTACTGGTGAAATAAAAAGAGTAGCTGTGGAAGAGTCAGAAGAGTTTGAAAAGAACGCTTCTAATGACTGGATAGAGTTAGATAATGATCCCAAGCCTGATGTCGATTAATAAAAATGGACTGGCTGGTAATACTTGAGACCTACGGAGTCCCTTTGGTTGTAGCTGCGGCATTCTGACTATTTATTCAGAAGAGAACAGCTTTTATCGAAAAGGAATTGATGGAAGATCTAGAAGAACGTTTCAAACGTTTGGAAGGGATAATCATAGAGCTCATATCACAACAAAAAAAGATCCAAATAGAACAGCGTGGGATAGAACGGAGTTTCAAAGCTCTTGTAGAGATAATCGCTAAAATGAGCGGTAATGGTTTAAGGGATCGTATAATGAGAATACAAGAAAAAGGAGATAACGATTAATGTCATTAGCTGGATTTAATAGTGAAGATAGTAGAGTGTTTGTAAATTATTATAAGTTATCTAAAGATGAGGATAAGGCTCAGTACGAAGATTTAATAAATAACTCTGAGATTATAATAACTAGAGAAGAATTTACCTACGATAAATCTGGTAAACCTACTATAACTATTTGATGAAAAAAAGAAGATATTTAAAATAAAAAAGCCCTCAAAATTGAGGGCTTTTTTTTATACTCTATGTAACTCCTACCTACTTGTTTTCTTCAGTAAAAAAGGCATCCTCAGTCTCACCTTTACGGATTGGGATTGCTTTAGTAGCTTTCTCATATCTAGCTGTATAAGGTTGATCTAAAGTTTCTTTAAATATACGGGCTAGAAGCTCTTTTTTATCATCCCATGAGAAATTTGTTTGTACATTATCTATACACGATTGATCTACTACTTTACCTTTACCACCTTTTTTCCAAGCTGCATAGGCATCTTCTAGAGCCTCCATCATTTTGGCTGGATCTACTACTGGACGCATATGTGCATTATCCATAGACATATTTACTACTCCACAGTTATCAACTATCCATCCTGTATCTCTTAACATCTCTGGTATTGCACTATTTAATGGGGCTATACTTGGAGTTCCTGCAGCTGCTGCTTCAATTAAACTTAAACCGCAGCCTTCTCCAAGGGTACTACTAATGTTAACATTAGCAGCATTATACAATTCATTTACTTCTGAAACTGGGACATCTCCTCCGTATATATTTCTAGCGTTTACTCCCAGTATTGTGCCTACATCTTTATCATTAAAACCTGCATTAAGTAGATGGTTTTGTAATAAATTAGCTCTACTTGGACCCATAGAAGGTTCACGAGGCATCATATGTAGCCATAAATATACATCATCTTTAGGTGTACCTTTTGCAACAACGTCACTTCTACATAATTCACAACGGTTTCTATCTATAGGCATTTTATGTCCACAGCATGTACATTCTTTATAACCTTTGGCAAACATGCTAAATGCTCTAGCAGTTCCGGGTATATACTTACGTGGTTGAAATCTATTTATATTAACAGCTACGAATTTATCATTCCACCCATATTTTTTTCTTGTTGCAGTTACTTTATCTGACTCAAGTGGGAAAAAGTCCTTAAAGTTCACACCATGATAAAGTTTATAAATATTTTTGACGTTTGGAAACTTATCTTTAATTACATCTATAGCCCAGTCTGAATAAGTAATGACAGCATCGGCTTTTTCAAAAACATTGCCCCATGCCATTGAGAATGGATCGCCATCTACAGGGAAATATACGACTATCTTACTTTTACCTTCAACTTTTTTATGTAGATCATTTATTAGATCGGAGATATGAAATATATCTTGAAAAAGAAATATCAAATCATACGTTTCTTTATTGACGATTTGTTGTATTCTTTTTAAACCTAACATATCTTGCGCACTTACCGCATATAGAAAATACTTACTTGTATCATATTTTCTATCACCATGATAATTAATTGCAAGAATATCTACATCGTATTCTTTGTGCATATCATCCAGTAGGTTTTTAGATACGGTCCCAAAACCTGTAGGAACTAAAAAGTCACACCATGCGAGCAGTTTAGGTTTTATATTTTTGTCATCTTTCATTTAAAATCTCCTTTAGTATATAGTGTAACTTACGAAGTTTTTTCTAATAAAAAAACATTTTATATTTTTAAGGTAAAAAAAAGAGTAGCATATACCACTCTTTTTTAATTTCGCACAGTGCAGAGACGTGGCATACTTCACGTGCACAGTATGCATCCACGGCCATGTTTAACATGTGAGTCACTGCAGTGATCCCGAATCCTGTCGACGGTTGCCATTTGACAACGTTGTCTTTTAAGATCCTGAGCCCATCGTGACGCCCTGGAGCGGGACGACCCTCTTCGGATGGCAGCTGTAGACTGATGGTCCCTAAGGATCAGACGGTATACAAGCGACCCCCACTGGGTAGTCTTCCGCGGTGAATGCTTCTTTAGCTGGCTGGTGCGAGACCGGTTCGGCGCTGCGTGGCCTGCTAGCTAAGCTCTGCATAAGTACTCCTTCGACTTGCAAACATTGCAATTAAGCTTGTTTACTAGTGAAAAAGTTCGTAAGTTCTAGTGTGTTTAAGTTGGCAATTTGCAATCTTTTCAAAAGGAAAAGAGAGTTAACCGCTACTTAACACATCCAGGTAATCCCGTTCGAATTAGAGTTGGAGATATCACTGATGCGATCCGCCGTAGTTCTTGGTCGAATCTACAGGTGGAGGCTTCATGACACTCCGGGGCTACAACTTGTAGCGCCGCATCTCTTGAACTCGAGTTCAGAATTCCTGTTTATTAATTGTATCCAAAACAGTAGAGCCAAGTCCCTCGCGATCTTCGCGGGGTAGGCGCTTAACTGCGCAGTAAGGCCTTCCCGCGCTCGCGCGTGGTACTTGGCTCTACTGCAAAAAGATACAGTAATAAAAGAACTTCATAGGGAAACGAAGCGTTTCCCAGAGGGACTGGGGCCTTACCTAAGTAAGAACCCCAGTTCTCTAGTTTCTGCGAAAAAGTTTATACTCACGGGCGTGACAACCACCATTGGTTGGAGCCCCGTGACGCATTCGAAGGATCCTGGAGGTTTTTCTGGATGGTTTGCACTTAGATCACTTCTTTCCGTCATACGGAAAAATGATCTCAGTGCTTCCGATCCAGAACAAACTTCCAAGATCCGTAGATTCTACACGAGCGAAGCTCGATGTAACTACGTCACCTAGTAAGTAGACACAGACGAAACGTCTGTAGGGCCACACATCGCTGTATGACCCGTAGACTCTATAAACTATTTATATATGGTTATGAAAGCTCTTTTACAGAAGCTTGCTTATATGGTGTGGCTAATTTCTTAATCTCACCAATAGCTTTTCTAGTTCTTCTTCCTGCAGCTTTATTACCATTACTTGCGTCCACATGATTTGCTTCAAAATCATTCATATGTGCTTTAATTTGTTGAAATAACTCTGTTGTTGAACTCATTATTAACATCTCCTATATTTAGATTGTTCCAGTTAGATTTTTTTGTAGTTGACGATCTCCAGCATTTATTACAAAAGCTACATGCTTTAGCTGCTGCTAAAAGACCGGTATCGCATGGACACTGCTCTTTATGTTCTTGGCTTTTTAGTCTATCTGCTTTCTTTTTACTTATATTAAAGAAAATCGTCGACTTTAAACCAGCATCTTTTAAAGATACAAAGTCATCAACCATTCCTGTATAACTTATACCAAATTTATCCTTACCATAATATTCATGCACATACTCGCGGTGCTGTATATTTTGATTATCTAAAGATAATATAATCTTTGTTAAGTTAGGAATTTCTAACAATTTATTAACGTATTGTTTTCGAAGTGGGTGTGCTAGATACTTAGATATTATAAAAAATTTAAAATCCAGTAATTTCATAAAGTCAATGTGTTTAGGAATAAAATCCCCAGACCCATATATCCTAGCAGGCAACTTTTCTAATCTAGCTGTCTGTTTACTGGAGCTTCTTCTTAATTTTCTATATTCATGATTAAGTTGTTCTGCAAACCCTTCAGGATCCTTATTTGCCCATTTTGCGTTTCTTGTTATTTTTGCTTTATATGCGGGATAAAGCCTTTCTGTATTACCCACGTAACAATAATCACATATTTGGGGGCAGGTTTTGAACCTATCGAAATCGAGACTTACGATTGTTTTACTATTTAAAGTAAAGGCTTTTACTGACATATTTGTTCCTTTGTCAATTTGGGCTAGCTTTGTCGTCTTTCATTTTCATTTTGTGGTCTTGGTCTTAGATTGTTCAAGTGCTGTTCCATCATTGCTTGCGCAACTGCAGTAGCTACTTGACCTATTACTATAACCGCAGCTGTCGCTGCTACTCTAAACCATGGTCCCATAAATGTCTCCTTCGTTAGCCTTGGCAATAACAAAATACAAACCTCTGACACTCTTTAACAAGCTCTGTAGCTTGCTTTTTTATTTGGCTTTCTTTTGTTGTGCCGATCATTTTTGATATCGTAATAAAGTCTCCCGCTTTAGTCCATCTATAATAATATCCAGTTTTCTTACTAACTCTTGCTTCAACATCGAATAATAGTTTCCCTTTTCTTTTATTCGATGGTACCCAAGTATTAAATTGCTGCTTAAGCAATAATACTTTTTTGCCTTTGGGTAAAACTTTGTGTTCCAGTATCATAGGAAAAATACTATGATGGTCTGAATACACGCTTTGTCGATCTCTTAAGCTAAGATCGTCTTCTATATAAGGTTCGTATACCAAATTATTTCTAATCCTAAACGAGTCCCACTTTTTCCGCATACCAAAAGGTAATCTTAATCCTATGGTTGCTAAAGTAGGGTATTCTTGTCTGAGATTTATGAAGTTTGTAATGGTATCTTGCATAGTTGATTTATCAACTGTTTTCCCCTTTTGGGGTTTAGTACTTTTATCCATTCACAATATCCTCTAATTTCTTGATATTCCTTTACGCTTATAGTATTATAATCACGTTTAATATTGTGGATCCTTGCTCGTAAGTTTCTCCACTTATACTTGGGAACACCTAGTTTATCATTAATCACTACTCCTGTAACAACCATTCTTCTGTGGGGACGTAGTATCCGTGTTTTCTTATAGTTAGGCCGTAATCCTGCATGAGCCAATGTCTCCTCTATAGGCGTTATGTAATTACCTATATTAAAGTTTACATCTGGATGCGATAGCGTAATATCATCTGCATATCTAGTATACACCATCCCCTCTTTATCTGCAAACCTTTGAAGAACTCCGTCCAACTTAGAGGCAAATAAGTTTGCTAAAGCTGGGCTAGTTGGAGCGCCTTGAGGTAGTTGACCTTTATAAGAACAGAGGTATGCTATTGTATGTGCCATATTCCCATAATCAATTTCTGCATGAGTATTATCTGGAGTTATCTCTTGAATTATACCTCTTTTTACTAATCTATGTGACATACCCATGATCATACGATATAAGTATGGTATTTTTACAGAGTTAAAGAAGTTTTCTATATCCATAGTTAATATTACTTTGTTGTTTAGGTGTCTTTCTGCTCCTGTATGCACGCCCATACCAACTCTAAACCCTACTGCCGCTTTATGTGGAGTAAAATTATATATAATATTATATAAGATATTATACTGTATTTCCTTTAATCTGCCTAATGGGGCATCAATCCATCTTAGCTTCCTTTTATCAGCCTTTTTAATTGGGTAGGAAAGATAAAAATCATGTATATTCTTTTGAATATCATGTATCTCTTCCATGTTTGTTCCTGCTAAATCAAGAAGTGATTTCTTTTTCATATTGTATCCTTTTATTCTATACATTCAAACTGCTCGCTTCGGAGACAGCCGTCCAAATGGTACTTCCTCAGGGGAATGAGGGGCGCTCACTTACCCGAGTGAAGTTCTGTTTGGCGGCTGCGTCAGTTGTCCGTTAGTTGATATACCTTGACGTATCATCAAGGGCGGCATTAATTGCCTATCTTTCTATAGAATTTACAGAGATTTAAAGATTACCGAAGCTGTCTTATCAAAGGCTTTTCGTGTAAATTTACTCAGTTTATGTATTTCATCTGAGAACTCCTCTAACGTACTTCTAAAGTTACCTCCAGAATCTATTAGTACAGAGTATACTTTTAATTCTACATCTTTCTTCCATTGATTAAACTCGGAAACCCATGCATCTCTTACTGCAGACTCTCCATCAGTAATAAAAACAATATCTGCTTTATTATAATCCGGTGAATCTGTTATTTTCTTTCTTGCTAAATCAAGGGGAGGCTCAAACATAGTCCCACCACCTTCAAAGTATTCCGCAAGATTTATTACTTGTGATATAGAGTAAGGGTTTTTCTTACTGAAGTCATTTACATGCAAGCTTTCACTACTCCAAGAAGCAGAAAAATGTATTGCATAGAAACTCCTTTTTTGCATTCGTGCTATTTCTAGCAAACCTAATGCTATAGCCTTAGCCCATATTTCTTTTATACCATACATACTACCACTAGAATCAATGCAACATACAATAGGTCCTTTAGACTCTTTTGTTTGTGGTCGGTATTCGTATTGAAATAATGACTTTTCTAAAAGATTCTTTTTAAACAATCTTTTTAGGATTGGATGCTTCAGTTTCATACTTTCGGAAGGAAGTAATTTTCCAATATCATCTCCCACTTTAATTCCCCGTAAAGCGTCCACACCATATTTAGTCTTAGACTTTTGTTGTGCTATTGCCCACTCTTTATATCTACCCGATAACTCAGCTAAAGCTTTTAGTTTTTCAGAGTCTCTAATAGTTTCTAGTAACTTAATCTTCTCTTGATATCCAGATTTCATATAGTTAGGGTCTTGCTCTAATCCCCACTGCTGTATTAAATTTGAAGTTTCTTGAGCTTTATTATAAGCTATATCTAATATACTATTGATTCGATACTCTTCTTTTTCTTTAACTAAGTCATCAATATTTTCTAAACTTTCTTCTAAAAGTTTTTTAGCCTCTTCTTTGGTTATCTGACTTAACCCTTCAGATGCTTCTGCTTCACTATCACCGTCCTCACTTAATGATGCTCTTGCTTGTGCAAGATTAGAAAGGTGCTCATTAAATTGATCTTTTAAGTCATTGACGAGATCTTTAACCTTCTCCCCAATTACCTGTGTTCCCATAGTAGCGCTTACTATATCTAAACGTGTTAAAAGTCTCATCTCCTTATACTTAGGAGATGCCATAACTGCGTCCATTACTTTACTATTTAATAGGTACTCATAATCAATTGAACTTTCTTCCATCTTTTCTGGAGCATACTTATATAATGAATCAAACACATCCTGATGTAACTCTTTGAATTGGGGATAGTCTTCTATCCCCTCTTCATAAGTTTTTCTTATCTTAGGTGTGTCAGCTATGATTCCTTGAAAATTACGTAAGTCAAAGTTGTCATATTCAATAGTATACTTCTCCGCTTTAACTTCGTTAACAAGGGTCTTTATGTTTTTATCGACTTTTTTCATATTATTCCCAGCCTTTAAAACCAACAGTCCCTAACGTTTTTTCATAAAGATCATTTAACATCTCTTCTACTTTATTTCGTACCGCTTCTAAGTCCTTTACTTTTCTACCTTTCTTAGATAAATCTTTAATATGATCCTCAATCTTAGACTTGGCAGATCTTATTTTTTGTGCGGTTTCAAACGCTTTAGGTTCCATAGCTTTTCTATCTTTATCTGATGATGCCTTTGCAGTTTCTTTCTTTAGTTTATCATATAAATCTACTGAATCATAATAAAGCTGCATTACTTTATCTTTATCAGGGTTTATAACCTCTAATATTTTAGAGTAAACTTTAGGCTTGTCAGTTGGATCACTCCAAAGAACATGCTGCAGTATTTCTAAATCATCTTGACTAGCTTCAGTTCGCCCATCTAACCATGCTTCTGCTCGTAATATTCGCATAGCAAATCTGAACATTCTGTCTGTCACAGGCATGCTTAGCTTAGTACCTGGAACATTTGTGCTTAGCCTATTTCTTAAGTCTATTAATAAGCTTACTAATGATTCATCTACAACAACAGAAGAGATTTCTTGAGATGCTTTTTGTATTTCTTCAATACTTACTAAAGTTTTAGGATAAAAAATTTCAGTATTGTTTAGCATCATAGAGAAATTTTTATTCTCTACAATAGGATCTACTACATACTTTAATGAGAACCTATCCATAAAAGCTTCTAAGTGATCTCCATCTTCAGGAACTTCGTTGCTAGCTCCTACTACACATTTCATATCCAATGGTACTGCTTTACCATCGTTAAAGAATACTCTCTCATTTAATATTGATAACATTGCATTTAAATTACCATGTGAACATTTAAATACTTCATCAATAAAAGCTATATCAGCTTCCGGCATCTTTCCTTCAGTCATTCTGATATACTTATCTTTGTCTAACTGTGCTAATGAGTATGGTCCGAATAGTTCTTCTGGAGTAGAAAACTGGTGCAGCTGCCAAGAAAAGTATTTTGCTTTCTCTAGGGTTTTAGCCCACGAAGAAACCAACATAGATTTTGCTGTTCCTGGAGGTCCTATTAACAGAACATTAGAACCCGAAATTAGTCCTAAGATTAATCCATGCACCTCATTATCTCTTTCTACAAAATAAGAATTTAACTCATTTTCTATATTTTTTATTTTTGTAATTGTATCCATTAATTACTCCTATTTAAAATTCAACACTATTTTTTTCTAAAAACATTTCAAATTGTTTTAGGTTTGCGGGGTGGCATGGCCCATATGTAACAACGTGGCAGCAAAACTGTAATGTTTCCTTTAAAAGTTTTTCTAAGGCTAAATCATAACCTTCAGGAATTTTAGGGAGGGTAAGAGTCATTTCACTCTCACCCTCTCTAACTGTAATAGTTTTACTTGGACGTTTCTTACATGGATCATGACCTCCTGTCATGAGAAAGTATTTACGCTGTCTGTCTGACCATTCCAATCCGTCAGAATCAGGCGTATATTTTTCTTTCCCACGTTTTTTATCAGATAACAATAGTGCATCTACTACTGCATCTATTTGTTTCTGGGTAAGGTCTTTTGAACTCATATTAATCTCCAAATAAGTTTAATTGTCTTCTTAACGCTTCTATCTTTTCGCCAATTTGTCTGTTGTAATTTGTGATTTTTGAGAAGATTTTCCCTATTAAGTCTACTTTACTGGTAAACTCATGTGGGTATATTAGTATATATTCTTCTGCAATTCTTTTGTCTATCGATATAATATGCAAAGTAATGTCAGTTACTAAATTCATTTCATTTGTATTAACATCAATACTAATTTTTGAAATGTATTTAAAATCAGCATCTATCTTTATACTGTTTTCTGACGTACTAAAGCTATTTACTATCTGTTTTTTCTGTAGAGCTGTCTCTATTTGACTTACTATTTTCGTCATTAGTTATTTCTCCAGTTGTATTTGTATCTTTACTATTAAAATATAGCTCAACACCAATATCGACGGTTGCATCAACTATTTTTTTAATAGCACTTTTTAGCACTTCTTTTTGATGTGCTAGTGGATCATTATTTCTATTTTCTTCTGACATAACGTCTCCTTATTTAGGTTCGCTGTAGATACTATCGTTTCCACAGTCATCTTTTTCTTCCTCTTCTGGTTCTTGGGTGAACATATAAATATGTCCTCTACTTTCTAAACATGAATAAACACAGTCTTTCATTGACAACTCCTTTGTTAGAAAGTATATTAAAACAGTGTACTTAGTATAATTCTTATACCAAATAAATGGGAGTGGTAATGTCAGAAAATTATTTAGACCATAGAATACAAAATGGTAAGATCAAGGATGCTATTTTAGAATCAATAGCTGAGAACTTTCCTATAGAGCACCAAGGGCGCAAGCTTCTTGTAGATAATATCTATGTTGAAGATAAACTACGTGACGATAACTTCCCAGAACAAAAGAAATTTAAAATTAGTCGTAAAACCTGGCAAACTCCTATAAAAGCAGATTTAAAGTTAGTTGATGGCGTTACTGGAAAGGTGATTAGTAAAAAATCTAATGTTAAGATAGGATCTATTCCGAAATTAACGAATAGATTTACTACTATCATTGACGGTAATGAATATCAAACTACAAACCAGCTTAGGAGACGTAGTGGTGTATATGCTACAGTGCAACAAAACGGTATACTTAAAAGTGAGTTTAATTTAAGTAAAGGAAAGAACTTTAGTTTATTCTTAGACCCCACCAGCCAAGTGTTCTCTTTAGTATATAGAGAAAAAAATAGAAAATATAGGCTATGGACAATTTTAAATGCATTAGGTGTAGCTGATTCTGAGATTACAAAAGCTTGGGGAGATGAATTACTTGCAGTTAATAAAAAAGGTGCTTTAAATACTGAAGCTTCTGAATTAACTTCTATATACAAAATTTTATATGGAAAAGAACCTGCTAATTTTGATGAGGTTATATCCGGAATAAACTATTATTTTGACAGTAATACTGAGGTAGATAATCAAGTTACTTTGACTACATTAGGAAAGTCTTTTTCTAAAATAGATGGAGAAACATTACTATTAGCCTCAACTAAGTTACTAAATATTTTAAAAGAAAAAGATGTTCCAGATGAAAGAGATAGTTTAGTCTTCAAAGAGTTGCTAGGGGTCGATGATTTATTAAGCCAACACTTTAAAAAACAACAACCTCTTTTGAAATCCAAAATTACAAGAACTATGGGATTACAAGATGATGTACGAAATATTATTTCTGCTTCTACTTTTACTAAGCCTATAAAAAACTTTTTTACAACCGGTGACCTAACTAGTACACCTGAGCAAACTAATCCTGTAAAGATTGTAGCCGATTGGCGATCAACTACTCCTATGGGAACTGGTGGAATAACAAGCGGTCATCAAATTACCTTAGAAACGCGAGATGTACAACCCACACATTTAGGATTTTTAGATCCGTTAGCAACCCCTGAATCAGGAAAAGTAGGTGTAACTGTGGGACTGGCATCAGAAACTACTAAAACAGATAAAGGGCTATCGACCCCTGTTTTAACTAAGGATGGAAAAAAACTTTATTTAAATCCCGTTGAATTTTACGAATCGATTGTAGGCATGCCAGACCAGTACACACTAAAAAATAGTAAGCCTACAGCGCGACAAAGAGTCGTAAAAGCGTATCATAAGGGACAGCCAATCATAACCACTCCTGCCAAAATACAATTTTATATGAGAGCTCCTCAATCGATGTTTTCATTTAAAGCTAATTTGATTCCTTTCTTACCTACCGTACAATCAAATAGAGCAAGTATGGGCGCAAAAATGATTACTCAAGCTGTCCCTTTAGATCAAAGAGAAGAGCCTTTAGTACAGGTAATTCGATCAGGTAATGAAACATACGAGGATCTGCTAGGCGGATTCTTAAGTCCTGTTTTAGGAAAAGATCCAGCTACAGGTAAAACACGAACTGGTGTAGTAACGAGTGTAGATAAAAATTATATAACTATAAAAACTACTGATGGAAAATCTATCAAACGGGGACTATATCATAATTTCCCTCTCAATCAAGACGGTTATTTAGATAGTGAGCCGTTAGTACAAGTAGGTGATAAAGTAAACTCTTCTACTCCTTTAGCTGATAATAATTATAGTACAGGGGAAACCCTTGCTATAGGAAAAAATTTAAATGTCGCTTACATGTCATATAAAGGATACAACTTTGAAGATGCAGCTGTTTTAACTGAAAGTGCTGCTGAAAAATTAGCTCACACTATGATACATAAATTAAATGTATTTTTTACTCCTAAAATGAGTACTTTTGATTTAACTAAATTTAGAGCTCATTTTCCACTTGAACTTGAGGCAGATAATGCCAAGAAATTAGACGAAAGAGGCATAATTAAAAAAGGACAAAAAGTCCTACCAGGAGAAGCTGTAATCGCATTTTTGTCTGAAAAAGAATTAGATGTCCAAGATAAAGCATTAAGAAGATTAGATAAAGTAGTTTTTAGTCCATACAAACACAATATAACTACTTGGGATGAGGAAGATGAGGGTATAGTAACTGATGTAAGTGTAACAGGACGAAATATAGACGTGTATATTAAAAGCTCTCATAAATTAAAAGAGGGGGATAAAATTTCAGGTAGGTATGGTAATAAATCTATTATCACTAAAATAATTCCTGATGATCAAGCACCACATACAGCAAATGGTGAGGTTATTGATTTGATGTTAAACCCTCATACTGTTCCAGGAAGAATGAATACTGGACAATTATTAGAAACAGCTGCAGGTAAATTAGCTGCAAAAAAAGGTAAAGTATACAAAGTTAAAAACTTTGAGGATCCTAAGAAAAATTATACCAAAGATTTACTTAAAGAATTAAAAGATAATAAGATTGAGCCTAATGAAATACTGCTTGATGGTAAAAATGGAAAGCCATTCAAGAATAAAATCTTTACCGGTAAACAGTATGTAATGAAATTAAGACACCACGTTAAAAAGAAAATTGCACATCATGGTATAGGTCAGTATGATATTAATGAGCAGCCTATAGGAAAAGGAGCTCAAAAAATTGGGCCTGATATGACGTATGCTTTAATAGCCCATGGTGCAAAAGCAACATTAAGAGACATGTCAGAGATTAAAGGAAGAAAGAATGATGAATATTGGAGAAACATCCAATTAGGCCTTCCTCCAATTAAACCAACTCGTAATTTTGTATTTGATAAGATGACTGCTTATTTAAAGGCAGGAGGTGTGAATGTAGATAAAAAAGGTAATTTATTACAGATAATGCCATTAACAGATAAAAAAGTACGTGCCTTAAGTAATGGAGAAATTACTGAACCTGCTGCAATCCTTATGGGTAAAAACTTAGCAGCACGAAAAGGAGGTCTGTTTGACCCTATTATTACTGGAGGGGTTGTTGGAGATAAATGGTCACATATTAAATTGGCTCGAAGAATACCCAACCCAATGTATGAGGCTGCTATAATAAAAGCATTGGATTTAACTCAACCGGCCTATGATGCAATTATTGCCGGACAAGAGGAGTTAGATGGAGCTACAGGAACTGAAGCTATTATTAAAGCTTTATCTGGAATTAGTATTAAGAAAAAATTAACTGCACTTAAGAAAGAGTTAAAAGGAGCTCCTGAAACTAATGTAAATGTTTTAAATGCCAAGATCAGAAATTTACAAGCTTTAGTTGATCTAGATATGACCATTAAAGATGCATACACCACACAGTACATACCTATATTACCTCCAAAATTTAGACCTATCTACCCACTACCAAGTGGTGATCTAGTTCCTAGTGACATTAATAAACACTACAGAGATATTGGAGCTATAAATCAAACATTTAAGGAAGGATTAAAACAGGACATACTTGATTCTAAAACTATAACTGAGTCTGATTTAGCCTTATATAATAGTGTTAAAGCTATGCAAGGGTTTATAGATCCTAAGACTTATGGAGCTCAAAAGTATAAAGGTATTATAAAAGAGTTAAGAGGGAAAGATCAAGCTAAATCTGGATTTATACAGGGAGCTGCTTGGGCAAGAAGGCAGGATTTATCAGCACGAAGTACGATTACCGTAGAGCCTACACTAGGAATAAATGAAGTAGGTATTCCTAAAGATATGGCTTACACAGTGTATAAGCCTTTTGTTATTAGGAGTATGAAACAAATGGGAATCCCAACTTCTGATGCTGTAAAGTATGTAAAAGAAGACAACCCTTTTGCACAAAAAGCACTTCTGTCAGTGATGGAAAAACGTCCTTTATTATTAAATAGAGCCCCGTCACTCCACAAACATAGTATACAGGCATTTTATCCCCAGGTAACAGAAGGAAAGAGTATTCGTCTTAATCCTTTAATTGTAAAGGGGTTTAATGCTGACTTCGATGGAGATACCATGGGAGTGCATGTACCAGTTAGTAAAGAAGCGGTAGAAGAAGCTACTAATATGGTTCCTAGTAAAATATTATTTAAACACGGTGACAATGCATTAGTTCCTGGATTAGGACAAGATTATCAATTGGGTCTATATTATTTAAGCCAGTTTGATAAATCTTCAACCAAAAAGTATACTAATATTTCAGAAGCAAAGAAGGATTTGGCAGAAGGCAAAATAACTATGCAAACTAAAGTCACTATAGGAGGGGTAAAATGTTCTATAGGACAGTATATGATTAATAAACCATTGCCCGGCCCTCTTCAGAATTATAAAAGAGAATTAAACGGTAAGCAGGTTAAAGATCTGTTAACTGCTATAGGGAAAAATTACCCATCTTATTTTGTGAATGTTATTAATACATGGAAAAATTTAGGCGCTATGTATGCCCATAGCAGAGGGACTACCTTATCCTTAACAGATTTTGATGTAGATAGAAGTTACAGAGATACTATACTTATGAAAGAGTTACCAAAATTAAAAGGAAAATCTAAGGCAAAAAGAGTTGAGGGTTTAAATAAAATTACTCAACTAGTTCAAAAAGCACAAGATGCAGCCCTTAAAGCACAGAACAATGCTTATGATATGATTAATTCAGGATCTCTTTCTAAAGCAGGGAATGTTAGACAAATGATAAGTATGCCGGGAGTACTAACTGATGTTAAAGGGCAGCCCCTCGACTTACCCGTATTGAGAAGTTATGCAGAAGGGCTAGATACTGGAGATTATTTTAATACTCACTATGCTGCAAGAAAAGGTACAGTAGATAGAGCTGTAAATACGCAAGAATCTGGAGCACTAAATAAAGCGGTATTAACTGTAACTAGAAGATTATTAATTATTGAGACTGATTGTGGTACTCGTAAATCTATTGAAGTAGAGCTAGATGATAACAACGTATTAGATAGATATGTTGCAGAAACAATACCTGGAGTTGTGAGAAGAAACCAACTAATTGATAGTGAAATTTTATTAAAGTTAAAAGGCGCTAACACAAAAACTATTCATGTACGTAGCCCACTAACATGTGAAGCTCCTCAAGGATTATGCCAACATTGCTATGGGTTACTTCCCAACGGGTCTCCACCAGCATTAGGTACAAATGTAGGCGCCCTAGATGCACATGCAGTAACGGAGAGAGCGACACAGCTAACTATGCAGACATTCCACACTGGTGGTGCAGCAACTACAGGCGGAGTTGTAGAGTCGTTTCCTAGACTACAGCAACTTCTTAAAGTACCACAAACATTGAAGGGCCAAGCAATTCTTAGTCCTGTCAAAGGAAAGGTTAAAGGTATAGATAAAAACTTAACTGGTGGGTATGATGTTCGAATAGAAGGGTATGGCACTATTAATGATAAAACTATTACTATACCAGCAGGACGTTTACCGGTTATACAAAAAGGGGATAAAGTTACTAAAGGTGATAGGTTAAGCGAAGGATCTGTAAAACCGCAAGAACTTGGAGAACTTAAAGACCACTTAACGGCGCAACAGTATATAGTTGATCAGTTAGACGGTATATACGATAAAAAATTCTATAGGAAAACATTTGAGACAGTAGTTCGTAGTATGAGTGATAATGCAGTTGTTACAGAGGCTCCTGATAATAGTGGGTATATTAGGGGAGATAAGGCTAGTACAAGTTATCTAAAGAATTTAAATAAAGATAGAAAACGCCAAAATTTAGCGCCTGTAAAATATAAAGAATACTTTAAAAGTGTAGATACTTTAAACGTAGACTACCCTGATTTCTTAACGCAGTTTACAACTAATCGATTGAAAAGTGCACTGACTACAGGAGCAGCTAAAGGTAACTATGCAAATATAAAAGGTAAGGATCCAATACCGGCATATTTATATGGAGAAGGTTTTGGAAAAGGTGATGCCGCCAAAGGAGAATTTTATTAATCAGTACGGAGGATAAATGAATAATTTAGACGAGGTTTTTCAAGGCCTTTATAAATCGATAGTAGAAGCACAAAATACAATAGAACAACATTATATTGGGGAAATAAAAGAAGATTATTTTGATAAGGAAGGGAATCCATTAATGGTTCCCGTTAAACTTCCTGGCCCTGATGGAAAATTAAAAGAGATAAATATACCGGTAATTACGCTAGTACCACACAATGGTATGTCCATTAAAGAGGTAGAAGTTGAAATGAAGGTGGCACTAAGTACGGGAGACAAAGACGAGATAAATAAAAGTGACTCGACAAAGAAAAAACCTAGCAAAATCCGAAAATTTTTAACGGATTTAAGCAACAGAAATAAGGGTCAAGAGATGGCCAAAATTAAAGTGAAATTTAATGGCCAGGATGCCCCTGAGGGTTTAGCCCGTATTAAAGATTCACTTGTTAAATTAATACCAAACTAAATGGAGGATACAATAAATGGCAACACAGGATACCACAGTTAAAGCGTTTGTGGGATTACCAATCGAAGAATTAATATGTAATCCTATAATCGGTGCTGCTAAAGGACAAAGAGCATTAGCACAAGAAACGCTTAGCTTTGTGGAAGATTTAGCTTTCACAGGTAAAGAAAATGAAGATGGATCTAAAGAAGCAAATATAATTAATGTTAATTTAGATAGATTAACTAATTCTTCAACAACTGGAGAAGTAGCACATGTTAATCAAACAATACAAATGCCGGTAATATCTTTGGTTAATATACCAAACTTTGCAATGGATACTATGGCAATTGATTTTGAGATGGAAGTAAAACAGAGTTCTGTTAGTACAAGTACTTCTGCTAAAAGTAAAACAACTGATAGTGGCGGTAGCTTTAAAGCTAGTGCTTCTTGGGGTTGGGGAAGTGCATCAGTACAAGGACATCATAATGTAACTGGAACAGTCTCATCATCTAAATCAAATACTAGGTCAACTGACTTTAGTGCTAAATATAGTGTAAGCGCTACAGCTAAACAGTTACCACCAGCAGAGGGCATGGCAAAATTTACACAGATTTTATCATCTGTAATTGAGCCAATTAATACATCGTCTAAGGCAGGCGAAGCTAGTTTATAAAGGCAATAAAGCCACAAGAAGATTAAAGGAGAGAAAGAATAATGGAATTTCCAAAGAGTATGATTAAGGGCCCTAAAAGTTCAGGCTTGTACGAAAAAAGAGAAAAACTTATTAAAGAGATAAATGTTAATCCTTCTTGTGGCCTAGCTTACAAGATAAAACAAGTAACTAAAGAGTTGTGTGCAGCAACAGGAGTACCATACCCAAAAAGGGAGTTTAGAATATAATGGCATTAAAAGCAAATGAAATGAAGGGAATTGTCTTTGAAAATCCAGTTAACCCTAAAAGTAAAAAAAAGTTGCCTCATTATAAAGGTATAGCTAAAATAAAAGGTAAGGAATATCAAGTCGCCTGTTGGAGAGGATGGACTAAGGATAAGATGGAATATATAAGTTTATCGTTCGAGGAAATAAAATAATGTCAAGTTTAGTAGAATTATTTACACCTAATAGACAAGTAAAAGCAGAAAAGGCTAGAGCAAAAAGTATTGCTGCAGCCAAAATGATTCCTACTAGAGATGAGACAGATGCCTTACGTCATGAGGGTAGGGGCTTAAAAACTTGGATGGGACCTAAAATTGCATTAAGCTCTTTGGGATTTCAAAAAATTGCTAAAATTTCTAGATGGAGAGGTTTAGGAAAGCATGATGGTGTTAGACTGACTCACCATTTTGTAGATAGGTATGCAGAACGAGTACTTAAATCAAAAGATCTAAGACCTATGCATAAGTTAACCAAAAGAGAAAGAAGGCTAAAAAAACAGTCAGTCATTGATGACATAATGAATAAAGGTAATGATAGGCAGAAAGAATCTATTAAGCAATTAGGTTTTTCTTATAAGGGAAAGTATCCTTTAGGAGATGCTCATACTGTTATAGCTAAAAAAACTACTGGTAAAAATATTAATTTAGTTACTGTCTATGAAACACCAGCTCATGGTGCAAGTAGAGTGGGTCAAAAAGCTACTGCTGTGAAAACACCTGGGAATACGACGAAAGAGACTAGAGTCCGTAAAGTTAAAAATCTACAGGCATTAGTTAATAAAAAGAAAGGACAATAAGTATGAAAAAATTCTTATTAGCATTGTTAGTAACTGCGGGGTTAATGGCCCAAGAAGGATCAAATTATTTTGTAGATAACTTTCTAAAGTACTCTACATTCTATACTAGCGTAAGTTTAAATTCACCTTTCGTACCATCATCCACTTGGGAAGTAGATGTACAAAATGGAACATTTGTAGAAACAACGAAAGAAAATGAATTAGCATATAACTTGTCTTTTGGCGTTAGAAAATTAGCAAGATTTAAGTATCAGGCTAAAGGTAAAAATTTTTATGATGGTTCTGAAAAAGAATTATCAGATGTAGCAACTATAGGTGCTGTAAGTGGGTGAGAATATTTAGTTAAGTACTCTACTATAAGGACCTTTGGTGAAGAGTTTGTAGATACTGAATCCTGGGTAAGGTATTTAGGTGATAATTTTGTAGTAAAGGGCTCATACGCTAATTTTGGTTTAAGGGATTTAGAGTATGGCCAAGTCGATGCTAGATGGAGAAAAGCTGTAGGAACGAACTGGAATTTTACATTAGGTGGTAACTTTAGAGGTCATCCTGCCTATGGCTTATTTCCTTTTAACGACTGGTTAGCTGGATCTAATGGACAGTGGTGAGAATTAGCATATGAGTATGGATATGATGACGAATATTGGTTTAATGATGATAATGGAAATGGTATTCAAGATCCAGGAGAGTATGGCGATTATGTATGGACAGATGAAAATGGTAATGAAGTAGCTGGCACTGATGGTGAATTTTATGAATACTATTACGGTGATGTAATTAATCTTTATAATGAAGAAGTAATTGATAGTTATGGGTATCAGTGAGAAGCTTCCCTAGTTATTGGAGTCGATTACTATTTATATGATAGGAAATACTGGGTACATGGATGAGCATCAGTAATGCCGTATAGTAAAGGACTTACAGATTATTCATTCACATATGAATCTGGAGATATAGATTTTGATTTAGGATTAGTAGCAGGATATAAAATTAATAAAAATATAGGCATCTTTGGCGAGGGTAGATACCTCAAATACTTTGGTATAGATGCTTACGAATTAAAAGCAGGCGTAAACTTTACAATATTTTAGGAGCAATAAATGGCAATGATCGGTGAAATATTAGTGCAAAAGGGTTATGTAACTCAACAACAGTTAGACGGTGTATTAGCTGTTAAGGGACCTGACGCTCAAGTTGGCCAAGTTTTAATTGAGTGGGGTTTATTAACTCAACAACAATTAATGGAAGCTTTGGAGATACAAACTCCACCTCCTCCACCACCGCCGCCTACTCCTCCACCATCTATGAATCCGGTGAATCCTCAATACCAGCAGCCTATGCAGCCACAAGCGCCATTACCACCTGCTGGAGGTCCTGATTTAACTATGGATACTATACAAACGTCCAAGTTTAAAATTGATTTAAAGACCTTAATATTTGTAGGTTCATTACTCGTTTCAACTATAACTATGTATTTTACTTTTATGGGAGAACTAGATTCGAGGTTTAGCTCGTTAGAAAATAAAGATGACTCTGTTATTATAGAACTAGAAAAGAAATTTACACAATTAGAAAATAAGTTTACTCCTATAGGGGAGGGTGTTTATGCTGTTGATCCTAATACAACTTGGCCACCAACAAGACAAGAGTATACTATGAAACAGAATATGAATGCTAACATGTTAATAGAGATCCAGAAGGATATTGCAGATATTAAAAAGGACATTGAAAAGATTGAGAAAAAAGTTTTCAATGGTAACGATTAAGAACTAGGAGGTTCTATGAATAAATTGTATCAAGCAGCACTAGACCACTATCAAGCTAAGAAGTCAGAAGCTTTGGCCCACCTTGATATATACTTTAATCAAGCAGTAGGGATAGGAGAACATTCTGACTTACTAAAAGAAGTAATCATGTGAAGCGAGAAATTATCTGAGGCTGAAGATAACTTACGAACTTTAAAAGAGAATTTTGGAGAATAGTATGAACTGGATTAAATACCTAACAGTAATACTTTTATTCACCGTGTCTTTTGGACAAGTAAAAGAATTAACTAAAGATAATTTTGAAAAAGCTACAAGACGAGGTGTCGTTGTGGTTGAGTTTTGGGCGGGATGGAATGAAGCAAATAAAGTTACTCTCTTAGATGAATGGGAAACTTTTGATGCTAAAGTATACCGAGTAAATATAGAAAAGTTTCCAGGTATACAAAATGATAATAAAGTAGTTATTCTTCCTACATTAATTTTTTATGATGATGGGGAAGAAGTAGAAAGACTACAAGGTGATATGACATTCACTTTAAAAACCTCAATAAAAGAACTAGAGTCTATAGTTGAGGAGATACTAGGGAGTAAATTCTAAGGAGAAAAAATGAAAAAATACTTATTACTATTACTAACATTGGGTATGATTGGGTTACAATCATGTGATTCAGATGATACCATCGTAGGCGGAGGTATTGATCCCGAGCCAGAATTGACAGGTTGTGAAGCAACAACATTTTATGATTGGAATGACTTTACATTTGAAACATCACTTGATGCTGGGGCAACCGCTTGGCTGGGGTTTGATTTAGATGAAACTACGTTGTTTTCTATTAATCTAAATCAGGCTGGCTTTAACTGTTCTATATATGAAGAGTGTGATGGAGAGCTAGGATCCCCTCCACCAGTATATGAGTTTATGACTAATGGTAATGGACAAGAAGTAGGAATAGTTAATGAAGGTATGTATTACTTAGAGATTGTAAATACACGACCAGGTAGGCTAGATTTCCAATTTAGCATCAGTTTAGCTGATATAGTATATGGGTGTATGGATGATGATGCTATAAACTATAATGGAGATGCAAATGTAGATGATGGTAGTTGTGAACTTAATGACTGTACTATCGATTATTATATAGCTGAGTATGATATGTATGCTTCTGAAACTGATTGGTGGCCATTAGTGTTAGATTGTGATGGAAACTGTGGACCAGAATCATGGATTGGTGATGGGTGGTGTGATGCAGGTGATTGGGGTATATATGATGCCAATGGCGATATAATCGGTATTAACTTTTGGTGTGAAGAAAATGATTGGGATTTAGGTGATTGTGATGTTATTGTAGAAGAATGCCCAGAAGGACTTATAGAAGATTGTAATGACGTATGTGCACCTGAAGGATGGTTAGGAGACGGCTTCTGTGATGATGGTTCTTATAATTACAACGGACACGATATTTATTTTAATTGTGAAGAATTTAATAATGATGAGGGAGATTGTGATGTCTTACAAAGAGGAACAAATACAAGACCTTATCCGAATGGAAAAATATTAATACCATAGGAGTTTTATGAAATACTTATTAGTTAGTTTAATATGCATGTCCTGCTTGTTTGCGGAAGTAGGAAAGTACCAGGTGTCAACCACAGTTGCAACAACTAAAAAAGGTACTACATATATTGTTGAAACTGTAATAAATACAGAGACAGGCAAGATCGTTAAAAGAAAGAAGATAAGCTTGTCCAAGTACAAACTACCCTATAAAGATAGGAAAGGACGTACGATAACCGAGGACTAGATATGTGGTGAGTTAACACAATTATCCTGTTGATAATAATAGGATTATTATGTATATTTAGTTATAAAGCATCTAAGAAAATAAATAACGAGCTTAGAGATATATACAGTAAATTTGATACCATATACTATATGCTTTGTGATATTTTTAAAAAAAGGCATAATAGGGGTGAAAAAAAGAGGAAAAAACATGGCAAGTAAAACCGATTTATTAATTAAAAAAGCTGCAGAACAAAAGTACGTTATCCGTAGAAAGAAAAGAACTAAAAAGAAAAGAGCTAGTGTAGCTGCGGGAAGTGCTGTAAGAGCCGGTGTAGGCTCAGGCATTTTAACTACTTTACTTAATGCAGGAAGTAAGGGAGCAGGTCGAGTTGGTCTAACAACCGCTGCCATAGTAGCTCCTATAGCAGGAGCCTTATCATTTGTTTCTCAACCTGGGCATGTATCATCTTTACACAAAACAGCTGAAAAGATGAATAAAAGACCTATACAGAAAGGTGAAACATTATCAGGAATTTTGTCTGAATATGATGATAATTATCATGGGCATAAGTATACACAAAAAGAATTATTAAAACATAATCCCCAAATCAAAGACCCTAATAAAATTAAAGCTGGCGGAACTTTAAATATTCCTAAATCATGGAGTTATGGTAGAGGTGGAGGAAATGTACATGTTGGAAAAGGGCAGGAAGTTTATGTACCTAGCCACCATAATCCTAATTATGTTAATTTAAAGCCACCAGCAATTCCTAGAAAAATTTATGATTCTTGGCAACATTCTAAAGCAGATTCAGTATTAACATCTCATGGATTTAAAAAAGAGGGTAATATGCAAGCAGGGTATGCGGGGCAGGCTACTCCACAAAGCATAGCTCAAATAGCTCAACAAAATAATAATCCTATATCGCTTCCAGCACCACCAGTGGTAAGTAACCCCCCTGTGAATCAAATGCAGCAGGCTACTACACCAATGCCTACTCCACCAGAGGGAAATTCTCGAGGACAGAAAATACCTCCTCAACAGCCTAAAGGGAAGTATATGAATGCCAGCTAGAAGTCAAGCACAGCAAAGATTTATGGGCATGGTACATGCTGAGAAAGAAGGCAAGTTAGATAAGTCTAAGCTTGATCCTGAATTTGCAGCTAAGATTGAACGTATTGCAGCGAGTATTAAAGCAAAACAAGCTAGAGATTTTGCTGAAACTAAGCATAAAGATTTACCTAAAAAAGTTAAAGATAAGAAACGTAGAAAATGGGAGCCAAGGTACGGAGGCATGAAAAAATCAGCACAAACAAAAGCTATTACTAAAAGTGTAATCAAAGGTGTTCACAAAGCACTACGACAAAAACCTAAAAAAAGACTCTTAAGTAATAAAAAGAAAACTAAGATGATGAATGAGACCATACAAGGGCATGGTACAGGTTTAGCTATTGGCCAAGCAGCCCAAATTCCTACACCTAAAAAAGCTCTAGTAGGTGGTGGCCCAACTAGCCCGTTACCCAAAGACATGAGTAAGATAGCTTTCAAAACAAGTTTTATGAGACACTTGGCACGCGGATTAAAGAATGCCAGACCAGCAGCTAAAACCACAACAAAAGCTGTACAATCTACACAACCGGTTGTTACTAAAACAGTTAACCCTGTATCATTTACTGTTAAACCTTTAGGATCCGGACATTATAACGCAATGTTGGGGAATAAAAGTATTGGAGGAATGTCCGTAAATCCAGTAACCAAAATCGTTGATGATGTTGTAATACTAAAACCCTTTAGAAAACAAGGGTATGGTACAAAATTATATGAGAATGTTTTAAGACATGAGGGCGGTTTGATGATTAACCCCAGCACAACTAGCCCTGGTGCAAGAGCGATTTGGAATAACTTAGGTAAAAAGTTTCCAAGTATGCATGGAGGGCAAGGAGTAAAATGGGTAGACAAAAATATTATAAAACAAGGGTCGGTAGATCTTAAAGAAAAAGCTGGAGACGTTATAGAGCCCTTTCTTCCAGATAATAGCCCAACTCCCTCAGGACGTTTTAAAAAGAGTATTATTAAAGGTATACAAAGAGCTATAGAGCCTCAAACTAAATTAGCAAATCACGCTTTAGATACTGCAGCTGTAGGAGCTACTGGCGGGTTATCGTTTTTAATACCTTTTGCACCACTACACGCAGCTACTGCAGCAGCTAGAGCGCCTAAAAAGAAAAAGGCTGATGCTGCTAAAAAAACGACTCTGTATGGATTAGCTGGCAATGTTCCAGGCATGGCTTACTTAGGTGCTAAAACTTGGAAAGATACTGCAAAGGCTAGAAAGGTAATGGAAAAAACACCTTTAAGTCCTAAAGCTTATGGAAAGTATACTCAAAAAGTTATCAAGTCTTTAAGAAAAAGAGGTGGAAAAGCTCTTGCCCTAACATCACTAGGTCAAGCTGCTGGAGCTGCATATGGGTACAATAAGGCAGTTAAGGGTAAAAAGAAAAGTAAAAAAAGTAAGAAAAAATAAAACAATAATTCTTGGTATAAGAATTATAAGAAAACAGCCCTTTTTAGGCTAACAACTGACAAGAAGACAAATAGACAAATGAATACTCTGTTTGTTTTCTTGATATAAACTAAGGAAAATTCTTTTTATGTTAAATATTATAGAAACATTTACTACCTCAGAAGGCTTCATTAAGGGCCTCCAATTTCATAAACCACTGATTGGAAATCAAGCTGTACTATTTATATTCCCTGCCCCAACAACTACAGGATTTTGGAACAAGAACGTCGCTTTCCCGATTGATGTTGCTTTCTTCGACGAAAACAAGTACCTTATAAATATAGAGCAGTTAGGAAAACAGCAGCTCTTAGATGTAAGATCGGAAAAGCCTTTTAAGTATGTAATAGAAACTAGAAAAGGTTGGTTTGCAGAAAACAATATAAGAAAAGGAGATTCTTTAGATATGTTAACAGACTTAGGGTTTAAGAAGATCGCTGTATATGATCCAACAGTAGAAGAGAATACTCAAGAAAGTAATCCTTTATTTAAACAAGTAAATAATATACCTACATCCCAAGCCATTGATGCTTTAGCAAATCAATGGATGTATAGAAAACCAGCAAAAGAGCCTCATTTAAAGGCTAGAAGAATGTTAATAGATTATAATGAAGTTAAGTAGGAGTAAAAATGAAAAGAAATTCAAAAGCACATCAGGAGCATGAGATTCAAGCTTTTGCAAGCTTTGTGCATGGTGCATTAGCAAGTTTACATGCCTTAGGTGCAGTTTACAATTTAAAAAGAAAAAATTGGTCAGCAGCCACTATTCATATAACTGTAGGTTTGTGGGATATGGTTTCAACATACCAACATTATAAGAAAACAAAATAATATGCATTTTTTTATAGATACAAATAATACCCTTGTTCAAAGAGCGCATAAATTTAATGCGGAGTTTTTGGATGGCAAATTAGAAGTTGCCGATGCTAACGATGTTTGTTATATAGTTAGACATGATCCGAATGATTCCTCATCATATGACCTTGAAAGATTAGCAGTAATTGCTGCTCAATTGGGTTACACTAAATTAGAAAAACTAAATGAAGCAGCAGAAGTTAAGAGCCCACCAATATTTCATAACTTGATTCCGGTAGAACGTTTTTGGAATTATGTTACTAAAACTAAATACACCGATACAACTAAAAATGTAGAAATTTTAGCTTCCGATCCAGACCCAATTAGAGTTACCATGGTATCGGAGCCAAGTAAGACTGTTACAGCCACTGTTACCGAAACAGAACCGCAAATTACTGTGCCGCAACCGAACATAGTTAATCCATCTACGCAAACTAGTACTAGTACACCAGCAACTGTGGCAGCGTCATCTACTGATGCCGTCCCAGGACCATTTTCTAAAGTGGCAGCAGGTGAGATGGCAGATGCTCTGCAAGATGCTGAGTTTCCATTGCCACCATTATTGAGTGCTACAGAAGATGCGATTTATAAGTATGTGCCACCAGGCATAAAAAACACAAAGTAAATAACAGGAGGAAAGCTATATGTCTTCTAAAGCAGCAGCTTCAAAAGTGCAGGAATGCAACAATAAACGTCAAGCCTTAAGTCAACTACGCAGAATAAAATGGGATGAGATAGTGTCTTTTAAAACGGACTCTCAGCAAAAGTTATATGAGTCTATTGATAATAATATATTAACATTTTGTGCAGGACCGGCAGGTACGGGTAAAAGTTTTATCAGTATTTATTATGCGTTGAAAGATCTCGCAAATAAGCAAACCCCTACAGATGGAATTGTTCTATGCCGACCACTAGTGTCTATCGATAATGAATCTCTAGGATATCTTCCCGGAGATGTGGATGAAAAAGTTGATCCTCATATGCTTGCATATTGACAAGCAATTGAGAAATTAATTGGAAAACAACGGGCCCAAGTTCTGGTAGATGCAGAAGTAATTAAAGTGCTGCCTCTAGCATTTTTTAGAGGAATAACTTTAGAAAATAAAATGGTCATCTATGACGAAGCACAAAATTCTACCCCTACTGCCATGAAATCATTCCTAACTCGATTAGGAGATAACTCAAAGATGATAGTAATGGGAGATGTGAATCAGTCAGATCTGAAAAAGAAAAGTGGTTTAGAAGATGCCATTAAAAGATTAATAGGTCTAAAAGACGTTGGGTTTAGTGGGTTTACAAAACACGACATAGTTAGACATGGCTTAATTGAAAAAATTCTAGATAAGTATGAAGAGGATAATAAACTATATGATTCTGTAGAGTACTTTTTAGAAAGTTTAATAAACAGAAATATGGATAAAGCTGTTTATAAAAATGGGAATGGGGTAAAGAACGGTGCCTAAAAGATATATACTTACAGAAAAAATGAGGGATGAGTTGTTAAATACTTTTAAAGCAGCTCAGGAACTCTCTTTGGAATCGCTAGATATTGTTTCTGCAGAATATTATGAGATGTTAGTAAAGCATCTAATAAAATTAAAACCTGTGGGAAGTAAAGATAACCAAGAGGATACTCTTAATATTAACTTTAAATCTTTATCTAGTCCTGTAAACCCTTCCATAATTCCCAAAGAAATGTCTTTGAAGGAAATAGAAATGTTCTTAAAGGCTGACCATAGTTTATCAGCGGAAGAAAAGTTTGAGTTATACTATGATGAGCATCTGCGTGTTAAAGCAAAGAAGAAAGAGAAAAGTGGTAAGTCTTTAAAGCGTATGTTAAAAGAACTTAATATAGATCCAGCAAAGAAAAATTAAGTTAAAAAAAATTAGGGGCTATTAATTTATGGCCCCTAATATTTCTTTCTCAACTCTTTTTATTATCTCAGAAATTCTTTCTGACTTATTATCCAAGTCATCCGGCAATTCATCTTCAATAATTTCTTTTATTTTTGAGGTGATGGCGACTTTAGGATTAAACAATCCGCCTTTTTGGTTAAGTGTTTTAGTAATTTGATCTCTATACTTTACAAATGTAGCGATCCGTGCTTTTATCTCTTCATACTTTTCTGGATCTTCGTCACGTAAAGATCTCATGTTCTTTTTAGCCATTCTCTACCTCCCTCTCAACTCTAATATCAAACCCATCTAGATCTACTTCAGCCCTTGAAAACATAGTTAAGGCATTATCTAAGTTGTAGAGAAGCATATATTTTTTAACCCAATCTCTAAAGTCACTGTGTCTTAAGATTTCTCTGATAGCCTCTCTTTGTCTATCAACTCTTGTAGCTCTTTCTGTTTCCCATTGGTCTGGAGTACTACTATAGATGGTGCTATAAGACCATCCAAACAGTTTATATATTCGAGTTCTTCCTGGAATATTATGTTCTCTTAAACCCTCTTGTAGGAAATATCTGTCTGCATTCCCAATAATATTATGTAATACATCTACTTGTCTTTCTTCTGGTAAGGTTAAGTGGCTTATATTAATTTTTAATCTCATTGAACCCTCCAAATAATTGATCTATAAATTCTTTGGGCAGATGGTCGAACTCTTCTCTAGTTCTAAATTCTGCTACCCGCTCTCTACATCGATGCATAGTTTCTACTGCATCCTTTAATCTTAAATTTGCTAACTGAAATAGTTCTTCGATTTCTTCCACTTCTTTTTCAAACTCTTTAGTCATGTTGTCTCCTTATTAGTTTTTTTATTATTTTCAAACTCAAACTTATCCTGTTCATGTTTTAATATAGTCATTAAATCACAAAAGAATTCCATATATGGTTTTACGCTTTTATTAGGATGTTTACTTAGATATAGAACCATACCTTCTAAGTAATCTTCTACAAACTGAGTATGTCCAGCCCACTTAGGATTTTCTAGGAAAGTTTTTGCTGCCATAATTTCTAGATTGTCGTCGTTGTTCATTAGTTTGTCCTTTGTTATTTTTATTGTACCTCATCAATAAGGCCAAGTTCTAAACATTCCTTTGGTGTTAAATAGCAATTACGCTTGCATTTATTTTTCCAAAAGGATGCCTTTTTATTAGAAAATTTTTCGTATAACTTGTAAGATGCTTCTTGTAAGTACTTTAAATGTTCTGCTTCTGTTAAGACATCTTTACTTGTACCAGCTACCCATGTAGATATTTGATGCATCATTAAAACACTGTTAGATGTCATTTTTCTTGTACCAGTGCCTGCAGCTAGTATAAAAGTTGCTGCGCTCATAACCATACCTCTTCCTAAAGTATTTATATCTACTGGAGCGTTTTGAAGAATATCTATAGTACCTAACATACCATAGACATCTCCTCCAGGGGATGTTATATCTAGGTCGATGGGTGCTTTATAATTATTTGTGATGTCACAGAGCGCATCTATTCTTTGACTAATCCAAGCAGGCGTCCATGTATCTATATCATCACTGTAGTAGATTACTCTCCTATTAATATCTATTCCGTAATCCATTTGTCTTAGAACTAAGGGGTCATCAAGTCTTGTTTGGGCCTTCTTAGGTTCCAAGATATATTTTTCATCGTCCATATGGCTCCTATTTTTTGTCTTTTATAGCGTCTAGTAGTTTGGTATTATCCTCAATATACTCTAATAAGGATTTATTTATAAACCACTCCAGCCGTTTTTGGGTAAGTTTCTTCCAACCGTATTGCTTCTTTACTTTTTCAGCAAAGTCTTTATCATACTTTAGATCTAGCTCTACGCTGCCATCTTTTGATTCTATTATATCTTTTATCTCAAACATACCTATAAGTTAATACTTTTTGAGTTAAAGAAAAAGAGTAAATATTTCTACTTACTCTTTTTCTTCATGTATATTCCAACCACTGTGGTTAATCAGCAGGTTAGATCTTTGCAATTACGACATTGTCGTATTTAAATGGTTTTGCGTCAGGATCACATAAGAAGTCAATCCTGTCTATGAATCGAGGGTTCATCGTATCACGTACTTGCCAAATTCCATCATGTTTTCCGTCAAGAGTTCCTTCTACGATAATATACTCACCGTATTCAAAATCTCCTCCCCAACGTGATAATAGGTTGCGGCTTAAGGCTACATACCGATAACTACCTGCAGATCGAATGTTAATCCTAGTTCCGTCGGCAGTTATATTTGGCGTGGAGTCTGTTTCTTCTCTTACTGGACGATACATAGTTGCCGTAACGTGGTACGTAGTTGGCTGTTCTAATTGTGATTCGTAGCTCCGTAGTTTATCCTGTAGATCAAATACTTGATTCTGATAAGTATGGACATTGCTCCATGCTTCGTCTAAATAAGTATCAAATACTACCAAATTAAGTACGGCCATAACGGTCATAAAAAGAACAGTAGTTATTTTATAAAAACGTTCCATAAATTAGGCTCCTTTTATTAACTAAATTTCTTATACCAAAAAGGGGCCATAAAGACCCCTCTTAAATATCATAGTATAATTTAGTTACTTTATTTTTATTTTATGTTTTTTGGTGTCTAGTGGTATAGTTATTTTAAGTAACCCATCAGTATGACTAGCAGTTATATTATCTAAGTCAGCTTTGGCAGGTAAATTAATTACCTTGTGCATCTTTTCTGATTTTACTCTTATTTTATTATCTTCTACGGACAAGTCTATATCTTTCTTTTTTATTCCTGCCGCATTAACTTCTACAATGATTTTTCCATCTTCCTCATAATAGTTGTGGCCATTAATGAATCCCATGGTTCTTACCATTGGGAAGGTAAAATCTTCAAAAACTTCATTTACTACTTTTTCTAAATACATTGTTATTCTCCTTATTTAGTTATTTGTTTCTATAGTATATAGTACAAAAATTATACCGAAGAAGTTTATCACTAAATACTAAGTTATCTTGACATGTGCTATTGCTTTTTTGGCAGATATTTACTTCTTTTTCTTGCCTCATCTTTTTCTTTTTTACGATCTAAGTATTGAAGCCATTCTTCAACCTTATTGTTTTCTGGATAAAGATCATTTTCTGTCTCAATGATTTTGGGGTAGTAATTTAATTTTTCATTAAATTTTACTCGTTGGCTTATAAACTGGGCCGCTCTTTTTGTAGGGTATATACCTTTCAATGATATTGAATTTTTAGTTGTTACAACTACTGCCCAGTTACATTTTTTATCTTCCATAGTATATCCTCTATATCTTAGTTAATAATTTACAACAAAAATTATTAAGCTAAAAGAAAAATTTAGACTCAATTTTTCTAGTGATACACGTTGCATCTTAGCGTTAAAGGCAAGCCTCTAACAATTCCCAAAGGGTTTAGATGTTGTCCACCCCATTTGCATGGAGGTAGTGTATCGACCTCAGACATTATAGATTGCCTACTCTATTACTCTTCCGAATTCCTCAGCAATTACTGACAGCTGATCTAAGGTGCCCCCCAGATGAGTGTGTTCTTCACCAAGCTGACCTGATTGGCTACAGGTACAGCCCCCTGTTCACCGAAGTGCAAGGGATTTGAGATCTTACGAACCTCAGAAGCCATGGCGACCTTTTGCTTGTTATCTGTTTATTATTATTGTAACATAATAACTACTTTTAACAGCCAAGTGAGAAACCCGAGTTGCGCGCCATGGTAGGGCAAGCCCGACGCTCACATTCCTTTTGGGAACATAAATACGTCTCAACTCAGTGAGTTCTGAACACCACATTCAGTTTACTCGTCTCTTCAAGATCATCTCGTTCCCTCACGGGGTAAGATAACCATATGGAGATGGATGGGGGCCTCGCCTGGTGAGGTTGGCCTTTGGCATCGCCCGAAGGTAATGCTCATCCTACGCTTTTTCCTATTCCTGTTTCCAGGTCAATCCAACTCACTCTGTTGGATACGATTGTCTCTTTAGCAGTTGCCCGTAAAAGAGAAGGTTGTTACAACCATCGCGTGTAGCGCTTGCTTACGTGGACCATTACTGGCGCAGGGGTATTAAACTGTCCCCCACTTTGGGTTCGTTGCCGAACTTATCCTTATGGACTATAAGCAGCCCAATTCTTTAACAAAAATTTTATATCTTGATACAAAGAAAAGAACGAACAATTACGTTAGTAATCCTTCGTCCTATTCTTGTACCAATTATTTCTTAGAAATGCACCATTACGTAGTAACTTCTGCTTCCATAATATGAGATAGTTTTTCAAGAAGCTCGTCATAATCCTTTTCTTTATTCATCTGTATAAACAGATACTTATAAATTAAGGTTAACTTTGCGTGTAATGCTACATCTTCTGGATTAGTTAGCCCATTCTCTAGTTGGAGTTGTGCTAATTCTTTCCAGCTATGTGCACATTCATGCACATCTTTATACTTCGATATTACTTGCATGATAGGCATTAACTTCATATCCTTTTTTCCATGCTTCAATAGGTAGTCGAATTCCTTTTCAGCATGTTCAATAGCATTAGGGTTGTGCATTAATGCTTGGACACGATTGTTAATTCCTACAGCTTTCTCATCCACATCAAATCTAAAGCTTTTGACTGCTTCAGATTGAAAAGAGTGAAATGGGTCAAGCTCATCACACTTTATTAAATCATCAATATATTCAGGCCTCATAGGTTGAAACTTATGGCGCATGATTTTAATTTGCTGTTCAGTAACTCCATGATTGCTAGTTTTAGTAGCATCCTCAGGTGAAGCCGCTGTAGCTGTACGAATTGATAATTCTCTATTACTTAGCAATCTATTCTTCTTTGTTTTAGGATCACGTTCTTTTACATCTACTGGAGCCATTTCGTGAATCCATAAAAGCCTAGAAGTACTTTTAGCTAGTAATATATACTCTGCAAAATCCTCTAACTCTATATTAGTATTGTCTACTACTATATGAGTTGGCTCATTTGTGGTATAGTAGATCGCTTTAATAAATTTCAATCTACATTTTATGTGTGCGTTTTTTAATCTTACAGGTTTAAACTCGTAGTCGCCTTGCGCATTGACCATATAGTCATCTGCACTACAAACGATAGTTGAGTCCTTATCCCATTCGCCTGATTTTATTTTGTTTTGTACGAAGGTTGATTTTCCACTACCAGGTAATCCGCGCATTATATGAATTGCCCCAACTACCCAATGGTTTTCCAGATCTGCGATTCGATCTGCATTCGACTGTTCCGCCATTTTCTGATCTCCTTTTTGGTTGGTTAATTTAAATTGTCTATTACATATGAATCAAAGAACCAATGATTCTCACCAATTAAATACTTACCCCTATGCTTATAGGCCCACTTAACTACATCTTCATATGGCCATGTTAACATATATTCTAATTCAGTACGCTCTTCTCCAGGCTCTTTACCGCCTAGCTTATCGCATTTATAATACTGATTACGAATCCATGTTCTTTTATGCCCGTATTTAGTTTTGTTATGTGGTAGGTATGGTGTTAAATGCCATTGCACATTATCTACAAACTCATCATTAATATTCAATAGCTCTTGGATCTTTTTTGGCCTAAGCCAGTCTGCTCCAACTTCTCCATGATCAAAGAAACTCCACCTTTCACGATTTTGTTTATCATATCGTAATTTACAGGTAGGCATTTTTCCAATATCATGTAATAAGCCAAACAGGGGGTCTAAATTGTGACGTTTGCATAGAATTGCAACGTGAAGGGAATGCTCATAACCTGATTCCCCTCTATGATAAAGAGAATCATGTGGAACTTTACTTAGACCATAAAGCCACGAAGCTATGAGATTAGTTTTTGCATCGAACATAAAAATATTCTCCTATATTTGATTATATATCTTATACCAATTTTGAAGTTAAAAAAAAAGAGGCCAATAAATTGACCTCTTTAATTTGTTTTACCACCCATTACTAGGGAGTGGTCGAGTTATTGCACCAGAAGAGCTCATCCCATACGTAGGTTGAACACCATGTTCGAATGTAGTTTGCGCACCAATCTGGTTGAATGTATAAGATTGATTAAACCCATAGTCCCATGTGTTGGTATGCAATAGATTTTTTATTGCTCCATCTTCTCTGGTAATACTTAATTGCTGTGGAATAGGCATTCCCCACCCTGACCACATATTATCAAAATCAATTGTGGAATGTGTCCAGTTTGATATGTTAACGATTGTGGGTGCAAGAGCGACAGTACCTATTAATCCGTTTGGAGTAGATGTTCCCGAGATAGGATCCCAAATATGATTACCATCAACAATAGACGATACTTGACTATTGTAATTATTTAGTATATTATCTACTCGAGACTGTCCGTAACATGTACTATAAAATATAGCACAAGCTATTAACCCTATCCAAAACCATTTACTGTTATCTGATTTCTTAGACATAATAATGATCTCCTATGTTATTCATTATATATCTTATACCATTTTTAGTCGTGTCCTTCACCTTCTCCAAACTCTATATCTGACTCTATTTTCTGTCTATTAGAGTAATCCCCTGCTTTACGTTTATAAACTGTCTTTCCACTATCGGGAGATTCAAATATATCTGGACGCATGCTATGCTCCGCTGAAACATTTAAATCTATATCAGGTTTAATGATTTGAAACCGTTTTATGAACCGGGGTGTTTTCTCCCCCATATAGGCCCCCTCCACGTTGTACCAGAAGTATTCACTGGCATCTTCTTTTGATCCACAGTCTTTTTCTAGTATTTCTATGCACTTGTCTTGGTCATAGCAAACTATGAATTTAGAGTCTATCCCAATAATTGCGTCATCGAATCCATCTGCAAAAAGGAATGTTTCTTCTGGATATGTCTCAGTGATTGTGTTTTTTATACTCATTAGTATTCTCCCCAGAATCGAAGCCGTTCGCCTCGTCTGTTATTTTTTAGTTGTTTCTCAATGTGATTTGCGTAAGTCCAAACCATAGCCGGGAAATAATGATCTTCATTTGTTGGCCATTTATCTTCTTCAAAAAGATTTGGTACTTCTGGATGATTCACTCTCACCCATTTTCTTAATTTGTTTACTGCCTTTTGACTGCAGTAGATTATTAAATAGTCGTGGCTTTGTCTTTTATTATATACCATATGGCCTACTCCTATTATTTCGGGTATTAGACATTGTTCCGAATTCTGCCCTCCGAATACATACTTCCATATACATTCGTCTCTCTCATATACATACCGTCCCATACTTGAACTCCTTATTATTGTTTCGAATGCTACCCATCAAATAAGAAAATAAAAAGGGGCGTGTGCTGCCGCACTTGCCCCTACTCCACCAACCATGCCCACCCTTCGGGCGGTTCATGTTTGCTGTCGTGACGCTATTTTTGTTTAGGTGGTGTTTTCTTAATAAGGTAGGTTACTGCTTTTTTCTTTTGTGCTTCTTCATTTACATAAATAATTTCTAAGCCTTCTGGTCCTGTGTGATTAAAGTCTCAATCATACATGCCCTTGGGTAATGTTACTGTATAACTCATTTTTTCCCTCCTTTTATTATTCTGAAAGTATTATTAATGGGGGGTTTATTTTACTAGCTGTAATAAAACAATTACAATAGATAAGATTAAAGAAACTACAGTTCTTAAACTTAAACTTTCCCCTAAAAATATATAGGTACATGTAGTAAATATACACATACTAATGCCAAATGCTACTAAACGCCCTGGCCATAGTAATCCTCCAAAGCCTGTGTAAGAAAGTTTTGTAGCGTAATAAAATGCAATTGAGATTGGTATACCGAGTAGGCCTGCTAAGATTCAGTTATCTTTCCAGTACTCCCATTTAAATTGTGCGTTCATCTGAAACCATACAGCAAGATTCCCTATAGCGTATATAATCATGCACCATATAAGATCTTTAGTTATCATTTTCTTGTTCAGGGTTAATATTGCCGTTTAGAAGAGCTTCTTTGATGGGATCTCCATTATCTTCTACTAAGTGTTCATCTAATATTATTGAGTCTTTTGCTGGACCTTCAAAAAAATTGCGAGATGTTCTAGATCCACAGTAATATCCTATGTCTTGTTCAAATGAGGTCTTAAAGTACTTCTCTGCCATATCTTTTAAAATATCAAAATAATCAAAATAAATATCTGGTGTCCAGTGTGGTGATTTACAAACATATATTAAATCAAATTTTTTGGGTAGTGTATAAGCATCTCTAAATTCTTGTAGGGATGTGTAGCGCCCACCATTTTGCATTAGTTCTGGGGGACCTGAGCCACACACGTCTCTCCAGTTTGAGGAGTTTTTATTTCCGATCCAGTGGTACTCATCACATAAATTATTTTTATCTAAGTACCATACCCAGTCTCCTGGAGATACTATATTGTATAGGTCTACATCTCTCGCTTGTTCTTTAGAGTAATAAATATCGTGGTGGTGATCAAAGTTTATGATAGTATATTTTGTTTCATTTTTTTCGTACTGACCAATCTTACTATAATGATTTTGAAGATGTGTTAAAATTGTATCGTGGTTATCTGCGAAATAAACTTTATCCATATCCTTTTTTGTGAGAGCAAATAAAGCTTCAGAAAAGATCTCCACACACTCTTTAAAATTTATCTGTGAAATGCTTGAAGCGTCTTTTATTAGAGGACCAAGATCATGCATACGATCAAATAAGGATGTTGGTTTATCTATTATATCTTTGTGTATAGTTACATAGGACGGTCTATTACTCCAGGCGAGCTCTACATAGTTAATAAAGGGCTCTAGTATATAATCAATGTCAATTGATAATACATACTGTCTATTCTTTAGTTTCTTCGCCATGTAAAGGTAACTCCCCTGCTTTAGTTAGTACGTCTCTAATCTCGTGTATCCACTTTCTATAGTGGTTGTGCTCCCACCCACTTAATCGTGGATCAGTAGCACGATAGACATACTCTCTTAATGTTCCCATTAATTGGTTAAAGGTAACTTCTTCCATTATTTACTTCCAAACACTTTTTTCTTTTCACCGTGGTATTCGTAGGCATGCCCTTCTTTTTTTAATTCGTCGTTTAGGCACCTACTATAATCCATATTATGTAATACTCCGAGGCATCGACCATACTTACCTACACCATGAGAATTTAATATAAAGGTTTCTTCTTCCTCTAAGAAAGCCTTAGTAAAAGCTTTAGCTGCTAAGCCTTTCTTTTTTTCCTCTTTATTTCTAGTTCTAGATTCCCAAGTGTCTACACCATAAAATCTTATGCGGGTTTTAACAAATGTTTTAAATCCTAGATCTACCATGGCATCTACCGTATCGCCATCGACTACTCTTAGAAGGGTACAGGTGTAATTGAATAAAGAAACATTCGTACTTTCTTTTTTCTTTTTTCTAGCCATTATTCCTCCGCATTAAGTTTAGATAGTTCTACCAATTTAAATGCTAGAGCATCTTGATGTAGTCCTTTGTGATTTGCACACTGACAGTAAGCTTGATCATCTTCCTCATTGTATATAACATCTGTTACTACATATGGAGTAGAAACATCTAAATCTGTTTTATGAACAACAAGATCTCCTACAGCTATCCCGGTTGTAAGCTCTACTATCTGCTTGGTTAGGTTATTTATAATATCATCTTTTTTTGTCATTGATCTCTCCTTGTTATTTTGCTCTCAAAAATGTTCCACCATAATATTTTGCATTCGAAATAGTTTTTTTAGATCTATGTATGTTAGTCCACGATGCTGGGAAAATAACTATTTTTCCTTCTGTAGGTTTTATAGAAATCCCATTTTTAAATTCGGTTTCTCCTCCTACTGGTACATCATTAAAATACATTGATACAGCAAGTAACCTTTTTATTGTGGAGTTATTACAACTATCGGTGTGCCAGTTAAAAAACTCTCCAATATCATATTTTCTAATGCGTAACGGTTCAAAATGTAAATCAAAGTCTTGAGAAATGCTTTTAAATACAGTACAATCCTCACAGTAATTTAATACTGTTTGCTTCACTATTGCAAGTAATTCATTTGTTAAGTCATAATATTTATCTGAGTTGCTTATAAATATTTCCGAAGCTGTTTTTTGTGTAAGATCTTGTTCTCCTCCATCCGGAGATGCAACACCTCCCCTTTCTCTATCTTCTGGGTTGTCTTCAAAAGCTTGTATAACTCTTTTACAAACAGCTTTAGGAATAACCTTATCGTACTCTTGCGTAAATACTTTGTCTGCTGTAGAATAAACATTTCTTTTTAACTTGTTATGGACAGCTGTATTAGGTTTATCTAAGGTAATCATACTTCCATCTTTATTAATAAGAGTGCATTGAATTCCTAAAGTGATTCGTCTTCCTGTATAATGTTGCCAAGGAGCTTTTCCGGCATGAGGTATTCTTCCATCTAAAATAACGACTCTCCCAAACAATGGGCTAACTGATCCTATTATTTGAGTTCTAGCCTTATCATAAAATTCTGTCTGTCCGCCATCATCAATATCTAGATCATCATTTAAATATAGGACATGTGTGACGGTATAATCATTACCACTCTGATCTAGGTGTGAAATATCTCCATGTCCACCTGTGCTACAATTAAATAAGGCCCTTGTAGGAGTATCTGGTAAATAGTCTTTTACTGGACTATTCTTTTTTAAGAAATTCCAATACTTTTTTAATGCCGGACATTTACTAGTTATTATTTTCCAGTCTTCTTTACCCTTTTGTACATATTCTTCCCAGCTATCTACTTTTATATTGGGGTATGCTACAACAGAGGATCCCCAGTGTAATGATTTATTCTGGCCTTCTGATTGATTATTATAGGTCCACGAAGCCTTATTAAATGCGTAGTCTTGTATGTCCCTACATATTTTTTCTGGAATAAAGTTATCTAAAACTTGTACATCTTCATCAAATGATAGATGATCTATATCATATTTTATTTTCCAGTTTTTAACCATCGTGCTATCGTCTCAGCTATTTTATCTTGGTATTTTTCTTCTTCGGCATGTAAGTCACATAAATAGTGACCGAATATATGTGCAGCCATGTGAGGTATATCTTCATCCCCTTCCACATGTACATGAATATCAGTTGAGTTAGTATGGTTGATAAAGTCAGCTGATTCATGTATATGTGGTACAGGAATTCTCCATTTCTTACAAATGGTTATAAACTCTTCTTTAAAGTTATTAAACATACTGTAATTTAACCATAAATAACCTTGTTAAACAAGGCATATTGTAAAATCATGTCATGGTCAATTGCATCCCAAGCATCTATATCAAAGGATCGTCCCTTGGTATCTTCATCTCCTGCGACATACTTACGGCATGCTTCTAACATTTTTTCTTTGGTGAGTTTTATAGGCTTATCATCATCTTGTGTATAGATTAGTAGTTCACCGCCATGTGATATTACTTCAGAAGCAAACTCAGCTCCCTTGTAATCCTTATCGACTACTTCTACTCTGTCTGCCCAGTAGTTACTTCCACCTTCAAATGCTCCAGAGAGGATACAATCTATATGGTAGTTATACACTTTTAAAGGAACCTCTACTGTTCCTGCTACTGTTCTTTCTCTATCATTGATGTGTGTGAATGATGCTACGTTGCTCATTAACCCCTCCCTGTTAGTCTAATCCACAGCCCAACCATTGCTGCACCTATTATTGTAAATATAGTTGTTAAGAATAATCCAAATATCCAGGATGCTAACCAAAATGCTATGCACATACTAAACAGTACGACAAATGTCAAATTAATCTTAACGTTCCACAATCCTTGCCATTTTTCCATTACATCTCCTTATATGTTATTACTGATTCATTTAATATGTCCATTTGCGGATTACAATATTCTAGTTTAACTAAAAATAATGCTGACATTGGTGTGTATCCCGCTTTAGTTAATACTTCAACAGCTGCACTAGCCGTACCACCTGTAGCTAATACATCATCAAAAATAAGTACTTTGCCTTCACCATTTTGTACTTCCATTTGAGATTCTCCATACTCTAGGGTATGTTTAACCATGGTAGTGTCACCCGGAAGTCTACCAGGCTTACTTCTTAAAAGAATTAAACCTTTATTATATTTTTGTGCTAGTATAGACCCTATTAAGAATCCCCTAGATTCTATAACTGCAATATAGTCATAGCTGGTATGCCATAGATCTTTTTTAGCTGGCATTAAACCCTCCATTATATCTTCGCATCCTTTTACTAAGTAGTCCCTAACTTCTGCACTTGCATAAATAGGATTTAAATCAAAGTATTTAATCCCCGGTATTGGGTAATTGTCATATGTGTTAATGTTGTCTTTTATTATTTTCTCTATCTTCATTTTCTTTCTCCAAAAATTTTATTGAGTCTTGTAAATTTAACCATCGTGGTATTACAACAAAGGGGAATATACCATGTATGATAAATATTCCCCCCGTTATTATTAATCTTAGTCCCACACCCAATGCGAATCTACAATGGGCACTCCACGATTCACCGGTACACCGGCGGGGGTGTTTTGTGAAAGGGTTTGTCACTACCACTTCCTCTTCTTAAAGCCTTGAAGCCCATTATCGGCATCCTTCTTACGCCTCTTTATTCTTGCTATTTGCTTGGCGGTTCTTCCGTGCTTCTTCAAGTAATCATTTTTCTTTCTTCGTTCTTGTTTTCTTGCTTTCGCTGCTCTGTTTGGCATTTGGCATCTCCTTTGCTATAAATTCTGATTGTCTGTGTTTCAATGTTTGATCTGTGATGAGATCCTTAAGTTTTGTAGTAGACCATCCATGGGATCTAGTAGTATATATTACTTTAGGAGGAAGGTCATCACCAGTAAAAGGTTTACCTATATAATCTTCACCTAAGATCCGTACTTCTGGTTTCCAGAACTTTATAAGTTCATACAATTCTTCTTCGGTTTGATATGTATATACCTCATCTACATACTTAATAGCCATTAAAGCTTCATACCTATCGTATAAAGGTATTACTGGTTTATACTTACTTTTTCGATGTAAAGATGGGTCTCTTTGTAAAAAGATTATAAATTTATCACAGTATTGTTTTGCTTCTTTAAAACATTTTATATACCCCGGATGAAGTATATCAAAGTTTCCGGCTGTAAATCCAGTTTTCATTATTTCTCCTTATAATTATGTGTGACACAAAAAGATGTTTCTAAATTCATTGCTAGGTGAGGTAAGCACCCAGGAGTAAATGAAATTTCTCCTGCTTTCTGTACTCCCGTATAAACTGTATCATTATAGCAATATCTCCATAGTTTAGCGCCGCTTACTAAGTATAGCCATGCGTGACTATTGTCTACATCTTTATGTAGTGGAGTCCAAGTGGTTCCTGGGCCCCAATACATCCAACGCCAACCCTGAGGCTGTACTTTAGCGTCTCTAAAATATTTGGGAACATCGTAATAGTGTCTTAACTTTTCAGGTACTTCTGCTTTTAAATATTTACAATTTCCAATATCAACACCGACCTCTTCAGGTGTATATGGGTTAGACTGATTCATATAAGGTATATACTCGTTAGCACCTAACTCTGCCGCAAATATTTCTCCAGTAATCTCTTTGTTTAGTTTATATCCGGAGTTTTTTATAATACATGGAATATTTTTATCTTGATAATTTTCTTTAAAAAATTCGATAGTGGGGTTATCTAGCTCATCAACAAAGTTATAGTTATCGAGTTTTGAAAATTGATTCATTACTCAACCTTTCCTGCTAGATGAAGCCACCCAGTAAAATAAAACTTGTCAAGAGTCTTCACGGGATTGCCTCTATGAACATGTGTAAAAGCTGCGGGCCACATAGTTAGTTGTCCTGCTTTTGGGAATACTTGCCTCTTATAATAAAGAAACTCTAGGCTTCCTTCATCAGGACAATCGTTTAAAGATAGGTGCCACACTAGTTGTCTATCGGCACATCTAAGATCTCCATCTTCTGAATGAAATTGGTGGTATCCCCCGCCAGGCTTTACCCAGTGAAACTTAATTATTCGGGTAAATAAAGGATCTTGTCTTTGCAGCACCCAATACTTTTCCATGTATTGTTGATAACACCTATGAATTATACTTAGTAGTTTTCCAGTCATTTCTGATGGTAGGTGGTTAGCTAGAGAGGGAGTCACTACCGCACATTCGTCGTCTCTTACCCAAGATGGGTAGCCATCGTTTTTACTGTGTATGGCAGTGTCCCTAAGTTCTCTAATTACACTCTTACACTCTTTAATAGATAATTCACATGCGTCTTCATCTAAGACATTTGGGAATACCTCTATAAAATCATGAGTGTTATTTTTCATTGTTTTCCTCAACTTTAGCATTTACTACATCTGCTGGAAGATCTTTGGGTAAGAATTGTTGATTTACCCATCCACATTCCATGCATGCGTATGTATTGATTGGTACCATAGCTTCTTGGGCTGATGGTGACACTAAAGGGGAAACCCTTCTCAATATTACTGCACCTTTAAACTTTTGGCATCCACATTTGTCACATTTTAGAGGAGTCGTGTCTGACATCTTTAAGTTAAGGTTTTGGTTTGGTCCTGCTGCATCTACCATTTTATCTCTCCTAGTTTAATTGCTTCTTGAAACATATTTACTATGCATGCTTGATCGTACTCTGTCTGCATAACTGTAGCCCTATCTTCTGATAAATGAATTAAGGCTTGATTTTTAATCTTAAGCCCGTAATCCCTTTCAAGGATATATCGGTATAGAGATAGCTGTAAAGTATAATGCATAAAATTACAATCATCAATCTTTTCGGTTGCATATCTTATACCTTTAGCATCTCCATAAGATGTTTTAGATATTCTTTTATTAGTCTTCCAGTCTAAAATAGAATACTCATCTGTTTCAGTGTTATGTACTAACAGATCCATCATGCCTGCTATCTTATAGTCTCTACTAACAACCTTTACTTCTGGCATTAACACAAGGTGTTTTTTCTGGAATACTTTTTCTATTAGCCACTCCATGCCATGTTTTGCTTTAGCTATTTCAACATCAGTTTTACAATGTTTTTGTAAGTGGATGTCATAGTCGTCTGTACCGTCTTCTGCAAACTTTATAATAAAGTCTTCTAATGCAGCGTGTACATTTGTTCCTGATATTCCTGATTGTTTCCACTCAGCGTATAATTCTTCTGGTGTACAGTTTGCATACTTAGGAACATTACTTATTAGTTTTTGTGCTATCTTCTCTCTTTCGAAGGGCGCGAACCACCTATGTATAAAGGTAGTTGCGCTAGTCAGCTCTAACTGTGGCTCATCTGTTAATGAGTATACGTGTGTTGGTTCATCAAATTGCAATGAATCACATAATAGTTTTTCCATTTATTTCTCCTGTGAATTTTTAATTAGGTCTGAAGAGGATTGGATTTTACCTCCACCTACCTCAAAGAGTAGTTTTACTCCATTCTTTTTACAATACTCTATTTCCGGAGTGCTTTTATTTGTTCTATCACCCCCATTACCAAAAAAGACTTGGACACTTCTATCAGTATTATATAATTGATTTACTTTCCTGATAATGTCACAAGCCGTGTCATCTGAGTCATCAAACCCAAATACATAGTCTATATACTTTATAGACTCTAAGATAAATTTTCTTTCATCAAAATCCATGAAAGGCTTCCCTTTTTTTCGTGTTAGCCAATCATCTGAATTTAATCCTAGTACTACTTGGTCTGCCATAAACTTGGCAGCTTTGAACATTTCGACATGTCCTTTATGTACAGGATCAAATCCTCCTGATAATATTATAATCTTTCGCATATCGCGCCTCCTCTCAAAGTCATCGGTTGCTGGATCCATTAATCTATGACTCCACATTGTTTCTCCCTTCTATTGTCTATCTATCCAGTCACTTCCCCATATAAGTATAAAAGCTAGTATAGGTAGTAGAATTACACACGCTAAGATCTCAATAAGTATTTCTGTCCACATTAGGGGTCTACCTGATCTGGTATATCCTGCCCAAGAGCCCATGCTCGTACTTTAGCTCCCAGTGTCATATCATTAGGTGTGTCTGCCACTAGCTGTCTAACCTTATCTAGTTCATGCATTAGATCTACAATTGTTCTATCACTCCAGGCCCAAGGACTTTTATTATCGTATTCTGGTCCTTGACTCATTACTTGCTAGCCCACTTAATCTTTTGTAGCAAATCTTTTTTAGTGTCTCCAGAATTATACTTTACATCATTTGCATGCATATAACTCTTTATATTCTTTTTAGTCCATCCCATGTTAGGCATCTCTGCTGTAGCATCGTCAGTATTCACTGAGTGATTATGTGCTTTCTTATCATGTGAGTGTCCCATAGAATATATTAACTCTTTAAAAGCAGTTCCTATTCCTGGTAGGATGCTCCCAAGTGCTTCTGTTAAACTCATATCCTTTTTACTCTTTTTATTAGCCATCAGTTTCCTCCTTGGTTATACCTAGTACTTCCTTTACCTTCACAAATCCTACGTGAAGTTCTTTGAAAGTCTCCTGGTCAGTTGTGTTTTTTGCTGCGTTTTCCATTACTGACACAGCCAACAGTAGTGCTTCTTCATACATAGTACATCTTGTCATTTGGTCTGAGACCATTGCTTTATAATCATTTTTATCCATACTGTCTCCTAAGTGTTGTACCCTCGACACGATTCGAACGTGTGGCCTACGGATTAGAAGTCCGTTGCTCTATCCAGCTGAGCTACGAGGGCAAAGATTACTCTTCCCCAGATGTCTTAGGGGGTTTGTCATAATTATCCATACCTACGTAGCTATCGTTATACAGCTTTTTTAGCTTGGCATTCTTTTCTCTTTCAGCCGACGTACTGTCAGTTGGTCTTTGAGTAGACTTTCTTACACCACCCCATGAATGATTTACAGGTGTATATACACGCTGCAGTTCTTGGTCTGGTGAGCAGCCAGCCTCCTTACACTCCTCCTCAGTCATAAGATCAGAACACGTTGGTGTGTTTCCATCATCTACGTGTCCCATGTCGAGAATAAAGTCCTTAGACTTTCCAGTTACTGGGCATTTATATGTGTAAGTCGGCATGGCTACCCTCTCCTCCTCACGGTGTCGCCACCTCCAATCAAATTTCTAGAGACGTTGATCCGGGTATCAGAATGGTCTGTAGCTTTTTTAACTAGCCGCTTTACGGTTAGTTTGCTACCGAATTGTTCTTGAAGATCTGTTATATGATCTTCGGGAATTATTAGTTCAATCTTTGCGAACTTGCTCATCTAAAACTCCTAGCGTTGATTTTTCCTAAAGCTATAAAGTATAAATCACTGGTTAGTCGTTTAACGTTACCATCTTTACAGCGTTTAGCCATTAAGTTTACTTTTCGTTTAATATCTTCCTCAATTAATACCAAAGCATCTGCGCCGAGTTGTACTCCATTATTTTTAAACGCAGCTCTAATTTCCTTTTTTGTCATTTTTTATCCTCCTTACGCAGGTTTCCTGGGTTCTTACAATAAACGTGAACACATCATCTTCTAGTGTGTTTATATTATGTTTCATATCATTGATTTTATTTTGTATCTTTCTTAGCTCAACTTCCATTTCTTCTGAGCTGTCAAAAGCGCTCGTATTAAATCTTGCTGTTTTATCTTTATCCATTTGTTTCCTCTACTCTTTCATTCCCCCGGCTACAATACAATGCCAGGCTAGAGTCATTCTTAAACTTGTACAAAATCTGTTAGGGCTTTCTCCTTTATGTTGTAGTCTAGGATCAAAAGCCACTAGTCTTCCTGGTTGGGGACTAATAGATTTCATTACCTCCCCATTTTCACGGTAAAGTTTAATGTCACCGTCCCAGTCAGGCTCCCAGAACTTATTAACAAATCCTACGATAGTTAATCCTGGGAATTTATTAAATATGTTTTCGTCTTTAGAGTCACGATGGATACCATCCCCTAACCCATAAGTATGTCCGTTAAACCATGCACGGTGCATACGTATCTTATATGGTATTACTTCTTGTATGGAATCTCTGACGTTATTTATCCAGGGAAACAATCTTTCTATTTTTTCCCAATTATGTTCTACATAGTCGGCTGCTTGTGCTGGCGTTTCATGGTTGCTGTGCCAATTGGCGATAGAGTGTAACCAAGAGACTAGATGCCCTGTACTATAATTACTTCTATTATCAAATCTCCATGAAAGTAATCCAGCATTAATCATCTCTGGATCAAGTACATTGTCCCATACACCACAGCAATCTTCAGAGGTATAAGAACTAACATTCTTTTTTAATTTAAAATTACTCACCAAAGAATCCTGTTATCCACCAAATTAAGGCTACGAGTCCAGCTGTAGATGCTATAGATATTCCTAGATTCATCCAAAAGCCTAGTCCAAACATAACATCCAATATCATCATATCTATAAAGGTTAATCCTACGGGACTTGCTACTAATACAAATTTTTCGATTATGCTTAAGTTACCCCAAACAGAATAATTTTGATTGTTATATCTATTTCCGTATAATCTGCCTTTAGGCTGCTCTTTTATTTTCTTTTTAAATGGCCACATACTAATCTCCCTTATTTACAAAATCTGCTCCTATCCAGCTCATGTTGCCGTCTGCGGTAACTAAGGTAGTTGTCTTAAACCCTTGAGCTTCGAGGTCTGCTTCAAAGATTTGATTTATGTGCTCATGATCATTAGGATTCATAAAAACCTTATCTGCAGTAGGTAAAGTTAATAAAAATAACCCATTGGGTGTTAGCATATTTTTGTATTTGGTTATAAATTCTGTAGGAGTAGTGACGTGCTCTAATAATTCAAAGCCTAATATTATATCATATTTTTGGTTAAGATCAAAGTCTTCTACACTTTCATTATGATATTTTAAATGGGGGTATAGCTGTTTAGCTAGCTCACACCCTTTGTCACATATTTCTACACAAGTAATATCTTTGTATCCATTTTCATAGTAGAAATTAGGAATAGCTCCTGTCCAGCTGCCGAGGTCCAATACTTTAGGATCCTTGGCATTTATTGGCTGGAAATGTTGCATTCCAGATAAGGCCCATCTTGCTCTTGTAGATATATAATTATTATTAATGTCGTCATCGAAGGCATAGTCTCTGGTCTTATAATAGTCTAAAATATCTTTTGTTATCTGTTCAGACCTTACACCTGATTTATATTGTTGTGATGCTTCTGCAAATTTCTTTTCATCCATTTAAGGTCTCCTTTATATACTCTTTTTTACCTGTTCCTACATGTTGTTTGTACCACTTGCCTTCTTTATCCTGCCAAAGGTAAGGCTCACTAGGGTCTTCCTTCCACCCATGGTCCTTATAGTACTCAAGTTCTTTTCTTAATAAATTTGCCCTGTGTGATGCATGAAAGTCTTCATGTCCAAACCAGTCTGGAAGTTCTACGTCTGGCCCCTCTACTTCATAAAGTTTCATGGTATTATTGTAACCGCGTTTTTTCCATTCCTCGATCATTACGTTACAATAGTGCATCAAAGCCGGTACATTGTTTCTCCACATTACAGAGCAGGGATGGTTTACCCATCCTCTCGAAGATATGCCTGTTATTGCATTGATAATCTGCATAGCCTCTACTCTTTGTTTGCCGAGTCTTCGGTAATCCAAAGCCTCCGCAGATTTCTTAAAGTCGTCATACGGTAAAAATGTTTGCATTATTTGGTCTCCTTATTTAAACCCCCTCCGGTGGATCGTTCCGATCCCCCGCCGTAGGACCTGAGACCGCGCGGGTGCGCAATCAGATACTATGGCGTATATGTGCATTCATCCCCACCTATTATTATGAAATTATTATTGGGGGGGGGTTAACTATTTAATCTCATCATTACATAAGTTATTGTCACTGGCCATATTAGCCACATTACTATGCAGGTAATACCAAGGCCTATATTTACTACTCTAGGAGATAGTTGTGGATACTCGTTAAGTATCTCATCTCTGCCCTCACCCATTTGATAAAAGAAATCATTTGAGTCTCCTATCAATATTATAAAGAGAGCTATGCCAATAATTAAATAAGTTATCATATTTATCCCTTAAATTAGTCTACCAAAATTACGTTAGAAAAAAGGAGAATGCAAGAACATTCTCCCTTTTCAGTTTAACTCATGGATTTTGGATAACTATAATCTCGAGAGCCTCGTTTGTACCAAGAAGAATAATTCTTCTCAAGTGCCCAGGTTCCTCCCCAGATTTTTAAGTCCTTATCTTCGTCGGCCATTTTGATTTGTTTGTCTTCTTGTGTCCATACGCCGGATTGTGCATTCTCTTCAGATAATAAATACATCCAACACCACATAGATTCTTTTGATCCTCTAAGTGTTATTGGTACACATACTCTACGGTAGTTATGTTCCATTATATCTAAAGCACACATAATCAGTTCGTCCACAACATAGATTTCTCCGCCCACCCTGTATTTGGGGCTAGATGCTACATCTACGATTGCTGGATAAACGCCTTGCATAGACCAGAAGTCATACTTCTTGTCGGTTGTGTAGCCGTCCCCTATATATTTGTGGTCACCCATATCATTATTAAACATTCTCTTATTATTAAAGAATCCTTTCTTGAGTGTTCCGTATACAAATACGGGGTATTTAGCTTCACGGTCTTCACACATGAAGTACTTCCTATCCACTAAATTATCATGTGGCATGATAAAGTGGTTGTCTGGTTTCTTCATGGTTTCCTCCTACTTTTCTGGGATTCCCTTTTTTTAACGGAATCGACCAGGTGTTTAAGGTTAACTATTGGTCTCTCTTGGAATAAGGTCACACTGTCTAGATTAAACATGTGTTCTTTTCCCTCATCATCTTGCACAATAACTCGATGTTGAGGCACATTGATCTGAAGTACTTGATACCAAGTTCCTCTAATGAGAGCCATAGCTACATCCTTATTAATAGTAGACTTCATTTGAAAGCCTCCTTTTACTTTTGCTATTGATTATGATGTCATTTGTGGTTTGCGCCAAGCAAAAACAGTTTAATCAAGATAGCACATCTGTAGCCAACCAAATGGAAACTGCATTTAGTATAGGGCCCAGAATAGGATCGAATAAGATCATATTTATAACCTCCAATCTTCATTCACCAATCTTATACCATTTTCTAGCTAAAAAGAAGAGATTGAGCAACCTCTTCTTTTAATGCTCAAAACACATATTATTTACTGGGTCTCCATGTATCTTGAATCGATCTAGCTGTAGATGAAACAACATCAACTGCTATACTTACGATTATAATACATGCCGAAACAGTAATAGTATTTCTAACTGCGTTCATATGCACTCCTTCCGTTTTGTTATTATAAAATTTCTTAGCCATAGTCGCATAAGCCTGATAGTTTCTATAGGCAAGCCTACACCATATTCTATAGATATACGGTGCAACTATATTTTATACAGCCAGTGTTATTAATTAACTGCTTTACTTATGCCATCCTATGATGTTGATTTGGGTAATAAGGCCCAACAAAACCCCAGAGCATCTTCATGGTTTCGATGACTCTATGTGCTTTGTCAGTATTACCCTCATCTAAATTTAAGACGCTGTGTTCTTATGGTTGACAACGTCGGCTGGTAGCGTCAACGATTTAAACCATGAGTGCTTATGTTTTCATGGTTGTCGGACACGCAGCTGTATAAATGCCCCCCTGCCCGATCATATTGGCTGTTCAAGGCTCTTAGAGAGAATATGACTCTCAACTCAGGGGGCTATTGCCTGCAGGGCAAAAATTCTTTAAAGGAGTGCACGGTGGAAAAAACCTATAGCGATAGGGAAAAAGACCACCGTGCGATAGAAATATAAATAAAGGACCTGGATTTAGGATAGGTTCCAGGGGCACCTAATTTTATAAAAATACTTTGGAACGCGCATAAGTACTGAGGGTCCAACCTGTCAGGGACATATAGTATGACTGGTGACTTGCCTTCTCCTTATACTAGGGTCAACACGCATAGCGTGAGCCTTTAACGTTCCAAATAAGAAAAGTATCTAAACGTGTGATGCGTTAAACATCCAGCACTATGACATAGACTACTTGTATTTTTTAATTCCATATAAATTTTGCGGCGCAGATTTTTCATACTACGCCGTCTTGAATGTTATATAAAGATAATGTTACTTATCTTCTTTAGAGCCGTTAGATCTGCCTGTATCACCATTCACAAGATATTTAAATGATGCTTTAGTAGCAACTACAGCTAATGAACAAATCATTACAGTTGCGGCAACAGCGGCTATTTTATCACATGCTTGAATCATATGAACATACCTCCATTATTGGTTATAGAGAAAAACATCAACACCTCCGAACAATCGGAAGTGAGGATGTAAGGTTAGAGCCCTTACATATATATCTTATACCATTATGGAGGCCAAAATTCACCTATTTTCTGAGGTAAAAAAAAGGATGCATAGCATCCTTAATTTTGTTATTCCGTAATAGGAATGACTTGGGGGTTATCCTCATTCATTTTCTTACGAATAACTTTTTCAACATTTGCCAAACGTTTCTGACACTTCTTGAGTTTCTTAGAAAGATACTCTCGATGTTCGTTCAGATACCTTAACTCCTCAGGCATATTATCTCCTCCTAATATACTTTAGTTGTTAGTAACTCTTGTTGAGCAGCAAGTTTCTTATTGAGTCTGCTGACAAACTCATCGGCTCTTTCCTGATCATGATAATCATTTTCATCCATATGGTCTTTTGGGTTCCAATCTGAGACTGGTGTCCATAGTTCCTTAAGGATTTTAGAATTGCCGTCTAGCCTACATTGAGAGAATTTTCCTCGAAAAAGAAAATACTCTGCAACTTCTAGGATTAAACTTTTATCTAATCCTTCGAATGTGTACTCGCTATAGTCGTCTATAACTTTGCGTAATGCTTCGAAGCTTGGAATGCTTGTACCACATTCGATTCGTTCAACATGTTCTAAAGGCATGTCGCCTTTAATGATGGCCTTAATACAGCCACCAAAAGAGTTCCCAATATATCGGGGACTTTTATTATGAGCGTGTGTTTCAGCTGCGTTCATGAATATGTATCTCCTTATTAATTTATAATATTTGTTACAGACTTCTTATACCATTATTAATTTAAAAAGAAAGAGTTCGTAAACTCCTTCTTTTTAAAGAAGCGTTATTTCTTCTTTGTTTTTAAAACCTTCTTAGCTTGTGGAAAAGCTATTCCAAGAGCTTCTAGATCTGGTTTCATTCCACATTGTTTATATGCCTCTAGTAATGCTAGCACCAATGCGACCTGTTTACCAAAACCGTTATTATGCTCTTTAAGTTCTGCAGGCTTGATATTTCCCTTTACACCTTCAAACCAAATTAACTTATGTACATGGGCCATATCTATAAGCGTAAGCTTTTCAATATCTGCTGGCTCCATATCATATAAACCATCTAAAGTTATTTTAGTTGTAGTACGTATCTCTCCGGTTGGGGTGATGTAACCCTTTCCTTCTAGGACTGCGAGTTTATCTGCCATTGTTTTTCTCCTTGATTAGTTTGTTGATTTTCATGATTTGTCTTTGGGGTTCTACTAATTCGTCAGGTATATCTTTAGCCTTTAAAGATGACCCTTTAATTTTATTAGCTAGTATGTTTTTAATATAATAAGACTTCCCGTCTTTTCTATATTGAACATGTAGCTTCTTGTAGTGGTCTTTATTAGCTCTATAATATAACGCTGCCTTCTCAGCTGTCTCTTCGACACTAAGATCTATACAACTCCCGCATAGGCCCCACTTCTCTAAATGTTTTAATAGAGGAGGTAAATTAGTCATGGGCTTAGTAATGATGGGAGGGTTTACTGCTTGACATTTTAAACATTTCATAATTTCTCCTGGTTGTCCGGTTAGGTGGGCCTGAAAGTTGGAATTTTAAATAGGAACCCACCTTCACCGGTTTTTATGATGATCCAACATCAATTATTGTTTAATAAAATGCTTTTCTATTTGTTGCATTTCTTCTAAACCAAATCCAGATTCGATTATAGCAGAGTTATACTCACCTGCGTTATGATTCCAGTGTTTAGCTATTTCTTCAAACCTTGGATCTGTATGACTAACAAGTCCTTGATCTGGTATATGAAATGCAATTGGGTAGCCGTAAGAGTTATCTATAATTACCGCTCTACTAGATACTCCACCACCTGCACCCGCAAATAGAAAATAAAATCCTACAACTACTAAACCAACAATGAATATTTTTTTCATTTTAGTTAATTCAAAATTCATAGTGTGAATTCCTTTCTAGGTTATGATTGGTTGACATTACTCTTATACCATTATTAGGCTAAAAAGAAGCCGAAGCTTCTTTTCTATTTTTGGACCTTACTGATTCACTGAACAGTTTAAAGGTCCTTAATATTAATCAGCGTCACTCGCTGCGATAGATCTAGCTTGATACTCAGCCACATTTAGTTTGGATTTTAATGAGTATATCTCTGATTCATGATCACAGCATTTAGCTACATTAACTAGTGATGTAACTAGAACGCCAAAGAACGAGCCTATTACTAGGCATATGAAATACCACATATGTAGTATCCTCCTTATGGGTTGTTATCTAATTGGTGGAGGCGGTGGGAATCGAACCCACGTCCTAACAGTCTTACATGCAGAGTCGTCTACAAGTTTGGCCGGTTTACTTTCAAATCCAGCAAAAGTCAGACAGGCATTTTCGAGTCGGCTGCCAAGACTACCATCCTTATTATTCTCTCAAGGTTGATGAAAAGAGGATCTTTCCAATAATGACACCACTTGATCCCCTATTGGAAGTCAGGGAGTGATGACGCAGAACTACCTAAGCAGCTGCTGCGTATGAGTAATTAGCTGTGCCAATTATTCGTTTTTTGATCCGTAAAGTGAATCATTCTACTTGCACTCTGTACCCAAGGTCTGCCAGTCGAAGCCAGGCGCCCCCATAAGTCTTTTAGTGCTCTCTACGTTTAGCTTTTGCAAGCTTACGTTTTGCACTAGGTTTTAAATAGTATTCGTGGCTCTTCACTGCTTTTGCAATGCCGGCCTTCTCATACTTTTTCTTGAAACGGCGAATTGCTTTTTCAAGCGGTTCTCCGTCTCTCACTATTACTTGTACCAAAATATTACCCCCTTTAGTACTGTTTGTCAATTAAAATTATTCGCCGATAAATTCGCCTTTATCTGGCATAGAGTTTTTATCATAGCTCCTATTCTTAAGCCTATTCAAAGATTTTTCTATGGCTTTAGGATCTTTGCTATCTACAATCTCAACACCAGTAGATTCCATTTGATCTAGTAACTTAGTCATCAAGTTATTACACTTAGGACACCCACACCTTACAGCATGTATATTCTTCTGAACTGTATAGTGAGTTTTCTCTACCAAAATCTGAGAAGGCTGTCCATTCTTATCGACTTCAACACGCCTAAACTCTTTTGTGCTGGGGTGTAAAACGATGTTAGTTTTGGTGTTAGACTGAAATACCTTGAAGTATCCGTCACTGTCCAAAGATACCACGGGGTATTTTACATAATGTCTGTTTAGCATTTTCTGTTTAAAGTAGTTGATTATTTTCATAATTCTCCTTATAGTTTGTAGGGCACCCTTGCAGATGCCCTATTAATTAGAACTGTTCATCAATATTTCGTTTCTTGTTAGCATAGGCTTTTAACTTCTCTGCGCCTGTACTCATCCAGTCTGCTAGATGGACGAATACTACTAATAGGACACTAAAGAATAGAGTCCAGAAAGCTACAAAAAGCATTAACATTAAACTGAACACGCTCTTGATTAGATCTACTCCGTTAGATAACCAGTCTGAGTTTCTTTCAAACCAATCACTGACAGAGTCTCTTATATCTCGGATCATTTCCATGTATCCTCCTAACTTAAGTTACCAACCTCTGCTATTGAACCTTTCAATAGTATGGTCGGGTCTGTTACTTCCTTTAGGGTGCTAGTAAATACTCCAACCTTACCCTTTAATTCCGGAGCTTCTCCAAGGTTAACTGCTTCGATTACATTTGGATCATTAAACTTATCCATCAGAATCAAATCATTAGAATAGGCAGGCGATATTCCTTTGCCTTCCTTAGCTAGTCCTCGAGTGTCCCAAGTACATATAGTTAAGTGCATACTTCTTCCCATAAACAAGTCTCGTGTTAGTTCTGTATCCACAGTAACACAAGAGCAGTTTTTATCCCTAATATATCTTTTAGGGTTAATATCTACGGTCCTTCCTATATGATCATGGAGCAAGTGCAGGTAGTAATTGGTTGGTTTAAAGTATAACGTAACATGATGTCCGAACCACATTATGTCGGCGTCAATATCTTTTCTAGTACCGAACCCAAATGACTGCTTTACAAGCTCTTTAGAGTCTTCTGTTAAAAATATCCCAGCATATATTACTGAGTCGAAAGTTGTTTTTGACATATTAATCTCCATTATTTTTACTAGTATTCTTATACCAATTCTTGGCTAAAGAAAAGGAAACCGTTAAGTCTCCTTTTCTTTTCCCATCACATCTGGAGATCAGATGTCATCGCTATTCGAACCCTCGCTCGAAATTTGATTATTTGATAGGTTGATTTTTATCTACGGCAGTGGAGTCAGTTTTAGTTTCTCCTGCATCTTGCTCAACTTCTTCAGGCTCTATGCCAAACACTCTATCAGCGGCATCTTGTCCTGATTTAAAGTCAGCTTTTAACGAATCAGTATAACTACTAGCACAACCACTAAAGCCTACGCTGATTACAAATAGCATACCCATTACGAGTAAGCCCCATAGAAACATTTTTCCATATTGTCTTAACTTATTTATCATAGTTTAGGTCTCCTTTATATGATACATATCTTATACCATTATTTGATTAGGATCACACTATCGAGAAAATGTAAAAATACCTCTTGAAATCGAATACTGGATAGTATATAATAAAATATAAGGAGATAATAAACATGACCCCCATAGAGAAAGTATACTGAATTAAATTAATCATCTGAATTAATTTACTGCTCGGTATCAATAATCTCTATCTCTTTTCTACCCAATGACACATATTCAACCTTATAGTTGGCTCTCTAAATATCGGAGTATTCGTATTTTGGAGGCATAGGTTATGGGATTAGCCTGAACGTGTTCGCGTTATCTATATCAAGCTGGCAGATGGGGGTCGTTATAGCAGCATGGATTGCCTCGCAAAATATTATGCAAGATCGGCGAGAAGCAAGCATCTATATACACCCCATAAAGGGTGAAATACAATTATTATCGAAGGGGAGCTATTTCTGTCCCTCCTATTGTCAAGTCCAACATACTCACCAAGCGCATAAGGGTGACTACGATTGTGGTTGCCCTGAGTGTGTTCATTTAATATATGACAGAAAAGATTATCCTTCTCCACAAAAAGTTAAGGTAAAAAAAAGGAAGGGTAGTAATGGCCTTCCTTTTAAAGTACCGGTCACGACTCATTAACTTCTACAACCTTGATTTCTATATCTTCGGTAGCTCTTTCATCATACATTAGATGAAGTTCATTAGTCATAAATGCTTTTCCGGATGCCTCTGTTTCTATCGTAAATAGAATCTCTTTGTCTCCAGTTCTTACGTTGGTTTGCTGTACTTGTAAATTAATCATATTGTGACCTTTTTGTTTGTTTTTTATAGAAAAAATTATTAAATTTACTCATAGTCTTGACGTAGTGTTAAAGGGATTGGTCTCCTTGCATCGTCAAATAAAAAGCCTCCATATAACTGGAGGCTTTTTCATTTCATTGCTTTACCTTAGCGTGGTGTAACATTGGTAGCTACAGGGCCTTTACCATTCTCACCCTCACCTACTTCATAATCAACTGATTGATCTTCTGTAAGTGTTTTGTAGCCATCAGAGTTAATACCGCTAAAGTGTACGAATAAATCTTCACCACCGTCAGCAGGTTTTATAAAACCATAACCCTTAGTAGAGTTGAAAAATTTAACCGTACCGGTTTTTACTTCACTCATGAGTGTACTCCTTTTTACGTTTGTACTTATTATATTAAAAATAAAAATTTTTTGGAACTTTGGTCAACCACTCGCTACCCACCCCTGGTTATCGAAAGAGTCAGTTGATGCTTCCATTAATGCCACGTGCAAATGCGGCGACTAAATCATCGGGCCTAAGCCTTGTCCGTTGCAAGTTCCAAATATAGTGGTACCCTAAAAAAGTTGTATTAATAACAAATAATAGAAGATTCATATGTACAGTTAAACCTTTTCTAGAGTACCACTTTGTTTTTCTCCAAGCTAAATCTGTGCCTGACAACCGGATCGAGTACGGATGTTGTAAGTGTGTGTGGATGATCCTAAAGGAGGAGTAGTCAGGCAAATCTTTGGTGGTCTTCAGGCTCGGCCTTAGCCTACCATGTATTCCCACCAAGTTCAGGTGCTAGCGACACAAACACAGGGGGCAAACTAACCCCTATAAAAACTAGCTCCATCTATAAAACAATCTATGATACGCCGCGATCAAGCTTGGCTAGCAACCATTGTCGTATTAGATATGATGTAGACTCTCATTTGCTGACGCAAACTACCGTTCCTACTCACCTTTAACCCTTAGTCTATTTCGGGACCTGTTACAGGTATCTAAACAACTTAACATGTTACCACTCGGGCTATCCCCAAGATCAACGGTCATGATCTACTGTCGAGTGTAAAGAAGCAATGACTTCTTTATCAAACATCACTTTCGGTGTAAGCTCTCTCGCTTATCCACCGTGACACGTGACCCAAAGATGGTCTACCTTTGGCACAGATTGGCGTATTCAAAAGTAAGAAACGGCCTACAAAGTAATACTCTGTAGACCGTAACTTTAGAAGAGCTCCTTTTTCAAGGAAGCAATATTATGTCCGGGTCATGGCTTTCCATATTGTCTAATCTTCACCAAGCTCCGCAGCAGGTTACTAATTAAACTAGGTTGGCTCTCCGGACAATTCAAAAAAATTTAAAGGATCCAAAGAAGCCCAGTGATCGCTCCCGCTATAGTCGGGTGTGCCTTCTTTGACTTCTTTGTTTCCTTTCGTGTTACTACAATGAATTTTTGGGGCCACAGACACCTACGTTCCATAGCCCTTGGATATCTTTATAACTACTTGATTATTATATGCTGAGTATAATGGGCTGCCGAGCACCATTAGTACAATCCTTGTGATAAAGGAAATGACTAGAATCTAGAATAATCCTCCCCGATACCTGTATTACTCAGTTGGCATCCTTATATAATACGGTGGAAGGTCAGCAAAGATTTAATCGGATTTCGCAAAGTCTCGACTAAGAAAATACATAGTATATTATAAAGCTAACTCTATTCTTATGCCAAAAAATCGACTAGTTTTCACCATCGTGCTGCTGGTCGGTAAGAGTCCATCCTCCACACAACTCACTGATAAACTGTTGAGGATTATCGGTGATGTGGGTAATGGTTTTTAGGTTAGGGCTATCGTAAGTAATTGTTACTGATGGCCGATCGTGTGTATTTTTAGTAGGCTGATTTTCGATCAGCGCTATAATTTTGTCTTCTCTTAAATAATATGATCCTACTTTAAAGAATCTTTTTGGTGCTCCACATGCCATAATATCTCCTTAATATTCTGTGTCAAAGAAAAACGTTTGGAATAACCTACCGTCGTACAGATTCTTTCCAAAGTAATCCATGCTCATATGATACTGGTCAGCTCTAAATATGATCAGCCTATTGTATACGTTACCTACTGCTCCGGTCAAGGACCATCGAGTTATATCTTGTCCATCTGCCATAATTTTTTTCTCTAATTCAGGGTCAGATGGTACTGTAGTTCTTCCGGTAGGCTCATGCCTAAAAAAGCCTGTCCCTCCGCTTAGGGGTGCATTGGGGGTTAAATAAACCATTGCAGACCATTTATTATTATCATCCGTGTGTATCCATGATCTTTCGGTGGCCACTGTATATTGGTAGGCCCCGTTGTACCCTTCTCCCCAAGTAGTTATTTTACCACCATGAGGCTCTATAAAACTCTGTAAGTAACTTTTTACCTCGTCAGTCGCCAAAGATTTGGTCCTTCTTCCGGGGTAGTTACCCTCAATACTAAACTCCTGAGAAAGGGCATAATCCCTCACCACGTCAGGTCTTCCATAAAAATCATCTACAACGATAAGATTAGTTTGCATCGTTCTCTCCTTTATCTAAATGCTGTTTAACCGATTCCCAAAGCAAGTTTGTCGGTACAGGCCCTTCTTCTCTCCCATATTCTAGTATAAGGCCACAGTAAACTGCCGCTTCTAAGCAAGCACCCACTAGAAGGTCATAATTTTTTCCTCCTGTCTCGCAAAACCTGAAAAAGTTTCCCATGTGATCAGGTGTAAGGAACTCTATATCCTCACTAACTCTGGGGAAGTAAAAGGTTTCTCTGCATTCCGGAAATTTTCCATTAAAAGAAACAAGGTCGTTATCTACAGTTGGCTTGCTGCCTACCCTACCTAAGCCGTCACCTATATCTGTACCTGATGCTTTAATTATTATATCACAAATGCCTGAATATAATTTAAACTGTTCAGTGGATATTACTGAGGGATGTCCCCAGAAATAGGTACTAGTAGGAAACTCTTCGAAAGGTTCGGTAGGCAGCTTACCCATTACTTGCGGGCCTTTTTAGTTGCCGTAAGTCTTACTTTAGTCTCTGTTGATGCTTTCACTTTTGTAGGATTGCCTACAACCATAAATTCATCAGTAGAGGACATGTTTGTGTTAGGCTTGTCGATATTTTCACGCAAATATTTCATTGCATCTGATCTTCTAGCCATTTTTGGAGTCTTTAACTCGCTGTAAGACCCATTTTCTTGTTTTTTCATTATAAAAACACTCATCGTTACTCCTTTTGGTTTTAAGTTATAATAAAAGCTTATAATTCTTATGCCAAATTATATAAAATTTATTCTTCAGACACTTTTTTATGCGAAAAATACGAGAAATCCCTTGCCGTTTCCCTCCTGTGACAATTTGCGCACAGTAAACGGCATTTTTCGACCTCATTTAAGATCGAAGCTTTAGAATAACCCTTTTTTACCATCTCTGCGACATTGTGAGACTTAGTTTTAGGGTCAATATGATCAAATTCTAATACGATAGGATCCGATTCACTGCAAATAACACATGGATTACCTAGTTTTAACTCATAAATAAGTTTACGAGCCTCATCCATGTACCGTTTAGTATGCTTACGAGCTTTCTTCTTGTAATAACTACTGTTAGACTCGTAATGCCCCTTCAAGTACTTCTTAGTACATACCCTACAATGCGCTTGATAGGTGCCTTTAGACTTTCTCCGGTAGTTAAATTCCGATATCTTCTTCACTACGTCGCATTTTGTACACTTTTTATGCACTAGTTTTATCCCATAGCTGCTGTTTTAAGAAAAGAACAGTGTCCTTCCACTCCTCAATAGAGTATACGTTGCATCTATGCATCCCCCTTAACCTGTCCGAAAGTGCTGCATCCGTGGTATGGCAGTTATGGCTGTATAAAAAACACCGTCCATACTCTTCCGTGTCTAGTAAGTAATCAATTATGCTACCAGAGTTCTCAAAAGTATCAATGGTACCAATTTTTTTGATCCAATTAGCTCCACGGTACTTATTTACCTCTTTCCCCTCATGGGAAAATACATACTTTGCCTTATTTAGTATGGTATGGGGTATATGAGTACGGCAATCCTTTATATCCCCATAGGTTAGAAGACAGTAGTCATTCTCTATGGTCCAGTCAAGGAACCAATCCTCGAATTGACTATTCATAACCATGCCCTCTCCTGGAGGAGTAAGGGTTCCTTCCGTTTGAAATATGTGTATTATTTTATTCTTATTTCTTTCCATTCAACTTTCCCCTTTAAAACTAAAGCTTTTATAGCTCGCTGCTTTTTAGATAGTCTTGCATTACCACTTTTTACCTCGATTATAGCTACCTTGTCATCTCCAAAGTAAATGTAGTCTATAGGGTTCCCTAAAAACTGGACTTTCTTGGGATCGTACGGAAATAATTTTAAAAAAGGAGCAAGTTGCTCTGAGATTTGTCCTAATCTAACTTCCGAACTCTTTTTATGGTGAAGTAGTTTATTGTGCAATACTTGCAGTTGTGCTAATTCGTCCCCCACCTTTTTTACCCTTGCCCTGCTATAGGCGATTACAAAAATTACGATTAAAACTGCCAAGATTCCAATCAATATTATATAGTTTTCCATAAAAGTTACACCTTTTTGTTACAATTGTTACAACTATAAAAGTACCCTAACTTACGAAAAATGAAGGACTTATACAAGAAATTAAAGAATGTTACAAAAAATTCCTTATAGTTATACTTATATAAATAATTATTACATAAATAAAATATAAATTTATTTTTTAAACTCCAATTTATTATAAAAAGTGTTACAAATGTTACAATCCCCGTAAGTCCCTTATTTTTAAGGACTTTAGCCGTAACAGAATTTGTTACAAATGTGTTACAAAGCGTTACGCTGTCCATTTTACTTCTATACCTCTCTCAACTCTACCGTTTATTCGAACAGGCTTAAATTGCGGAAGATGTCCAGCAGCAGACTTACCAAAAGAAGACATAGTCACTGGCTTGCCTGGATGAACAACATAATTATATAGCTTACATAGATTAACTTTACTAATCTTATCAAACTTTTTAACTTCAGTTAATAGATTGCGAGCATCTAAGTAATCGTCCTCGCCGCGGTACCCCGGCCTTTCCTGTATGTTTTCCTCGAGCCACAGAGAGTCACCGTTCTTGATCGCTAAGAAGAACTCTTCGGCGTTTGTCATGGATAATGACTGTATAATTTCCTTTGCTCTGTTTTGTATTACCATGCCTATTGCCTTTTTATCTACCTGATACTCTAACAAGAAAAAGGTAAAGTCTTGAAGCTCCTCAGATAGTTTTTTCTCCACCTCATTTCCTCCAGGCCACCATGTTGTAAATTCGATCCTTGCTTCTTGTCGAGGGGCAACATTGAACCGCCTGTCACCCAATGGCAACACTACTGCCTTTAACCTGTTTGAGGCAAACATAAACGAGCAGTTGTTGCGACCATTATACCTATCCTTACCTTTTCTTTCTATCTCTAGATCAGAATCAGATACAGCAATCTTTATTTTTTCTACGATAGAACCATCTTGAGACTTATTACTAGTAAAGTTGGCTCGACACTCATTAACTAATGTTAGCACATTGTTCTCTAAACTAGAGTTAAAGTTATTGATAAAGGGCCCTTGGTCCATCTCGTTACAGTAGTCCCTCCCTATCAGAGGCTTTAAGACTCTGTTAAACCACAAACCTTTTCCTGTACCTTCTGTGCCTTGTAGTAGAAAAGCTGTACGACGTTTCTTTCTTGTTTGAATCAAATCAGCTAAATCATTTATATAGTGTTTAATAATATCCTTATCCCCTGCCATAACATGGTTCAATACCTTTCCTATATATTTAGGAATAGTTGTAACAGGTTTTTTAGGTTTTGGCGCTGCTAGGTATTTACTAGGCACATATTTATTTATAAACTGTCTTTCGAAGCTCATAGTGTCGTGTATATCAAATCTAAGGTCAAAGTTAAAGTGGGGGAAGAAGTCCGGTTTTGCTACTCCGTTCATAGCGAGTACCTCGTAAGCTTGTAACACAGAGTACATCTTTCTATATCCCCAAGATCTTTCACCAGTAGCAGGGTTTATCTTTTGTACCCCTGACACTAAGTCCCCGTGCTCAGCATCTCTAAATAGTATAAAGTCATTCTCCATACAGGATACAATAAATCTATCTTCTGGATGAAGATTATATATACCTTTACCAGAAACACCTGAACCTCTAGACTCACAACTACTACAGTATATGAAAGGTTTGCCATACTCATTTAAATCGAAGACCGCATTTATCGCTCCCGGCGTGCCTCTATTAGAATCATTACCACATGTTGGACATAGTATCTCTGTCTTGGTTTTTAAATCTCTTAAGGATACTTCGCCATTATCTTTTGTTTTAACTCTCCAGAAGAGTCTGAAAGTATTGTTTAAACTAATTACTTTCTTCTTTCTACCTCTAGTCTCTTTCGACTTCTTCTCTAACCTCTTTTCTCTTTCTTTTTTATATGTAGTTAACTCAGGAAGCATCTTCCAATCTAGATGACCCTTATTACCTACGAAAGAACTTACCTCATCAGTGCCATGCGCAAAGTATCTATGCTTATGCATAAATGTTTTATCTATATATTCTGCATCTTTATTTATAGTATGTAATAGGAATTCTTCTAATAGGGCATGATCTTCTGAGGAGTCAACTGGAACATCGAGAGGTATTAGGACACGTAATCGGTCGTGTGCAGCCTCCACCTTTTTTCCACCTGAAGCAATTTTTTGTCTTTGATGATTTTGCGATGAGAATACGTACGAGTTGTACTTCCATCTCTTTTGTTGCTCTAGTAACATGTCAACTGTCATTGAGCCATCATCGAAGTCGTACATTAAAACATGTGTAGCCTTCCAATTGTCTTTTGTCTTATGACCTTGAAGAAACTCGTTCCCTGATATACCACACTGTGTTGTAATTTTTACTAGTTTGTTTCTATTCCAGGGGAGCTCTTTTAATTCCCAGCCGTAGGCTACTTTATTATTATTGTATGCTTTTGTCTTTGTTGGATCGTAGTTTTTGCATACACTTACTTTAAATTTCATATATGGTCTCCTTATCTAATAACCAAATATAATAACAATGTGATGATAGTCACAACAATTATTTTAAAAAAATCTGAAAAATTTTTGTTACACTTAAAATTTAAGCTAAAAAGAAAGGGGAATCAACACCTTTCTTTGTGTACTCCCCAACGCCGGATTTACCCGGCAGGATCATACGACCTCCTTTGAACTAACCTACTTTTCACCACTTTTACCCAGCTATTGCCCTACTTTCGATATTCTCCTGTATGCCTATAGGCTGTGGAGACTACGCTCCCTCTTTTATCGGAATACCCATTCGCGACTCTATCCTTGCTAAAGGTCTGGAACCTTCCCCCAAAGTGCCTGGATCTACTAACTCATAGTTAGCGCCAGGAATATGGGGGCTGGTCAAGATTTACTTACGTGGACTTATTTAAGATTACTTCTGTTTGTTATTTACGACCACCATGCTTCGCAATGACTTTTTCTATAACATCATTGGGAACGTGAGCGTATACTGTTTCAGTTGGACGATCTGGATCTTCGACCCAGTCCATTAGAAGCTCTTCTTTTTCTGATGGAAACCCAACTTCTGATGTTTTTCCTGGAGTAGCATAATTAAACTCTCCATCTTGAACGGACATCGAAAAACCGTCCTTACATTCTACTCTAGGCCTTGCCATAAGTATCTTCTCCTTCCTCGAGCATCTCATCCCACCATTCGTCATAAGTTGCTCCGTGTTGTTTTGAAAGGTCTTGTAACATATCTACAAAAGCAGTAGGATATGTTTTTAGCGTTCTCCATTGCTCTATAAAATCTGGGTCTTCTGCCATGCCGGCATCCAGTAACTTTCCTCTCAGTTCGATTAAAGTTTCAATCCAAGGACGACCACTCTTAGTCGTCATCTCTTCCGTTGCCAGACCAGATAAGCACATACTTACCTTATCTTCATTAGCAAATACTAAGCACAAAGCTATGAAATGGAGTTTACTCCGTTTTTTAGTTTGGCCTTTTATAATTCCCGCTGTGTTCATACTGAACCTCTCTTTATGTTTGTTATTTGTTATTATAATCCTGTGATTCTGGTAGGAATCGAACCTACGACCATCACCTTAAAAGGGTGCTGCTCTACCAACTGAGCTACAGAATCTGTTTGAGCGTGAGTGAGGCATATGTTACCCACGCTCTATTACATAGTAATCTCCTTACTGTTGTTGTTCTCCAACAAAGATTTCTATTTATCTCTGCCTATCTAACACATTCACGATCAGCCCCAGTTAGGGACCCCCGCTACCTTATTAGGAGCTTTGACTTAACAGCAGCATAGTGGCAACCAGCCGGGGAATTGAACCCACTTCTATACACTCTCTGCAATGTCCATCAATGTCTGACGCTGCCTCTACCCATCTACACCGAACAAGAACCCTCTGATCCAGTGTAGCGGATATCTATAATATACATTTATGTATCCATCTTGATGGATAGCCTGTACCCAAGAACGAGTATGATGCTTCTCCAACGCTTCTCTAGCCACGTCGACTGTACAGTTCTCCTTAGCCACCATATAGTCTATCATCAGTTCCTTAGTTTCTTCACCAGAGTTAGTCCACTGCTTCACTCCAAAATAATGGACGAATACGGACAAAGCAAGAAATATAAGATTTACTGTTGCTAGAATATTTAATAAAGAATAAAAAGTTTCCATTTGTGGTACCTCTTTGATTGTTGACGAATAACACTACGGTCAGTGCTAGATAATACTCTATACGTATCATCTATATATCTTATACCATTATTAAGGTAAAAAGAAGCCGAAGCTTCTTTTTAATTTGATCTCGATTCCTCCTGGCCATGTCGACTTGATGTCAGTTAGGTCTCAGTGCTCGAGCCATTTCCACTACATTGAGTGTCTATTTATTATATGATTACTGATAATATATTTCAACGACCGTCTTACTTTGTTTCTTTTGGATCGTCTACTTGTGGGTCGTTTCCCGCTGGAGTGTTATTTTTAAATCTACTTACCAATGAATTGAAAGTTGATTTTATAACTGATGCAAGAATAATACCACCCGATACTGCTGTAGCTGTTTTAATGAAATTCATGTGAATTCCTCCGTATTTGTTATTATTAATTGTATACTAATGAAAGATAATTTTGCATATCTTTTCTTAAACCATTTGCTTGGCAGCGTTGGGGGCTATAAGCCCTCAACTGTATATCTTATACCTTTTTTAACCCCAAAATTCACCTATTTTCAAGGGTTGACAATATGCTTAAAATACACTTATATTTAAGCATGGGATATAAAGATAAAATAGCAAGAAGACTAAACAAGAACTCATCGCAGCCTTTTAAAATCATTAGAGCTTATATCGCTGACTTGGATATTAATCCTGATACAGGACGAAAGACGATTTACATAAATGAGTACGGGGCTTTACCAGAACCTCCTTATATAAAAGCAGAAGTTCCAAGCTTTACAGCAGTAGAAGCAACAGGGGCTGGCATACAATCAGCTCCTCCCAAAGGGGCTGGATGCTTAGCCTACGTACCATTACCGGGCAATACTCAAATGGAAAAGGCCCAGATAATTACGTTCTTACCTGATTTAGGTGTGGCTACTGAGGGATCATTAAATGCGGAACCTGTTGAACAAGGAGATTTCTATCTAAAGATTGGTGGCCGTATGAAATCAGTATTTAAGATGAGTAAAGAGGGAGTAATGTCTTTATTTGCAGGTCAGTTTGGTAGACTTGAAATAAGTGCTATTCGAAAGAATATCGAATTATCAAGTAAAAGATTTAATCAAAAGAGTGCGGTAGGTATATATAAGAATGAGTATATTGAATTTGACCCTATATCAAGTCCAGGAGTAGAAGAAAGAACATCACACACATCATCGTTTGTTGCTAAACAAGAGAAGCAAGTTGATTCTGACCAACGTATGGATACCGAAGAGGTTGCTATTATACCATTAGTAACTCCTTATGTTAATAAGGCAGTTGTTAGAGGAGGTAAGATACATAACTCGAAGCAACCTTTTGAAGATTTAGCTACTCATTCCTATGTAATTGATACTAGAAATAGTACAGGATCTAGCCCCATGCAAAAAGATGCTGTAACTAAACTAGAGTTAGGATTTCAAGGGGGCCACTATCCAGGAGGAGGTACAGATTTTAGGAGCCCTGGAAATCTTATCCACTGGACAGCTAAGAGGAATGTACCTGGAAATGTAGGAACATTCTTAATGAGGTATGGAAAGTTAGATGGAGATCACGGTACTAAAGTACCTTTAGCTCCAGCAAGCAGTGTTATACCGACTGAGTATGTAACAGGAGAACTTTTTAGAAGGCAAGTATACCAGGGACTTCAACTTAATGTTCCTCTCGGTGTACCTGTTATAGACCCACTCGGCGCCGGAAAAGGGTACGGCAGTGGTGACGGAGATAATGCCCTAGAGTCCTATACGGAATCTTTAGGAACACTTAGCAGTGTATTACTTGTAGGACAACCAACATATAAGAGTATTGCACGAAAACACATGCACGCTACAAGTGCGCCAGGCACTGGGTTATTTATAGATGAACAGTATGGTGGAGAAGCCATGCCTACTGACCCTGATTTTTATACAAGAACTATTGAAAAACAATTAGGTTTTGTTCCCCAACAAACATTTACAGAACGTGTAGGTATAAATGTTGCAGAAGGCTTTAATTATAAAATGGAATTGTCTGACATAACAATGAATAAGACTACGTTAGCTATGACTCCGCTAGAAATGAAACTTGAAAGTTATGCTACTGTTGGTCTTGATACCGGAACGTTAGTTACTGATCACTCTGCAATGACAACTACAGTGAATCATAGTACAGCGGGTATAGCATCTTTCTTAGAGCTAGCTTCATCAGCCCTTTCATTACAGACCATGTCAGGAGTAACTAAGCTCGATGCCGATGCAACTAGTATGACGTTATCAGCAGCATCAGGTGCTTGTGAAATAGCACTAGTAGGAACTCCTCCTAAAATAAGTATTAAAGCAGGCACAGTCGAGTTAACAGTAGACTCTATAAACGGTGTACAAGTTAATGGGGTGTCATTAGCAACAGCAGGCGTCATTGATTGGCTGTCTCAGAATGCCAGCTTCTTTAGTTTAGGCCCAATGGGTCCAAATGCAATATCTCCTGCAGCGCTACCAACTTTAGTAATGGGATCAGTACCTAATCCAGGTGTAGCCAACCCAACTAGTTGGAAAACCGGTAGTTAATGCGTGAGTTTGGTGTTGAAATAGAATTCATTTCTCCAGTAAATGGGGAGCAAGCGGCATCGGTAATCGAGGGTGCTAGATATGTAGAAGAAAAGAATTTAGTACATAGAGTAGAAGATTTTTGAAAGATTGTAAAAGATATATCAATAGGTAATCCTTCAGGGACTTACGCATTGGAAGCAGTTTCACCCAAGTTAACTAGTTTAGCTAGTATAAAGGATGTTATAAAGTCTTTAATAAATATTGGTGCAACAGTTAATAGAACATGTGGATTACATTTTCATTTTGATATGCAAGATTTTAGTAATAGTCCAGAAGATTTAAATAGGATTATAAATAATACACAAGAGTTAGAGCCTCTTATATATAAAGAAGGAGACCCTTTTAGAGATAAGGGAGGTGTAGGCTACAGATTCTGTCGATCAGTAAAGACTCATTATGACCCACACTTTTTAAGCTGCCCTACCAAGGAGAGACTTAAGTTAATTGAGACTTATTTAAAGCTAGGTAGACACGATGTTTGAGCTCCTAGAGAAAACATGTTTAACAGGATGTTGCCTACAGGTGATATACATAGAATTAATACTGCGGGACTTAATTTCTTGCACCTCTACACCTACGGCACAGTAGAGTTTAGATATAGTAGCTCAACTTTTAGTTATGAAAAGATAAAAAGAATGTTTAACTTATATCTATCGATAGTTGAAGAAAAAGACATTGAAGTTATTAAACTCCAATGTAATGACTGAAAAGATTTAAAATAATAAGGAGATCATATGGGAGCAATAAAGGCAATAAAACAGAAACACGAAGAGATGTTTTATCCAACTGTAAGAGTTAGAGCTCAGCAGGCAGGCGGATCAGGTACTGTAGTATACTCACAAAAGCATGATGATGAAGTACACACATATGTAATAACTAATCACCATGTTGTTGAAAAGTGTATTAGTGTGACTAAAAAATGGAATCCAGCCTTGAAACGTAAAGTTGATACAGAGAAATTAGATACTGTACAAGTAGAGTTCTTTAGATATAATAATTATTCACACTGTGTAGGATCATTTGCAATGGAAGCCGACATAGTCGCTTACTCAGAAGTAGATGGCGGACAAGATTGGGCGCTACTAAGAGTAAGGGATAAAGAAAATGTAAATGATCATGTTGCAAAGATTTTTCCACTAGGAAATGTTGACGATGTTCATATTTTTGATAAATGCTATGCTGTTGGAGCTTCTTTAGGCCATCCGCCAATTGCATCAGAAGGACATATATCATACATGGATGATGAGATAGATCACTATAAGTACTGGATGTCTTCTGCACAAACCATATTTGGTAATAGTGGTGGAGCGGTGTATAGATGGTCACAAACTAGAAAATCATATGAGTATATTGGAGTGCCATCTAGAATATCTATTCAACCAATGGGATTTTCAGCAGACGCTATCACACACATGGGATATTTTATACCTATCGATAGAGTTTGTGCATTACTAGATGAGAACGACTATCAGTTTATATATGATTCTACATACTCTATAGCTGATTGTGATAAAGCTCGTAAAAAGAAACAATCTCCTGAAAAGGAAGAGGAGGAATAATTAAATGGCAATTTTAGCAGGAAGCGTTAGCGGTGTATGGCCGACTATAACAGGTGTAGGAATGGCCTGGGATATTTGGCTTCAAATTTTACCTACAATACAAGACGACATAAATAGCATCATAAAAGTTGAAGAAGGTGCTCCAGTGCCGGATCTTGCCGCTCAAGATGCCTCGGCACAAAAGTGGGTTGCACTTTCTAACGCTCTTGCTACTTCCATAAGTAGTCATCTAGTAACTAATACTGAAACGGTTGAGGCAGCAACACAGCTTGTCTATTTAAAAGAGCAATTGGCAGCGACTCAAGCAAAGTTATCTGATTTGGCTGCTAAGGTCCAAGAAATAGCCGAGGACCAAAACACTATGAGTACTGAGATGATAGCTTCCGAAGCTGAGCAATCTGCACTAAACTTCAACCTAGAAACTATAAGAACTGCTGCAGATACTTTGAATCAGGGAATGGCTGCAGGTCCTCCAACAAGTACACTTGCTTTAGGAGTATATGTAACTCTGATGGAACATCCAGTAACTAATGTATATAATGGTACTGGAGTATTATCGATTGCAACTTGTAAAGATAACCATATGGCACGTAGTTTAACTTTCTTTACAGACCTAGCTGCAGCGCAACTAATTCGGACAGGCGAGCTAGCGACATTAAAGGGCTTGATTGATGCGTTACCCGCTGAACTTGAAACTGTAACACAGCCTACCTCCGATAGTATAGTATAGTTATAACTTAAGACTTGACAAAACCACCCTATAACAGTTATATTAAAACTGATTAAACTTATGTAGTTACTAATTAGGGAGACAATACAAATGAAAGATTTATTTATTAAAGAGGTATTTCCAGAGTTCGAGAAAACTGCTGCACATGCCTTATCACCAGACTCAACTAAATGAGTCAAAGAAATCATAACCCATTTCTTAGAGAAATTTCCACAATTCCAGAATTCTGGCATAAATATAGAGTGGAAAAGAAAAGACAATTCTAAAGGATATGGAGTAGGACTACTGAAAGTAGGCACTGCAACTATCCCTGTAATCGTTAATAACTTTAGACTATCCGAAATGGATGTTGTTATGATAAACGGTACAGCTTACCCACTAACATCAGAGACTTTGAATGAAATGTTAGCGTCTCCCGACGCATTTCAAGGATTGACCACTGGCGTAGGTAAGAATCTATCATTATTTGGTTTATTAGATCCTAGTAATTCGATGAACCAATATTCAGATGGCGCAAGTCGTGAAGGTACTACATATTCAGAAAGACCCGCAATTAAGTTAGCATCATTCATTGAAAAAGTATCTAGTATTAACCATAAAGATGTTGATAAAATTTTAGCATATGTACATTCAACTCCTGAAGTACTAAATCAATATGTACAGAATGGGACTTATGAGGTTGTAGAAAAATTAGCTAGTTTAGATACAACTACTGAAGAGTCCTTTGCACAAAGTATATTAAGAGGTGTTGATATAAATAGACATATGGTGTATGAAGATTCTAGAGGGAACACATTTATAAAGCAAGCTAATTCTGAAGTAGACTATGTATGGGATGTTCCTGTAACTTACTCTGACATAGCTTCTATGGATAAATATGCAACTGCAGCGCACCCAGAGGATGCACCAACAAGTAGATCTTATAGTAATAGTTACAATGTTATTGGAACTGACGCTAATACATTAGTTGTCAACGAAGATCAAGATTGGACTTCTTTTGATAAATATGCTGAATTAAGTTCTGTCCCACACAATGAAGCTATTGATGAGGGATTAGCAACCAAAACGCCTCAAGTAGGTGATTATGGAATGTTTAAATTAGGTAACGATGTTACAGAACCAGGAGAGATTATAGATATATCTTCTGATACTGATATCACACCAACTAATGCTTATAAGGTTTTCGGAAGAAATGATATTTTATATGTAGATAAGAATTCTTCTTATGAAACTAAAGTAGCTTCTTCTGATAAAGTATTTTCTACCTTTGATTTAGAAGGCTCTGAGCCAATGCTTGGAGATACTGGAACATTTATTATTGGAGATAAAGCACTAAATCCATTTGAGATTGTCAGTTTACAGAAAACAGCTTCTGTAGGTAACTATGAAGTTGTTGGATACGATGGATTACAGAAAATAAGTTATTATCCAATTAAAACTACAGATACGAGACCTATTCCTCATGATACGATTAAAAATGCGTATTATATTCCAGGTAATGCCAAGTTTGTTAAATTAAGCGGAGGCAAAATGCATAGGGATGTAGCAAGCAATATTGAGAAAACAGCTAATTTTAGCCCTGTATCGATTAAAGTCAAAAATGAAGTGGGAGACGTTAAAACGTACTATCCAACTGAGTCGGGGTCTAGAGTTATTCAAGAGCATATTTATGAAAAGAATGCTTACTATCTTCCTGAGTCTATAGATTTTGTACCTTTACATGAGAAATTTGAAGTAGAGTATGGTCAAACTTTTGAAAAAGTAAGCCATTATGCAGGTAGAGATAATTCAGGCCTTTATTATTTACAGGGACCCGAGTTTGACAAGTATGCCTCTAACGGCCACGCAACTCGAAATTTATCTAAAGTAGACGCTAGTTGGGCTGCAGTACATTGTGGTGTTTCAGCACCTGAGCTAGAAAAACTGTCTAGTTTAAATTCTGGTGAAGTAACCGCTTTAAGATCTAATGTTTCTTCTCCAAAGAATATTGAGAACGTAGGTAACGAAATAACAGCAAAATTCGAGAAGATATCTAAAGAGGTACCTGTTTTAAAACAGTTTTTAGTAAAAGAAGCATCAGTTTTAGAAGATAAAACTACTGTAGATGCTGTACTAGCTTTAGGACTACTTAACCAAGAAAATTTAATGGATTATATCCAGTTAGCACCAAACTTAGAAAAAACAGCTTCAGATCTAGCTAAAACACTTATAACTGTAAGAATGGGATTATCACACATTCCTGAGGAACCTGTTAAAACAGCAATGCACAGTTTAGCACGAGTTTCCAGAGTTTTAAGAGAGTTAGAAACTGTAGTATCAGAAACTAAATAGGAGAACACACTGATGAGCAAATCACATAATTTATTTAATAAGCTAGCTCAAGCTGCAGCCACTACAGATGGAAGCAGCAGAAAAAACATGGCAAAAGGAACAGCCAGAGTCCCAGGAGTAGCTGGACCAGTCGGAAAAAAACCACCTGCAGTATCAGGAGCAGGGAAAGTAGGAGCAGGCGTTGGCGCAGCATTAGGTGGGCCAGTAGGAGCAGCCGTAGGCGCAGCAGCTGGACCAGGTATGAAAAAGGTTGTAGATAAGATTAGAGACAAAAGAGACACAGTCGATGTTGAAAAGACTAAAGGCGGAGATTACCCAATCTATAAAAAAGACTCTTCATCTGCTAAAAACTTTAATAAAGCTTTTGGAGACGCTAGCGCAGCAGGCAAAGATGAGTTTCAATTTAGAGGTAGAGACTATTCTACTAAAAAAGCCGAATACGTATTTACTAAGATAGCTAAAACCTACACAGGCCATCCGCTTATAGATGGAGCGATATGGGGAGCAGGTAAGATAGGCGAGGGAATACAAGCAGGCTATGATATGATTACAGGCCAAAATAAACCTAATCCAAAACCAAAACCAGATCCGCAGCCGAGTTTACCACCTAGACAACACACAACTACACAATCACCTGCAGCACAAGCTGGAGCAGCCGCAGCAGAAGCTGGTCGAAAAAAGAAAAAAGATATGGATACTACTGGCGGACTTTTAACAGGCCAAGGATACGGTGATTTTAATAAAGATGGTAAAATTGATGTAACTGATGCAGTAGGTGCTAGAAAGAAAATTAATAGGTCAGGAGCTGAAATTAACAGAGATAAGCTAAAAGAGAGATTTGGCATTGATGTTAATTTAAAAGGCCAACTAAAAGAAGGCTCTATTTCTAAAGCTGCTAATTTATATATTAAACTTGCAAATATAAATCCTGGCGCAGCTACAGAAGCTGGTAAGAAAAAGGGATTAATGGCTGGAGCAGCAAAAGCACTTATGCAGGATGCTGCAAAAGTTCCAGCAGTCGGAATAAGCCCTAAGCAGAATCCAAAAGCTAATGGAATCCAAACAGGCGCAGCAGAAAACGAAACTGCACACGATTCGACAACTGGTGGAATGTTAGCAGGAGCAAAAGCAGGCGCAATGACTGGAGGAGTTGCAGCAGGTAGATTGAAAAGAATTATGCAAGCAGGAAATTTAGCAGCAGACGAAGCAATGCAAGCTGCACCAGATAGAGTAACACAGCCAATGGGCCCTGACAATAGTAAAAATGATTTACTTCATCAGTAACCTGGCTAAGCGCAAATAGTTAAATGAAAAAAACGTCATCAACATATGCTAATAGGTCTCAGGAGGTCAAAATTATGCCAAATAGGCCAAAAAACGTTCGTAGAACCAAAGTAAAGCTGTTTAGAGCTTCCTCTCGTTCTCCACTTGAAATTGGGGATAGTGCTAAGCAAGCTTTTAGTGCCTTAAAACGCGCTACTGGGGCTCCAGATCATTCGTTTATTAGAATTGAATGTGAGGAAACCGGCGTATCGGGGACTTTAGAGCTGGGAGTCTTTTTTGATGATAGGCTAGATAAGAATGACGTTGTTTATTTGAATAATAAGATACTCTTTATATTAGATAGAGACACAACTAAAGTAGTAGTAGGGCGCAAACTGCGCTATGATAAAGAATTCTACTTAGCGTCGCCACACGGTTTCCCGGTGTACCGGAAACTTACCGAGGTACCGGAGGCGTAGTGTTTAATTATGTTAAGCTATTTATCTATCTAATAGCGTATTTGGCGTTTACAGCGTATATAGCGTTTATAGCGTTATTGGCTAATATAGAAAATAAGGTACGTAATAAAAAACGGCCTAAAGTATTAAGCTTAAGCAGTTTTATTGTAAAAAGAAATTTTAAATAGTTAAATAAAATAAAAAACTGTTAAAAGGAATTTAATAAATGACAAAAGAATTAAAAACAAATAACAAATGATAAATTACAATAAAAAATGTGAAAAATGTAATGAAAACTCTCAGAAATTCTTTAGAGTTTGTTTATTGAAATGTGCTTGACTCTGTAGCAAATGCGGACACAAGAGATACTTCAGGTTTAGTGAAGCAGCAAAAGAGCTAGAAAGGGCTGGGCTCGGGCCAAACTTTGGATCAAAGGTTTAGGGTCCCCTACCTACCCCCCTGCTTTTCCCACATTAGCCGCTCACAGAATCAGGTACTAAGGCGAGCCTTTTTGGGCTGAAAAAATTTTTTATTTTTCTGAAAAAAAGGCCTTTTGGAAATTTTTTTTAGAAATTTTAAACAGGAGATAAAAGCGATGGCAGAAAAAAAGAAATCACATGCAGGTAAAGGCGCCGCAATTGGTGCTGGTCTTGGCGCAGCTGAAACAGTTAGAGAAATCAGGGTTGCAGAAAAGAACCTTAAAAAAGGTAAGGTAACTAAACAGATAAAAGGCATGATGGCAAAAGGCGGCAGAGATGCTTCCTTTATAGCTAATAAAGTTCTTAAACCTATAAAAGGCGGAGGCTATAAACTTAGAGGAAGCTTTAAGAAAACTATGGCAGCCGTAGGTATTGCTGGAACTGCAGGACTTGGAGCTGTTATCGGAAAAATGATTAAGAAGAAAAAGAAGGGTATGAAAAAATCTGCCCTTTTTCTAATGCCAGGTCAGAAGCAAATGATGGACGATATGATTAAAAGAAATAAAGCAGCTAAAGCAGCTAAAGAAGCTAAAGATAAAGCAGCCGCTGAGAAAGCTAAGGTTACTGGCGGAGGCGGCGGACTTGGCGTGGCACCAAAAGTACAGATTAAGTCAGGCGGACCAGAATTAATAAGTCCTTCTGCATCAAAAAAAGTAGGGACTACAAAACAAGGGGGAAACCAATAATGAGTAAAGCATCTAATTTAATGGAGAAGAATGCAGGATTTGTGGCCAATTGGTTAAGCAATCTGGATCAACTTCGTTATAATATAGCTAAAAAAAGACATGAAGAAGGCAAGCATGTATTTAATAAAAAATTAAGAGCACAGCTTGAAGCAGAGGCTAAAGCTAGTGCTGCAGCTGCAGTACAATCCAGTAATCCAAATATCATTCAACATCAGGAGTTAGATGTAGTGGGCGATGGACAACAAACCATATTACAAGCCCAAGGAGCTGGTACTGATATTAAACATTTACCACAAAGTATTGCACATTTACCAAAACAGCCACAAAGTATTGCACATCTACCAAAACAACCACAAAGCATCGCACACCTACCAAGAGTAGATGACACACAAAGCGATCTTGATTTTAGTGATTATGGTGATGGCGTATCTGAAGGACCTTCTTTTGTACCGTTTGGACAGCATAATATCCCCCTAGAACAAGCTGAAAACCAAGCGTTAATAAAAGCTAAGTCCTTGCGCGCAGGCCATAAAGGGAGTAGATTAAATAGAATGAACAAACAAGCCCAACATATTATTACTAAATCTTTTGTTGAAACTATCAACGAAGCAAGCGGCATACAAAAAGAAGCTAAAGCAGGAAGTGTTAAAAAACTGTTAAAAGCCTTTAAAGATGGTGCAAAAGATAGTACTACAGGGAAGTTTGTAAGAGGCTCTATGGCAAAAGGCAAAACACAAAAAGAAACCAAGTCTAGAGTTGCCGGAGCTGTTGAAAGATTATATCAAAAAGCAAAAAGTGTGGTTAGAGGAGCTAAGTATAAATATACAAAAACTCCTGGAGAAGAGATAGCATACACTATGGGTAGACACGCTGATAAAGGTGTAGCTGCTTCCGCCGCTGTAAGTGTTATTGCAAATAAATCATCTAAAAAAACTGTTAAGAGAGCAAGGAGGGGTCACTAATGCACGTTAAAACATCAGAAGAAAAAGTAGCACTAGCTACACAAATGCTTAAAGAAGCTGGATGGGGCTGGGACCTTTTCCACGGTGCAATGGACATATTAGGAGCTGTTCCGATTGTAGGTAATGTAGCTGACGTAGTAAATGCCGGAGTATATGGCGCTAGAGGAAAATATGGCGATGCAGCATTATCATTAGCAGCCGCTGTACCTGTTGTAGGATATGGAGCAACAGCAGCAAAAGGTGCTAAGTGGACTAATAAAGGATATAAAGCAATTAAAACAACTACTAAAGGTGCTCCAAAAGCATTAACAAAAAATCTAAATGCAAAGAACTTCCCTACATTAAAAGGTGTTAGAAACAATGCTTCTATTAAAGCCACTCAAGGCGTAGCTGAAGGTCTTAGCAAATCTCCAAAAATAGTTAATACAGCTGTTAAGAAAATGAATAAAGGATTACATGGAGTAGGAACAACAGTAAGTAAGACACCTTTCGTAGGAAGATTTATGAAACCAGGCGGAGCACTACATCAGGGTGTTAAAGGTTGGGTAAGATGGAGAGGTCTAGAAGGAGGATTGGCAGCAGGTGATGAAGGAAACCTTCCAGGATTTGCTACAGCTAACAAAGGATATAACTTTGTTTGGGATAATACTTTAGGTAGAGCTGGTGAAGGCATTGGCCAGGGAATAGGCACAATAATGAATCAATTCTCTCCCTCACAAGGCGAACAGGGAAATATTAATACTGGTACTACTGGTGGTCCTACCTCTACTATCCAAAAACAGTTAGACGAGATAGAGCAGAGCAACCAGAATCAGAATCTTGGACCAACTCAGCCCCAAATCGTAAAAAATCAGAAAAAAGATAAGAAGACTGAGACAGATTATAATAAGATTGATAATCAACCTCTTCAGAATATAATTAATAAAAATAGAAGTGACATTCACAATATTATAAACCAGTAGGGCATATAGAATGAGTAATTGAAAAAAAGATAGAAGAGGTAGTTTAGGCGAGGCGGCAGCTGTAGGAGCAGCAGGTGGCACGGGAGCATATCTTGGTAGCCGCCAACGTTATAACAAACAAATACAGCGAGCTACTCTTAACGCTAAGAGACAGGCCCAAATGGCAAAACTTATGGGCTGGAAAGCTGATGTACCTCTAGCTAACTATTTAAAACCTATTGTTAAAAATAGAAGAAACACTATAGCTAAGTGGACTTTAGCTCCTGCTATAGCAACAGGACTCGTTGGAGCTTTTATCGAAAAGAAGGCCCAAACCAATACCGAAAGTGGCGCAGCCGGAATGGCAGCAGGAGCCGCGTTAGGCGCAGCAATGGCTCATCCTAAATCTAGAAAGGCAATAAAAAAAGCTATTTCAGGTAGAAGAAGGCCAGGTTGGGCAGAGAAGGAGTTAGCAAATCTTTCTGCAAAACCCTTTAAGTCTAGATCCAAGTCTGAGCAAAATAAGATCTTTGATGTGTTCAACAGTGTTAAAGCACAAAAAGGGACTGCTGAGGCAAAGGAGACTATTAGAAAAAAATTTAAATTAAGTAGAAACGATGTAAGTAAATTTGGAGGAGGAAGCATGAATAAGACAGCGTCAAAAACAATACAACTAATACAAAAGCATGCTAGCGCATTACCCCCTGCACCTGAAATTAAGATAGTAAAACCTAATACAGGAGTACCAGCAGCTGGAGGTGCACCAGGACTAACTCCACCTAAAAAGCCTACATCAGGCAATCCAGGCATAGACCCTGCTAAACCAAAGTCTTCTAATCCAGAAGGATTATATGCTGATAGTGGGACAAAAATTGCTACAGCACTCTACACTACTTTTTTAGGTATGAAGGAGAGAGCAGAAAATGGGTAATATTGGCAAATCGTTAGTTAAACTATCTAGTAAGAAAAAGGTAAAATTTCTTGACGATATTATTGAGGGATTTAATAAGGTCAGAAAAAAGGATATTATTGTCCCAACTGCAGTAGGTACAGGAGCATATACAGCAGGAACCTTATTAAATGAGGATGAGACAACTTATGAAGCTCCAGAAGTTTCTGAAGTTGCAGGAATGGAAGTTCCTACAGACGATATGATAAAAGGAGTTTTGGCTGGAGATGGATATATTCAAGCAGCAAATGCTGACGGAATAAATATGACCTGGAATTTTGATACTAATACTTGGCAAAATGCTGGTGAAGACGGCCCAGGTGACTTTGGCGGAGATAATCCCTACTACCATCCAGACGCGAGAGCAGACTACAAAAAAAGAACTCAGACGGCAGCTACCCCAGCGCCCTACATCAAAAAAACTCAGTATTTTCAAGGAGATACTAAGGGCGATAGAGCAACAGAAATGATGAATGATTATGAGAGAAGAAAGGCCGAAGCACGAGCTGCTAGAGCATTAGAAAAAAATAGTTCATATAACCAAGGAGAAGACACAATGAGTAGACCATTAACACCGTTTTTTGAAACATTAATTAAAACAGCAGCGCCTAAAGGACCCTCTAAACCTAAGACACCTGTTTTATCTAATGAGGCAAAAACTAAAACAGTAAAAGATTTAAAAAAGACTTTTCCTAAGAAAACTGGAAAAGAACTAGCAGAGGCAAGAGTTTCTGCCACTGGAGGAACTAAAAAGTATAAGAGCTATTTAGACTCAGTCCAAAAGCATATAGGATCTAAGGCAACTGATATTGATTCGATGTACCATGTATATGGAGCTTTAGCTAATTCTGGGTTACCTCAAGATGTAATCGACGAGTTAAAGCACGATTGGTTTGGGGACGAATCTAATATAGATTGGACGCCAGGCTCAAACGGTCAAATACAAAATCAGTTACAAGACCAAATAAGAGCAGAGCAGGAATCAAGAGGTATTGACCCTAATACAGCAGAAGAAGCTGGTGGAGTATTTGCAGGTAATATGCCATTCACTAGTGTACCTGAAGGTTTAGCTCAAGAAGCTGCAAAGATTAAAGCTAAAAGAGAGTCCATGAATCAGCCTGAAAAAGATATGGCTAATATGTCCATCAATACTAGTGATCCTAACGATTTTGCACAAACATACGACAGTCCTACAGATCAAGCAATGTATGAAAGAGGTATTAGAAATTTAAGGAATAGAGTAGGTAATTTAGGTATTCCAAAATAAAAACGCGTTAATAGGAGGTGGTAATCGTATGAGCGTGAGCTTAATTAAATTAGGATTTTTTAATAAAAATGCTAATACAAAAAAGTTTAAAGAATTTGATAGAGCTATTAAGCTTAATAGGCCTGTAGTACCTACAAAGCCTAACCTCAATTTACATGTATTACCCCCACGTAAAAAGCAATTAGTTTCTCCAGAAGTTCGTAGAGGCATGGAGATAATGGGTAAAATACACTCATCGCATAAAAATAAACTTATAGATATCCCTACAAAGTCAGGAGTAATATCGTTAGGAAATATATATGGCGAGGATACTAGAAACCCCCATTATACTAAAGGAATTAGATACACATGGAAATTAAAGTAAATGAGTAAATTTTTTAAAACAGCAGATATTTATTACGGAAGAATAGAGAAGAAAAGGTTTCTTAGAAAAGGAAAACCTGTAGCTCATGTCATGGCTAGAAGTAAAGAGGATTTTGCACGACAAGTTTCTGCACTAAAAAAGAAAAATAAAAAATTTAGGCTAGAGAAGCTAAAAGGCGGTGCTAAAGTGCAGGTATATAAAACTAAAAATAAAAAACAAGACGTAGAATTAGTGATGAAAGCACTTAAGGCTCAGAAATCTGCTAGAGAGAAAACAGCATCTGACGCATATGCAAATACAATTGAAAGACATGTATATACTAATAAAGCGGTAGAAGATCTTTATGCCGGAAAGTACCCATATTCTAAAAAGCAGTTTGCTGATACACAAATTAGAGCAGCTCAAGAAGGTATTGCTAAAGAGACGGCCAGGTGAAAAAATTTATCAGGTAGAATAGGTCAGAAGGAAACTTGAAAAGAGTTTGGCGGTAGCGTGGCTTCAAACACTGTCGCGGGAGCTATGGGTTTAGGTTTGATGGGTTCTATGGCAGCTTTACCTGCTCAATTATTAAAACTTCCTTTTGAAAAGTTAAGAGGAAAAAGTCTTCTTAAGCCTTTAGGGTTCGGCGGAGCCGCATTAGGGGCTACTATTGGAGGTCTTGGAACGGCAACAGATGGAAGACAAACAATACATGATCCTGGACCATTAAAAGAGTTTGGAGATATACCTAATTTAGTTAAGTTTATAAAAGGAATTAAAAATAAAAAGTCTGATACTTACAAAGCGTATGTAGCGAATGACTATAACGCGTGAAGTAAAACAGCACAACAAAATTTACCACCTAATGGAATGGGAGGGGCCTCGACTATTAAGTCAAACACTCGTCCAATAAAGTCGCCAAGCGCTCCTTCTATTCCTAACGCAAAGATTCCGAATATAAGGCCTATGCCTATTTCTTCGGAAGATAAGCTAACTACTCGATCTGGTGGAGCAGTAGGCACAAAGACAGCTGCTTTAAAATTACATGATTGAGAGTATTTAAAATATTTATTAAAGCATAAGGCCAATATGGTGGGGCCTGGAAGAGATTTAGATTTAAAGTGGGGAACTATATTGAAGCATGATTTAGATAAATTTGAGCCCAAGAGATTTAGAGCATACTCTGATTGGTTTTTTGGTCCTACAGGAATAAAAGGAACTAAAGATCCAGCATTGCATGCACGATGGAGAAAGACTGTAGATAGTCATTACAAACAAAATTTACATCATGCACATAAGATAGGAATGCCACAACCTTTAGAAAATCAATTAGAAGCAATAACTGATTGGTATTCGGTAGGTAAAACAAATAAACACACTACATTAAGATTTTTTGATTGGTATAAAGAAAATAGAGATAAGCTAGCAATCTCAGACAAAGCTAGAAACTTTGTTGATTATGCAGCACGAGAGCAAGGAGTACATGTTTAATGGGTAAATTTTTCAAAATAGCACATGATATGGATGTTGGATCAATGGTAGAAGACATAAATAAGTCTTGTCCCCATCACGGTGCAAAAGGAAAAGTAGTTAAATCTTACCCTCATCAGATAACTTTTATTGTATCTAATAAAGGAGATAATTATAGTCCTGGTGATAAGTTAACTAAGACTATAGGCCAAATGGTTAAAACATCAAGTTCTCAATCGTGAAAAAAGAAGAAAGCCCCTAAGTGGTCTACTTGGAGAAAAGATAAGAAGAGAAAAGTTCCTAGTATGCATAAAACATCAGCAGATAGGATATCAAGGAAGGATCAACCATACCCTAAAGATGTACACCACACCCCGTCCCCACATTTATTCTGGAAAGGTCTTATGCCTAAGATAGGGTTTAAAGATTGGGGAGATGATGCTGTTAAAACAAAAGGAGCTGGAGCGGCTATTGAGAGAGTTTTACCTTTTGGTAAGTCTGGAAGACATTGGCCATTAGAAAAGAATGAGATCCTTAAAAAAACAGAGGGTGCTAAAGGTTGGCTACAGAGAGCTCTTCCAGGAGGAAAGTCTGGGTTTGAAGTACATGAAAAGACCTCTCAAGCCTATGATTGGAATATGCAACAGCAAGATTCCGAAAATAGAAGAAAAGAGAAAGAAAGAAAAGAGCGAGAAAGACTAGAGCGAGAACGTATAGCTAATGAAAATGCAAGAATAGAGCGAGAGCGTATAGAGGCAGAGAATGCAGAAAAGGAACGTCTTAGACTCGAGGCAGAGCGTATCCAAAATGAGCTACTAAATAGTAGTAACGAGAACGAAAATATTGTTAAGGATGAAGAAGAAGTAAAAGATCCCCCAGCAAATTCAGGCAACTCTAATAATAACGCTAATAATGATGAGTGGTGGACTGCTTTGCAGAGAACTGATGATTGGGGTACAGCTACAAACCAATTTAAGACATTACAGCAGCAAGGGCTAGTACCTTCTCAATATACAAATTTCGGTGATTTAATAGCTGAGCGTAAAAAACATGACAAAGGTAGTACTGAGTATGATGCAGTTAATATGATTATTAATGCTTCTTATGGAAGAGAGCCTGCAATAGCAAGTATACGAGATGTAAAACCACTTAGCAATAACAATAATAACAATAATAACAATAATAACAATAATAACAATAATAACAATAATAACAATAATAACAATCAAACTCCAGATCCACCAGATCCGCCGGAACCAGAAGAAGATGAAGAGCCTAAGGCACCATGGAAAGAACACATGGAAAATATTATTGCGGATGAAAAGGAAGGTATCATTAATCCTGAATTAAAACCTATAACAGCAATGAAGGCAAAATTTAAGAAAAAATGGGATGATCCAGTACCAATGAAAGATTGGGTACATCCAGATGATAAAAAGATGAGTGCAGTTAAGCAGAATTATCGTAACAACATTAAGAAAATAGTTAAGAGTCATAACATTAAGGGGACAGCATAGTATGGGTAAATTTGCCAAATCGTTAATAAAAATTGCTAATGACTTATATTCTACGGGCATGGAAGAACGCTACACCCCATACGATCCTGAGTCAGAGACAGAATTTAAAGGCGGCGGACACTCTTCACCTACGGAAGGATACAAGGATTACTTAAGAAAAGTTCAAGGGACAGGAGTTGAGTTAAAAGGAGATAAACCTAGATATTACAATACTGGACCTAAGTTTATGACGGGTACACCAGCTACGTCACAAGTAACTGCTAAAGATTATAAATACAAGAAGTTTACAAGTGATAATGACTTTTCTGCTATTGCTCCATTTATTATTCAAGCGGAATCAGGAGGCAAATACTATAAGAGTTTAAAACCAAATACTAATGGCAGTATTGATTATGGATTCTTCCAAATTAATGATTTAAATTTAGATAGAAAAACATCAGGTGGAAAATTAGCGGATGCATGGGATCCTATCTTTGACAAATACTATAATTATTATAACGATAATTTAGCAGGAAAAACAATTGACGGTATAACTTATGATAAGTTAACCGGAGATTCTAAAGATATTGAGACAAGAAAACAACTTCTACAGACAAAGCACGATAAGTTTAATTCCTATGGATCTAGCTTAAGTTGGGATTTGTCAGAGCAGCTGTATAACCAAAGAGGCATAGGTCAGTGGACTACGAAAGATCAGGTGTTAGCAATGGCAGAAGAATCGCAGAATGACCAGAATAATATAGCTTCTTCAGATAACTAAATAGGGGAAATGTAATGGCAAAGGCATATACAACTAACGGAGAGATTTTAAAAAGATTAGATAAGATCGAGAAGCATCTCCCGAATGGAGAGTTAAAAGAAATCTCTCATAAATTAGAGAAGTTAGAAGAGAGTCAAAGAACTCATATGGTCACACAAGAAAAGCAGTTTGCTGAAGTATTTAAACATGTCCGAAGTTTAGAAAAAAGATTATATAACCCCGATGATGGAGTTATTGTAAAAGTAAATTGATTAACAAGATGGAAGGGTGGAGTTACTAAAGCCATGTGGATACTATTTGGCGGATTAGTTACACTTACTATCGCAGTTATAAAATCTTTAGGAGGCTTTTAGGTGCCCAAGAAAAAGAAAAAGAAAAAGTTTTTTAAAAAGCCTTTAACTAACCAGATGAAGGTACAGCTTACCTCTGCAGCACTAGTTGGAGGCACACTTGGCGCTGGGAACGCACTAATTAGAGAAGTTAGCAGTAACCCTGCTCTTCTGCACAGAAGCATGCCAAAACGTGTATATGGAAGGGCTTTGGCGCATGGGTTAGCTGGAGCAAGTTTTGTTGGAGGAGCAATGGCTAGAGATTTAGGAAAAGTGAAGAATAATAAAGATTTACAAAATTTAGGTACGGGGCTTATGGTAGGACCTGCTATGGGAGTAGCAGGGAAATATATAAAACCTACTGCTTCAGAAAAACAAATTAAGAGAGCATTAAATAGGGACCGCTCTACTGGGGGAGGATATAAGTATAGAGGAAGATTTGGATCTGGAGGTGGTATGGATAAGAAATCTGAAGTTGTATTTGAAAAATATGCCAGATCATTAAAACAGGGAATTAAGGCTGTTAGTAAAGTTAAGAAGGTAGGTAAGATTGGATTAGATCCCGAAGCTTTAGCAGTAGCCAGAGATAACAAGGTAACTTCTCAAGTCGTAGAAAAATTAACAGGAAATAAAAGATTTACTGCCAGTAGAGTTAGGCATAAAGATATTAAAAGTTATGGCGAAGGTAAGGGATTAACAGAAGATCCGACTGCAGCAATAGAGTTTAATCCTAGAGCACATAAAAACGTAGATAAGGTTATGGCGAGTACTGACAAACTTATAAGTAAGGCAGACAAGATATATAAAAAACATAAGTCTACTATAACCGGATATGCTAGTTTACCGTCTAATGTTAAAGGACATAGAACTAGTCGTACTGGACCAAGAACTAATGTAGATGCAGCAGAAGATTTTATGAATACATTTATGCAAAGAAGTGCTGGAGGTCACGTACATTTAGATGCCCCCAAAGATGTCAAGAAGGGCGTATGAAACATTTGAGGTGGTACTACTACTGCTGATAGGGTAGGCAAAAAAGGAAGAGAAGTAATTGATGCTGTATCTGGTGCTTCAGTTTTACCACACCTATTAGTTCCCGGAGCAGCTAGAAGAGCACGTAAAACTCCTTATGGAGCACAACCAATTACTAAAGATTATAAACTAACTGAATATGGGATTCTAGTTCCTAAGACAGGGATTGAGATGAGATCAGCTCCAACATTTTTATCGGATCCTAGATTAACAAAGAGCTATCTAGAAACATCACAATTTTTAGCACATAACCCAGAAGCTAAAGGTAGGATGGCTGAAGTTATGAGAAAAAATAAACATTTAACACCAACTGAATTACTGTCTAGCGGTAAAAAACAAAAAGAAGTTTTAGATGGTCTAGAAAATGCCTTACATCATGGAGGAATTACATCAGATCCTACGTTAGCTTATAACTTAAAAAGGATATCTGAAGGAAGACCTTATATAGAAGAAGGCTGGGATATAGGGAAGAGTTGGAAAAAGACCTATCCCAAAATCAAGGACTTAAAGTAAGTGCTTGACAGTATAGAGTTAAGACAATATATTAAATCAAAGATAATAACGCTAAGAGGAGACAATTTAGTATGAGCAAAGAGACTACAAAGTTAGCTAATGAAGCTAAAATTAAAGAAAACCTTAAAAAAGGTATGTCATTATCTGAAGCTTATAAAGCAGCTTACCCAAAAGGTGGAGCAGTTAAGAAAGCATCTTATAACGAACTTACCGAAGAAGGCATGAAAATAACTCAAGATGCTTTTATGGATGAGTTACATAAAATTGCTGGAAGAGGTGCTCTTTTTAGCAAAGCTATCAAAACAATTAAAAATGTTGCTGGCGGTGCTGGCAAAAGAGCTAAGAGTGTTGCTTCGAAAGTTGATAAAGGTGTTAGAAATATTGGCAAAAAAGTCGGTAAAGGAACACGAAAAATGAGTAAGGGCAAACTAAAAGCAGGTGATTTAAGAACTAAAAAAACTCAGAGACTTTTAGGTTATGGCGCAATGGGCGGAGCAGCTCTTGGGGCTAAAGGCGTAAAAGAAGCTGTAACTGATTAATAAAAGCGAGGAGAATAATATGTCAAAAGCATTAGAAGTATTTGAAAAATTAGCTGCTAAGAAAGATAAGAAGAAAAAATCTAAGAAGAAGAAAAAGTCTACTTATCCAATAAGCAGAGGAATAGGAACCTATGGATCCATGGCAAGTTTAGGGCTGAATAGAGCCATACAACAAAGAGCCGTTAAAGGTAGAGCAGCAATTGGAGCTAAAGGACTTACTCATAATGAAGAGCTAGTTTTAAAGAATGTTAAAGTACCAGATAACGATAGTAGAACATACCCTATTAGTAGAGCTTTAACTAGCCCTGCAGTGGGAGCTGGCATGATGGGAGCGCAATACGGTGTTCTGGGCAAGATGATGGGTGCTAGAGGTGCCGGATTAGGTGCAATGGTTGCAGGTGGCGCCGCTCTTGGAGCAGCAGGTACAGCCCTTACTAGAGGTATACACGCTAGAGCAAATGTCGGTAGATCTCGTAAAGGTAGGTCAGGTACATTACCTTCAGATAGATCTGTATTAGAATCATTGCGCAAATCAAAAGTTTAGGAGACTAAATGTATTTGCTTATTGAGCATAATGGCACTGAGGGCCATTTAAAGATTGCTGAGCAAATAAAAATGTTTGCTAGCGAGAGCTTTGGAGCTACGTGTGAAGATGCAGTATCTACTGGAGAATCGATTACTTTATATAGTGATACTCTTGATAAGATAGCAGAGTTTTCAGGAACTCCTAGCGACAATGATTTAAATTTTTATTGTGCATTAGCATATAACGAAGAGGATTAAATATGGCAGACCAAATTATAATAAATGACCTAGACCCAAATAAAAATGATGCTTTAAAAGAATTTTTAAAGGAAGGATCTCATAAAAAAGGTGAGTACGTCTATAGAGATGTTACTTTAACTGATTCAGATTATGAGAATATATTTACTAAGATAGCTAGTGAAAAGTCTCCTAGCAATTTCAGCGAGTTAAAGGAAATTGTACATGAAACTTTTGATGGAAAGTTAGACGCCCAAATAGATAGATGGGGAGATAAGTTATCTTTAGATAGGACTAGGTTAGATGAAGTATTCAAAGGTTCTAAAGAGTAGGATAAGCTGCAGAGCATGTGGAGGTAAACATATAAACTCCACCCGCCTTGTAGATGACCGAGGAAATGTAGTTACAAGAAACGTTTGTTTAAATAGACGTTGCGGGAAGAAATACTAATGCAGGTACCTTTTATAAAATATATAGAGACTTTGGTTGTAGGTAAACTGCCTTTATCTGAGGTTAACAGTAAGCTTGCTGAAATCAATAGAGATTTTCCTTCTAAAGGACTTTCTATTATATATAAGAGATTTGCAGCAGAGCAGCCCGAGTACTTTAATGGCAAGGAAGAAATGGATTCATTATGGCTTGCTGACTGAGGTATCGAGAAAATGTACGGGCATCTTTTTGACATGGAAGTTACAACAGGAACTGCAGGAATAACTGGAGCTTTTAATGTTTTAAATGATCCTCTAATGTATCGTTTAATTACTAGCATGGCTTTAGCCGGCATTACTGAGGAAGATATAGAACTTATAGTTAATGGAAAATATAACATTCACTATAGTTCAGAAGATATTAAAGAATTTTTACACTACTTTTTTAATGTATCAGAGTGGAATTTAAATCAAAAGAAAGAGTATGTGTCTACAATAAAAGACTCAGCTTTACTAAAATTTTATAAGCTGGCTTTAAAAGGTGATAAAGATTACCTTGTATGGAAATTAGGAGCAGCACCAGATAAGTCTTTTAATAGTATGTTAAGGGATATGATGGTAGATAGCTACTATAATTTTAAAGAGAGATCAAAGATCGATCCAGACACTGCCCAGAAATGAGGGGCACTAGCAGTTAAGCTAACTGATAGGTTAGAAAGGCTAGAGAAAGAGACTGGAGATAAACAAGATTTATTCGAAGCTATACAGTTTCAAATAGAAACTTTGGTTGTAAATGCAGATGGGCAACCAAAAGAAATACATAACGGGCAAACTAATGCCATAAAACACATAACGGAGGTTAACTAAAATGATTAAAATATCATCACATCAGTTAGAAGCAGAGAAACAAGCGATAATGACTCATGCTTTTAATGAAGAAATGTATAAGATCGCAGCCTCACAAGCATTTCCAGAATTAGACTGGAATAACTTGTCAGACGAAGATCTAGAAAAATTAGCGAAATGGTATCCCGGCAAATTTCTTGCTAAAGGATTAGGTTTCGCAGGCCAAGCAGCTAAAAATGTTGCTAAAGGTGCAGTAAAAGGAGTTAAAACTGTAGCTAAAGGCGTAGGCACAGCAGCTAAAGCTACTGGAAAATACATGGGAGAAAAATTCCAAGATGTAGGACAAGGTGCTAAACAAGTTGCTAAAGGTTTAGCTGACGTCGGTAAAGGCGCTGTTAAAACTGTTGGCGGAGTTGCTAAAGGCACAGCTGGTATGGCAAGTGATGCAGTTAAAACTGTAGGTAAAGGCGCAAAAGCAGTTGCAGGCGGAGTTGCAGCAACTGGTAAAAAATGGGGAGAAAATCTAAAAGAAGATTTCCAAGCTGGACAAGACGCAGCCGGCGGCAATAAGAAGCAAACTATTGACACAGCACCAAAAGAAGGTGGTGGAGCACCAGCAGAAGGTGGTGGTGGAAAAGGCGAAACTGACGTTAATACTACTAAAAGTGTTAAGTCTAGTGGAGAAGGTAAATTCGGTCCTGCATTTGCAGCAGCAAGAAAAGCCGGTAAGAAAGAGTTTTCTTGGCAAGGTAAACAGTATAATACTAACCTAGCATAAGCGGAGGCAAATTAAAGTGGGTAAATTTTTCGAGGCAGGAGGGAAAACCTCCAACGAGACTTCAGTAGAAAAGGTAGCACAAATTCCTAGAGTTCACTTCTTTAGAGGACTCGCTAAAGGATTACAAAAATCTGTTACCCCTAAGAGCTGGTCAAAAGCATACCAGAAGGCTAAGAAGTCTACACAGAAAAAATTTCCTAAAGCAACTGCCAATGTTAAGAAAACCATCGCCTTTGTAGATGATCCTGCAAAGTTACTCACTAAGAATAAGAAATCCCCTTACTATGTGAAACCATTTGGTAAGGGGAAAGTTCTTCCTGGTGCAAAACGTAAGTTAATGTACGTAGGAGGAAAAGTATTAGGATCACCAGTGAGACACCCAGTACTAGCTGCGGGTGGAGTATATGCGTGGAATGTTAGACACGAAGGGCAAAAAGATTTACGTTATAAAGAAAAGGCGTATAATACATCTAGAATGGATAGTACTGCTTTACGATCTCAGGAAGGTAATATCTATAACGATTACTTTATGAATCCTGATCTTGATGAGTATAATAGAGTATCAGGACAAAAGTTGACTAAAGAACAACTTAATCAAGGAATGGTCTCTACAAATAGAGTATATGGAAGTGTTAATTCTCCATCTTCTACGCTTAACTATACTCAATTAAATCCAGCTTCACCTCACGGATTTAATTTTTCTATTGCTGACAGCTTGATAGGGCAAAAAAACCAAATATACTCTGGAAACTTTAACAAAGTAGATTCAGCTTTAATGTCTCGATATTATGGAGATGATTGGAAAGATGCACCAAGTAAAGCTGAAGAAGTATATAACGAAATAAAATACAAAAAAAAGAAGAAGTAATAATCATGTATGAGTATAACCTCAATAAATTGGCGGGCATTTTAGATCCACTAAAAGAGACCCTAGCCAAAGATGTCTGAGGCACAAGTGCTCAGCTACTCCCACATATCCGCAAACAAATTTTAAAAAAACTTTATAAAACCTTACCTAAAAGTATAATAAAAGAGGTCTTTATTATAGGGTCTATTACGGGATATAAGTATACAGACACCTCTGATATAGATGTTAATGTTAGGCTAAGTTCTTTATCTACATTTTATCACGATAAAAAAGATATATTAAATGGTGATATGGCTGAAGGTACTAGACATCCTATAAATTATTTTATTGTAGAATCAGATATAGAAGAACCATCCACAATAGATAGTTGGGCTGATTATAAATTTGGTGTATATGATGTAATTAAAGATATGTGGCTAAAGGAACCCCCACACTATTCTAGTATAAGAGACCCCAAAGAGCAATTTAGAGATGAAATGATATCTGCTAAACTAGTGGCTAACAAATTTAATAGAGAAGCTGAGGAGTATTTAAAAGATATAGCAGACTATAATATATTATCTCAGTTAGGCGATAAAACTCAAATGCATACGGCTAGAGTTGATCGTAAGATTAGAGAAATTGAAGAAGATTTAAAAGATTTAATAAGACAGGCAAAAGCTATAAAAGCTGATAGAAAAGAAGCCTACCAACTTGGTTTTGGTATTCCTAGAGAATCATTTAAGAATATTGTCTTTAAGATGATTGAGCACGGAATCCATGGAAAATTATTTGAACGTTTAAAAAAGGTAAAAGATGACGAAGATAAAGAAATACTACTACATGCCTTATCACGTAGTGGTAAAGAATAATAATATTGAAGGCGCATTACGACAATTAAGTAAAACATTAGAGGCAAACGAATTTTTTGATGAAATAAAGTCTAGAATGTATTATATTAAGCCTAGTGATAAACGCAGAAAACAAAAGAGTTTATCGAGGTATAAATGGCGAACAAAAAACAAGTCAAAATAAGTCGTAGTCAGTTTGCGGAAACGTTTCTGCACCTAAATGGACAGCCTTTTTCTCTAAACGACTACCCCCACATGAGACAGATCTATAATAGTGGATCTAGAGAAGTTGTACTAATGTTTAGTAGACAGACAGCTAAGAGTACTACGCTCGCTAATATCATGGTAAGTAATAGTGCCATGACACCTCATTTTAAAACCTTATACATAGCTCCGACAGTGGATCAGACTAAAGTATTTTCACACGATCGTGTTAATCCGGTAATAGAAGGAAGTCCATTACTTAGTAAACATTATATTAATACCTCACTCGTACAAAACGTTTTTATGAAACAGTTTTTAAATGGTAGTAGAATGTATTTAAGATATGCACTATTAAGTGCGGATAGAATTAGAGGGTATTCTGCTGATATGAACTTATTTGATGAGGTACAGGATTTACGGGCTGACGTAATTCCGGTTATTCAGGAAACTATGTCCAGGTCTGAACATAAAATTTCGTGGTATTGTGGAACACCTAAAAGGACTAGAGGAACACTAGCTAATATATGGCGTAGGTCTAGTATGTGTGAGTATATGCCGAAGTGCGAATCTTGCAATCATTGGAATCTTTTAAATGAAGATTGTATCGGAGATACAGGTGTAATATGTTCGAAATGTGGTAAACCTATAAGTACTAATACCGGACAGTGGGTATCCCACTCGGCAGATAAATCAGGCTCGGAATTAGATGGATATAGAGTTTGTTTATTACACTTTGCAAACTCTCCTTGGGTAGATTGGGATAGGGATGTAATACAAAAGAGAAAAAACACGGCTAGAGGCATTTTTTATAATGAGACTTTAGGTCTTGAGTATGATGAGGGAGTTACACCTATAAGCGAGGCAGACATTATAGCTTGTTGTAATCCTGATTTAGAGATGATGGAGGAGCCGACTGGAATACAGCAGAGCTATAGCTCTATTATGGGGGTTGACTATGGCCCAGTTAATAGTGATAATAGTAATACTGTCGTTACGATTATACAAATGCAGGGATCAAAGCCTACGGTGGTATATATGAAAAAGTTTGTAGGAAAAGAGGCTGACTTTGCATTTATACATAGAGAGCTCCCCAGATTATTTAAGAAATGGAAGTGTATACATATAGCAGCAGACTATGGAATGGGGGAAGCTACTAATGCTGAGTTAAGGAGTAGGTTAGGGGCTCATAAAGTAATTGCTTTTCAGCACCTACCGAATCAAAAAGAACTAATTAAATGGAACGCTAAAATGCCGGCATATACCTTAAGTAAGAATCAAATAATGGATACCTTCTTTTCAAAGATTAAGAAGAGGCAGATCACATTACCTAGATGGGATGATATGAGACATTTTGCAGATGATTTTTTAAATGTACAAATTGAGTATGATGAGCAAAGAAATGTGTCAAAGTATATTAATATAGGGCCTGATGATGCAGTACACTCTACCCTATTCGCTACACAGGCTTTAGACTTACAAACTGGTATGGCTCGATTTTAAATTAAGACTTGACATATAAGGGCTAACAAATTATATTAAAACTATCATGATAAGTATATCAGAACTAGACGAATTAGGCAAACAACTTTCTGAAGATTTTATCTCAGAAAATAAAGCCCTCAATGAGGGACTCAAGAAAGTTGCGTCCGATAAGGGATTAAATAAAGAACAGATACAAAGGGTAGCAGAAATGGCTAATACCGAAACTTATCTTAATTTATTAAAAACCGCTAAAGATAATTATGTTGAATTTGATTTAGCTGACTTTAGAAACGTTTATGATAAAGCTACAGAGCCTACTCAAGATCCTTTTGAATTAGATGATTATGATAAGGATTATACAGAGGTTGCTAGCGAGATGGGAGATGCCGCCTCAGAAGACTCTTTAAGACGTAAAGACTATGAAGTAAAAACTGCATCAGTGAATGATACAACTGCCAACGCAACGCAGGCAGCAATAGAAATGAGAGATGCAATACCTTTTTTAGAGGAAGCATTAGTAGAAACTGAAGCGAGTTTTGAAAAAGAATATAATAACTTAGAGAAACAAGCTAAGCAAGGTATCTTATCAGAAACACCTTATAGTGACATTGTTAATATAATGAAGGTCGCTTCACCAGGTATATATGATTCTATCGTAGATCACATGACTCCAAAATTAGCAAGTTATGCCCCACATATAGAACTTCCCGTTGATGGCGAATCTAAAGGTCAGGCAAACCCTAATTCTGAATTTTATAAAACTGCAGAGTCATTAAATAACCTATTTGATAGAGGTGCAAAATTAGAAGAAGCTATTTTAAAGTATGCAGAAGATTATATGGAATTAAAAGAAGCATACAATTTACCATTACAAAAAATTGCAGGAAGAGTTAGATTAGTATACCAAACAGGTAAAAAAGGTAATATTCAAAGAGTTTTAGAAAGCTTGTTTGGGTTTGTGAAGAATCATCCTAAAACAAGTATTGGTTTAGGTGCTTATGCAGTAGGTAGAAAAGCTGGAAAAGCAAAAGGTAAACAACAGCAGGGTGAAGTTTTACAAAGAAGTATGCAGTTTAAAGAACGTAAACCAACCATCCTAGCATATAGCGGGAGGAAACGTTAATGTCCAAAGCAAGTAAACTATTTACTAAGTTAGCTCAAGCACCAGTACCAGCTGCTGCAATGGGTGCTGAAGCACCAGAGAAACAAGCACCAGCCACAGAAAGTAAACCTGTACCACCTCAGTTTAAAAAACCTCAAGCAAATAAAATGTGGAGAAAAGGTAAAGCAGAAATGGGGCAAAGAGCTGAACAAATGAAAACAGGTTCATTTAAACAAAAATTTATTAGAAAGTATATGGACGAATTTGAAAAGAGTGCACAAGCAGGACCAATACCACAGGCTGGAGCTAGAATGGGTAGTTGGCTACCTTTTATTGCAGCTAGTGTATTAGCAGGCTCTTTATTACAAGGTATGCAAGCATTTATTGACGCGCTAATTTCTAAGATAGAGCAGCACGGACATAAAGCTAAAGGAAAAGAATATTATAAAAAAATGTTGGAAGCACACCCTACATTAACTAAAGAAGATCCCGAAACAGTTGCTAAATACTGGGACTCTCTTTATCACTTTGCTCCCTCAATGGCTCAAGACCCATTAGCTGCTGGAGCATATATTAGACAATCAATTGATAAAGGTCTCGAAGAGATTGGAGGCCCCTCAGCTGACATGGTAAAAAGTCTTACAGATATAGATAGCGCTCATACCAAAACTAGAGAAACACGTAAACCAGGAAGTAAAGTAATCGATGTTGCGGGTATATACCCAGGAAAAGAGATTACATCAATAATGCTTAAAGAAGATGTAAGACGAAATCCAGACGATTATGGCATACCAACAGGCAACGTCTAAATCTATATCTGGGGAAACTAAATTATGATAGAAAAATTACTCACATATGATTATGGCGACAATAATTCTGAAGTGTTACAATTACTACACCCAGGGCATCTCACTAAAACTGCAGGATATTCAGACGAATTACAATCATTTATAGAAGCATTAAAACAAAATGACGATAAAAGTTATGCATTAGTTAATGCTCTTGGAGCGGGAGAATACTTTGGGGCTAATAAAAATGGAGACTATTTTCCAGAGGATGTTTTAAAACAATATCATAAAACATTTGAGGCCTTAGCCCACGTATATAGGCACCATGTAAATAAAGATCCTAAAAAATCTATGGGTAAGGTAGTTTTTTCTCATTACAACCCTAAAATGAAAAGAGTAGAATTAATTTTAGAGCTTGACAACAATAAGGCTGAGGATGTATTATATAAGCTAGACGAAGGACAACTACCATCTGTTTCAATGGGTTGTAGAGTTCCATATGATGTTTGTTCAATTTGCTCTAAAAAAGCAAAGACTAGAGCAGAGTACTGCGAGCATTTATTATCGTCTTTAGGCAAAGTTTTACCTGATGGTAAGCGTGTTTATGCAGTTAATACTATGCCAAAGTTTTTTGACATAAGTGTAGTTACAATTCCAGCTGATAGAACAGCAAGTTTCTTGTCTAAAGTTGCTTCTGATAATTCATCTGACCAAAAACTGGTTAGAACTACTTTAGAAGGGTCCGATAAGTTAAAAGCTACTTTAGAAAAAGTGGCTAATTTAGAATCTAGAGCTTATTTAAATAAACGTATGGAAGGTAAGATTGACGCAATACTTCCAAGTAAGAATTTAAGAGATAGGCATAATCTAGTAGCACCTAAAGAAATGACTAAAGATCAAATGAAGAAATTAAGCGAACATAGTTTTCCTGAAGTTTTATCAACTCTTATGGGATTACAAATATTACCTCATAGAGCTGATTTTCAAAAATTAGCTTTATACTCTAAGGGAATGCACAAAGAGGCAGACCTATTAGAGCAAGAGGGAGTAGTTTTTGAAGTAACCCCTGAAACCCCTATTATAGAGATAGATGGTGTTAGTTTAGATAACTTCAACCCCGCTATAGCAGATCACATTAAAGATGATGTAGCTCTATACTCATTATCAAAACATGCTATGGTGACTAGAGGTGTATTAAAGATGGCAGAAGAAATAGATTTAACAAAGTCTCCATCAGTAGGTCTCGCAGATGATGGTATGTTTTATGACCACCAAAAGAAAGACCCTAGTTTTTTAAGTAAAACTATTTTTGGACATAGCCAACCGCCGCGATTAAGTTCATATAAAAATCCGGCAGTACCTTTAGGAGTATTAGCTAGTCTATATTATTCATATTCTAAGTTAATACCAAAAGCTAGTACAGGTATGTTTAGAAAATTTTTAGGAAAACACCCTTGGCTATTACCTATTATGGTAGGCGCAGGAACAGTTGGAACATTAAAGGCTCAAGAACATGCTTTTAATAGAATTGAAAAAGAGCAAAGAGAGTCACAAGAATTTAGTAAGGTAGGTGCATATCCAGCCGCCGCAGCAATATCAATACCAGCTTCATATTACTTTGGGGCAGTAGCTGAAGAAAAGGCAAGACGAGGAGTACCTATTTCAAAGAAAGAAAATTTTGTTAGAAAGCATCCAGCCCTAGCAGCCTTGATAGGCACATTAGTAGGGGGTAAAGTGGGTGTAAAAGCCAGAAAAGCTGCAAAAAAGCTTAGAGGCGGTTTTAGAAAACGAGCAGATTTCGACCAAAATAGACAGGTTGAAAGACGAGTAGCCGAAGTGGTTGCTCAAATGGATGATAAATCATTAGACTTATTATTCCATGAACTAGTTAATTAACAAGTAAAACGGAGGTCATAGTACTATGGGAGTAAATATAGACGAGATCTTAGCATCTCTAGAAACAGAAAAGACTGCAGAAGCAACATTAGCAGAGAATCTTTCTGTCCCAGAAGAAAACGTTGCAACTGAGACTCCAGACGACTCTATTAATGAAGCTACTTCTGATACTGTAGAATTAACAGAAGATGATATGCAAAAAATTGCTGCTGAGTGCGATGCACAAGGTAGAATTATGGCAAGATCTTTTGTTGATGAAATCAATAGAATAGCAGATGATAATCCAGATGCTGTTGTAGATAATTCAGAATACGCAGAAGAAACTTATGTAGAGGAAGAAAAAACAGCAGAGAATGAATTTACTCCTGCTGAAAAAATCGTTGGGAATCTTTATCACACTTACTTCGGGGAGGAAGAATAATGGCTAATTTATTAGAAACTTACAATGCTATGGTAGAAGCAAATGCATCTGCTATAGAAGAAGAAGCTATTATAAAAGAAGCTGAAGCTCAAGATAACGCTAGAGTGGAAGTTCTTCATAAATATGCTTCTGCTGCAGATAACTTACTTGCAGAAGAATATGGTGATGATTATGATGAGAATGACGTAGTTGAGTTAGCTCAAAGATTAATCAATCACGATGTTGAGCAAGAAGAAGCACAAGAAAAAGTAGCTGAGTACGTTGAAGCTGGCACTGTAATGGCAAGAGCTTTTTTAAGCGAATTGTCTGACCAAGGCGAGTAATACGTAGTTAGTTAGTAACTAAGGTCTTAGAGAACAAAAACTTATGGATAATAATTTATCAAAATTAGCAGCAGATGCCATTAAAGAGCTAAAATCTGAAAACGAAACTCTTAAGAGTGAAGTAGAAAGATTAAAAACAGCTTCTCAAATGGTATTTGATATGTTCAACAAAGGATCAGTTTCGGCTGAGAGTTTGGAAGAAACCTATCAATCCCTTTTAGGGAAAGATTCGGATGAACTCCAAGTTCTCGAAAAAGCTGCATCCTATGGCGGATATAATGCAGACTCACTTCTAGGCAGTTTAAGTGAGAAACCTGCTGATGATGGTACTTTAGATCCATTAACGAGAATGTTAGTTGAAGACCTTTAAAATCACTCAAAAAACAAGGAGGACATGTTAAATGTTAGCATTACTTAGTAATTTAAATCTTGTTACTAGAGTGGAATTGACAGTCTCAACGGCTGAGAGAAATAAACTTCTAACTGGTTCTATAATCGGTTGGGATGGCGCTGTTCCAAGTGCAGATGGTCAAGCTGTAGTTCAAGTTTGGTCAGAAGCAAATAGAACTGCGGAAAAAAACTGGACTCAAGGTACTGCAGTTGATGCAGCCGACGGTACACCTAGATTTTCTCCAGACGTAGAAGACTCAGGTCAAGTAACAGTGATCTACGGGAAATATAGAGCATTAACAAATATGTATGATTCAGGCGCTGCACCTGCAGTTGGAGATTTTTTAAGAGCTGATGCAACAAAAAAGCTTTTAGAAAAATTCACTCCAGCTTCTGGTACAAGCCAACATGCTTTTGCTATATGCACTAAGGCTCCTGCAACATATAGTCATCTTGGTGATGATTATACTGTAATTGAATTCGTAACCATATAATAAGGAGATAATCAATCATGTCAGATTCAAATATAAGTGCTGCTACGATTAATGAATTGTTCATCTCTAAGTTGAACACTCCAGAAGGTATGGAAAAGGTAGCTCAAGAAGGTTCTGCTTTTATTAGACAGAAGCTTAGAGAGGTATCTTTTGCGAGAAAGATCATTAATCCACAGTACGTAACTAAAGCTGATTTGCAAAGATCTATCAACCACGATGGTTTAGTTAAAATCGTAGACATTGAGCCAGACTCAAAGGCTATGGTTGTAAACTTCCGTGGTAACCCTGATTTCAGGTATGTAGTAGGTGACAGGTTCGAAATTCCATTCTTTATGGTTAGCTCTGAAGAGTTCCAAAAGACAGAAGAAGAACTTCTTGCATACGAAATGCCTTTAACAGAGGTTATCGAAAGAAATTCAGTTCTTGATATTCAAAGAATCGAAGATGAAAACTTCATCGATACTATCGACGCAGCAATTACATCTGAAGGTACAAACACAACTGTATCTGGTGTATACGCTGATGGCGCTAGTGAAACTGGTTCTATACCTAAAGATAAAATCAAATCTTTATTTGATTTATTAGATGGTAATGAATTAAGAGCAGACACTCTTTTGATGGATAGCACTATGTTCAACAGATTGTTCCTATACGACGCTACAACAGTAGGTGACGCAGTAGGATCAGAAATGCATGTAAATGGTTATTCATATGCAACACTTTTTGGTAGAAAATTAGTTGTTTCTAACAAGAAGAAAAAACAAGATGGTACAGACTTATTGAATAATAAGATCTATGCTTTCACATCTCAAGATTTCTTAGGTCAATTCTTAGTATTGAATGACACTAAGTTCTTCATCGAGAAAAGAAAGAATATCATCACGTTTGCAGCATATGAAACTATTGGTGTTGGTATTGGTAATACCAAATCATGCGCTGTATTGAACTTGTGGTAAACCACTAGATCTTACGATCATTAAGATTAAGGCCAGTTTCTTCGGAATCTGGCCTTTTCTTTTCTTGACTAACGCCTATTAATACCTATATATTAAAGTATGTTAGTTTTATCACCTACATACCGACAAGCTTTAATTAATTCTGGATTAGATCCAGAAACATATCCTATTTCTAAAGAGTCAAGTTGGGATAGTGATTCAATTAAGTTTGATAGTGATTTAGCTTCCATTTCGTTTTCTGATGTAGACTTTTCGGCTATTAGTAGCTTAAATACTACATTAGGAGCAAGTATGAAGAGTATGGTTTCATCTGCTCTAGATACAAGTACTGTTAAAGGTAGTAGTGCGAGCGTTAATAGTGATGTTGGAAATACCGCCACATTAAAATCAACAGCATCTACATTAAATACTTTAACACAAGTATCAACAACTAATTTACAAGTTGGAGCCTACACGAATACAATATCTAGTGATACAGGAACAGGTTTAAATGCTTCAGGAACTGATCATAGCACTTTAATTAAGAATGATGTAGCTACTACATTAGCTACGAAGGTTAAAGCGCAAGAAACAGCCCTTAAAACCTCTTCTAAAGAAACAGAAATTACTAGTAAATCTTATGTAATTACTTTGAGGTAGAGATATGGCAAATAGTGTAACAATGAAAAGAAATGATACAAGACCGTTTTTAGATGTAATTCTGCAAGATGTGTCAGGAAATGCTTTAGATTTGCAGGCATCCGTTAGCGGAATAACATTTACTATGAAGAATCTTGACGATGATTCTGTAGCGGTTCAAGCGCAGTCTGCAACTATTATTCCAGAAACAACTGGGATGGTAAGATATAGTTGAAGTCCTTCAGATACATCCACAGCGGGAACATATGTTGGAGAGTTTCAAGTGTTGTATAATGATGGGACTAAGCTAACTATACCAACTAGTACTGTACTCTCAATTGTAATATTGGAGGATTACGACAATGCCTAGTAAGACACAACTACAAACCGAGGTTATTCCTTATAACGATCAAATTTACGTAAATAGACTACGAAAATTTATAAATGATACGGCAGCATTAAATACATTAGATGATGCTGAAGAATGTACAGATATAGACTTATATCACTATATACAGGATGCTTTGGATGAACTTAACTTTGAGTTCCCACCAACCTCAATAAATTATGCGACAATAGCTGCAGTCCCAAGTTGAAATCTATTAAAACTTGGAGCTACATGTGTTTATTTAACTAGTAAAGGCATTCTATCTGCTAGAAATACTATTACATATAGAGATGGAGGAGGAGTTACTGTTCAAGACTATGATAGATATGGGAGATATATCAACTATTATAATATCTTAGTTAATAAGTATGTCAGAGGAGTCACTAACATGAAGCTAGGACAGAATGTAGAAGCCGCATATGGCGGTGTGCCTAGTGAATATGGTATTGAATCAGATGATTCAATCTTTGAATAAATTAACATGGATAAAATATGCTATCACTTACTAGTCTTACTGTCACCACATATGATGCAAATAAACTCACTGTTACGTGAGAATTTAAGAGCACGTCTGAAAGTCTTACCGATTATGTAATTGATGTATATAGAAGTGAAACTCCGGGAACAGGAGGAGTCAGTGAATATACATTAGTTGGATCAGGAATTTCTGCTGCTACAGCATCTTACGATGATATCACAGTTTCAGGTATTTTTCACCCCACTAGAACTTGGTTTTATAAGATAGGGGTTACCAATACTAGCACACAAGAGACGTCTATTTTATTTGATACTACACCTGCATACATTAAAAGCCATACTTTAGATAAGTATACCTTAGAAATAATACGACGAAAAAAACAGATACAAGATAAGTTTTCTGGAAGACAGATTTACTTATTAAGACGTAAAACTTACGGTCAAAGATGCCCAACTTGTTGGGATTCAACCCTATTTAGAAGAACTAAAGATGACGATACAACTTGTTTCGCTACAGGTATTGTGGGTGGCTATTTTAATGCACAGTCTAGTAAAGCTATTTTAACATCTTCTCCAAAGTATAATCAGATAACTATGTTCGGAGAATGGTTTCCATCAGACATAATGATGAATATTGTAGGCGTACAGCCTTTAAAAATATCAGATGTAGTAGTAGATGATGCAGCTAAGAGATGGCTAATAAAATCCATAAATACTGTTGAGAAGGGTGGAGTGATGATTGAGCAGACATGCCAATTATCCGCGATCACACCTTCTGATATAGTATATACAATACCGGTAACGAGCTAAATTATGGCTAATATAGAACAAGTACAATCAAACGATACCTTTAAACAGGGCAGAACAAAATGAAATGCTAATGATACTGAATTAGAATCTCGTATTGCTGCAAATACAGCATCTATTAATAATTTAACAGCCTCTCAAAATGCTATTTTTTATAAAAAATTAAATTACTCTGATGGAGCAGTAGATGGCTCCTTTTATAAGTTTGATTTATCCACTATGTTAGATACTGCTTTTTTAGCAGCCGGATCCGTACAGGTTATGGTTAATGGTGTCTATGCATCATCAGCAGATGATCAAATGGATAATGACCAAGATTTCTTTATTGAACAACAAGCCGTTGTATGAACTAACAACAGTTATGCACTAGATTCTAACGATAATATAACTATCTATTTTCAGAAGGAGTAGTAGATGGCTAAGATTCGGTTAAAACAAGTTGAATTTCAGTTCTATGGCTCTAGTGCTCCATCTAATCCACAAAATGGGTGGTTATGGTATGATACATCCACCAATCAATTAAAAGTCTATGATACAAGTGAATGGATAGATTTTGCTGGTCCACAAGGAGCATGTGGGCCAATCGGTATACAGGGGCCATGCGGTCCCCAAGGATTACATGGCTCATGCGGTGTAACAGGTGATACAGGTCCAACAGGCCCTTGTGGTCCATTAGGAATACAAGGTGCTTGCGGTATAGTAGGCCCACAGGGGCCCTGCGGATTACAAGGTATCACCGGTTCATGCGGACCTATAGGTATAGAAGGTGCCTGTGGAGCACTTGGAGTAGACGGAGCTTGCGGAGCATTAGGTCCCTGTGGCCCACAAGGTGAAACAGGTTCATGTGGTCCTAAAGGTTTATGCGGTCCAGAAGGCCCTCAAGGCCCACAAGGACCACAAGGAGCAAAAGGGGATCCTGGTTCATGCGGTGTAGTAGGATCCTGCGGTCCTAAAGGCCCTCAAGGTGAAACAGGCTCATGCGGTCCACTAGGTTTATGCGGTCCAGCAGGCCCACAAGGCCCAGCAGGCCCGGTAGGTGCTTGCGGAAATACTGCCGATATAGGCGGAACAGCAGCAAGCAGTGCACCTGACCACGCTAATGAGGGATGATCTATGTCCAATACCTATAGCGGACCAGCTCGTCAAGTAGTGTTTTATGATCCTACTGTAAGCGGTCTAGTATATGATTATGTTAGAAATTATGATATTTACAGAAAAGATGAATTAGAGTTCAATATTAATACATTTAAGTTGGAGGGATCGACAGCACCAACAATGTTAATACCATCTACTTTGTCTGATTTAGAATTTAGTGCTTCTTATTTTCCCGATGGACAAGAGCCGACGTC
>VTLG01012695.1_pt1 | contig 111348 bp, 120 predicted proteins | sample 4694571 | NCBI WGS metagenome assembly VTLG01 (sample SAMN12604809, study PRJNA352737) | marine metagenome | biome: ENVO:00000447; feature: ENVO:00000209|ENVO:00000569|ENVO:01000036; material: ENVO:00002151; isolation source: viral sequences binned using virsorter ... | reverse complement strand
ACAAATATCACTGGTGCTCTTACACTGGATACCACAACTACAATTAATACTACTGCTGGTACGATCTTTACGATCTACTCTGGTGGTGGTTCACCAAGTGCAACGAATAAGGTTGATATTAACCCAAGTTAAGGATAGAAAATGGCATCATTTAAATTTGTGGTTGGGGGAGAAGTGGTTTCATACGATAGATACGAAGATATACCAAGTGACTTTGAACACGTTATTGAATTCGTACCAGACCTACCAGAACCAGAAGGTGAGGATGGACAACATACAGATGAACAACATGATCAAATGGCAGAATGGAATACAAGGTTACAGAAACTAATGGAGAAAGAACGTGCCCGCAGCAACTAGAATAGGAGATGCAGATGTACCACATTGTTCTGGAATGACCAGAGCAGTTGGTTCACCAAATGTTTTTGTTAATGATATTGCGTGGAGTAGGCAAGGTGATGTTAACACTCCCCATCTACTCCCTGTACCACCATGTCCTACTCATGCAGCCCCAATTGCAAGTGGTTCTTCCACTGTGAAGGTGAATGATGTAGGTGCTGGTAGAATAGGTGACGGAATTAGTGGATGCACTTCTGTTGCAGCAGGAAGTCCAAATACGTTTGCAGGGCCATAGAAAGGAAATAATATGAATGTAACGAGAGAGAATTTTTGGGAAAATATTGATGAGTGGTCTGATCCAGATGGAGAAGATACAGGAGAATTACAAGTGCTTCCTTCCCATTCATTTCATCATCAAATACTAGAAGAGGCAAAAACATTTGATGGATGGTCACATACATTTGATGGTAAGTATTTTTCTGAAGAGTTAAGATACAATCTTACTACCATCTCTGGTGCTACAATGGATAGATGGCCTTACTTATTAGAAACTCATTTTTCCAAAGATAGAAACGAGAAGACTGAAGAAAATGGTATTGCGGAAGATGAAGAAATGGACTACTGGTGGACTGTACCCCAAGAAAAAGATTTTCCCACAGTATATAAATTTATGGAGTACTTTCCTAGATTTAAAAATCCAGTGATGACTAAGTTGGGTGCTGGTCATCAACTTCTTCCGCACGATCACGGGCCCGCAAAACAGTTTCTTTATAACATGGCAATAAATGAACCAGAAGGAACTAGAACTGCAATTTATCCTAGAGGAGAAATTACTGTTAAACCAGGCGATGTCTATAAACTTGATGTTCATAATTTACATGCAGTAAAAAATGGAAATGAAACTAGATATCATATTTTATTTCAAGGAGGTCGATATTAATGGGTATACCTAAAATGCCTGCTGAATATGAGTTACCTAACCTTTGTGGTGCAAACGCTGGGTTGGGTGACGTTCAGAAAAAAATAGATGAGGGAATTAAAAATTTAACAGATAGGATTGAATTTTCTGCAAGTGACATTAAAGCAAAAATGGAAACAGACTTTGCAGAAGCAAAAGAGAAACTATCCAAGTTAAAAATGCCTTCACTTCCATCTTTACCAGATGTTAGTTTGCAATCTGAAATGACTAGTATTGCAAACATTGACACAAGCACTATTCTAGGTAGAATACAAAAAGAGGCAAAAAAACTACAAACCAAAAACTTATTTGGAGATGCACTTGAAGGTAAGGGTATTGATTTTGACTCCGTATTAAAAAATGTAGAGTCTTCCATAGCGGGTGGTGGAGATGCATGTGCTGCCTGTAAAAACTTTATGGTTAAACAGGGTGGTAAATCTACGGATGTTGCGGAAAAACCAGCGAACACTATGACCGCAGATTTTCAAAGTCAAAAGGAAGAGGTATCTACAGTAACAACTGCTGCAAAGGCGGAAGGTGTTGGTCTTTCAAATATGTTTAGTTTCTTGAGTGGTTCAACTCCTATAATGGGTGACACACTAGGTAAAGCGATGAAGATTGTTGGTGAGGGTGGCCCTAATATGAATGAAAAATTAGAAGAGTTAAATAAAGAAACTGAGGCCTCACTTAAAGTTGAAATGGAAAAGGCGGGAATACCCACACATCCAGGCGTTGTAAAAAATACAAATGAATTAAATCAGAACAAAGCATTGTTTGAAGTTGATACAGCTAAAGTTGATGCAGCCCCAACTGCAAGAACAGACAGTAAAGATACTGCATTTAAAGCATCAACTGGAGCACAGAAAACTGTACAAGAAACTACCAACATAGAACTATATTATAATAAGTTGATAGATGACTTCCGAATTGCATGTAATGTTGCAACAGATAAATGGCAAAGATTAGAAAATCATAGAAAGAGATGTATAAGACCTTATCCTCAAAATATTGCTGATATGAAGTCGGGCAAAACAATATTAACTAGTAAAGCAAATTTAAGTAAGTTTAGAGAATTAAAAACCTTATTAGATGCTTATGGAGAAGTACTTTTTATTGATTGTGAACAGTTTGTAGACGATTTGGATTATGATATCCGACAAGAACTTGATTCTGGTGATGAAGCAGCGGGTTTAACTGCATCAAGATCAAAATGGGAAGATAAATTTAAAGAGAAAACTAAACTAGCAGAACAAGTCGGAAAGGATGCCGATACATCCTTTGATGATTTTTTTGTTAAGACTAAGTTTTTTGAAATACCAAGACCTCCAGCTGGTTCACCAGGCGGCCCAAAACCAAATAAATTTAGTAGATTTAAAGCACAAGCGAGGGCATATCTTATAAGTCAGTCACCAGATGCAGGCATAACTGAAATAATAAGTGTTAAAACACACCAGTCTGGACTACTAATAATAACGGCAAAACATAAGAGTGGTGCAACCATACCTGGCCTTGGGCCAACAGTATTTGTTGCTGCTGGTAATGTTCTAGCAGCAGCAGCAAAATTGAATTAAATTGGTTACGCTGCCTTATAAATAAACACAGGAGTATAAAATGGTCGGAGTATCGCCTACATCTCAAAGTGCCTTTACTGATGCACAAGGTCAGAACAATATTGACAGGAATTCTCGTCAGTGGAAAGACCTTGATTTGTTTTTTCAAATGAAACCAGAAGGTAAAGACGTTAATAAGGTTACAGATGTGCAGGCGGTAAAAAGATCAGTACGCAATTTGGTTTTAATGAATCATTATGAAAAACCATTTCACCCAGAGATTGGTTCTGGTATTCGTGAAATGTTGTTTGAAAATATGACAATTCTTACCGCTGTAATATTAGGAAAAAAAGTTGAAGATGTAATAGAAAATTTTGAACCCAGAGCAAGACTTGTGGGAGTTAAATCTGTTCCAGATTTTGATCGTAATGCTTATTCAATGACATTAGAATTTTATGTCGTTAACACACCAACAGAATTAGTTACACTAGATGTAATGTTAGAGAGATTACGATAATGGCAAAACAATTAAAAAGAATGGATGTATCGGAACTAGATTTCGATCAAATTAAATCAAATCTAAAAACCTTTCTAAGAGGTCAGACAGAATTTACTGATTATGACTTTGAGGGTTCTGGTATGAATATTCTACTAGATACTCTTGCTTATAATACACACTACATGTCATTTAATGCTAACATGCTCGCAAATGAAATGTTTATTGATAGTGCAAGTTTACGTTCTAGTGTTGTGTCTCATGCAAAAACTTTAGGATACGAAGTTGGTTCTGTAAATGCACCAAGTGCCACTGTTTCTATTACCCTTAATAATGTATCTAACTCAACAAGAACAATGTCCGCTGGAACTGTATTTAATACTACAGTTGCTGGAGAGGACTATCAGTTTGTCACTATTAGTGATGTAACAGAATCTAAATCTGCAAATAATATTGTTTTTAATGATATTAAAATATATGAAGGAACTTTTGTTACACAAAGGTATACCGTCAATAGTTCTGATGCTGATCAAAGATTTGTTATTAATGATAACAGGTGTGATACTGCTACATTATCTGTTTCTATTCAAAATTCATCTTCAGACACCACCACTACAACTTACACAAAGGCAACAGACATTACACAGTTAACAGATGCAAGTAAAGTGTTTTTTCTACAAGAGGTAGAGGCAGGAAAGTTTGAAGTTTACTTTGGTGATGATGTTGTAAGTTCTGCACTGTCTGATGGAAATATAGTATTACTTAAATATGTTGCTACTAATATAGAAGCAGCAAATGGTGCAAATACATTTACATCTAGTGGTGCGATAGACGGAGAAACTTCTGTTACTGTGACTACTGTAGATGATGCTGCTGGTGGATCACAAAGAGAGACTATTGCATCTATAAAATTAAATGCACCTTTAGATTACGCCGCACAAGGTCGTTGTGTTACTGCAAATGATTATACTGTTTTTGCAAGAAAACTTTTTCCTCAAACTAAATCAGTAAACGTATTTGGTGGAGAAGATGGATCATTTGATTCAAGTTTAGGTGTAGTTGATACTCAAGAATTTGGTAAAGTTTTTATTTCTATTAGGTCTACTACTGGTAATAATCTTACAGTCACACAGAAAGATAATCTAGTTAAAGATTTACAAAAATTTAATGTTGCTTCTATCACTCCTGTTATTATTGATCCAGAAATAACAAACGTAATTTTAGAAACAGAATTTCAGTTTAATTCTAGCAAAACTACCAAAGATAAAGATTCACTAAAAAGTGAAGTAATAACTGTTCTGGAAGATTATAACACGAATACCTTGAATGATTTTGGTAAAATGTTTAGGTATTCTGAAATACAGGGACAGATTGATGATACTGATGAATCTATTTTAAATAGTGGATCAAGAGTTTATCTATCAAAAACATTTACACCACAACTTCTCACCGCCCAATCACATGATTTGTTTTTTAACAATCCATTTTTTAATCCACACTCTGGTCACTCTGGAAGTCTTGGTGGTGTAGTTGCTTCTACAGGATTTAAAGTTAGTGGAGATGCGACAAACGAACAATTCTTTGATGATGATGGTAAAGGTAATTTAAGAAGATTTTATTTGGTGGGAACAACCAGAACATACACAGACCTTTCAGCAGGAACTATTGATTATGTAAAAGGAACTGTTAAGATTAAAACTATTAATATAACAAGTGTTGGTGATGTTGATGGTGTAACATCAACAACTGTTAGAGTGGTTATTGTTCCCGACTCAAAAGATATTAAAGCAGTAAGAAATCAAATATTAAATATAGATTTAACTAATACTACAGTTCTACCGAAAGTAGATACTATTTCTGTAGGACAGCCAGGAGCGGCCTCTAGTTTCACAACAACTTCAACTATGCCTTCTGCATCACAGAGTTTTTAAAAAATGGCACCTTTTGATGGTAAATTAGACTCAAAGATATCTCCGCTTATCGAAGGGCAAGTTCCAGACTTTGTTCAAGCGGATCATCCTAAGTATGTTCAATTTCTAAAAAGTTATTATAAGTTTCTGGAAGCTGCAGAAATTACACTGACTCTTACGATTGACAGTATTCGCATGGAAACTGTGTCAGTAAATCATCTACTTGTGGAAGGTGATGCCGGTGATCGTGGTGATAAGTTTAATACTGAAAGTGGTACAGGAACTACAGGTAAGTTCATAGTTGGTGAAACTATTACAGGAAGTACTTCTAAAGCAACTGCTGAAGTTTTAGTAGATGATCTATCTAACAAAAGATTGTTTATTTCATCACAACAAAAATTTGAAATAGGTGAAACAATCACTGGTAGTTCTTCTGAAGCAACTGCAACATTAAACAAGTACCGTGGAAATCCTATACAAAATATTCAACAGTTGATGGAATATGTAAATCCAGATAATGCTACAACCGAATTTATTAACGAGATGTTTAACATGTACTTGGAATCAATTCCAAGAACACTTGCAACTGGTGCTTCAAAACGTGATCTAATTAAAAATATAAGAGACTTGTATGCATCAAAGGGTTCGTCTGAGGCAACTAAGTTACTTCTAAGACTAATGTTTGATGAAGAAGCAGATATCATATATCCAAATAAGTTTATGATGAAACCATCTAAAGGAAATTGGTCACAACCAACTATTATGAGGGTTGCTGCAAATACTGGTTCAGATGCAAATGATATAATTGGTCAAACAATTACAGGAGCTACCTCTGGTGCAACAAGTGTTGTTTTAGATGCAATTGTTTTTTCCCAAGGTTCGGTTTCTGTTTCACAGTTAGAAATTGATCCAGATGAAACCACAAAGACATTTCAAACTGGTGAAACCATAACAACAACATCTAATACGCAAGATACAGAAATGTCTTTTGTTATAAAATCTTTTATTGTGGGTTCTGATATTAATCGTGCTGGTATTTTATATAAACCTAATGATGCGTTAAACGCTGATACTACCATAGGAAATGGTCGAGCGGACATTGAAGTTAAAGAAACTTCTGTTGGTGGAATTAATAATATTATAATTGATGACAGAGGACAGGATTATAAAATTGGTGATACCTTAACATTTACTGCAAATGCAGCAGATACAAATGTTCAATCTCCTTCTGCACTTGTTACTGCTGTAGGTGGTACTATTCTTCTAGAAGATACTGAAGGAAATGATGATTTCTTAACATTAGAATCAGCAACAATAATATCTACTCCACAACCTTTTATTCAGTTTGAAGATGGTGATATAATTACACTAAATGGTACAAATAGTTCATCATTAAATGCAGACTTTAATATGTTAATGGAAGATGCTACACCTCGTAACATTGTCCCAGATGTATATGGAACGGATAATGATCGTTTTATTATTGAAGAAGCTACAGCAGATACAACTGGAGAACTATCTAGAATTCTTTTAACTGAAACTGGAAACGGATACACTAGATTACCAAGTGCAACTATATCAAGTGTAAAAGGTACAGGTGGAGCGGTAGTATTAACAACAACTGAAATAGGAAAAATTACAGAGGTAAATATTAAGGATGGTGGTTTCGATTATCCCTCTTCTCCCAAAACTGATGCAAACGTACATTTTGTACTTAAAGATGTTAGTGGAACTTTTGTTGAAAGTAATACGTTAACTACACATACTGGTACGGTAAAAAGTTTCGAGGCAACAACTGGACACCTTGAAGTAGATTTTGAAAATGTTGAAAGATTTCTTTTTGAACAAAGTGTTGATGTAAACGAAAATATAGAGTTAGAACAAAGCACACCTACTGCTGAAAGATTTTATCTAGACAATACTTTGGATTCTCTTGGAGATAATATTTCATTAGAAGATGGTCAAGGCGTTTTAAAGTCTAATAGTATCAAAACTATGCACCAACAAATAACACTACAGAACACAGGTAGTGTTAATCAAAGAATGGAACTTGAAGAAAAAAGAGGTGATGCTAGTTTAGAAGAACTGTTTGGATATAATGACGTACAAGCAAAATCAAGAGCACCAGCGGGTACACCAATTCCAAAGGATAGATTTGTCATACCAGATTTAGAACAAAGAGGTAATCTATTTAAGTTAGAAGGAAGTGCCTTAGGAGGTTCTATTCTTATTGACTCTACGGATGGTAGTGCAGATGCTGGAGATGAAATTCTTTTAGATGGTACTGATGGTTCAAGTTCAAACGCTGGTAGTAAAGTTATACAATTTTCTGATGATGAAGGGGATAACATACTTTATGAAAATGAACCAGCAATACCACACATACAACAAAGGTTTAGTAAGTTTGCATTAGATGGTACTTTGAAACAAAGGTCTACTCCTTCTGGTTGGTTAGCAGATGACGGAAGTTTATCTGGTGGTGAAACTTTATATGAAAATCAAGGTGGGTTTAGAGTTGCAGATGAAACTGATGGTATTCTTTTAGAAGATGCAGTTGCAGATGCCACATATAATACCAAAGAATTTTTAATACTAGAGGACGGTGATCTCTATGAGTTCTGGGAAAAGAAAGTCATTAATCATGTTAATACTCCAGATGGTAGGTTAATAGACGAAGAGGATGGCGGATTTGAACTTGAAAAGAGTCGTCCAGATATTTTGATTGATGATAATTCATTTGTAACACTAGATAACCATTTAAATGATTCGTCTGTAAATTTACACAACATTCTTTTAGAAGATTCAGATTATCTTATAAATGAAGATTTTGGAAATAATATAAGACAAGAAGGCGAAGGTCTTCATATGGGTGATCTTCTACTTCATGAAACAGAAGCAAATGTTACAAATCAACAAATTGTTTTGGATGGGGTTGACAGTTCTAGTCTTCATGCTGGTGATAATGTTATTAGTGAATCATTTCCAGATATGATTGGAAAAACAATAACTGATAGTGGTGGTGCTACAGGTGTTGTTGTTGATCTTGGATTTGCAAATGTATCTCCAACACTAGGAGTTGAATCAGAACTTAATGGTTTCTATAGAAACACAGATCATCATATTAGTGATGGTGTTATTAGATTACAAGATTCATTTTTCTATCAAGACTTTTCTTATGAAATAAGATTAGGACAGTCTATAGAAAATTATATGACTGAACTTAAAAGGGCAGTACATCCCGCTGGGTTTGCTGTGTTTGGTAGGGTTACTTTAGCATCATTGATTACTGCAAACATACAAGTTCCTTCTGCTGGTGGTGTTAGTGCATTTACTGCTGATACTGATACATTTAGTCCAGCACTTGCGTCTACGTTAGAAAATATATTCCAAATACAAATACCTAGAAGATTACAAGCAAACTCAACCCCTCTTACGGATGGAGAATTGTTTGGTAAAATAGAACTTGAAACTGCAACGGATTCTGGGCCTAATGCTAATATCATAATGGAACAAACTTTACAAGCAATATCTCTTGAAACTGCTGGTGGTGTTGCAAATGAAGGACATGATGTTTCTTTAATTAAGTCAGTGAAAGTTACTGTTAGTTTACCAGAACCAGAATTTAGAACGGAAGCGGGTTCACATACTGGTCTTCCATTGTTTGCTACTGTGCAAAGTATCAGTAACGGTATTCAAATGGAAGACGGTACAAGAACTTTTACACCAACTATTACTCAAGATAGAATACTCTTAGATGGAACACTATCTGGTGCTGGTAGTGTTGTAGAAGTTGGAGAACTGTTAGAACTAGAAGATGGCACGGTAAATAATCCAGATGAGGATAGTGGTATATCTCTTGATGATCTTCAATTTAAAACGAATGATACTTTTGTTCTAGAACAATCTGCAACATTTAATGAGACAATAGAACTTGAATATGCTACAGAAATAACAGAAGGAAGAAATACCGCACCTAATCAATTAATTCTAGATGGTACTGACGGTAGTTCTACTAATGCTGGTGATCATGTGTTACATGAGAATTCAACAACTTCATTTGGTGATAACCTAATACAAGAGGGAGATAGCACACCACTTGTAACGGAAGATATTCTAAATGGTGAGATTACAATTGAAGAGATTGTAAGAGCAAGTCTTATTTCTTTAGAGGGTAAAGGTATTGGTGACGATTCTAATGATGATTATATTCTTACTGAAGATAGTATGGAAGAAGGAGATTTCCTTTTAGAAAGTGGTTTTGAATTATTGTTGAATGAGGATGGTGATAGATTTGACCTAGAAGACGATAGTGGTAAAATTATTAGAGAGATTGGAGAAGACGGTAAATTTGGTAATAAATTTATAGTTGAAGATGCTACAACTCCACAGAGAAATGGAAAACTTATATTAGATCATCAGAATATTGAAATGGACGATGCTAGTAATGTAACCATTCCAAAGATAAACTTTATTGAAACTAATTTTCCTCGTTTTACTAGACCAGCAGAAATTAGTCAATCTGTAAGAGGTATTATAGCACTACAAGATGAAAGAGAAGTGACAAAAATTGTATTGAATGGTACAAACGGCAGTTCTGCTAATGCTGGTGATAATATAATTTCTGAAAGAGATAGTGATGATATGGTCTATGAAGAGGCCGCATCAGTCATATTAGATCAACACAATCCAGGCTTTGTACAGTTGGATGGTACGGATGGTAGTTCTAGTAACGCTGGTGGATTTGTAGAGTTTGAAATAGGAACTAAACCACCATTTGAATACCCACTATTTACTACAGGTGATCTTGCTGCAAGATATGATGCGACCACTTTAACGTATGATTCTACGCAACAAACATATGATGTTACTGTCTAAGTGTTATAAATAAAGTAATAAAGGAGTAATCATGGCAAAACAATTAGTAGGACTTGGATCAGAAGCAAATGACGGTACAGGAGATAACTTACGAGTTGGTATGGATAAAGTTAATGATAACTTTAATGAACTCTATACTGCATTAGGAGATAATAATTCGATTGCGTCTGGAATTAGTGCAGACGATACAACTATTACCCTTACTGCTCCAACGATTACAGGTGCAGTTGGTGGAACACAAACTTCTGCTACGATTACAACCCTTGCAACAACTACAGTAAATGGTACGACACTTAATGGTGGAACCCTTGCACTTGCTGCTGGGTCTATTACGGATAGTTCTGGTGCAATTTCTTTTGGAGATGAGAACTTAACTACCACAGGAACACTTGCGGTGGGAGCAATAACTACTACTGCAACGATGAATATCAATACAGCAGTATCAAGTGGTACAGTTGATTGGGCCTTGGTAGAAGGTACATCAGACGCACATGAAACTACAATAGATATTACAGACCCCACAGGAGATCGTACTATCACGTTTCCAGATACTACAGGAACAGTAGTGACGACAGGAGATACAAACACAGTTACAGGTACTATGATTGCAAACGATACGGTTGCAGAAGCAAATATGGCCAATGATGCAATTGGTTCTGCTGAACTTAAAAGTGTTGTTTCTCTATTATTAAAGAATTCTAGTGGATCAACACTAAAAACGATTTACGGGGCAGGAGCTTAACATGACAGCCATCATTACAGAAAAATTTAGACTTCACAATGCAACTCAATTTTATGAGTCATTTAGTGAAGCTGCTAAAAACACTTATTACCTTTTCATAGGTAAATCTACACCATATACCAGTGGTACTACTGGTGGAACAGACGCATCTCCCCCTACTCCTGCTGATGATGTTTCTTCTGAATTTTATTATTGGGATGATATGCTTGCTGCAAAATTGATTAGTTCTTCTGATACAACCTTTGCAATTCCTAGAAGAAACTGGGCAAACAGTACGATATACGATATGTACGAAAATAATATTAGTACCTCTAATACTACAACTTCTGGTGCAACTAATTTGTATGACTCTACATTCTACTTTATGACAAGTGCATATAGAGTTTATAAGGTTCTAGATAATAATGGTGGAACTGCATTTAGTGGTGCAGAACCTACTGCAACTGGTAATGATCCTTTTGCATCTGGTGGTTATGTTCTTCAGTATATGTACTCACTTACAACTGCTGAAGTAGAAAAGTTTTTAACAACAGATTTTATGCCTGTTAGTACGGATGCAACAGTTAGTGCTGCTGCCTCAGATGGTTCTATTGACTCACTCATAGTTACTGGTGGTTCTGGTTATACAGACGGAACGTACTATGCTGCTGTGTATGGAGATGGAACTAACGCTGGAACCTCTAGTGGTGCGATTGTTAGTATAAAAGTAACCTCTGGTGCAATTGTATCCTTTGGTATGACAGCTGGAACAGATACTTCAATGAATGCTGTGGGTGCTGGATATACATACGGAACGATTAATCTTGGAGATGATTACATCTTTACCAATGCTGGACTAACTAGTTCTGGTTCTCTTGGCAGTGGTTCTGGTGGTTCAATTCAAGTTGTTATTTCACCAAAAGGTGGTCACGGTAAGGATGCAATTGAAGAACTAGGTGGTCACTATGTTATGATGAATACCACACTAACACAAGCAGAAGGTGATGATATTACAACTGCAAATGACTTTAGAAGAGTTGGATTGGTTGTTGATCCTTATGATTATGGTACAACGACAATTGCAACAGAAACAACAAGAAGAATGACTAGTGCTTTAAAACTTACATCTGTCTCTGGTACTTTTGATGGAGATGAAAAAATATCCCAAGCATCTACTGGTGCAATTGGTAAAGTTGTAGAATGGGACTCTAGTAATAGTATTTTGTACTACACCCAAGAAAGATTTGGTGACTATGGTACAAACGGAACAACTGGTGGTTTTACAGCATTCAGTGGTGCAAACCAAGTAACAGGTGCAACCTCTAGTGCGGTAGGAACACCCGATGCCTCAGCAGATAGTGCTGTAACTCTAACTGGTGGTAATACAATTACATTTACTAATGGTTATGCAAATCCAGAACTTGACCCAGATAGTGGAGAAGTTATATACATAGAGAACAGGAAACCTATCAGTCGATCTTCCGATCAGACTGAGGATATTAAACTTATAGTGGAATTCTAAGATATGCCTCAAAAAACAAATCTTAATGTAACGCCATATTTTGACGATTTTGATTCAACTAAGAATTTTCAAGAAGTATTATTTCGTCCTGGCCATGCGGTACAAGCAAGAGAACTTACAACATTACAAACCATTTTAAAAAATCAAATGGAAAAGTCAAATCGACACCTTTTTAAAGAAGGTGCGATGATCATTCCAGGCCAATTAAGTTTTCAAAATCTTAAAGTAATAAAATTACAAACACAATTTGCTTCCGAAGATATTAGTGTATCACAATATGTTGGTGCAAAAATTACTGGAGTAACGAGTGGTGTTGAAGCAGATGTTATTCTTGCCGAAGCAACAACTGCTGATGATCCACCTACTTTGTTTATTCAGTATACTAAAACTGGTACAGATAATATTACTACAGAATTTAAAAATGATGAAGAAATTAAAGCAAACAAAGGAATTACACACACTACATCTTATAGTACAGATGTATCCTCTGCAAAAACTGCTACTCTATCTGCTACTGATGAAGGTTGTATTGCAAACGTACAATCCGGCGTATATTTTATACGTGGAAATTTTGTAGAAAATGCAGAAGAAACTATTGTTATAGAAAAGTATATTACAAATCCAGATGCTAGAATTGGTTTTACAATTACAGAAAATTTAATTACACCAGAAGTAGATAGTACTCTTTTAGATAATTCAACAGGGTCATCAAACTTTGCTGCAAAAGGTGCCCATCGACTTAAAATAAGTGTTGCTCTTTCAAAACTAGCAAATACTTCTACTGCTGATGATAATTTTGTAGAACTTATGAGAGTTAAAAAAGGTGTTATTGTTGAAGAGACTAGAGGTATAGAATTTGGTACTATTGAAGATACTTTTGCACGAAGAACTTTTGATGAAAGTGGTGATTATACTGTAAGACCATTTCAGTACGAAGTCAAAGAATCCATTCCTAACAATGATCTGCCTGGTGTATTTACTGCTGGTGGATTAACGGATGAGGGTGCAAGTGCATCAACTGATTTACTTGCAGTAAAGGTATCGCCTGGTAAAGCATATATTAAAGGATATGAAGTTGAAAAAATTGCACCTACATTTGTAGATTTACCAAAGGCAAGAACCACAGCTTCCGTAAACTCTGGTGTTACTATTAATGATGTTGGTAACTTTCTTAATGTTACAAATGTATATAATACTCCCGATATTGAATTTGTTAGTGGTGAGTCAACAGCATATAAACAACTAGAATTGTTTGATACTCCAACTGGAACAAGAGGAAGTTCCTCTGGAACTATGATTGGTGTAGCAAGAGCAAGAACTATGCAGTATATTAGTGGTACTGCTGGTTTACCAGAAGCAGTCTATAGATTATATCTTTTTGATATACGTCCATTTACAGTTTTAACTCTTAGTGGTACTCCTAGTCCTACTCTAGAAGCAAATCATCCTAATGGTGGTGTACTAGTTACAGGTGCTACAAGTGGTGCAAAAGGTTTTGTTTTCGCAGACGGTACTGGTGGTGCAAAAGTTATTCTTACAAATGTTATTGGTACATTTAGTAATGGAGAAAAAATAAAAACTTCCGATAGTGGAGAGACAGATGATATTGTAGAAGATTCTGGTGATGGAGATTTAACTATTTCCAGCATAAAAACAAATTCTATTGAAGATGTTAGACAGGTCTTCATGGACGATAACGATAGTGGAGAGGATTTCTCTTGTGATGTTGTATTAGATAATCAAAATACAGACTCGTCTTTCCTTGTCATAGATGGTACAGATACTAGTGGATCAAACGCAGATGACGTTTTACGTATGGAAGATGGCACTACAGTTGTTACAAGTTTAGGAGATAATGTTTCGATTGAAAGAGGTGCTGCTGGTGGTACTGGTTCATCTAAGAAAATTGCAAAATTACAAGAATCAGAAAAAAATATTTCTCTATTTAAATTAAATAAGAGACAGATTAAAACTCATCTTACCACTGTTAATAATGGAGTGTCAGATACACAGGTTACTATAAGAAGACAGTTTGTTGTAAATTCAAGTGGTGCTGGTGTGGTAACCCTAAGTGCTGGGTCTGGAGAAACATTCCTATCACATAGTGAATCAGATTATACAATGAGTATTCTTCAAGCTGGTGCTGGTGGTTCTGCAAGTCAAGGAGACATTGTTAGTTGTGCAACTGGTTTCTCTGGTGGTGGTACTGCAACAGTAAGTATTTCAAATAATGCCGCATTGGGTAACGCTGCAAAAGTTAAAGTTATTGCAACATTACTTAAAACTGGTGTAACTGCAAAGGCAAAAACAACACAATTAATGAAACAAGTTAAAGTAGTGCCTGGTGATACTGATCCTTATGGTAGTAGACCAACGGATAAAGAGATTTCTCTTGGTCGTGCAGATGTGTTTAAGTTAGTCGCAGTATACGACTCAGAAGACACATCAACAGATGCTGTAGCTCCTACTATGTCAGTTGGTACACAAAGTGGAATTTTTACTAGAGGGGAAAAAATTACTGGTGGAACATCCAAAGCAACTGGTAGAATTATTAATATTTCATCTCCTCTTAGTTATGTTCTTAAAAGTGGAGCATTCCAAGTAGGAGATGTAATCACTGGTGAAAGTTCGGCTGCAACTGCAACCATTACTGCATTGACAGATGGTGATACGGTTGTTACCAGTAGGTTTGAATTAGATACTGGACAGAGAGATAATTACTATGACATTGCTAGAATAGTCAGAAAACCAAATCAACAGTCACCTTTGGGAAGAGTTCTTATAATTCACGATTATCTAGAACATGGTGCTGGAGATGTTTTCACTGTAGACTCATATGTAGATATAGCAAATCAAATGGACTATGAGGATATTCCTCAATATAACGCAACAAAGGTTGATCCAGATATACCAGCACCTTCTGGTACATATCCTTTACAAGATGTATTTGATATGCGTCCAAGAGTAGAAGATATTCTTGGTACAAATACTGGTATTTCACAAGTAGATGAAGTGTCTGCAAATTCCTTTGATTTTTTCGCTAGACAATATGATGGAACTGGTGCATCAACTATTCATACAATGAAACCTGGCGCTTCTATTCAGAGTGATTTTGAATATTTCTTACCATACAGAGCACTTCTTCATGTTGATAGAAACGGAGAATTTATTCTTACGAAAGGTGCTGCTGCAGAAATTCCAGAAAGACCAAAAGAACCAGATGGTATGATGAAATTAGCAGACATTAGTATTCCTGCTTTTACTTTTAAACCAGCTGATGTTCGTATGGAAAAAGAAAAAAATCAAAGATATACAATGAAGGATATCGGTAGACTTGAAAAAAGAATTGATAATGTTGAATACTATACTGCACTATCTCTTTTAGAAAGAGATGCTGAAAGTTTTGAAATTCAAGATTCCAATGGTCTTAATAGATTTAAATCTGGATTTATAGTAGACAATTTTGGTGGACATAGAGTTGGTGATATTCAACATCCCGATTATAAAAATTCTATGGATATGGAAAAGAAAGAATTACGTCCACAATGTTTTCTAAAAAATGTTTTCTTAGAAGAAAGTGTTTCTACTGATGCAGATAGAGCAACTGCTGGTTATCAAAAAACTGGTGATCTAATTACTCTTCCTTATAGTGAAAAAGTTTTAATTAATCAAAATATGTCTTCTCGTTTGGAAAGAGTTACGCCTGTTCTTTTATCAAACTGGGTTGGTAAAATTCAACTTACCCCTGCTTCAGATGAATGGTTTGAAACAGAAATAGCACCCGATTTGATAGTTAATGTTGAAGGTAACTTTGATACTGTTTTTAATCAAAATAGAAATTCCATAGGAACAGTATGGAACGCATGGCAAACTCAATGGTCTGGTGTTGTAAGGACATTTGATCAACAAGAAGGTGGTGGAGTTACAAGGACGATACAAACTGTAAGATCAAATTTAACAAGAACTGGTTTGCAAACTGATGTTGTTGAAAAGATTGATTTTGAATCTCAAGGGAATAAAGTTATTGCTAGAGCCCTTATACCTTTTGTAAGATCAAGAAATGTTCGTTTTGAAGGAACTGGTTTTTATCCCAACACAAGAGTTTATGCTTTCTTTGATAAACGTGCAATAAGTTCTTTCTGTACTCCAGATGCTGGTTTTTCTACAAATGATGCAAGTTTAGTTCAAGGAGATGCATTGGTTACTTCTGCAAACGGAGAGATAAAGGGAACTTTCATCATACCCGATCCAAAAGTTGCAGGCAATGAAAAGTGGCAGTGCGGTGAATTACAGTTTAGATTATCCTCTAGTGAAAACAATGTTACTAGTATTGATCCAATAACAGCAGGAGATGTAATTTATTTTGCAAAAGGAATTCTTGAAACTGAACAAGAAACTATTCTTGCAATAAGAAATGCTGAAGTAGTAAGAACAAGTGTTACAGAAAATACTGTTACTAATACTAGTAGAACTATCGCAGTACGAGTTGAACAAAATGACGATGACGGAGGTGACCCAGGCAACGATGATCCATTATTCCAAACATTTTTGGTTTCTCCCGAAGATGACCAAGCTTCTGACGGAATTTTTGTAACAAGTGTTGATCTTTTTCATGGAGAGAAAGATGATACAATTCCTGTCACGATAGAAATTAGAAATGTGGTAAATGGTACGCCAGGGCCAAAGGTTCTTCCTTTTGGTAGAGTTACAAAGAACCCTGCTGATATTGCAACTTCATCAGATGCTTCTGTTGCAACTACGTATACTTTCCCATCTCCAGTATTCTTAAAAAGAGGTACGGAGTATGGTGTTGCTGTAATAACTTCAGTTCCTACACATAAAGTATGGATTGCACGTATGGGTGAAACTGAAACTGGTGGAACAAGAACTATTTCTAAACAACCAGAAATGGGTGTTCTTTTCAAAGGACATAACAATAGAACTTGGGCACCATCTTTAACTGAAGACTTGAAGTTTACTTTAAGAAAAGCAGAGTTTACAACTGGAACAGCTGGTGGTACGGTAACACTTCAGAATAGTACTTTACCGACAAAGAGTTTACAAAGTAATCCGTTAATATACACTAATGGAGATCAAACATTAAAAATATTGCATAATGATCATCATATGTATTCAACTTCAAATAATGTTACACTTGATAATATTAAGTCTGGTGCATCAACAAAATTGAATGGTGCAATTAGTTCTGATGCAACAACTCTTACATTAGATAGTGCGACAGACTTTGATGATACTAGTGGTAAGTATGCTTATAATGCTAGTAGTGAGTGGTTTATTAAGATTGATGATGAAATTATGAAGTATACTGCTGTAAGTGGAAATGTTATTAGTAGTATTACTAGAGGACAGGATGGAACAACTGCTACGTCACATGCTGATGATGCAACAGTAGAACTTTATATTTTACATAAAGTACCATTAACTGAAATTAATAAAACTCATACTGCAATTGGCAATATTGACATTGACTCCTATACTGTTGAATTAACAACTGCACCAACAATTACAGGTGGAACAACTACCGCTCAAAATGGTGGAAATGTTGCAACCGCAACTCAAAATGCTATCTATGATGTTGCTCAACTTATGATGGGAACATTAAGATTTAATAATACTACTTTACAAACCTTTATTAGAGGAACGAATGGTACAAGTCCTAGTGGAACTGAAAGTTCATTTGTAAGAGTTACAGAAGCAAAACAAGAAGAAGTTGCAATTGAAGAGAATGTTTACTTTGATACTACAAAAATGGTAACTTCTGCTATTAATGAAACAAATGAAATGAATGGTAACAAGTCCCTTATTGTACAAGCAAAATTAACCTCTAGTAGTAAAAATATTTCACCAGTTATTGATTTAACTAGAATGTCAATGATTGCGGTAGCAAATAGACTTAACAGTATTTCATCTTCTGCTGATATATTTCCAACTGCTGATTTTTCTGCATCTACGGAACCAAGTGGTGATAATAATGCTGCAGTATATTGTACAAAAAAAGTTACACTAGAAAATACTGCTACGTCATTAAGAGTTTTGTTTGCTGCTTATCGACATAGTAGTGCAGATATTGAAGTTCTCTATAAATTATTGAGAACTGATGATGCTTCTGATTTTGATGACTTAGGTTGGGAGTATTTTAATACTACTGGTGGTGCAGATAAGACGGTATCTTCTTCCTTAACTAGAGATGATTTCCAAGAATATCAATACACTGCTGGTGTTAAAGATGATGGTACTGGTCAACAACTACCCCCATTTATTTCTTTTGCAATTAAAGTTGTGATGAAGGGAACGCAAAGTTGTGAAGCACCTAGAATCAAAGACTTTAGAGCGATTGCATTGGCAACATAGTTATGACAGAAAGATTTTTGAAAGTAGAAGGACATTCAGATTTAGTAAGAGATACTAATAGTCACGCAATTATTAATCATAATAATAGCGCTTATAATATGGCAGTGAAGAGGGCAGAAGAAGCACAAAAACAAAGAGATGAAATACGTGATGCAACAAGAGAGATAAATAATCTAAAGTGTGAAATGCACGAAATAAAAAGGTTGCTAGAACAATTGGTGAGGTAAATCATGGCTATTACGGCAAGTCAATTAACATCAAGTAAAACCCTTGAAGAATTCAGACAAGAATTTAATAAATTAATTCAAGATGTCAATGACATTAAGGATAATAGTTTATTTACGAGCGATATTAAGTTTGAGGGTTCAAGTGATGATGACTTTGAAACCACACTTACAGTAACTAACCCTACTGCTGACCGTACTATCACGTTGCCTGATGAAACTGGTACGATGGTTACCACTTCTAGTACTATTAATGCAACTACTTCTACTGTTTCTGCAAACAATTCTGCTGACGAAACTGTATTTCCAGTATTTGTTGATGGTGCAACTGGTTCTCAAGGTTTAGAGTCTGATACAGGGTTGACATATAATCCAAGTTCTGGTATACTAACTGCAACTCAATTTACTGGTGCATTGTCTGGTAACGCAACAACTGCTACCGCTCTTGCAACTGGTAGAACTATCGGTATGACAGGTGATGTAACGTGGACTTCTGCATCCTTTGATGGTAGTGGTAATGTTACAGGAACAGCCGCAATAGGTACTGGTGTTATTGTCAATGCAGATGTCAATGCAAGTGCCGCTATCGCAATGTCAAAGACTGCATTGGTTGCTGGTACTGGTATTACTCTTTCAACAAATACTCTTAATGTAGATGCAGCCCAATCACAAATTACTTCAGTTGGTACTCTAACAGGTTTGACAATTGCAGATGCTGGAAACATTGGTTCCGCTTCAGACACAGATGCAATTGCAATTTCTTCTGGTGGTGTAGTATCATTCAGTGCAACTACAGCAAATACTAATAAGTCTGATGGTGCGGTAACTGTTGCTGGTGGACTTGGTGTTGCTGGTGACGTATCTATCGGTGACGATCTAAGATTAGATTCTGATGCTGCTGTAATGTCATTTGGTGATGATGGTGATGTTACTCTTACTCACGTACATGATACTGGATTGTTATTGAATGGCACTATGCAACTTCAGTTCAATGACGCTTCTCAAAATATTAATGCTCCTAGTGCTACAGTTTTAGATATTAACGCAACGGATGAGATCGAACTTAACGCAACTCTTGCTGATATTAATGCAAACCTAGATGTTTCTGGAACTTATACTGGTGGTGGATTGATGACCACTGGTGGCAACATTGTTATTCCAAATAGTGGTAACATTGGTTCTGCTGATGACACAGATGCAATTGCAATATCAAACACTGGTGTTGTAACACTTTCTCAAAGACCAGTTTTATCTGGTGGTTTGACGATTGCTGATAATGCTCAGATTGGTACTGCAAGTGACGCTGATGCAATTACACTAGATGCTACTGGTGTTGCAACCTTTAGTCAAAGACCAGTAATTGGTACTGGTGGTATAACAATACCAAACGATGGTCAAATTGGTTCTGCTGGTGATACGGATGCAATTTCGATTAACTCCTCTGGTAATGTTACCATGTCACAGGACTTGACAATCACTGGTAATCTTACGGTCAATGGTTCTACGGTTACAAACTCTGCATCTAATACGGTCATCGAAGACTATCTTATCGAATTAAATAATGGTGCTGGTTCTAACTCTAATGACATAGGTATTATCATGGAACGTGGTTCCACTGGTGATAATGCGTTCATGGGTTGGGATGAAAGTGCTGACAAGTTTGTATTTGGTACGACAACTGCTACTGGAGCATCTAGTGGTAACTTGTCAATTTCAAATGGAACGATTGTTGCTGCAAATGTTGAAGGTACACTTACCACAGCTGCACAAACAAATATTACTTCAGTAGGTACACTTTCTGGATTAGCAATCTCAGATGGTGGTAACATTGGTTCTGCAAGTGATACCGATGCAATGAGTATTGCTTCTGGTGGTGCAGTAACATTTAGTCAAAGACCAGTTATGTCTGCTGGTATCACTATTGCTGATGCTGCTCAAATTGGTTCTGCCAGTGATGGTGACTCAATGGCCATTGCTGCAGATGGTGTAGTGACCTTTACACAGATTCCAGTAATGAGTGCTGGTCTGAATGTATCTGGTGGAACAATTACAGGAACGATTGCAACTGGTGCTCAAACGAATATCACCTCAGTAGGTGCGTTGGATGGTGGTTCAATTACATCTAACTTTGGAACAATCAATACAGGTTCTTCTGCTATTACAACCACAGGAAATATAACTGGTGGAACATTAACTTCAACTGGTAACGTGGTTATTGCAAATGCTGGTAATATTGGTTCTGCTGGAGACACGGATGCTATTGCGATTGCTTCAGATGGTGTGGTAACTATGAACCAGATACCAGTGTTTAGTGCTGGTATTAATGTTTCTGGTGGGTCGATTGCTGGTACGTTATCTACTGCTGCACAGGGAAACATAACATCATTAGGTACACTAACAACCTTAACTGTTGATAATATCGTAGTTAATGGAACAAACATTGGACACACATCTGATACAGATGCAATAGCAATTGCTTCGGATGGTAAAACTACTTTTAGTCAACAAACAACTCATTCTGGTGGAATTGTAATTAATGATGGTGGTAATATTGGTGCTGCTTCAGATACAGATGCAATAGCAATTGCTGGTGATGGTAAAACTACATTTAGTCAATTAAGTACTTTTTCCAGTGGTCTTGTTATTGCTGATGCTGGAAATATAGGTTCTGCATCTGATACAGATGCAATATCAATTGCTGCTGATGGTAAGGTTTCACTTACCCAAGATTTATATCTTTCTGGTTCTCAGAAAGAATTGCGTTTTTATGAAGGTGCAAACTATATAGGATTTAAAGCACCATCTCTTAGTGGTAATCAGATTTGGTCTTTACCAGCAACTGATGCATCCTCGAATGGTGATGCCTTAGTTTCTGATGGTGCTGGTGGACTTTCATTTTCATCCACAGTTGGTAGTAATGCTACTAGTGTTACTCTCGCAGATGAGAGTAGTGACACATCGTGTTTTGTTATGTTTGCAACTGCTGCTACTGGTAACCAAAATCCAAAGACAGGATCAAACCTAACTTTTAATTCAGACACAGGTGCCTTAACTGCATCTAGTTTTGTCGGTAATATTACAGGTAATGTTACAGGTAATGTAAGTGGTAGTGCAGCAACAGTTACAGGTGCTGCTCAATCTAGTATAACTTCATTAGGTACATTGACTACTCTTACAGTTGATAATATTATTATCAATGGAACGAATATCGGTCACACCTCAGACACAGATGCAATCGCAATCGCTTCTGATGGTAAAACTACCTTTAGTCAACAAACAATACATTCTGGTGGTATAAAACTTGCTGATGATGGTACTATTGGTTCCACAAGTGTTACAGATGCCCTTACTTTTACTGCTGCTGGTGAAGCACACTTTAAAGATGATGTAGAACTTGTAACTGATGGTAAGGATTTGAAGTTTGGTGTTAACTCTGATGTTAGGTTGATGCATGTTCATAATAGTGGATTAGAATTAAAACAGTCGGTTACGTCTGATGTTGGGTTTACTTTAACATTCAATGCATTAGATACTGCAATATCTGCTGATGATATATTAGGAAAAATACAGTTTAAAGCAGGAGCTGAGTCAAGTGGATCAGACGCTGTTCTGCCTGGTGCATACATTTCTGCTGTTGCAGAAGGGACTTTTAGTGCATCCAACAATGCAACAAAAATTGAATTTGCAACTGGTATATCTGAAACCGCAACTCCTGCTATGTCACTTAGTTCTTCTGGTGCGTTATCATTTCCAAACAAACAGGGTGGTGATAATCTTTTATTAGATCAAACGGCCGCTGCTGGAACTGATGCTGGTGATGATGTTACCTTAAATGGTACTGATGGTAGTTCTACAAACGCAGATAGTAATATCATCTTTGAAGATGCAGTTGCACTTACTACACAAACAGATCGCCACGTAATGAAGAGGATGATGGGTGAATTCAATAGTGAACAGGAAGATATCTTTCCAAACAAACTTAGACTAATTAAGTCAGATGGTTCTATACTGAAGACTTATCACTGTGCTGGAGATGCATAATGGCTGTAAGAGCTCCTGTATACATAGATGGTAATAACGACTTAGTAGAAATGACCACTGCCGAAGTTACGGAGTGGGTAGATTCTATATGTGGTTTATATGGTTCTAATCCCTCAGTTACACTTGCTGTATCAACTAGTTCTGCTGGTAACCTAACTGCTATGACTGATACTCGCACAACAGCGGGTGCAACATCACAGTCAAGTAGTGCATTTCCGAATGAATCAACAACTGCTGAGCCAGGAACCGCAACAGTATCTTTTGATCGTGTTAATCAAACGAAAGCGTCTGTATCACCAACTACAGATACAGGAACAACATGGCCGGTTTATGTAAATGGCGATAATGATTTACAAGCAATGAGTTTAGCAGATATTAAAGATACATTTTTACATCCTGCTGTTGATAAATTAATTTCTGGGACAGAAAGTGCAACAACTTCTGGAACATATACTATTACGACTTCTAGTACTGCTGCAAGTAATTACACAGTAGTTTCCACTGATGCAGTGTTCATTGATACGAGAGCAAATACTGGTGCGTATAGTTCTAGTGGTATTCCAGAAACATTAGATCAACCAACAACAGTAACTAGTTATTTTCTACATAAAAGAGATGCGGTTGCAACTACACCTTCAAGGATGCCTGTTTTTATTAATAGTGATAACGACTTACAGACATTTGTTGAATCTACTATTGATGGTTTATTTACAGAATGGATAAGAGAAACCGCTGCTGAATCTTCAGATGGTTATCAGATTAGTTATACGATTGAAACTTCTGGTAGTGGTAATACAAGAGGTACTGCTATGGTTAACACGAAACTTGATGGTTCTGGAAACTATCAAACCCTACAGTCTGGTGATGACTATAGAGCGCAAGAATTTCCAAATGGTACTGCTCAAACCATTTCAACATATAATTTGCGTATAAATAAAGGATAGGAGTAAGTAATGGCACATTTTTCTGGTAAAATTATTAACGCATATTATACCAATCAAAATCATGACACTGTTTGTGTTATGTGGAGTGATGGTCAAGTTGCAAGAGAGCACTATGTTGTAGTAGACGAAAATGATGGCCAGTTTAAAGAACTTTTAGAAGAGTGGTCATATGACTCATTAGACAAAGCTACAAAACAATTTACAGATAATGTTAGTCAAGAATTTAAAGATGCATTTGAAAGATATGCAGTAAGAAACAATTTATATGGTTATGGAGAAGATGGTAGTAAACCAGAAAAAATGAAAGAAGATGAGGCTGTTGTTACTGGAAGTCTTGATCAACTAATTTTTAATTTCAATGCAAATGACAACGAACAAAAAGAACAACTCTTTAAATTAAAACTCAAACTATTTGAAGAAGATGTAGTTAAGAGTAGTAAAAAGAGAACAGCAAAAGCGGACTTACGAAAAGCAGAAACACCAGTGGAGGCAATCTCAGCATACGCTAAATTTTTATAATGTGAGAAAACATGAGTGAATTACTGAATACTATATTATGTGTTAAGTGGGGTGATAAGTATGACGATGATTATGTTATACATTTAAAATCTCAAATAGACCAAAACCTATCTTTACCATACAACTTTTATTGTCTAACTGATAAACCAAAATATGAGTTTGACATACAACTACCTACAGATTGGGATGATATGTATGATCCCGATAAGAATATGTTTTGGGCTTATCGTAAATGTTATATGTTTAATGAAAGATTATTTCCTCAGATAAAAGGCGAGAGATTTTTATATCTCGACCTTGATATCCTTTTACATTCAGAACTAGATTATTTCTTTAATTTGGGAATGGACAAACCCTATATTGTTAGGGGGTGGTGGAATGATATTGAGAATTGTAGAAAGAACTTTGGAAAACTTAAATCCACTCCGCTAAACTCTTCCATTATTCGATGGAATAGAAGTCAGATGAAAAGGGTGTGGGAACATATTGACAAGAATAAAGAAGTTATATTCTTTTCTTATCCAACAATAGATAACTACTTTAATCATCATTGGTATAATGTATGGGATGAAAGAACTTCATTCTTTCGTGGATTTCCTCAAGGAGATGTTTATTCATGGTATAAAGGAAATATCTATCCAGATGATATGGAATTAAAAGTATTGAGAAAAGATCATAAAGTATGTTTGTTTAATAATAGTTCTGCTAAAGAAAACCAGAATGAAAGTATGTTTGAAATTAAGGAGTTGAGAATATGGTAGATTATATTAAGTACACTCCAGAAATGGCAAACAACTGGTCACGGGCATATATTGAAACACATAGAGAACGTCCTTGGGCATTTCAACGATTAGTTGATGCCTCTACAACGTCACAACTAGAAAGTAAATTCTGGTTAACAGAAGAACTATCTAATACTAATGAAAGTCCTAAATCAGCAGTATTATTAGGTGGTTGGTTTGCTCATGTAATTACATCACTTCTACTAGATTATACCTCAGTACAAAAAGTTACTAACTTTGAAATTGATGAAGATGCACACTTTATTAGTTATAAGTTCAATAGAAGATTTAAGAAAAAAGAACCAGGCGGGGATGGTCAGTATAGATCAATAAGACGTAATATTTTATTTGAATCTCTGAAAGGTGTTGAAACATTTAAAGGAGATGAGAAAGACCCAAACCAATTTGATCTTGTCATTAATACATCATGTGAACATATGTTTCCTATGTGGAAGTTTAGAGAAATAAATCCACAGTTGCTTGGTAAATTGTTTGTATTACAATCAACCAATGCAAGAGAATACGATGATCATATCAACTGTGTAGATAGTGAAGATGAGCTTATTGATCAGGCAATGTTGAGTGAGGTAATGTATAAGGGTCGTAAAGAATTAAGTAATGGTATGACACGTTTTATGGTGATTGGTAAATGAATGTCATAGAGTGGTGCAGAGCAAATGATATTTGGTATCTAAAAATAGATTTAGAAATACCAGAAGCATGTATCAAAGAAGCACAACAAGTGTATGATGAAGGTTTCTTTGTCGAACATCGTTATGGAGATGGTGATGGATGGTACTCCGCTGCCCTACATGGTTGGGTAGGAAAAGAGGAGAAAGATACTCGCAACGCATGGTATCACACAAAAAATCCAAGTGGTCATGGTTATACAGAAGATACTGTAAAATGGGGTTGGTCAGAATTAGAAGAGATATGTCCAGAGACTAAAAGATGGTTAGAAGATTTTCCACACAAACAATATAGACGTTGTAGGTTTATGTTATTAAAACCAGGCGGTAGCATTGTATCACACAATGATGTTAGTGAAAAACGTGCTGAAGAGGGTAGATCAAGAAATATAGCAGCAGCAATTAACCTCGCCTTTTATCAACCAGAAAATTGTTATCTAAGACGAGCATCAACAAAAGAAGAATTACCTTTTGAAAACTGTACAGGATTTTGGTTTGATAATGGAGTCAATCATGAGGCACTAAATAGTTCAAATGAAAATCGTTATCACTTTATTATACATGGTGGTAGCAATAAAGACAGAGAACGATTAATGTTAAGGTCTTTAATCAAACAGTATGGTAAAGAAGTATTGAAAGATATTGATGCAAAACTTTGGAGACTTTAAAGAATTTGTAGAGAGAAATTCTACAATACGTTCTGCTTTAACTAAAAAATGGTCAATAAGAGAAGAAGCAAAACATCTTTTGTTTATCATAGCATATCCAGATAAATTAGAGTGGGATTTTGGTGTAGAAAAACAGGCCCAAACTTCTTGGTTACTTTTATCTGGTGGTGTAACAGGTGCTGGTCATGGTCATGATTATAGACTATGTTATCAGAGTGAAGTTAACGACATTTTAAAAGAATGTAATCATACACATACCATGATTGTATCAGTTGGTTGGGTTTGTGATATGACACTCCAAGTTGATGGTGATGCCTTTACACCCATAACTTCCTTTTATGAATTTGCCAAGAGTGATGTGTACTGTAGAGCACACATTATCGCAAAGAAAGATAGGCCAGTATACTTTCATAATCAACACATAGAGTTAAATGTGGATATGTGGAAAACTTTAGGTTGTCCAGATATTTACGGAAAATGGACTAATTATAAAAGAAGTGAAAAAAATTATCATGATGACTATACTCCTTATTGGATAGACATAAAGGGATTTCCTAGAGTAGAAAATTTCGATCATAGGGTTCGATCTATTAAAGCATTTTCATACCCGAATAAAAATAGAGAATATCAAAATAAAAACTGGAAGTTATTGAGTGAGGGTAAACTTACTAAAGTAGATCAGAGTGATAATTATTTTGATAGATTTATGAGAAGACAAAAACCTACATTCTATGCTGTCAACAATGAAAGATTTGCATTGAAGGTAGAACCAACATCTAAATTTGATTTAATTATTTCTCCCACTAGTGGATATTTTACGGAAAAATTAGTAGATGAATTAAATTTTACAGGTAAAGTTATTTTTTATGATTATCTTCAAAAAAATTTAGATACCAAAAGACAAATTGTTGATATGAATATGTCATGGGAAGAACAGATGAAGATAAGAGATTGGATGGCAGATAGTAATGTTTATCACTATATGACTACAGGGTGGAAAAATAAAGAAACAGCAGACATGTATACTGAAAATTATGGTAAAGATCATAATTATTTACGAGAACTGCAAGAAAAAATGTCTGAAAAATGTGATGTAGAATATATGTTTATGGACTTAATAAATCCAGATTGGGAATTGCTAAAAGAAAAAATAAAAGGTCAAAGAGTTTTCTTTAATAGTAGTAATATCTATAGTTATCATATTACACACGCTACAAATACTATGGAAGAACTTTATACATCATTTTATAAATTACTACAAACATTATATAGTAGTGAACATTTTTATTTCGTGGGCACTAGACCATCTAAAGATAGAATATATTTTGACAAAAGTATTAAGTTATTTAAATGGGAATATCAAAGTCAATATACTAAACCAAGGGTTGTGCAATGAAAATATTTGCAGTACGCATAGGTGACAAATATGGGCCAAAGTATGAGGACTATATTGAAAGAAAACTTTCAGATTATGAGGTACAGTGGATAAGAAAACCGTATGATGAGCGTGTAACTTTACAATGGAATAAGATGATGGTTATGAACTTGGACATAGACGAACCAGTTTGTGTTATGGATATAGACGTTCTTCTTACAGGAAATTACAAAGAGATATTTGATTATCCTGTAGAACGAGGACAGTTTCTTGCAATGCCTGGATGGTGGAGAGACACAGAGAAAGAAGGATACTCTATCAATGGTGGTTTCTTTAAATACTACCCCACAGATTGTAAGTATATTTACAATAAGTTTATGTCAGATATACATGGATGGCAAAGACATTATATTGATAATGGTGTAACAAGAGGGCCTGTCAATGGTGAACAGTATTTTGTAGAAGACTCTGTAAAAGAAAAACTACAACTTAAACTTCTACCAAACGAATGGTTTACAAGATGGGCGGTCAGTGAAGATATAGTTAATCGAAGTATGACTAAATGGCAAGTTCAAATTACTCGCAAATATTTAAAGATTACAGGAAATGACTATATATTTTTAGGTGGTGAGTTCCACCCAGATATTAAGTTTGTACACTTCACACACTCTATGAATAAACCACATGAATGGGAATATTATGACAACTTCAACTAAATTTGTATACGTATCACACGATTATCGTAGAGGGTGGGATAATTGGATTAAGGGTAATGTGCGAAGAGATCAATATACATGGCCCGACTTTGATAAAGAATTTAAAGAAAAGTATTGGGATGCTCGTCATCGTGAGGAGTTTATGATTCAAAACTGTCATAGACCGAAGAGTTCATATGTTAACGATGCATTGGGAGAAGACCAGTTTCTTTTTAACATGTCAAATATGACGGAACATTATCCTGTTATAGATTATCAATATTATCCAGAGGTAGAAAACGTAGACTTCAATGATCTAATGATGAAACGTGCTCTAGAAATGTCTAAGACCAATAAGATGATTGATATACTGTACTCTGGAGGCATTGACAGTACTGCAATAGTTCTTGCATTAAGAGAGGTTTGTCCTAGAGATCAACTTAATATTATTGCTGGTGGTACTTCTGTTATTGGACATTATCAAAAGTTATGGGATGATTATGTAGTTAAAGGCCCTCATATATTAGATGAAAGTGGTAATCTATATGGTCAAGTTGATCCTTCTAAGAATGTATACACCAGTGGGTGCGAAGCAGATAGATTATTTGGTAGTGTAGGATATCCCCCCGCTATGGATGATGCGGTGCGTGATCCCGATTCTCCGTTGGGGTGGAAAGTAAATAAGAAGAAACCCCCCAATCTAGAAGAAGATATAGAATGGAACTATGAAATGTGGTGGACAATTACACGGTATACTTTTATCACACAGTCGTTTAGATTACTGCAAAATATTACATGTGAGAAGATAGACCTCAATAATTATCAACCTTTCTTTAGGGATGCAGATATACACAAGTGGGCAATCAATCAACACTACAACAGAAATATGCATTGGTATAGTCATGGGCCTAGAAGTCCGATTGAACAGTTCATGAAAGCAAAAATGATGTTGAGAGATTTTATTGCACAGTGGGATAAAGACTATGCATATAATAAAGGAAAGACTCGACTTATGGAACAGGCTGCACAGAAGGAGTTTTTCTCTCCGTTACCTAATGATTTTAATGTGAAAGCAATTACAGATGATGGTACTATTGTAACCAAACATAATGTGTTAGACTATCTAGATACAGGTTGTTTAGTTATATAAACAATCAGGCCAACGATCCATGTATTCTCTAAATAGTTCTGATGATTTATCTTCTTTTTTAATACGGTGAATGTATTGGTGACACATCCAAAACTTATCTAATATTTTTATCGTTTCATATTCAAGAGAGTATTTAGAGTTATTATTATAGTAATATAAAAGCGTCTGTAATCCATCCCATCCTATGAAACGTCTGATCATTCGGAACTCCCAATGAGGATCATAAACACAAGAATGTTCCCAATCAATCAATCCTGTTAGTCTACCGTCCTCGTTTACTATCACGTTTTCGTTCCAGAGATCACCATGAAGAACACATCTTTGATTTAGTTTTTTCCAGATACTTTTAAAATCATCAAGAGCTTCTTCAACAAAGGGATCACGGTCTAACCACAGTCTATTATCTCTTTCAAGATTTGATCCTATCATTGGTATTGGATATATTTTTAAATTATCATGTTCTTTATTTGAGTGCAGTACTGCTAACTCTATTGCTAAATCTCGTATAAACCCCTCATGTCTATGCATCTTAGGCATAGTTTCACCTTCTATCCAAACCATTCTTTAATCTCTCCGTAATTTGTAAATACCTTTTCATAGTTTGCATGAGGAATAACACCTGTACGAAAACCTAAAGATGCATCTCCATATATCCCTTTCAACTTATACCAATCCTGTATTTTTATTGTTTGACTATTATGATTTATGAGAAACTTTTCATACTCAATAATAGGTTCACCCTTATAATTTTCTTTCTGAAAATCTTTAACGAACTCTTGTCTCCACATAAAACTATCGAAGTGTTCTTTAGTAGCAGTCATTGAATTGTCTGGAGGTGTTTCTCTTATAGTCGTATTATAAGATGTATAATTTCGCTTGACATGATCTTGATTCTTTGATATAACGTCAAAACAGAACTGTGAAACTTTATCTTCATTAACCATGTATATTAAATTGAAGTGACTTAATATCTTTTTTGCAACATCTAGTTTTTCTCTCCTTGACATATTAACACGTTCCATAGTGTTTGTCAACTGAAAAGGCATACATTTAATAATAAAGGGGGTTTGATAGTTCATTAAATGTACTAGTCTATTAGTCATTTCTCTGTTAGTTAATAAGTCTTCATTTACACTATGATCTATATCGACAGGTGATGTTTTCATTCCGCTATAATGCACTCGTTTAACTCTTCCAAAAAATTCACTACCATTTTCTAAACTAAAAATCTTAGATATATATTTTTGAACATAGTAAGAACCAGAACGTGGAGTGCATATTAAACAGTACTTACTCATTAAACCACCCCCTTATCTCATCTATATTTTTAAACTTTCTAGTATAGTCAATATCCAACTTGAGAGGAAGTCTAGGTTTCTTTGGTGCGGGCTTATCTTCTTCCCACATTGATGCTTCTATATTATAGTCTTCATAAACATCATATGCAACTTCACTAGGGTCTGATACAAACTCTTCATATGATAATAGTTTGCCAGATCGGTGTGTATAAAATAAATCCCAAAACCTTTCAAGTCTACGCATAAAGGTATCATATTGTTCTGTAGTAGCAACAAGACTTTCATCTGGAACATTTTCATCTAGAAAATCTATTTCCTCTTGTCTATAGACTAGATTTGTTTTTGTTATCAGTCGATAGACATGACTTAGAAATTGTCGTAGCATATTCTTTCGATATAACCAAAGAGGAGATGTATCTAAAATAACACCATCTATTTCATGGTCTGGTACATAGTGAGTTAGAATTTTTAAAATGTGTGATTGATTAGAGAAAGGAGCCTCTCTTATATTTTCGTATGGGTTTGTCTTCAACCATGATGCAGAGTCAGCAAGTCCGTACTTACCACAGAGATATCTCCGTATATAAGTGGAACCACTTCTGCTCGTTGCAACTAATCCTATCCGTAATACATCTTCCATAGTTGTATATATACTAGTATGAAATTTGTTTATGTGACGCCAGACCTACGCATGGCATTGAATAGATCATCAGATGAGGAACAGGAGAAGATTATCTTCTGTGGACAACCATCGTATAGTTTTGTTAATAATAAAACGGAGTCAACAAACTATACCTTTGAGATGGATAACTCTTTCTATAATTCCCCACCATATGAATTCAATGATGCAATAGATAAAAAACCATTTTCGGAATTAATGTATGATAGAGCATTACAGTTACGACTTATGGATAAAGAAATAGAAGTATATAAAGAACCTTTAATAATAAATTATTTAAAGGAAGCGGGTTGTTCAGAAGATCAAATACATTTTATAGAAGACGGTAGGAAGTTAAGATTAGAAACTAGAATACTTGTTACTGGTCTTGAGTATAGATTATTATTTGAAGGATTGAATAGTCGGTGGAAAGAAAGAGTTGATAACTTTCTACTAACTATGTCTTGGCAAGTTCTTAATAGTTGGGGCGGTATTAAGTTTAATATAAAACATTATCAACCGTTTTTTCTAGAACCTAGTTTTGAGAAGTGGGCTATTAATAAACATATAGAAAAGAAGACTTCTAACACTCATTACATAGAACCACCTAAATACAAGCGTGGTGATGTTTTTGGTATATTATCTGATGGAACAGTGATATATAAAAGAACAGGAAGTGTTAAGGAGAATAATCTATGGCAATTAGAACAACTACAGAAGTAACTAGACCTAACACAAGTATTGATTGGTATTCCATGAATGATACTTATAAAGAATATTGTCGTAAAACTTTTCACGCTACTGGTAAAAGAGAATTAGTAAGTGTTACCGTTTCTGCTGATAAGTTAGTTAAAACAGTTGTAACAGATTATGTAGACTCAGAAGCAAAGTATGCTTTTGCAAATGATTCTACTATGCAAGAATATATGAACGAGAGAGATTTGCATTATATAACTCATGGTGTAACAATGAAAAGGACAGCAGAGACAGTTTAAGATGTATAAAATTTGTGATGTGACGTTTGATGAAATATACCCTATTTGGAAAGATAAATTATGGCCAGGTAGGATTAGTAAATTTGACCAGATAAGTTTGTTAACAGTTAGAAATGGAGAGTTGGTCAAAGAAATGGGAGTAAAAAAGTTTAAAGACTCAGTAAGTTTTTATGCTATAGTTTATGTTAGTGAATATAAGGAAGAAGAACATGAAATAATTGGAGTCAATAGTTCTGTATTTACAGGACTAGGACTGTACAGATCAAGAGGACTATGGGTTCATCCTAATCACAGAGGACTTGGTTTGTCAAAAATCCTTTTACAGTATGCAATAATGAAGGGCAAAGAACAGAATTGTCACACGGTTTGGTCATTACCTAGAGAAGAAGCTCTACCAATGTACCGAAGTGTGGGGTTTAAAAAACAAAGCGATTGGATAAATGATGTTGAATTTGGGCCCAACTGCATAGTAACTAGACCTATAAACTTATAAATATAGAGAAAAGGATGTAAAATGGCAGTTCCAACAACAAAAGCAACATTTAAGAACTACTGTTTACGTAATCTAGGTTATGGGGTTATTGACATTAATATCTCTGATGACCAAGCAGATGATCGTATAGATGAAGCACTACAGTATTTCGCAATGCACCATTATAATGGCATTGAAAGAATGTATTTGAAATATCTAATTACAGCAGATGATGTAACTAGGGCAAGGTCAAATTTAACAAATGCAACCGTTACCGATACTGGTGATGGTTCAACCACCGCTTCTTGGTTAGAAGGAAAGAACTACATTCCTGTTCCTTCCCCTGTAATGTCAGTAGTAAATGTATTTCCCTTTGAAGAAACACAAACAAATAATATGTTTGATATTCGTTACCAGTTGAGACTAAATGATCTCTACGATCTGTCTTCTACATCTATTATTCACTACGACATGACAATGAAACATCTTGACTACCTACAGCACATTCTAGTAGGTGAGGTTCCGTTTAGATATCAAGAACACCAGAATAGACTTTATCTAGATATGGATTGGGAAAACGATGTTACTGGTGGTAGTGATTACATTATAGTAGAGTGTTTCAGAAAAGTAGACCCAGAAACATACACAGACATCTATAATGATATGTATTTAAAAAGGTATGCAACCACTCTCCTTAAAAGACAGTGGGGTGCTAATCTTTCCAAGTTTAATGGTGTTGCAATGCTTGGTGGTGTAACAATGAATGGAGAAACCATCTATTTACAAGCAGTGGAAGAACAACAAAGACTTGAAGAACAGATGATGTTGCATTTCGAGTTACCACCAATGCATATGATAGGATAGACTGATGGCTGTCAATTCCTTCTTTCATACAAGTAATGTTGCTGCACTACAATCTGAAAAGAATCTTTATGCAGATTTAGTTACAGAAGCAATACAGATATACGGACATGATGTTTATTATCTTGACCGTACCCTTACTGCTGAAGATACGATCTTTGGTGAGGATACTCTTTCTAAATTTACTACACAGAATAAAATAGAAATGTATGTAGAGAACTCAGAAGGTGGTTTTGCTGGGGAAAAAGAATTAATGTCTCAGTTTGGTTTACAGAACCTTAGTGAGATAACCTTTGTCGTAAGTAAGACAAGGTTTCAAGATTTAACAAAACAGATGACCATAGAAAGTGGTACAGACACTTTAAGTGGTTCTATTATGTTAGAGTCGGGAACTTTAGATAGCACAGTTGTAGATATCAGTGGTTCCTTTGAGGGTGGATTTCTGATACAGGAAGCAGATGCTGCTGAAACAGATAGACCCCTAGAAGGTGATCTAGTTTATCACCCCACATTAGATAAGGTATTCCAAATCAACTTTGTTGATCATGATGAGCCTTTCTATCAACTGGATAATAATCCAGTATTTAAATTAAACTGTAGACTATTTGATTATAGTTCTGAAATTATTGATACAGACATTGCTGCAATAGATGCTATAGAAGACGAACATACTCTATCGACTACAGAATTTAATATCAGTCTTGAACAAACTGCTGCATATAACGAAAACATACGTTTGGAAATCGGTATAAGTAGTAATGGTGATCAAGGACTATTACTTGAGGAAACTGATGGTGATAATATCACTGGAGAAAATGATACAAGTGGTGTTGGCACAAATATTCTTACTGAAGATGGTTCTTACATCTTGACAGAAGAATATGCAGTTGGAGATGGTACGATTGATACAACTGCACAAAATGAATTATTTGATGCTGCCGATGATTCAATATTAGACTTCTCCGAATCTAATCCATTCGGTGATGCTGGAGGTACATAATGTTAGGACAACAATTTTATCACGAAACCATGAGAAAGGTGGTTGTTGCGTTTGGTTCAATATTCAACAACATTCATTTGGTTCGTAAAAATAACGATGGAACAAAAATACAAACTATGAAAGTTCCTCTTGCATACGGCCCAAGAGAAAAATTTCTTACAAGATTAAGAGAAGATGCAGACCTTACCAAACAAGTTGCGGTCACACTTCCACGTATAGGATTTGAAATACAAGGTCTTTCTTATGATCCTAGTCGTAAACTTAATCGTGTGCAACAGTTTAAGAAGGTTAAAACAGGAACAACTAAACAACTTGATACTCAGTATATGCCAGTTCCATATAACGTAGAATTTCAGTTATATGTAATGGCAAAACAATCTGATGATGCACTACAAATTGTTGAACAAATTCTTCCGTATTTCCAACCAGATTACACAGTTACGATTAATGATAATACAGACATGGGTATCAAAAGAGATGTACCTTTAGTTCTTAATAGTGTTGGATATGAAGATAATTATGAAGGTGAGTTTCAAGCAAGAAGAGCAATCATATACACTATGGAGTTTACTGCTAAGTTTTATCTATACGGCCCTGTTAGTTCTAATAAAGTTATTAAAACAGTACAGGCAGATTCCTTTACAGATATGCCTGATAAGTCACCGAAGAGAGAACAAAGGTATACAGTTTCACCAAGTCCTGCTACTGCTGAAGCGGATGATGATTTTGGATTTAATGAAACCACATCATTCTTTTCTGATGCGAAAGAATTTAACCCAGAAACAGGTGAGGATCAGTAATTACGAGAATCAAGACTACCTTTTCTTTTATAAATTTCAAAGGCAACTGATTCTTTTAAGTTGCCTCTAACCGCATTTGATTTATATTTTGTTGATTTCCAATCAGCAACACATGTGCATCTTGTTCTATTACATACAACAAAGTTGTTTGGTAGTTTCCAATTCTCATCGTCTACATGAGATATATTTCCACCAACACCACATACTCCACGATTAATTGTTCCGTTAGCATTTATTTCTATACCTTCTAGACCTACACCACACAACCATCCAAAAAAATTATCTTGTTGACTGTTAATATAGTCGTTTGCCCACCTTTCTTCTGGTTCGTCATCAACATTACCATATACTAATATATCTGGTTTATGTATATTGTTTCCTTGGTCATCCTCTAATTGAACGTGTTCTTTTTGTTTTAACCATTCTATTTGTTCTTCTGTATATGGTGGTGCATATTCTATTTGGTTTTTATTATGAACTCCGTAAAGACTTATACCCAGTTCTTTCTTAGCAGCATTAGGGGCTTCTATCCAAGAGTATTTTGGTCGTATTCTTTTAAGGTGGTAATTAATACCCCTCTGTTCACAGAAACCAACTAATCGTTTAACTTTATCCCAATGTTCTGGTTCTGCCATAAGATTTAAACTAATTTTTTTATTAGGTAATGATTCTAAATTTTCTAAAAATTTGTCTATATTCATAAATTCAAAGTGACTACTAAACTGTATTTTATTTACATACTCAGTAAGTTCTGTATGGTACTTGACATTTCTTGAACCATTACTATTTAATCCAATACTAACTACCCTTATTTGGTTTTTAAGGAACTTACAAAACTCTAAGAAGTTTGGATTTGCTGTAGGTTCACCACCTGTAAACCAAATTCTTATTTTTTTATTTGGAATATTCTTTTTTATTTTATTTGCAACGGATACTAAATATTCTAAACTATGATGAGGACTTGTCATATCGTGTAATGCGTCAGAACAATATGAACAATTATAGTTACATCTTTTGCTCAAATTCCAATGTATCCAAAACGTATCTTGGTTTCGAGTAGATTGTATGGCTATAAACTTTGGTTTTTCACTCATGTTATATATAGTAGTATGACTGATGAGATGAATTGGATGGATAATCGACTAGAGATCAATTTTGATGCTGGTGTTAGATGTGCTTTGCAATGTTCAAAATGTATGAGAAGGCATTATCCAGATAAACTAGATAAAAAAGTAACTGGACACGATACCTCTCTTGAAGATTTTCAAAAAATCATAAATTGGTTTGATGATATTCGTTTTTGTGGTCAAGTATCTGATCCTTCTGCACACCCACAATTTATAGAAATGCTTGAAATGTGTAGAGATGCTAATAAAAAAGTAAAAGTTCATAATGCATCTTCTCACAGGCCTGTGCAATGGTACAAAAGAGCGTTTGCAGCATATCCAGAAGCAGTTTGGGAGTTTGGTGTAGATGGATTACCAAAGGATAGTCATAAATATAGAGTAAACCAAGACGGAGAAAAACTTTGGAATATAATGTGTTGGGCAGCAAAAAGAGGTTATTTTGTTGATTGGCAGTGGATATTTTTTGAATACAACTGGAGAGATGTTCCACAAGGATTAAAAATGGCACAACAAAATAACATTAATTTTATTTCTGTAACATCTCATCGTTGGCTTATGAATGATCCTCTAAGACCTCCGTATGAAGTATTAAAATGTAAAAATGTTTTTGAAGTTATCGGTTTAATAGAAAGTGGTTTTGATGGATAAATATATGAGCGCTCGGACATTCTTTAGCAATTCATCGGGTATTTCTGGGTCAGAAACAGTCGAAGAAAGACAAGCGATAGAATTAAAACAAATGAGATCGCAATATCTAAAACCAAAATGTATAAAAGGCAACAGACCAAAGGGTGTAGGTTATAGTTCTTTAGGATGGTTAATTCCTTGTTGTTGGATGGATTTAAGAAGAGGAGAATTAGATAATTATTCTCCAATGGATAATCCTTTGTTTGCAGCGATGTTTACAGAAGAATTAAAATTATCTAATGTTGATAAGATTGAGGATATAATTTATTCAGAACCTTGGAAAGAATTTGGTAGAGCTTTATTGCATGAACCCGAAAAGTGTCCAGCAGAATGTCACAAATATTGTGGCAGTGATCTTCCAGATGATGGGTTTATTTATGAAAACAAAGAAATTCCTACAAGAGAAGAAGCGGAAAAGGAAGGTCATTATACATCGTCACAAACAAAAGCAGTTAATAGGCCTATTGAAAGGACAAACCATCCGATTCAATCAATTAGTAGACATTATCCACCAGAAGATTTTAATAATCGTGCTGAGGATGATGCACTTAAAAGATATGACAGATTAAAAAATGCTGGAATGTTGCCTAGACATCATTATACAGATAAAGAGTGGGACGGTCTAGAAAAAATAAGAGCATATCATAAATGGGCAGAAAATAATAATAGACCCATAGGTGGTGCTCATGAAACGAAAGTTAATTTTAGAAGAGCGTCAAAAAGAAAACCAAAGAAGAATAAACATCACATATTTAATAGGAAAGGTTCAGATGATGAAGACTTTAGATAAAGAGTTGGGTATAGAAAAAGGATTAAAAATTACTGAAAAAGATGTAACACCCTTTAAAATGCCTGCACAAGAATTAGTGGATAGCGGTCAAGCAATTGAACAGAGAGATTTGGGTGATGAAAATGATATTCAAACAGACTACGAATACCAAAGACAACAGTTTTACAAATTGGTTGAAAAAGGTTCAACTGCGATTGACGGAATATTGGAACTTGCAAAAGAAGGTGAACATCCAAGAGGATATGAGGTTGCTGGAAATCTTATTAAACAGGTCGCAGAAGTTACCGAAAAACTAGGTGATCTTCAAGAGAAGATGAAAAGACTAGAAGAGGTTCCAAACAATGCACCTAAGAATGTAACTAATGCATTGTTTGTAGGTTCCACTGCTGAATTGCAGAAGTTAATTAAAGGAAAGTAAATGTCGGAACAAACTGTATATCTTGGCAATCCTAATCTCAAGAGAGCAAATGTCGATCAAGAGTGGACAAAAGAAGAGATTGAAGAATATGCTAAGTGTATGAAAGACCCCATATATTTTATTCAAAACTACATCAAAATTGTTAGTATTGATGAAGGTTTAGTACCTTTTAAGTTATATGATTTTCAAAAAGAAATGGTGGGAACTTTTCATAACAATCGTTTCACAATATGTAAATTACCAAGACAGTCGGGAAAGTCCACTACTATCATCGCTTATTTGTTACATTATGTGTTGTTTAATTCACAGGTAAATGTTGCTATCCTTGCGAACAAGGCTGCGACAGCTCGTGATCTTCTTGGACGATTACAACTTGCATACGAACATTTACCCAAGTGGTTGCAACAAGGAGTTATGTCTTGGAACAAAGGAAGTTTGGAGTTAGAAAATGGGTCGAAAATTCTTGCTAGTTCTACTAGTGCTAGTGCTGTTCGTGGTGGGTCTTATAACATTATATTTTTGGACGAGTTTGCATACGTGCCGTCAAACGTGGCAGAACAATTCTTCAGTTCAGTGTATCCTACTATTTCCTCTGGTAAGTCATCAAAAGTAATGATTGTTTCTACTCCACACGGTATGAACATGTTTTACAAATTGTGGACAGATGCAGAGAATGAAAGAAATAGTTATGTACCAATAGAGGTACATTGGAGTGAGGTGCCGGGCAGAGATGAAAAATGGAAAAAAGAAACTATTAAAAATACCTCAGAGTCACAGTTTAATACAGAATTTGAATGTGAGTTTCTTGGAAGTATTGACACTTTATTATCTGCAAATAGACTAAAAACTCTCACTTATATTAATCCAATACAAAGTAATGCTAACCTAGATGTTTACAAACATCCAAAAACAGATGGCACTTACTTTATATCTGTTGATGTAGCAAGAGGAACTTCTAATGATTACTCTGCATTTATTGTTTTTGATATATCAGAAATACCATATACAATTGTTGCAAAATATAGAGATAATGAAATAAAACCCCTTGTGTTTCCTCAAAGAATATATGATGTTGCAAGAGTATATAATCAATCGTATGTTATGATTGAAGTAAATGATATTGGTGAACAAGTTGCAAACGCTATGCAGTTTGATTTGGAGTATGATAATCTTGTTATGGCATCTATGCGTGGACGAGCGGGACAGGTTCTAGGTGGTGGTTACTCTGGTGGTAAAGCTCAGTTAGGGGTTAGAACAACAAAGGCAGTAAAAACAGTTGGATGTTCAAACTTAAAACAATTAATAGAGGACAATAAATTAATCGTAGAAGATTATGATTTAATAAATGAATTGTCAACATATATAGTTAAAGGATCATCATGGGAAGCAGATGATGGTTGTAATGATGATCTTGTCTCTTGTGGATTTCTTTTTGCATGGGCAACAGACCAAACTTATTTCAAAGAACTAACGGATACTGATGTTAGAATGAAAATGATTAGAGAGAATCAAGATGCCTTGGAACAAGATATGGCACCTTTTGGTTTTGTTGTAACTGGATTAGAAGATGAAAATATAGGTGAAATGGTTGATGAGTATGGAACAAGGTGGAGTCCAGTTGTTAGAGATTACAAGTCAAATTGGTAGGAGAATAACGTGGCAATTAAAACAACATTAATTTTTAAAAGACCAAGTGCTTCTGTAGATTGGAATGAACCATTAATTGATAATGCAACTTTAAGAAACTATTGGACAACTACTTACAGAGATAGTGGTAAAATTACCGAATGGAGTAAATCGGATTCAGCAGATGGTTTAACTAGAACAATGATTTGTGTATTTGCAAACCTCGCTGCTAGACAAGAATATCAAAAAGATGGTACTATACAGGCAATGATGAATACAAGAGACAAATATAATATAGATAATGGAATTACCTTTGAATTTTCAGATGAAGAAACATAACCTAGTATTCTGGAATCGTCATTTTAGAAATCACATAACCAAGAAAATGTATCGTTATTTTGATGTACCCAAAGGTACATCAATGAAAGATATTTTAAGTGGTGATGAATATCCAGAAATAAAAATATTATTCAGAAAACTTGGTAAATCTCGTTTAGATATGGCAAAGGCGGGATTTATCAGTGGTACACCTTTCAATAGAAAGACTAATGAACAATATGTGTTCAATACATCAACACATACATTAAATATGCCTTATGTAGAGTATCAACACTATCCAGAGTGGGATATGGATGATGTTACGGATGCTATGATGGCATCTGCTCAAATACTCGCAGATACAGGAAAAACTATTGATCTTTTCTGGTCTGGTGGTTTAGATTCTACTGGTGCTCTAATTGCATTGAATGAGATATGTCCCAAACAATTACGTGTAATCATAGGTGGTTATACAGAATATCCAGAATATTATGATAAGGTTGTTAAACACCTAGATCATGTTATAGATGACACTGGTAATCTTATGTCTATGGCTAAACCAGACAAACATGTATTCTGTCCTTGTGGACAGGGAGATGAGTTATTTGGTGCGCCAGGAGCGAGAGATCGTGAGGCACTTGAAAAATACACAGACACAAGAGAAAAAATATTAGTTAATTGGGAGTTGACAAGAGAATACAAATGGGCTACTGGTGGGTTAAGATTTATTCAAGAATTTAGTGGAGATAAAATGGACATGGAGAATCATCTACAACTTTATGCACAAAAACCATTAGAAAAATGGGCGATAAATCAACACAGAACAGGTTTAGAAAGTGAATTGTTCACAGGTATACCACCTAAAGGGGATCATTGGAATGATGAACACTATACTAAATGGAAAATACCATTGCGTAAATTTCTATACAAATATACTAAGGATAAGGAATATTCTTTTAATAAGAAAAAAATTATAAGTTTAGATAGAGGTCAAAATAATCTACAGAAATATAATAATAATTTAAAGGGATATAGAGTATGGGCAGTATTAGAAGATGGAACTATACTAACAAAAGATAATATAGATCAGTATGATTGGAGAGGGTTCCTACATCATTATAAAGATGAATGGAATTAAGAATAAAGGCCATGCTAGATAGATAGATTCTACTGCAACCGACATAGGATTTGCACCAGTTATTTTTGCTGCACTAAATGATGCAAGTGCTACTGGTGGGGTTATTAAAGATAAACAACCATAATACAATACAAACAAGTGTGAGTATAATTCATCAAACCCAGATTCTATTAGTGCAGGCGCACATATGATAGCAACTATTAAATAGGTAGAAGTGGTTGGCATACCCATTCCAAGGACTATACAGAGGACAGCAGTTAGTATTAGTATTAAAGGGACACTTCCATTAGACATTTGTATTATAAAAGTTGATATATCAAATGATAAACCAGTTTGGTCTAAAATACCTATAATAAGTCCTATCGCAGCGGAAAGTATTATTATCCCATACATAGAATCTGCTATATCTTTAGTTACTTCCTTTACGGTTGGTATTTGTAAAGATTTCTTTTCTACTTTTATTTTTGTATCTCCTTTAGGTGTTCCTAGTAATAAAATTGCATAGAACATAACAGAAGGAATAATTGCAACCTTTACAACTTCCCAATAAGATATCATTAGTAATTCTGCCATAAGAAACGCAGCTGCACCCATAACTGGAGGCATTAATTGTCCACCAGTAGACGCAACCGCCTCATATGCACACGCACGAACCTTTGTATATCCACACTTTAACATAAGAGGGATTGTAAGTTGCCCTGTACTCATAACATTAGAGACTGCACTACCAGAAACACTACCAAAAATTGCAGAGGACATTATTGCAATTCTAGCAGGAGATTCCATATGGTTTGTTATGTGAAATATAAATCTGTCAACTATACCAGTATGTACTAATATTTTTCCCATAGAAACAAATACAAATACTATACCAGTAATAATTGCAACTGCCATACCTAACATTGCAGTTGTATCAATAAAAATATGTGATAACAAGTCAAAATAGTTAACAGAAACACCTAATCCAAGTAATGGATAAAGTAAAAATGCAGATAATACACAGGTAAAAGATGTACCACATGTTTTATAAGTTGCATATATTATTGAAGGAATAACAACTATACTTAAACTTTTAATTAGTAGTGTATAATTACTTGGATTTTCTGACAAAAGAGGAAACCCAAAGAATAAACAAAAACCTAATATTATTAAAAGCACACTATTTAATACTAGACTTAAACATACTAGTATTATTAGTATATGTAATTGTTGGTCTAATATGGGATAACCGATATGGAAATCCAAATCAGTTACCCCAATAGTTAGAAGAAGTACTAAAAGATACTTAACGTAGTCCAAGTTCATCGTAGGCTTCCTTTGCTCCATCATGCATAGGAACTAAATCAAAATTTGACATTTTTGATTCATCAAAAGACCTAGTAAACTTAGAAGATTCTCTAAACTTGTCAGCATTATAATATAATGTTTTTACTACCTCTTTGACTATATGGTTTGGAACATCTTTATTTGCCCACAACATATATGGGAAGGTAATAATTCTACAATTTTCTTCTCTAATAGATGGTGTTTTTTCACTTGGATTTAGATGCATAAATTCTAATCCTGCCCAGTTTTCCAGAGTTCTTTCACCAGCATCCCCACCATTATAACATAATGCTCTAATACCACCACTGGTAGATACATTTAGTTTTCTCGCAGAACCACCACCTAGTGCGACAATGACAACATCTACATTGTTACTGTCAAATGCTTTATATGAACTTGGTAAACTTGCAACTGGAACAGGTCTTACATCATCCCATGTTAGGGGTGGATTTGCATTTAGTAGGCGACTTGTCATATTGAGGTGAAATGCTGGTGCGCCTTTAAATTCTGATGGTACATTTTTACCTCTTAAATCTTCAATACTCTTGATATCACTATTATTTCTAACAACTATAGCAGTTTTAAAATGTTGTAAATTTGCAACAAATCTTAAATTTTCATGAGGTTTATCAAAAATAGTTGTTCCTCTATATCCCCAATCTAGTACATAACTACCACTAATACCAAAATCTAATTTACCGATATCAACTTTTGTCATATAGATCGCAGTTCCACTATGTGGAATTGGCATTAACCTCACCCCTTGTGATGCCATAGTTTTGTGTAATGCAATACCAGTTTGATAGTTTGCACTACCCTTTGTGGTTCCCATAGTTTCTGCATACAATGTACTGGGCCCAATAAGTGTTAGGACTACTAGAAGTCCTTTTAATATATTCATAATTACAATCTCCTATACAAATTCTATTAAATCGTTATCCAACTTTATCCAACAATTTGAACAAAGTATGTAAGAATCATCCATCAACTCAAAAATCTCTTTACGACTTTCGTTACTAGTTCCAACTCTTTTTGTTTTTTTACGGATTTCTGAATCATGTGGGTAGAACTTTAAACATACTGTTTCACTCTCCCCACAATGTTTACAGGATTTGTCTGCTAGATATTCATTTAGCAGAACAATCCTTTTGCGGTAATGTCTACGAGCACATTTCTTAATAGTATCTTTATACTTTTCATAATGTTCATTAACCATATTTTTATTTATAAGACAACACACATATAAAAATACTTTTTTAAGAAGTATTTTTTTATAAATATTACCGAATAACAAAAACGCTTTTATGCATAATTTAGGAGTATAAACATGTCATTTCTATCTTCTCCTGGCGTTCATGTTCGAGAAATTGATCTAACAAATGTTGTTCCTTCAGTTGCTACCACAGTTGGTGCGATTGCAGGGCCATTTGAAAGAGGCCCAGTCTCTTCGATCACTACTATCGGAAGTGAACAGGAATTAGTGCAGTTATTTGGTAAACCCCAAGGTGATAACTTTGAGTGGTGGTTTACTGCTGCAAACTTTTTACAATACTCTGATCAGTTAAAAGTTGTTCGTACTGAAAGTGCTATCGTAAATGCTGGTGCAAATAGTGGTATTCTCATTCGTGACGATGACCATTATTTAAACTCATTTGCGAGTGGACAGGGTTCACATGGTGAGTGGGCTGCACGTACTGCTGGTACGTGGGGTAACTCTATCGGTGTTTCTCTTTGTCCTAGTGCTACTGCATACGAACAAAACTTAGGTTCATCTAATCAAACTGTTGGTGAAGATGCTGCTGGTGCAACGACTATTAAAGTTGATGCTGGTACAGCATTTAATGTTGGAGATATAATCTCTTTCTCAACTGCTGATGCGTCTTCAGATGCAACTGCATTTGCTCACATTTCTGGTGATGAAGGTAACGAATATGAAGTTACCGCAATTGCCACCCATGATCTCACAGTTCGTTTGAAAGATGACGTTAATGGTCAAGGAGTAAAGGCAGTCATCCCAGACAATACGTTTATTCGTAGACGTTGGAGATTTTACGATCTCTTTGATGGTGCGCCTGGAACTTCTGATTGGGCAACCGCAAATGGTCGTGGTACTGGTGATGAACTTCACGTAGTAGTATATGATGCTACTGGTGATATTAGTGGTTACGACAATGATGTTGCTGGTCAAAGAACATCTTCAGTAATTGAAAGATGGGCAAATATGTCCAAAAACCCTGTTGCGAAAACTGCTCAAGGTGGTTCTAATTACTACCCAGACGTTATCTTCAGAGGGTCAGAATTCATTTACTGGACAGATCATATTAGTGGTGGATCGAATTGGGGAACAGATGTAACTGCTGCTTACACTTCCGTTACCTCAGTAGATTCTGGTACACTTACTGGTGGAACAGATGATTACGCTGTTACCAATGGTGAACTTAAAACTGCTTATGATGAATTTGAAGACACTGAATCGTTAGACATTAACCTTGTATTATCTGGGCCTTCTGGTGGTGTTACTGACTCCGCTGCTGGTATGGATACACATGGTACGATGATTACTGATCTTGTTGAAAAACGTAAAGATTGCGTGGGGTTTGTTTCTCCTGCTCGATCTCTCGTTGTTAACGTAACAAGTTCCGTAACGCAAACTAAAAATGTTGTAGATGCATTTGATCTTCTACCATCGTCCTCTTACATAGTGTACGATAGTGGATACAAATACATGTATGACAAGTACAATGACGTATATCGTTTTGTCCCATTGAATGGTGACATTGCTGGTCTTTGTGCAAATACTGACAAAGTTGCCGATCCTTGGTTCTCGCCTGCTGGATACAATCGTGGTCATATTCGTGGTGCGATTAAACTTGCGTATAATCCAAAGCAGAACGAAAGAGATCAACTCTATCGTGCAAGAATTAACCCTGTAGTTAACTATCCAGGCCAAGGAGTTCTACTCTTTGGTGATAAGACTGCACAATCTAAACCAAGTGCATTTGATCGTATTAACGTGCGTAGATTGTTCTTGGTACTTGAGAAGGCAATTGCGATTGCTTCTAAATACCAACTCTTTGAATTCAACGATGAGTTCACCAGAGCAATGTTTAGAAACATGGTAGAACCTTTCTTGAGAGATGTACAGGGTCGTAGAGGTATCTTTGACTTTAAAGTAGTTTGTGATGCAACAAATAACACAGGTGAGGTTATTGACCGAAACGAGTTTATTGGAGATATTTACATTAAACCTGCTAGATCAATCAACTTCATTACACTAAACTTCATTGCCACAAGAACTGGTGTTGCGTTTAGTGAGGTAGGAGGGTAATCATGGCTAATATAGATGACTTTAAAGCAAATCTTATTGGTGGTGGTGCTCGTGCTAACCAGTACAGGGTTACCGTAACTCCTCCACCTGGCATTGCAATCGGACTAGATGTACGTAGAGCAAGTTTTCTTGCAACTGCATCAAGTTTGCCTGCACAAACTTTGGGTGAAATTACAGTGCCTTTCAGAGGAAGAAACATCTATATTGCTGGTGACAGAACCTTTGATGAACCTTGGACTACAACTTTCATGAACGATACGGACTTTATGATCCGTAATGCAATTGAAAGATGGTCTAACGGAATCAATGATCTTGCCAATAATACTGGTGTTATCGCACCCGCTGATTATCAGACTGATTTGACTGTCGAACAGTTGGATCGTGATGATACTGTTTTGAAGACTTATATCTTCAGAAGTGCATGGCCTACTAACGTAGGTGCGATTGAACTTACTAACGAGACAGCGGATACGATTGAAACCTTTGAAGTTACGTGGAGATACCAACACTTTGAAGCTTCTGAAGTAAACTTCTAGTAAATAAACCTACTAAATAGTAGTACAAACTAGGAGATATTATGGCAGAACTTTTCGGTTTCCGCTTTGAAAGAGCAAAGGAACAGGGGAGTGAACAGACGTTCACTTCCCCAACTCCCGATGACGGCACAATTGACGTTGCCGGTGGTGGTTTCTTTGGTCAAGTCCTCGACACCGATGGTCGAGAGCGGACAGATATTGACCTCATTCGCAGATATAGAGACATTTCGCAACAGTCGGAGTGTGATTCTGCCGTTGAGGACATTGTGAATGAAGCACTTGTTTCTAATGAAGCAGATCAAAGTGTTTCTATTGTACTAGACAGACTACCTTTCCCATCCAGTATCAAGAAAAAAATTCGTGCAGAATATGATGAGGTTCTAAGATTACTGAACTTTGATCATAAGGGACACGACATTTTCCGTAGATGGTATATTGATGGTAGGATGTTTTATCACAAAATAATTGATACAAAAGACCCTTCTAAGGGTATTACAGAACTTAGACATATTGATGCAACAAAGATTCGTAAAGTTAGAGAAATAAAAAAAGAAAAGGACGTAAAGACAGGCGTAGACATGGTTAAGAAGGTAGTTGAATACTACTTGTTTAACGAAAAAGGTCTTGCTGGTGCTGGTGGTTCTACTTCTTCTCCAAACCAAGGATTAAAAATTGCACATGATAGTATATCATATGTACCGTCTGGTGTGATGGATGGTAATACTGGTAGAGTTATATCCTACTTGCATAAAGCAATTAAACCAGTAAACCAACTAAGGATGATTGAGGATTCACTTGTCATCTATCGTATATCACGAGCACCAGAACGAAGAATATTCTACATTGACGTTGGTAACTTACCGAAGATTAAGGCAGAACAATACCTCAAGGATGTTATGAACAGGTATCGTAACAAACTGGTATATGATGCTTCTACTGGTGAGATAAGAGATGATCGTAATCATATGTCAATGTTAGAAGATTTCTGGTTACCACGAAGAGAAGGTGGTAGAGGAACAGAGATTACAACACTCCCTGGCGGGCAAAACTTAGGTGAAATTGATGATATTGTATACTTCCAACGTAAACTATATCGTTCACTTAATGTACCAATCTCTAGGTTAGAATCAGAAAGTGGATTTTCTTTAGGAAGAGCCACAGAGATTACAAGAGATGAACTTAAATTTACTAAGTTTGTACAACGTATTCGTAAGAAATTTGTTCCACTATTTACAGATATTCTTAAAACCCAACTCTTGTTAAAAGGTATAATTACACCACAAGATTGGGAACTAATGAAGGAACATATTCAATATGATTTTCTTCAAGATGGTCATTTCACAGAACTGAAAGAGACAGAACTTCTCAGAGAACGTATTGAGATACTAGGAAGCATGGAACCATATATGGGTACATTCTTCAGTAAAGACTACGTTTGGAAGAAAGTTCTACGTATGAACGATGCTGAAAAAGAAGAGATGCTAGATCAGTTGAAGTCGGAAAGTGAAGAAGGTTCTGATGGTGGTGGATTTGACATGGATGATTCGGATGGTATCACTCGACACCCAGAAAAAGGAAATGGTAACGGTGATGAACCAGAAGATGATCCATTTGGTAACGAACCAGATGAACCAGAAGATGATGAAGATCAAGAACCAGAAGATAATGTAGATATAGATTCGGGATTCACAAAGCGAAAAGGAGTTAGAAAATGAGCAAGGAATTCGTAAACGCAATTAGTAAAGGTGATAATGTATCAGCACAGGATGCATTTAAAACCGCAATGATGCAAAAAGTTGGTGACACACTCGAAAAAGAGAGAGAAGTTGTCGCAAAAACCTTTGTTGCATCTAGACAAGATTTAACGCCAGAGGAAGAAGAATCACTGGCACAGGACGTAGAAAATGATGAGGATTGAGGAAGTATATGAATCTACAGTTGTAGAGAGGGATGAGCATCGTAAAAGTCGGGCATATAAGAAATTATCACCCAAAATGCGGAAAGCAGTTGATGAAATATTCAAAAAAATGGATGCTAAACCTTCAGATTTCCTAAATACTTTTGAAAAAACTATAACAGATGTATCAAAAAAATTCGGAGTTACAAGTAAACAACTTATGAATTATTTTGAGAAAGAGATGTTAACACTTTAGGAGTTAATAATGGCCGTTGTATTACAAGAAATCGTAGATAGTGACTTTGAATACTTTGTAAAGATAACGACTACTGGTACTAACAGTGGAAGTAGTGTATATGATGCATCTGCTGCTGCTGGTGCAGCAACTGACCCTCGTACTACTATTACAGGTATTGCATGGTCAGTTAGTTCACAGACTGATATTTTGTGGGATGCAACGTCAAATGTAGTTGCATGTTCACTTAGTGGTAGCGGTAAGGTCGGATTTGGTGATGGTGTACCATCTATCCCTAATAATGGGGGTAGTGGTGTAACAGGTGACGTATTATTATCAAATAGTTCTGCTTCAGTAGGTACTGTTTGGTTACGCATGAAGAAAGTATCTGGATACGATAACATCACATAGGAATTGGACACATGAAATTAATCGCAGAACAATTAACAGATGTAGAATTTATCACCGAAGATAAAGATAATGGTAAAAAAGACTATAAAATTCGTGGTATTTTCATGCAATCTGATATAAAGAACCGAAATGGAAGAGTTTATCCACAAGAGGTATTGGCAAAGGAAGTCGCCAAGTACAACAAGAACTTTATCTCTCAAAATCGTGCATTTGGAGAATTGGGACACCCAGACGGGCCTACGGTCAATCTGGAAAGAGTGTCACATATGATTACTAAACTTGCACCAGATGGGAAAAATTTTATTGGGGAAGCCAAAATAATGGACACTCCGATGGGTAAGATCGTTAAAAATTTAATGGATGAGGGTGCTACATTAGGCGTTTCTTCTAGAGGAATGGGAAGTTTGGAACAAAGAAACGGCGCTAATTACGTAAAAGACGATTTTTATCTTGCAACTGCTGGAGATATAGTTGCAGACCCTTCCGCCCCTAATGCTTTCGTAGAAGGTATTATGGAAGGAAAAGAATGGGTTTGGGACAATGGAGCATTACTTGAATCAGAAGTTGCGGAACTCAAACAGAAATTTGACGTTAAGAAACGTCAAAGACAAGCGAATCTCGAAGCACTTGAGTTCGCTAAATTCCTCAAAAGATTGTAATTTATAAATAAATATTACAAGATAATAGATAAAGGAGACATCCTATGTCAAAAAACGAACTAGATAAGTCAATTGAGGAGCTGGAAGCGGAAGTCATTGCTGAGCTCGAGGAAGCGAATCTCGAAGAAGCAAAGATGAAACAACCCAACGACAGTGGGGGGAAAGCCCAACCAGCCGATTCAGTTGACGGAGAACGCCAAGATATGGGGCCTGCCGTGGTAAGTCCAGATGCATCATCTGACCCAGGCAAGGCAGCATCATCGAAGGCGAAAAAGATTACTGGTGACGCACAGCAGAAGTCTTCAAAGGAAGAACCGAAGGTAAAACAAGGTTCCTCTGGAGAGGCAACGCCTGGCGAATCCAAGAAACTTGCTGCTGGTGATCAAGTTGACCATGACGGAGAAGAATTGGAAGAAAAATCCAAGAAAGAAAATTTTCCGCCTGAAATGAAGAAAAAGGCCAACGGTAAAGATGAACCAGAAGACGATGACGAAGATGAAGATGAAGACGAAGAAGCAGTAGAAAACGCTAAGAAAGAAGCGGTTGAACTGCGAATTAAAGAGATTGACGTTTCAGAAGATGTTGACGCTCTTGTGTCTGGTGACGATTCTTTGTCCGAAGATTTTAAAGAGAAAGCATCCACGATCTTTGAAGCTGCGGTTAAGTCGAGAGTACGTTCAGAAGTAGAACGAATTATTGAAGAAGTTGCAGAAGAGAAGAAGGTCGAAATGGAGACTTTCAAAGACGAATTAACAGAGAAAGTAGATACTTATCTCAACTATGTTGTTGATGAGTGGAGTAAAGAAAACGAACTTGCCATTGAGAGAGGTCTTAAAGGTGAGATTGCAGAAGACTTTATTTCTGGTCTACAACAACTGTTCCAAGATCACTACATTGATGTTCCAGATGAAAAGTATGACGTTCTGGAAGCTCAAAGTGATAAAATTTCCGAACTAGAAGGCAGACTTAACGAAGAAATTCAGAAGAATGTCGAAATTAAAGAGGCAAACTCTGGACTAGTAAGGGAACAGGTTATATCTGAGGTTTCTGAGGATTTAGCCGATACTGAAGTTGAAAAGTTTAAAACATTAACTGCTGACCTTGATTTTTCTGATGAAGATTCCTTCAAGGAAAAATTAATGACTGTTAAGGAAAATTATTTCCCGAAAGTTAAGGTTGAAGACAATGTTTCAGATGATGAAACTGATGGCTCCGCACAGGACATTGTAACAAGTGGTAGTATGGAAAAATATATGACTGCTATCTCTCGTAACAAGGCACGTGCTAGTTAATAATTTTATAAATAGATGTAATAATTCTAAGTAAAGGAGAAACAAATGTTTCAAACAGAACATCTACAGGAAAAGTGGCAGCCAGTCCTAGAACACCCCGATCTACCTAAGATTGAGGATTCTTACAAGCGAGCTGTTACCACTCTTATCCTCGAAAACCAAGAAGCTGCTCTGAAAGAAGATAATAATTTTCTGACAGAAACGGCTCCTGTTAACGCTATGTCCGGCGGACAAATGGATACTTGGGATCCCATCCTAATTTCTTTAGTCCGAAGAGCAATGCCTAATCTTATTGCTTATGACGTATGCGGTGTGCAACCAATGACCGGCCCAACTGGACTGATCTTTGCAATGCGTTCATCGTTTACTTCACAGGACGGTGCAGAGGCTCTCATGGACGAGTCAATGCCCGATATTTCTAACCAGAACGCTGCCGGCACTATCGGTGGTGGCGATGTTGGTGCAACTGAAACCAACCCTGCTGTCCTTAACGACAGTCCTTCTGCTGGAACTTATGTTTCTGCAACAGGTATGACTACTGCTCACGCAGAAGCATTGGGTGACAGTGCTGCTAACGCTTTCGCTCAAATGGCGTTCTCAATCGAAAAGTCCACGGTTACTGCCGTTTCACGTGCCCTCAAAGCTGAGTACACGATGGAACTTGCTCAAGACTTGAAAGCAATTCATGGTCTTGACGCTGAGACAGAACTTGCAAATATCCTAAGTTCTGAAATTCTTGCAGAAATCAACCGTGAAGTTGTTCGTTCCTTGTACGTGACCGCTGTTAAAGGTGCTCAAGTCAATACGACTACTGCTGGTATTTTCGATCTCGACACTGACTCCAATGGTCGTTGGTCGGTTGAAAAATTCAAAGGTCTTATGTTCGCTATTGAACGTGATGCCAATGCGATTGGTCAACAGACACGTAGAGGGAAAGGTAACATGCTGATTTGTTCTGCTGATGTTGCTTCTGCTCTACAGATGGCTGGTGTACTTGATTACACGCCTGCCCTCAACAACAATCTTAATGTAGACGATACATCTACCACGTTTGCTGGTGTGATGAATGGTCGTTATAAGGTATATGTTGATCCTTACAGTGCAAACGTAGCTGCTTCTCAGTACTATGTCTGTGGTTATAAGGGTACGTCACCTTATGATGCTGGTTTCTTCTACTGCCCATACGTTCCGCTTCAGATGGTTCGTGCGGTTGGTGAAAGTTCCTTCCAGCCTAAGATTGGTTTCAAGACTCGTTACGGAATGGCTGCGAACCCATTTGCCGCTGCTGGTGCAGTTGCTGCTGGTGACACGGTTAATACTGACGCTTCTCTTGATGCGAACACCAACGCATGGTATCGTAGGGTTAAAGTTACCAACCTTATGTAATGGTAATAATAAAAATAATGGTAACAAACTGAGGGTGCCTTCTGGCACCCTCTTTTTTTTTCTTTATAAATATTATTACTAAGGTTATAGGATATTCAAATCTTATACATATAACAACTAGGAATTAGTTAGGAGTATATTATGGTTAAATTTATGCAACCACAGTGGTTTGAGAGAATTCCACGAACAATAGCAAAAACAATCACATGGCGGAGTTGGATGATGATTACCAATAGTATTATTGGTTGGATTGTCACTGGTGATCCTTGGAAGGGTCTTGCAGTAGGATTAATGGCACTTGTCATTAACAGTACTCTGTATATTCTTCATGAGAGACTTTGGAACCGATTTGATTGGGCAAAGAAACAAACTTCAGAGAATGATAAAGTTCTCTTATAAATAGTACAAATAACAGGAGAAGTTATATGAAAACTATTAGGTGGGTGTTAGCACATGAACCAATCGAGCTCTTTCTAAGAGCTGCAAGAAAATTTAAAGCAACTATGGAAGAGACGGCTCCCGGCCGTCTCAACTACGAAATTTTAACTTTGAGTGAGTACGCTGATAAGTACAAGCCAGGCCAAACTATTACTAAGCATGATCTTTTACAACTAATGGAAGATGGCGAAATAGAAATGTCCCAGATGTATACATCAACTCTTGGTAGAAAACATCATAGAGATATGTGGGCACTTGATATGCCATTCTTATTTAGAGATCATGATCATGCTAAAGATGTTCTAGAAGGAGACATTGGTAAGTCCCTACTTAAAGGACTTAATGATAAAACCAATGTTCATGGTTTAGCATTTACGTATTCTGGTGGATTTCGTATGATTCCTGCCAATGTTGAACTTCATAAAATTGAAGACTTCAAAGGTCAAGAATTACGATGCAATAAGTCACCAATCGCAGAAGAAACTCTTTCTTCAGTTGGTGCTATTCCAGTTCCTATCGAACTAGAACAAATCAACGAAGGTGTTCAAAATGGAATTATTGTGGGTGGTGAATCTACATATCCACGTTTCTATGGACTCAAACAAAACGAGTTTATGAATACCATTAACGATGCAGAGCATAGTCTGTTCTTAACGTCTATTATTGTTGCAAAGGACTTCTGGAATGATATTGATGAAGACCTTCAAGAAAAAATCCAAGATGCTTCTTTTGATGCAGCAAGAGCAGAAAGAGTTTGGTCAGTTGAAGATATTGATATTGTTAAATCAAAATGTCAGAAAGATGATATTGACGTTGTAACAATGAAACAATCTGAAAGAGATAGATTCAAGAAGGCTACAGAACATCTGTATGATAAGTTCGATGATATGTTCTCAATAGGATTGCTTGATTCGATTAAGGCTGCGTAACTGAACTATGGCTCAGATATCAGAAAGACAACCAACAAAGTTAGACTTTCAAAGTCCAACTCAGTTTAAGTTTAACATTCACCAATTACCATTGGTGGAGTTTAACTCAGTTGGTTGTAATCTGCCTGGTATCAATATGGGTGATGCAATTTTTCCAACACCATTTAAACAAATTCCAATGATGGGTGATACAATAACATTTGAAAACTTAACATTGCAATTTATTATAGATGAGTATTTGGAAAATTATATTACTGCACATAATTGGATGACTGCAATAGGATTTCCAAAGAATAGAAAACAGTTTTCCGATTTTCGCTCAGTAACTTCTAATACACCACAACAACCACTAGGTATTAGCAGGGATATTGGTGATACACAACCAGCAACCCCTGCTAATTCTTTGTTCTCTGATGCAACACTAACTATTCTTTCTAACAAGAATAATCCTATTGTAAATGTTTTATTCAGAGACATTTATCCTGTATCATTGAGTGCTTTAGATTTTACACAAACTGCAACGGATGTTGATTATCAGACTGCTACAATTGACTTTTCTTATCAATTGTATGAGTTTGAAAGTTTGAGTTAGTATAAATAAATTCGAGCAGAGATTATGATATACTTTAACATAATTCATAATCTTAGACTTAAATTCTAGTGACCACTCGACATGTCTCACTAGGGTCAATTTAAAAACAGAGAGGGAAATCATACTCTGCTCACCTTTTTGAAAGTTATATTATGACATTAGAAGAATTACAAAAGGAGGCAAGGGAAGACCTTGCAATCATGGATCAAGAGAAACTTGATCAAGAATCATATAAAAATCAAAACATCAAACCCAAATGGTTAGAATATCGAACACGATATGACCAACTTCTCATCATGTCTAAAACTAAACATCAAAAGATGTGGAGAGATAAGTGGGAGTACTATGGCGGTAAGGCCGATGCAAAAGTATACGCTGCAAAACCATTTGATATCAAGGTGCTCAAAACTGATCTGACAATGTATATTCAATCAGATGATGAGATTCTAGAATTACAAAACAAAATATCTTACTATGAAAGTATTATCAAATATATTGATGGTGTTATTAAATCTATTGATAATCGTGGATGGGATATACGTAATGCACAGGATTGGAAAAAATTTGAAGCAGGGATGATATAGTGGATATAAATGAATATATTGGTTATTATCGTGGAATAGTGCCAGATCAAACTTGTACATATCTACAATGTGTAGAAACTTACAATTGGAAAGAATCAACATACTCTAATCATTCTGGTAAAGTAAAGAGTGAAAAACGTGTACAGATGGATGAGACTTGGGTACGACAAGGAGACAATGGTTACGATCATATAAAGACAGCATATGAAAAGGTAATCAAATTATACTCTGCTGATTTTCCATTATTCAGTGTTCAGAGAACTACAGACTTCCGAATAAATAGATATAATGAAGGTGGTTTTATGTCAAGTCATGTTGACAATATACACCACAGTCATGGACAACAATATGGGTATCCTCAAGTAACTGCTCTTTTATATCTTAATGATGATTACGAAGGTGGGGTCTTTAAAGTTGCAGACAAAACAGTTTATCCAGAAAAGGGTTCCGCTATAATATTTCCTTCTAACTTTATGTTTCCACATGAAGCAGGAGTTGTGACAAAAGGAACAAGATGGAGTATAGTAACTTGGTTGATGTAAAAAAACACGAAATGTTTCCCACCGTTATACATTCGTTTTCTTTAGACATTGATGATTATGATATGAAAAATATGACTACTTATATTAAGAATAGTCAAAAGGAAGTTGACTTATATCAGACAGAAGATGATTTACATATAATGTCATTCTTTAGAGCTCTTGCTAATAAAATACTTGAAGTAAATGAAAAAATATTAGATGAATTGGGTTACGAATATGAAGGACTTAGTATCACTAGTATGTGGGGTAATATTATGCGGGCTGGTGCTACTCATCCTCCACACACCCATAGCAATAATTTTCTTTCTGGTGTTGTCTATCTAGATGCTGGAAACAAAACTGCACCAATACAATTTTTTGATCCTAGGCCACAAGCAAGTGTGATGGTTCCTAGACGAAAAACAAACACCATATATAATTCTAATATGATAGAATTTGAAGCGGAGACTTATAAGGGATTTATTTTTCCATCTTGGTTGATGCATTGGGTTAAAACTAATGAAGAAGAGAGAATGAGTGTGTCATGGAACATACAGGTGAATGGTCATTACGGTGAACCAAAAACATTACAAAATGCATATATCAAAGAAAAATGAAGTTTATCTGGTTCTCACTAATCTAGACCCTTCTACTGTACAAGAACTCACAGAGTTTTTTACATTTGAAGTGCCAGGTGCAAAGTTCATGCCTACAGTTCGTAAAAGAATTTGGGACGGCAAGATTAGATTATTTTCACCGCAGACAGGTCAAATTTATGTTGGTCTATTACAATATGTAAAGAAATTTTGTGATAGTAGTAATATTAAATACACTGTAGAGGAAGGGATAGAAGATGTTAGGAGTATTGATGTCAAGGATGTTAGAGGGTTTATCAAATCACTCAAACCGAAATCAAAAGGAAAGTCTCTCAAAATTCGAGATTATCAAATTTCGGCTGTTCAACTGGCCTTATCCAGAAATCGTGGTCTTCTTGTTAGCCCTACTGCTTCTGGTAAATCACTTATAATTTATTCATTAGTTCGTTACTACCAGAAGATGGGTGAACGTACACTAATATTAGTTCCTACCACATCATTAGTAGAACAGATGAGTTCTGACTTTGAAGATTATGGGTGGTATGGTCACGTACAAAAGATATATCAAGGGTATACAACAAAGGTAGAAAATGATGTTGTAATATCTACATGGCAATCTGTCTACAAGATGCCTAAAAAATATTTTGAACAATTTGGTTGTGTTATAGGAGATGAGGCACATTTATTTAAAGCAAAGTCATTAACAGGCATAATGACTAAGTTACATCAATGTAAGTATAGGTTTGGTCTTACAGGTACGCTAGATGGGACACAGACGCACCGCCTGGTACTAGAAGGTTTGTTTGGTAGTGTAGAGAAGGTAGTTAGTACTAAAGAATTAATAGACAAAAAGACCCTTGCAAATTTAAAAATAAAGTGTATAATACTAAAACATTCTAATATAAGAGAAAGGATGAAATATGCTGAAGAACTGGAATACATTGTTACCAACGAGAAAAGAATTAATTTCGTGGTTAATCTATTACAGCATCTTAGGGGCAATACTTTATGTTTGTTTCAGTTGGTAGAGAAACATGGTAAACCATTATTTGAAAGGTTAGAAAATGAACGATCAAGCACAGGAGATAGTTACTTTGTATACGGAGGAACAGAAACAGAAGAAAGAGAAAAAATTAGAACCCTCGTTGACATGGGAACCAATTCGATCATTGTTGCAAGCTTTGGGGTTTTTAGCACTGGTATTAACATTCGTAATATTAACAACATCGTGCTCGCAAGTCCATCAAAATCAAAAATACGAGTGCTCCAATCTATCGGGAGAGGGTTGCGTACATCATCAGATAAAGATTCGGTTTTAGTATATGATATTGCTGATGATATGACCTATAACAATAGGTATAATTTTACCCTTAACCATTTCACAGAACGTCTAAATATCTATAATGAAGAACAATTCGACTACGAAATTAGCAAGGTAAAACTCAAATGATAGAAGAAATCAACGACAGCCAATATAAAATTGTTAAGTTGACAAATGGTGAAAATATTATTTGTAAGTTAGTATCTAATAATGAGAAACTTAAAGTTTCCCATCCTCTAAGAATGGATGTAGTCACTCACATGACACAAAAAGGTATGGCGGAATCATTAAACTTGAGTAGATGGTTGCAACCCTTTAGTGACCAGAAAATTTATACAATTAATATGAGTCATGTTCTTACGATTGCTGATGTATCTTTAGGGCTCGAGAGATATTATGAACATGTATTACGTAGAATTGAAGACCTAGACTATCAAGACAATAGACTAATAGAGCCATCTGACAATGATTTGCTTGAAGAAATGATTGAAGAGATAGAACCCGATTCAGATACTATTCATTAATACTATTCATTAAACGCAACATTGCTTATTATACACATTTTTTTTAATATGTCAAGTACCTTTTGTACCTTGACATTTGTGCCATAATATTGTATATTAAAGAAATTATATTTTGTAGGAGTACCAAAATGCCTAAAAAGAGAAGTGTTCATTATGTGGACAACAAAAAGTTTTTGCAAGCAATGATTGATTGGAATGAACAAATAAAAGAAGCGGAAGAGGCAGGCGATGATAGGCCGCCAGTGACAAATTATATTGGTGAATGTTTTCTAAAGATAGCAACACACCTTTCATATAGACCTAACTTTATCAATTACACTTATAGAGAGGAGATGATATCTGATGGGATCGAGAACTGTTTACAATATGCGACAAACTTTAATCCAGAGAAATCGAAGAACCCTTTTGCATACTTCACCCAAATTATCTACTACGCCTTCCTACGAAGAATCGCAAAAGAAAAAAAACAAAGTCACGTTAAAAACAAAATGATTGAAAAAGGAAGTTTTGAGTCTTGGACAGTCATGGACGGTGATGACAGTTCTTATAGTGTTATGGGGTTTGATCCAAATCTTATGTTGCCCGATGAGGATGTATATAAACCCAAGACTAAGGCAATGAACAAAACAAAAGGATTAGAATCTTTTATGCACCCTTCAGAAGAAGAAGAGGTAGACAAAGTTGCTGGAAGAGGTGATGAACATTGAAACTTGCAATCATAACAGATACGCATTTTGGTGCTAGAAATGATAACCAAAATTTCAGTGACTACTTTTATAAATTCTATGACAATGTATTTTTTCCCACTCTAGTTGAAAAGGATATAAAAACAGTTATCCATATGGGTGATGTTATGGATAGGCGTAAGTATGTCTCATATAAAACTGCTACGGATTTCAGACAGAAATTTATTAATAGATTTGAAGAACTAGGTATTGATTTACACATTACTATTGGTAATCATGACACTTATTATAAGAATACAAGTGAAGTAAATTCTATGCATGAGTTACTTGATAGAAGTACTATTAATGTTTACACAGAACCAGAGGTAGTTAATTTTGATGGACTTCCTGTTCTCTTGATGCCTTGGATTAATACAAACAACTATGATAAGTCTGTCCGAGCATTGAAACAATCTAAAGCAGATACCCTTATGGGACACTTAGAAGTTAATGGATTTGCTATGAACGCAAATGCAATGGTGTGTGATGGTGGATGGGATAAAGAATCATTCAGTAGATTTGACACAGTGTTCAGTGGTCATTTTCACCACAAGTCAGATGATGGTCAAATATATTATCTTGGTACGCCGTATGAAATATACTGGAATGATTGTGATGACCCAAAAGGGTTTCATATTTTTGATACTGATACCAGAGAGTTAGAAAGGATAATAAATCCTCATGTACTATTTAAAAAGATATATTATGATGACTCTAATAAAGATTGGACAGAACAATCAGTTGATGAATACAAGGAAACGTATGTTAAACTTATCGTAGTAAATAAAAAAGATTTATATGGGTTTGATCAGTTTGTAGACAGACTTCTCAAGGCAGATGCCTATGAGGTAAAGATTGTTGAAGACTTTTCAGAACTAGATGCAAGTAATGTATCTGATGATATCGTAGAAAATGCAGAAGACACAATGACACTACTAGAAAGATATATTGATGATTTGTCTATTGATCTTGATAAGAAAAGATTGAAGAACACAATGAAATCTTTGTACAATGAAGCACAGGATTTAGAATTATGAAAATTATGACATGTTGGGGTGAAGAAGATATAAATGAAACTCGTATCTGTATACATTGTGGAGAAGAGAAACACGTAAGCGAAATAGAACTAGATAGACCACATACCGCTCCCAGAGGTAAAGGTTATCGCAATGAATGTAAAGCGTGTAGAAGAAAAATCAATAGAGATATTACTAAACTGAAGAGAGAGTATAGCTCTATAAGACCACATATAACAGATAAATGTATCATATGTCAACGTACAGGTGAAGAGATACAAAAGACCGCATCACAGGGGGCTCATAAAAAGAGTGATCCTTGGGTATTAGACCATGACCATCTGACTAATGAATATAGAGGATGGATATGTAATCATTGTAATAATGGGCTATCTGGTTTTAAAGATAATGTTGAATCAATGAAGAGAGCAATTCAATACGTGGAAAAATGTTTAATCTGAAGAAACCTCTAGAGATAAATTGGGAATTGAATAACCGATGCAATCTTATGTGTCCACAATGTGGTCGTAATGAGATTAAAGATGGTAAGTTACAATGGAGAAAGTGGGCTAATGGTAATCCTAGTTACCAATTAAACGATACCGATAATTCCCTAGAGACATTTAAGACCGTGTATAATAACATAGGATATCCTGTTCGTGTTATTAGATTTCAAGGTCACGTTTCAGAGAATATCCTAAGTAAAGACTTTCTTCCTATATGTAAGTTTTTACGAGAGGAGACAGACACTTCAATACATGTTAGTACACATGGTTCTGCTAATCCTATAGATTGGTGGGAGAAGTTAGGTAATGTTTTTTCTGGTGATCCAAGAAGTATAGTATTTTTTTCTCTAGATGGTGTAGGACAAGAATCACTAGAGAATTACCGAGTCGGTGCTGATTATGATAAAGTTATCGCAAACGCCCAATCATTCATTCGAGGAGGTGGTAAAGCTATCTGGCGAATGATAATCTTTAAACATAATCAGCACCAAGTAGATAAAGCAAGAGAACTTGCGAAAGAGTTGGGGTTTTGGGAATTTGTAGAGGTTCACACTAATCGTAGAATTAATATGGATAAAGAATTTGAATATAAAGGTAAGAAATATATTCTAGAGAACCAAGACATATCCCCAGAGTGGAACAAGGCGATAGAGAAGAATAAAAATTATAATGAAGGTACAGATATAGAATGTAAGGCAGTAAAAGAAAATCAATTCTATGTTGACTACATGAATAGGGTATGGGCATGTTATTACATTCCTAATATGAAGAAGTTAGTTACGGAGTCAGAGTGGTATAGTGAATACTTTTCTAAGAAAGATTCATTATTGAATAAAACACTAGATGAGATATTGCAAGATAGTTTTTATAATGACCTACAAAAATCATGGAGTAATAATGCCCTTTCATATTGCAAAAAGTTTTGTTCTAAGAAGGTAGGAGCAAACAGAGGATTTAAGTGGAGTATGCACGAAGACTCCGAAGAGAAACAAGACAAATATTTAAAAGACCACAGTGGTAAACATATACAACGAACTAAGGATTACGTATGAAAATTTTGATTATGGGATTGCCTGGATCAGGCAAGACTTGGTTAGGTGAACGATTAGGAAAACATTTTGGTGTTCCATATTGGGATGCAGATGATGTTAGACGAATATATAATGATTGGGACTTTTCTGGAAGAGGTAGAGAACAACAAGCACTACGTATGCGTAGACTTGCAGATATAGACAACCTAAGTATTTGTGGGTTTGTTTGTCCTTTGCCTGGATATAGGACATTTTTCTTTCCAGATAAACTTATATGGATGGATACCATTGATGAGGGAAGATACGAAGATACAAATAAACTTTTTATTCCACCACACAAATATGATTTGAGGATTACAAAATGGATAGACGAAAACCAACTGTACAAATGCTTGGACGATATCAGCCCTGGCACGATGGACACACAGAACTTTTTAAACGAGCTCATGCAAAAACTGGACAAGTTGTCATCTTAGTACGTGACACTGGAGAAGGATTTCATAATAGAGATCACATGATAGGTAAACTCAAGGTTGCTGGGTTTTCCATGTGGGAAGATTACGAGATTATTGATGTTCCTAACATCGTTGATATTACATATGGAAGAGATGTAGGATATACATTCTCAGAAGAAAGACTTGATCCTAAGATTGAACGTATTTCTGCTACAAGATTAAGGAAGGTGTTTGATCAGTGATTGAATTTAAGAATGTGCGTTGGAAAAACTTTCTCTCAACTGGCAATAACTATACAGAGATACAGTTAGACCGAAATAATACAACTCTTATTATTGGTGAAAATGGTGCTGGTAAATCTACTATTTTAGATGCATTATGTTTTGGTTTGTTTGGTAAACCTTTTCGTAATATCAATAAGTCACAGTTGTTAAACAGCATCAATAATAGTGGTGCATTAGTAGAAGTTGAGTTTAAGATTGGTTCTAAGAACATCAAAGTAGTACGTGGTATTAAACCAAACACATTTGAAATCTATATCAATGGTAAGATGTATAATCAAGATGCAAATGCCAGAGATTATCAGAAGTATCTTGAACAACAAATACTAAAATTAAACTACCGTAGTTTTACACAAGTTGTAATTTTAGGATCGTCTACGTTTATTCCTTTCATGCAGTTGAAGGCCAGACAACGTAGAGAGGTTGTAGAAGATATTCTTGATATCCAAATCTTTTCACTAATGAATATGTTGTTGAAGCAAGAATTAAAATCTATTTCTGATGATCAGAGAGAAAATGATTATAACTATGATCTTACAGAAGAAAAAGTAAATCTAAAACAACAGTATATTGAAAACATCAAGGACAATAGAGATAAACTTATTCAAGAAAAGAATGATCTTTTACAGGGTAATGAAGAAGAGGTACATAAAAAAAATGCAAGCATTACTATGCTCAATGGTTCTAATGAAGAACTTCTTTCTGAAATACAAGATCAATCTAAAGTAAACAAGAATCAAGAAAAGTTAAAGACTATCAGAACAACTCTTACTGAAAAGAAAAACAGTAATAGTAAGATGGTTAAATTCTTTCAAGAGAATGATGATTGTCCTACATGTGAACAACCATTGAATAATGCTGATGAAATGATAAAAGTCAAACAAGCAGAGGTTAATAAGTTTACAAATGCATTAGATGAACTAAAGGAAGCGATAAACAAAACTGAAAGTAGACAAAAAGAAATCAGCTCAATTGTAGATAAGATCAGAGAAAACGAAGTAACTGTTGCAAAGGAGAATAGTTCTATTGTGCAGTTAGAGAAGTTTAACTCTACACTACTAAGTGAGATTGCTCAGTTAGAAAGTGGTGATGTTGGTAAAGAAGATTTAAAGGAACTTAAAAAACTAAGATCACATCTAAAGGTTTTAAATACGCAAAAATCAAAGTTGCGTGAAGATCAAACTTATGCTGAGGCAGCAAGAAATATGTTGATGGATACTGGTATTAAGACTAAGATCATCAAACAATATCTTCCTATTATGAATAAACTGATTAACACGTATCTAACGTCTATGGAGTTCTATGTAAACTTTACACTAGATGAGAACTTCACAGAAACAATTAAGTCGAGATATCGTGACGAATTCACCTACGCATCTTTCTCCGAAGGTGAGAAAATGCGTATTGACCTTGCACTACTCTTCACATGGAGAGCAGTTGCCAAGATGAAAAACAGCACAAATACAAACCTGTTAATTCTAGATGAAATATTTGATAGTTCTCTAGACGGTGCTGGGACTGATGAGTTTTTAAAGATACTTAATACATTAGGTAATGAAAATGTATTTGTTATCAGTCATAAACAGGATATGTTGGTTGATAAGTTTAAAAGTACAATTAAATTTGATAAAGTCAAAAACTTCAGCCATATAGTAGAGTAAGGAGTAAAATATGAATGAACTTATGAAAGCATTGCAGAAGAAATATGAGAGTGATATTGCCGTTGCAAAGGCAAATATCGAAGTATACTTGAAGAATCCTGCTGGTATCGGGGAACACCCAGATATCGTTGAGGCAGTAAATAGTCAAGTTCAACATATTGCAGATGCAGAGGATAAATTGGAAGTATTGCTTAATCACTACACCTCAGAACTTGGGAATAGGTAGTGAATAAAAGATATATCTTTGAATATGTTTCTGGAACAAAGGGTGATATGGTCGTTAGATTTCTTAATGAACTTGAACCTAACATTGATCCAGAACAATCAAATAGAACCTCTCCAGCATCAATTGGTACAACCAATTGGTTAAAACTAATTAATCCAGATGAATTAACTTTAGATAGATTTGAAGAGGTTCTATCTATAAATCCTTTTGAATATTTACCAGCACATCAATTATGGGTGTGTTATGATCAAAGATATATGGATTTGGTGAAGAAATATAACTATGAGATTATATCTTTAAAATTTGAACCAAAACATTATGTAACAGCTGCAGTAGAAAGAATTTTAAAAACACATACTGGAAATTATGATAAAACGGAAAGTAAGATTGGACAGATTAACTCTCGTTTCTCTAAGGATAAAAGGTCTGTAGAAGTGAAAAGAAGAGGCGCACTTAGAAGATTAGAGATGGGCCCAGCGAGAATGTTCGCCAGACAATATGATTTACAAAATCTTTTTAATATAATGACAGAGAATAGAACTTTGTTACATTACGAAGATTTATTTTGCACTGATGCTCCGTTTCCTAATCTTCCAGAAAGAGAAGATGAATGGTTGATGTTAGTTCACCAAAGTTGGTGTGAAACGGATAAGTGTGGATACAGAAATTTTGAAGTTCCAGATGGTTGGGAAAAATATAAATATACAAATGACCCACATCATCAAAAAATAATAGATCATGTAAAGAAGTGGATAGATGGGAAAACGATCTGACTTTGAAAGAAAACCTAGAGACTTCTATCCTACTCCCTTTGAGGCAGTAGAACCTCTTATTAAACATCTCCCTAGACAGTTTGGATTTGCAGAACCATGTGCTGGTGATGGTGCATTATGTGGTCACCTAGAACATTATGGTGGTGTTTGTATGTGGGCAAGTGATATAGAACCACAACACAAAGGTATACATAAAGAAGACTATGAAACTATAGGAGAACTGGAATGTCTCGAATCGGACTTTATAATTACAAATCCGCCGTGGGATAGAAAGATTTTGCATCCTATGATTGACCATTTCCGAAAAATACGTCCGACTTGGTTACTATTTGATGCAGATTGGATGCATACTAAACAAGCATCTCCTTACTTATTTAATTGTGAGAAGATAATAAGTGTCGGGAGAATCAAATGGTTTGGTAACATGACAGGTAAAGATAATTGTGCATGGTACTTATTCACGGATGACTATAGACCATTACAAGAAACAGGATTTTATGGGAGACAGTAATGAAAAAGATATGGTTAAGATTACGATTATTCTTTTCTAAGTTTTCTAGAAAAAAGAAAGAAGACTATAATAAAGGTAAGATATATCCGTTATGGTAAAAAAATTAGTTGCATTAGGATGTAGTTATACAGAAAATCAATATCCTTTTACAGTATGGCCTGAACTTTTAGCAAAAAAATTAAATTATAAGTGTGTTAATCTAGGCGCCGGCGGTCAAGGTAATGAGTATATTTTTAGTAAAGGATTAGAAGCTTTAGTAAAAGAAAAAAATATTGGTTTAATGGTAGCGATGTGGTCTGAATTTCAAAGAATGGATTTCTACTTAGGTGATGTTAAGGGATGGAGTGCTATACATTATAATGTGGATGGTGTAGTAAGGAACGCATTAAAATGGAAAGAAAATGTTGTAGACTTACTTGATACAAATGGTTATAATAATAAGAAACATCAGATAAACAGAACTTTAAGATTTATGTATTCCTTACAAAAACTCTGTGGAATATATGAAGTTCCTTTTATACAATTATTCGGTTGTGATCCCTGTCCACAAAACGAGAAATATGATGCTGGAAAGATAATATTAAACAGTCCGTTTTTTAATTCTATAGAGTGTTTAGGATGGCCTATAATAAGTAGTATGGGTGGATGGACTATAGATACTGAATTAAACAGAGACACACATAGAATTAGTAAGAAGGACAGTCATCCAGGCAAAAAAGGACACGAAGTTATGAGTGAAATTCTGTTTGATAGTTTTAAAAAGATACCAATAAGAGGAGAGTGGCATGTATAAATTAATAGAATCTGATAATCCTATTTTAAAAGTTCCTCTGTCTGGTGTGAGTGAAGATTGTGATCGACAAAAATTACAGGATGAACTCATTGAGACTATGAAGAACTTTAAAGGTTTGGGTTTGTCTGCAAATCAAGTGGGTTTAATGGAACGTGTATTTGTAATGTATACAAACTTTGAGAAGAGAGAGGCAACTGCTTGTTTTAATCCAAAGATTACTTACTATGGTGAACAAGAAGTTTTTATGGATGAGGGTTGTTTGTCCTATCCAGGCCTGTGGTTAAAGGTAAAACGTCCATATAATATTTTTGTTAATTATGAAAATGTAGAAGGTAAATTGATAGAAGAACCTATGAAAGATATGGAATCACGTATCTTTCAACATGAGATGGATCATATGGAAGGTAAAGACTTTACTAGTCATGTTTCCAAGTTAAGAATGGATATGGCAAAGAAACGTCAAAAGAAACAACATAATAAAATTAAAAGGATGGTTGGTGTAAAGTGATATTTGTTTGTGGTAGTTCTTGGTCTACAGGAGTTTTTGCAAAGAATGTATCTTGGGCAGATTATCTAGGTGAAATGTTGAATATGGAAGTTGTTAACTATTCCTCTGGTGGTGTAGGTAATGACTATATTGTAAGGAGAACTCTAGAGTATTTTAAGGACAATACTGCTAATCTTTGTATCATTAATTGGGCACCTCAAAGTCGTAGAGAGTATATGATAAATGGTGAGTGGGCATACATTGTTCCTTGGTTTCATGATTGGGATGAAAAGAGTCGCAAGATGTATGAGAATAATGCTTTAACTAAACCAGATTGGAAAGAAGTTCGTGATTTTCATGTCAAGTATTTACATGATGATAAAAGAGACTATGTAAACACTGACAATTATTATACACTTCTAACAACATATTTAAAATATAAAGATATACCATACTTGTGTTTTTCTGTTGATGATTATACTAATGATGATCCGTATTTTATGAAAGATCGTATGTATTATGTTTGCAAAGAATATCTAAACAAATATAACCATCCAAACCCAGAGGGTCATAAAATATGGGCCCAGAAAGTATATGATGCACTAAATGTACCAATAGGTAATATGTCTGTGATGGATGGAGTTAATGCTTCTTAATTATTTAATAGATTCAATAGAAACTCATAAAGATAATTTTGCGATTTGTTGTAGTGATCGTGAGGTTACTTATGAGGAACTAGGCAATATCGCACTATCTCGTAGTAAAGACTTTACGTATAGAGAATATGTAAACTTAGTAGTGGATGATGGAATAGAGTTTATGTTTTCTTTTTGGTCTGCTCTTCTTGTTGGTGCAATTCCTATTGTAACTAAAACTAAAAGTGATATTGACCTTTCAGCAGTAGGCCCGCATGCTGAGTTTATTAATCAAACGAGTGGTACGACAGGTAAAGCAAAGTATATGCATAAAACGCCAGATGTCATGTATACTAGAATGGAAATGAGTAAATCATATTTACCATTCGATGTTGGACAGGAAACATTACTGTCTCTTGCTCCTATGTATCATAGTATGGGATTAGATCATGGTATGGTACAATCTGTTATGTGTAAGTCTAACTTTGTATATCTTAATAAGTTTACACCTAAAAGATTTTTCAAAGAAATGTCAAAGTATAAACCAACAATTATTCAGTTGGGTTCTCCAAGAAATGCAAATATAATATTAAATCATAGAGACTTTGACGGAACTTTATTTACTAATGTTAAGTACACATATAGTTCTGGAGAACCAGTTTCTAAAGAGTTAAAACAAAGATGGCAATTCGCTACAGAATCACCACTGCTTGAGGGATTGGGATGTACAGAAGCAGGAATGATAACGATGGAAACGATGCCACAGAGACTTGGTTCTGTAGGTAAACCAATTGATCCAGAGAACTTTAGAATAGTTGATGGTGAGATACAGGTACGTGGTGATTATGTTCTATTTGATGCAAGGGCGGGCCATCATAGAGATAGTGGATGGTATGCTACAGGTGATCTTGCAAAACAAGATGAACAAGGATATGTTTATATGTCAGGCAGAAAGTGATTCGTATTCTGTTAGAATATGGTGGTTAATAGGGTCAGTTAAATTTGTTCCTAAACCAACAGTAATAAACTTTTTGTAATCACCCTTTTTAATAATATGTTTTATTCCATAACCTTTTGTTTTATCTGAAAACTTAATAACATTATACTTTTTCTTTAGCTCCTTTTGTTCAAAGAAGTATTCATGCCAGTTGTAGTCATACTCTGTTACTTTTCCAACATCTGGATCATAATCAATAGTTAGTATTATGTCTTTTTGAAACTGACAAACATCAAGTAATTGTTTATCACATTTTAAATAACTTATAATATCTTTAAAGAAATCATCTAAATTTTCATTTATCATTAACCAATAAAAATCAAATATTCTTTGTCTTTTACTTTTATATTTTTTGTATATATTAAGTATATCTTTTTGATATGATATTTTATTATTAGCAGGAATGGGATTACCCTTTTTGTCATGACCATTTAAACTATAGTCATCAAATATCTCTTTGCCTCTGGAGAAAAACTTTTCCATAGAATGTTCTGATACATAATCAAAAATGCCTTGATAGAATACGTGATAAGGAATATCTCTATAGTCATGCAAGAACTTTGCGAGAAACTTTAATATTTTTCCGTTGTGACAGGCAATCAAAAATTCACCAAAGTTAGAACAGTATACCCAATCTTCTCTAGATAGAGTATTTGTTTCTATAACAATCTCTTTCTTTTCTATTTCTTCTGGATGTCCTGCTTGGTAGTTTTGTTGTGCAAGTACACTTTTAATACCATACTTTTCTCTCTGATAGTTTAGTGGAGAGTTTGTGAGAAACAGCTCCCATATTCTTATTTCGTTTACTTCTCCATCAGAAATATCTAATATTTTACCAAGTCCTTCTATAAAACTTTGTTTTGTTTCTAGAGGCAAACCTAATATAATTTCTGTATAAGTTGGTATTTTATTTTCTGCATATTTTTTATGAAGAGTAGTATAGTTAGTAAGAGGTATGTTTTTTCTTGCAATTGCACTTAGTACTTGTTCATCCATACTTTGTACTGACAAAGTAGTTCCCCACCCTAGTTGGTGATCTTTTAATTTTTTACTCACTTCAAATACTCTTTCATTAGAGTTTTTTGCCCAAGTTGCATAGAGTGATTTAGGATAACCAGTTTCATCTTTTGATTTTGCTATCCTGTCTATGATGGTTAAGTCTCTATGAAAGGCACCAAAGTTAGAGTCTGTAATTAGAATGTTGGATATTTCATGTCTAGAGAAATAGTCAATTTGTGAATATACATCTTCATCACTAACCTGTCTAACTTTAGACATGGCGGATACACCTAGATCACAGAAAGAACAGGAATATGGACATCCTCTATTAGTTTCAAGAAGAGCCCAGACCATATTGTATCTTGATTTAAGATATTCTACGTGTGGGTCTAGAAGTTTATTTTGATATACATTTGTATCTAAGAATGGTTTGGTAGAACGTATTCTTTCTGGATTTGATTTTAGTTCACCATTTTTAATATATGATATACCCATAATATCATCTAGGTCATAACCCAAAAGATATTCTTTGAATGTTTCTTCACCCTCTCCATATACAAGAATATCTAACCAAGGATACTCGTATAGAAAATTATTATCATAGATATCAGGCCCACCAGCAAGTATTTTACAATTAGGATACTTCTCTTTAATTAGTTTTGCTAGGTAGAGTGTTCTTTTGGTATTCCACATGTAACATGACAATGCAACAACGTCTGGTTCTTCTATTTGATTTAATAGGTCATGTGTGTTTACTCTAGCATCATAGATTGCTTGCCAAGAAAAACCACGAAGGGATTCATCCTGTTCACAGTATGATCTAAACAAGACATAGTTGTACGGCAACATTGGTCTGTCATTAAGAGTTACAAAAACTATTTTCATAGAAACGAACCTCTAAACTTGCTCTGGTAACACTACCTCTGTTATGTGCATTACCGTGAATTAAATTACTATCGAATAATATACCTTGATTTCTTTTTAAATTTGGTCGAATACAATCATTTCTATCTGGTAATCTATTATAATGGGCAACATCATTACCTATTTTATACGCATGTGCAGTATGATCTTCTTTGTGTGAATTGGGAACTATTGACAAAGAGTACTCTTTACCAAAACCAGATAATGGTATCCATATATTATACTTTGCACCCAAGTTGTCTTTATCACTATGCAATTTAGTTATGAAATCGTGATGTGGTGCTGGTCTTACTATAAACCAAGAACATATATTATATTTCTGTGTGCTGTTTAAAGTCAAATTATCTGCCTTCAAATCTTCAGACAATCCTGTTGATCTACGTATTTCTTTTACCATATCATTATTAAGAATCATCCATCTATCGGGTATAGTGATTCGCCGATGTTCTTTTTCTGTGACCGAATCGTGATAATTATGGAGCGAATCAATAGGTTTTTTAACTAAATAACTTATGCGTTCCAAGAATCCCAGATAAAATGGTTCAATATCTATATCAATAATACGATAACCTTGTTCCATAATATCTATTTATTACAATGACTTAGCGGATTCCGTGATAGTAGTGTTGCAAAAATGTCACACTTTTTAAAAAAAATGCAAAAATCGACATAAGAGTGCAATTAGGGCTTGCGTATTTATGTTCGATGTGGTACTTTAAAGCATGATGAAAAACAAAAGCACTTTAGCAAAACTCCTCTCTGAAGAGGATATCAATGTAGTCCACAAACAAATGGAGACTGCATACTTCAACTCTAAGACTCGTGAGTTAGGTCTTCCTATCTGGAAAGATGAGGAGATGACCAAAGAAATTTACGATCTTATGGTTTGTCACGAAATTGGTCACGCTCTGTGGACTCCTCTTGATATGTTAGAGAAGGCTGCATTGCGAAAAATCAATCACTCTTTTGTAAACATTATTGAAGATGCTCGTATTGAACGGTTTGTTAAAAACAAGTATGCCGGTTCGATCAATGTTTTCAACCGTGGTTACACTGATTTGGTTGCGAAAGATTTTTTCGGGACTAAAGGTAAAGATGTTAATTCTTTCAACTTGATTGATCGAATTAATATGTTCTTTAAGGGTAACAATGATATTGTTTTCTCTGATGAAGAAAAAGTATGGATAGATAAAGTTGCAAAAACCAAGACGCCTGATGACGTTCTTGATCTTGCAGAAGAGTTATATAAGTGGATGGAAGAAAATTCCGAAACTGATGATAACGAAAACGGTGATTCTGATGCTGGTACTGATGGTGCCGATGTGTCTGATGAAAATGGAGAATCTGGAAATGGTGAGTCTGATAATAAAAACACTGATAGCGGTGCCAATAGTGATACTGACGATGGCACTTCTACTGAATCTGGTAATGAGTCTGTAGAGGAAAATGATGATGGAAATACTGATACTAAGTCTTCTGGTGATGACGCTAGTGACGGTGACGACTCCAAAGGTGGTTCTGATACCGATAAAGATAAAGTAGAAGAGACTACCGACTCTGGTGATGGAAAAACTAAAAACTCTGGAACTGAGGGTGGTGTAGACTCTGATGGTAAAGGTGGTGCTCCTGTTGCAACTACCGACTCTTCTTTTGGTAAAGCATTAGATGCCATGAGAGACAAACTTGCTAATGATCGTGTCTATGGTAAAATTCCTAAGATAGATATTAACGATTATGTTCTTGGTTATAAGACTGTCATTGATGAGTTCTACAATGACTATGTTACCAAAAACTCTTCAGAAAATGATGGTTTGTATTTCAGTTCTTGTCTTAAAGATGTCGAGACACTAAAAGACGAGTCAAAAAAGACTGTTGCCTACATGGTCAAAGAATTTGAGATGAAGAAAGCTGCAGATCAGTACGCTCGTGCCGCAGAGTCCAAAACTGGTTCTCTGGATATGTCCAAACTTCACACTTACAAATACAATGAAGATTTGTTCTTGAAAGTGACTACTTTGCCTGGTGCGACTAACCACGGTATGATGATGATTTTGGATTGGTCTGGGTCTATGCACGATAACCTAAAAGGTACTCTTGCTCAGTTGTTCAATCTTGTTTGGTTCTGCCGTAAGGTAAAGATTCCTTTTGAAGTTTTTGCTTTCTCTGATGCATATGGTCGAAGGAATCGTCATTATGATAATGAAGGTGATAGGTTTGCTAAGTTCAAGTATGGTGAGATTGCCCTACATGATTTCAAGTTATTGAACTTCTTCTCCAGCAAGATGACTATTTCAGAAGAAACTAACATGATGCACGCTCTGATGATGTTTGCTAATCGTTATGGTGGATATCGTGATTGGAATAAATTAGGTTATCCTCTTGCTCACAATGAGAACTACAGCATGGGTGGTACTCCACTAAATGATTCAATCATTGCCATGATGGATATCGTTCCTAAGTTTAAAGAAGAAACTGGTGTTCAGAAAGTTCACACAATTTTCTTGACTGATGGTGCCTCAAATAGTTTGCAAGGTGTGTATGATTATCACTTAGTTACTGAAGATAATGATAAGTACAAAAAAGGTGATCACATTCAAACGGTAAACAGTGTCCGTTATTCAAAATCAAAGTTTGTAGTTACTGATCCTGTAACTAACAAAACCTACATGATGGAAGGTAACGCTACTGAGGGTTTACTCAAGATTCTCAAGAGTCGAGTTGATGGTATGAACGTAATTGGGTTCTTTATCGCTGGTTCTGGAAAATCTGGTCGAGTTGATAAACGTACTATTCAGTATCTTATTGATGAGTATGACATGTCCAAAGTTATGGAACTAGTCAAGAAGATCAATAAAGAAAAGTATCTTGCTCTGACACAGTGCGGTTACGATGAGTACTATGTACTGCCTGGTGGAAACGCCCTTGCAGTTGAGAATGATGGACTCAGTGATGAACTAGTTGGTGCCTCCAAAGCAAAACTCAAGTCTGCATTTGGTAAGTCGATGAAAGGTAAAATCGAGAGTCGACAGTTGTTAAACAAATTTGTGAAGTTGGTGGCATAGTGATAAAAATGTCACACTTCACAAAAAAACACAAAAAAACGACATCAGAGCTCACTTTTTGCTTGCAAAAACATGTTCTATGTAGTATTCTATAAACATAATGATGATTAAGAAAGGTCTTTAAATATGTATTTGTCTCCACGAAAAAAACTTTGGGTTGATACCGCCACTGAAATGTTTGGTGCTGGTTCGATTGTTTCAAAGTCGGAAAGTATTGAGGTTTCCAATAAACTCAGTATTCCAAAACCTACTTGGTTCTGGAAAGCATGTAAGGTTGGTTATAACCAATTCAAACTTCCTAATGAAGAAGAGTATGGTGCTCCTGCTCCTGTAACCGCTCCTGCTGGTGATGCAGTTTCTACTGTTAATCTGGTTGCGACTAACATGGAAAAAGAAAATCTTATTCCTGCTTCTTTTAAAGGTTTTGTTCCTTGGGGAAACTTTTCTCTGATTGAGAAAGTTGTCAAGTCTGGTATGTTCTACCCGATCTTTGTTACAGGTCTTTCTGGTAACGGTAAGACTCTGATGATCGAACAGGTTCACGCCAAACTTAACAAGGAACTCATTCGATTGAACATCACTATCGAAACTGATGAGGATGATTTACTTGGTGGTTTCCGTTTGGTAAACGGTGAGACTAAGTTCGTGCCCGGCCCTGTGATCGAGGCAATGGAACGTGGTTGCACGTTGCTCCTTGATGAGTGTGATTTGGGTTCTAACAAGTTGCTTGCTCTTCAGCCTGTTCTTGAAGGAAAAGGTGTTTTCCTCAAGAAGATCAACAAGTGGATCACTCCTAAAGATGGTTTCAATGTGATGGCAACTGCCAACACTAAAGGTAAAGGTTCTGAAGATGGTAGGTTCATTGGAACTAACATTCTAAACGAAGCGTTCCTTGAAAGGTTTGCAGTCACTATGGAACAGCCCTATGCTACCGTTGCTACTGAAACCAAGATTGTTTTAGGTGCGATGGAAAAATACGGTTCTGTCGATAAGAAGTTCGCTGAAAACTTAGTCGCTTGGGCTGATGTTATCAGAAAGACTTTCTACGATGGTGGTGTTGATGAGGTTATCTCAACACGTAGGTTAGACCACATTGTAAAAGCCTACACTATCTTTGGTGATAAAATGAAGTCGATTGAACTCTGTGTTGCAAGGTTCGATGAAGATACCAAAACTTCCTTCCTTGACCTTTACACTAAGATTGATGCTGGTGTGAGTGTCACTGAAGATGAGACTCCAGAGGTTATCACTGAAGAAGAACCCGCTTTCTAATTTCCAATCTCCTTTCTTAAACTAAGGACTCTTCGGAGTCCTTTTTTTTATTATAAATAGATGTGGGAGATTCAAATGGCAAAAACTATGAAAATTCTATTTACTAAAACAGGTGCAACATGGGCAAATTCAGATGCTGCTATCAGTGCAATTGAAGACCCCTCTAGTGGTGCCTTTGCAGATAATAAACCAAGAGAATTAATTGATGAAGATATTGCTGCGGGCAAAGCAACCAGAGAACATACTTTAATTAGTCCGAGCTCACTAAGAGTTGTTACAGTTTGGGCAAACGATGCTGACTTTAGTAATTTTATTGAAAGAAAAGATGCATTATATAGCGGATCACGAAGCGCTATAAATGGATTCGGGTATGATATGACAGTTGAGACTAGTTAATTTTCTATAGGACATGTCTACATTAATCACTAGGTGTATTCTATCTGTTTTGTCTTTATTCTGTACAGAGTGCATTACATTAGTGTTCATAGCATAACCATATCCACTTTCTAATTGTAATGTATCTACTCTCTTATTATTCTCATACCAATGCCAGTACGAGTTGTTACTAGTCTGTAAAGGGAAGTGAAGTCTAGTTATATTCTCGTATCCTCTATCAATGTGTGGAGGCAGATAACCCTTTGAAGTTATCTTTGCCAATCTTGCTTTACTAATTGGTACAGTGAATAGTGAAAGAAAATGTTTGAAACCATCTGGAATATCTTCACGAATTATATTTACTTCCGAATCATCATCAGCAAATACAGTTAATGAATCTAGTTCTGGTGTTGAAGAGTTCTCTTTCTGCATAAGACTTATACCGTAGTATCCACTAGATACATCTGAAAATTCTCTGTAGTCTATCCACTTATCGTGATCTATTTGTTTCAGATACCAATCTGCATCTATACGTTCATCTAACCTAAAAAAGTTCTCTTCCATTCTATCTCCTTCATTCCTCTTCTCAAAATAGTAGCATCAAAGGGAGTTTCCTTCACTCTCTTTATTATAATGTATTGCCAGTTAGATGCTCCTACGCCATCTGCAACCTTATACATTCCTTCTGGATTATACCATCCAAGATAGTCACTGGCAAATTTTACCCAGCGTGCGCCTGGATATTCTCTAGACATAAAAACATAATCTGTTTTACATAGTTCTGATTGTTGTTTTATCATCTCGACTGTAGTAGGTCTTAGTGCCTTATTGTTTTTTACACCTATAGCACCTTCAAAGTTCTTTTTAAATTTTGGTGATATGTATAGACGATTCAAACATCTAGTACAGTTTAGATATGCTGGTGTATGCCATAAAGTTGATATACTAGATATCTTTTCATCAACATATACAATAGATACTGCAACTTGATCTAGAAAATCAAGTCTCTCTTCTGTGTAGTTAATCCGTAATTTATTATTTTCATCATTTAGAATAACATCATTCCGATATTTTTCTAAGTCTTCAATAATTTCTGGGATATCTTTTTTAAGATATGTTTTTACCAGCTGTTGTACCATGATACTGTTCTATATAATTCTCTTGGTTTATTTGGTTTACCAACAGACTTCAAATCTATTGCTGTCCTTCTATGTAGTCCGATCAATTGGTCAAACAATAGAACATCACCCTTCTTCCATTGGTGGTGATACACATACTTATCTTGTAATACAAAGTCTTTAAGATACTCTACTAGGTCTTTGTCTGATTTATGATAAAAGGCGTATGGAAAATACAGGTATTCTTTTCCTGTATATGGATGATTTTTAACCATCTTAGTTATTCTTTTTGGAATGTAGTTACCTCGTTTTTCATTTGAGTCTAGAGCGCCTCGCAATTCATATTCTTTATAATCGTAGATGGTGTTATTCTTAAAACGCAAAACTATAGATGACTTTCTACATTTTTCTTGTATATCCTCTGGTAAATCATTCCATGCCTTTCTGATATTACAGAATGATGTATGACATGTTTCATCTGGTTCAACACAATAGAGTGCAACTATCTCTTCATGTTTTTCGTTGAGTGGACTATTACAATGCCAGTCTAATTCACCATCACCAAAGAAACCCATTCTACCTTCATCATCTATTTTCTTATTGGTAACTCTAAATATCTCTGGATGATCTGGATGTGTACACCAGTGATTTGCATTACTATACTTAACATAAGGTCTAAGAACATCTACAAACTGTTTTGCTGTAATGTCTTGTTCTCGAAATACAACTACCTCTTCATTAGCAATACATTTCATAACTTCTGTTAAATCTTTTTTCAGAATGTTTTCTTCAAATTCAACACCAATGTTGTCTAGGTATTTCATAATATCTCCTTATAGTTCATACCAACTCGCCACAATAATCTATCACCACTGGGTTTGTTTCTTTTATGTAAACTTAAAAACTGATCAGCAAAAACAATATCTCCATTTTCCCAATGGTGGTGGTAGATATATTTTTCTTGAAATACATGTTTCATTAGAAAGTCACATAATTCTTTTTTGTCTTCTAAAGAATATTCCTTGTGTGTTTTTATGTCTCTAAATTTTCTGATAAAATGGTGTGTCCAAAATACTCCTGTTTGATTTGAATTGTAAAATCTACTTGGGCGTTGAAATGTTAGGGGTTTCCAATTTCCAACATGAGGAGAAGTTGGACTTACATATGCCTTGTATTCTTTTTCATTACCTTCAAAATTATAGAATGTATTGTTTTGAAATTCTATCCAACACTCCAGATTTTCTATTTCTTTTTTTCTGTTGTAAGATAAATCCCAGTATGCAGATTCTAAATTTAGAAAACTAGTGATACTATTATCACCAGTGTTAACTATGTACATAGCAGATGCACAATCGTTTACAGAGTCTATTTCTCTAGTGTTTATATCAGAATGCCAGCCCAGGGCCTCTGATGCAAACAAACCTATTTTTTCCCCATCGTCATTTAATTTATTTGTGACTAGTGTAATCTCATTAAATTTTTCGTGTTTAAATGGATTCTTATTTCTACTATCTACTTCACCAATTAATCTACATACCTCTACTAATCTATCTGCTGTCAAGTTTTGTTTCTTGACAACTACAATAATTTCGTTTGCGATATCGTGTCCTAGTCTTTTTATGTCTTCTGTAGATGCATCATTTAAATCTATATCAACAATCTTCATTGTAATTCATCTTGTCCATTTACACATATAATCAAATGTACTCTATCAGTTTTCCCCATATTCCATGCTGCATGATTAAATCCTTGGTTCATAAACCATATACTACCATCTGCTGGCATGTGTATGAGTTCTGGTTTTTCACCCTTTCTCTGTACACCAACATGGCACCAATCGTTAGTAGTGATGGGTATCTGATATCGTACACTATAATCTGTATTGTAATCTATGTGCGGTTTCATATAACCGCCTGGTTCTATAACACAGAACCTAGTTCTAGTAGGTTCTGAAAACATATCTAATACTTCTTCAATGTATGTGCCTTTTGCCCAATCCTCTAAATCTGTATAGTTTCTTTCATCACCCTCTGGAGTATTGCCTGTTGCTGGATTGGGATGATTATACTTCGCATCCTTGAAGTTAGTTACTGGTATTTGTATGTAACCATTTTCTGATAAGTAAGGTGTTCCACAGGATGTATTGATATAGTCTGGTTTGTTTTTAACCTTTTCTATATTTTCATTATACACCTCTAGTATTTTATTTGTATCAACCTTTAATTTTACTTTTTGAAAATTCGGAAGTTCTTGTCTTTTTTTCATCAAACAACCTTTCTATAATAAATCCAGATATATCATATTTATTTAATCTGGTTTGATATGGTTTACGATGATGTACATCGTGAAACCCTTCACCAGCAGATAGTATATTAATCCATATATTAGTTCTTGGACTATAGTTTTTGTGTCCTGCTGCATTAAAAAAACCATATCCAAAAAATCCAAGAACAAATGGAACTACTATGAAGGCGAGAAAAAAATCAATTCCAAAACATAGGGCCATTAACGCAAGATATGCCCATATTAATTTCCAGTTGTGGTGAAAGAACATAATTCTTGGGTTCTTAACTAAATCTCTGATGTATCTACGGTTCTCAAATGCCCATAGATTCTTAACATTCCATCTGTTAAATAGAATGTTCCAGAACCCCACATGGTCTGGTGAATGAGGGTCTTTGTCGGTATCTGCATTGGCATGATGTATACGATGCGCTCCAATCCATACAAGAGGTGATCTTGCACCCGCTAATGTAACTAGTAATAATATAACAATTTCATAAAATTTAGATGTTTTAAACTGTCTGTGTGAGAAATATCTATGCAAACCTATAGACAAACCGAATATGGCAATTACTTGATACCATAAAAAACCTAAAAAAATTGACATTTTTCTCCTTTGGTACTTGACTTTTATACCTATATGTATTATATATAATAGTACATGGTGGTTCGTAAGTCCATGTAAGTAGAACGGAGTTTTCGGTGGTTTTTACCGTGTACGGTCAGGGCTCTAAGAGACAGACCAAAAAACCACCACTTAACCGCACTGCCTTATGGGGTGCAATGTAAATCTTGCTTTTAAAGGAGATAAAAAATGGTAAGAAACACACTTAGTCTTTTAGACAACTTTAATCAACTAACTCCCTACGCTGTTGGGTTTGATCGAATGTTCGATAACCTTAACACGTATGTTGCGAATAACACGCAATCTACAGGGTTTCCACCTTATAATATTCGTAAAGAAGGTGACTACAATTATGTCATCGAAATGGCCCTTGCTGGTTTTGGTAAGAAGGACATTGAGGTGGAAGTAGCAGACGCCACTCTGACAATTAAATCCTTAAAGGATAATGATGCAGATGGTAATGAAGTCTATCGTGGAATTTCATATCGTAAGTTTGATCGTAAGTTCACTCTTGCAGATGATATTGTTGTGAACGATGCAAAACTTGAGAATGGTATGCTCTTGGTAGAACTTGAACGTATTGTTCCAGAAGAGAAAAAACCTAGACTTATTGAAGTCAAATAATTCTCATAAAATATCGGAAAAGGGACTTTACTTTTAGTCTCTTTTCCTTTATTATGAATAAAACTTGAAGGAGTATTTTATGGTGAAAATATTTGATGGCACCTCCGATGATCTTGGAGGCGGTCAACTTAAACGTAATGAAGCACAAGAGAAGGCAGTTGAAGATGCCACAACTCTTGCGAAAGAAGAAGCAGAACATGAAGAGAAAAACTTTGGATTAAAAGTTGCTCTTAGACCTATTAAAACCCTCATTGTCATGAAGGTTGAAATCCCAGAAGATATTATAACAGAGATTAATACTCATATTGATGATGTAATTATACCATCCAAAAAGAGTTATGGTTCTGGTCTTGTTGGACAATTAAAAGAAAATGAAAGATCAGCACAGTGGGAATTCCCTATGGATGATGAAGTAGGTTCTACTCTTAAACAAATCCTAGATCAAGTTGGTACAACATATCTAAGAAAAGGTTATATGCGAGATGCAAAGGCAGAGGTGTTCAATTGTTGGACTAATCATGCTTATGCTGGTGACTATAATCCTTTTCATGATCATGGTGTGCAGACGATGGCAGGATTGTCTGGATTTTTGTGGTTAAAGGTTCCAGAGTGTATTGAAAAGTTAGATGCTGCAATTCCAGAAGGTATCAATAATGCAAATGGTGCTATTGATGGATTTACACATTTGATTTGGGGTACTAATTCTCGCAAAGATATTTTACAACTAAAACCACAAACAGAAGAATACGTAAAACCAGAAGTAGGAACTATGTTGGTATTTCCAAACTGGTTGAAACATCAAGTGTTACCGTTTTTTGGTGAAGGTGAAAGACGCTCTATGGCGTTTAATTGGAATGTTCATGACTCAGAAAGAGAAATGAAGAAGTACATGAGTGAGAATGAAAAGGAAAAATATGATGCAGCTGTGGCCGCAAAAAAAGGCAACTCAAGAGATGGTCAAATCAGAGGACATTGACTACAAGTATGGTGAAGGTCAAATTCTAGAGGAATTAAAGACCTATATTGACTCTACCTATGACTCACATTACAGTCAGAATAAATTTCAGGCAACTGAATTTATTATGGATAGTGGTCATGGTGAAGGTTTCTGTATCGGGAATATTATGAAATACGCCCAACGATATGGAAAAAAGAATGGATACAATAGAAGTGACTTGCTAAAAGTCGTACACTATGGTATCATGGCGTTACATAATCATGATAGGAGTGAAAATGAAACTAAGTAATGAAACGGTTACGGTATTGAAGAACTTTTCTACAATCAACCAAAACCTTGTGATAAAAGAAGGTAGTAGTATTTCTACCATGTCTGCAATGAAGAATATTGTTGCAAAGGCAGAGGTGAAAGAAACATTTCCTCAAGAGTTTGCAATCTATGATTTGAATGAATTTCTTTCATGTCTTTCTCTTTTCGAGAAACCAAATCTAGATTTCAAAGATGATTTTGTTATGATTACAGAAGATAGTAGGAGTGGTCGATCTTTAAAATATTGGTACTCTGATCCTTCTGTTGTAACAACTCCCAAAAAAGAATTGACTATGCCTGAGTCAGAAGTTAACTTTGATTTGATTTCTGGTACTCTTTCAGAAGTGCAAAAGGCAGCAGCAGTAATTGGTGCTCCAGATTTGTGTCTTGAAGGTAAGGATGTTAGTTCAGCAGTTATAAAGGTAACTGATAAAAAGAACGCAACTGCAAATGATTTTGCAATTGAAGTTGACGTAGACAAGACTGAAGAGAGTGTTCCTTATAAGTTTTGGTTTAAGGTTGAGAATCTAAAACTTATTCCTGCTACGTATCGTGTACAAGTTTCCTCAAAGAGTATTAGTTCATTTATCAATGAATCGTTGGGTGTGCAATACTGGATTGCATTGGAACCCGAATCAACTTATAATGCTTAATTTGAGGAATTTATATTATGGAAACTTTTCTGTGGGTCGAAGAGTATCGACCAACAAGCGTGGAGTCATGCGTACTCCCTAAACATCTAAAAGATATGTTCTCAGAGTTTGTTACTCAAGGAGAACTACCAAACTTAATTTTATCTGGTGGGCCTGGTGTTGGTAAAACAACCATTGCAAAGGCAGTTCTAGAAGAATTAGGTGCAACCTATATGATGGTCAATGGTTCTGAAGAGTCTGGTATTGACGTACTTAGAACTAAGATCAAGAATTTTGCATCCACTGTCTCTCTTGAAGGTGGACGTAAGTATCTCATTCTTGATGAAGCAGACTATCTCAATCCACAGTCAACTCAACCCGCCCTACGTGGTTTCGTGGAAGAGTTTCATAAGAATTGTGGTTTTATCCTAACCTGTAACTATAAGAATAGATTGATTGAACCATTACATTCTCGTTGTAGTGTTATTGATTTTTCTATACCAAACTCTGAAAAACCAGAACTTGCAAAACAGTTCATGGAGCGTGTAGAGAATATTCTAAATAGTCAAGAAATAACATATGACAAAAGAGTTCTTGCAGAGGTAATTAACACACACTTTCCAGATTGGAGAAGAGTGTTGAATGAACTCCAAAGATATTCTGTTTCTGGAACTATTGATGCTGGTATTCTAGTAGACTTATCAGAAATCAATACCAAAGAACTTATGATATCAATGAAGAACAGGGAATTCAAAAATGTTAGAAAATGGGTTGTTAATAATCTTGATAATGATCCTGTACGTATTTTTAGGAGTGTTTATGATACTTTGTATGATTACGTGGACAGTAATAGTGTTCCCCTTGTTGTTGTGCTTCTGGGTGAGTACCAGTATAAATCAGCATTTGTCGCAGATCAAGAGATAAACACTCTTGCATTTTTGACTGAAGTTATGGCAAAGGTGAAGTGGAAATGATTGAGATTGTTGATGATTTGTTAGAACCTCATGTTGCAGAATATATTGATATGCAGATGAGAGATGTATCTTGGAAGTATGATTATAAATCTAACCAAAAGAAAGTAAATAAACACTGGCATGTTCTTTGTGGTCATAGTCCTAAAGAAGTTGTTGAAAAAGGATTTGAGTGGGTTCAACCTGTTTGGGATGCTGCAAAGTATAAACTAGATTTTAAGACGAAACATAATGTTGATGATTATGTAAGAATCTATCTTAATGCTCACACTCATGGTATAGAACCACACATGCATGTGGATGATGGAGACTTTACCATGCTCTACTATCATCGTTTGGATTGGAAGGATGAATGGGGTGGTGGTACTTTAATTGATGGACAACTCGTTCCATATGTAGGTAACAGACTTGTGGTGTTTGATGCATACTTAGATCACAAGGCAATGCCTGTTTCTAGAGAGTGTTATGATCTTAGAAGTGTAATAGTAATAAAGGCAAACTGCCGTGTATGAATTAAAAGAATATCTTAATGCCATAAACAACACCAAAGAAAATGTTATGGATACTGAAGATGAAATGTGGGAAAAGAAGTATCCCCCATTTATTGTTAACAAGTGTATAGCTCCATTTACAGATACCCTTATATTGGTTAATGAAATAAACCAACTACATCATCTAGATAAGAAACTTCAATTTGACTATTTACTAAATAGTATACGTCCAAGAAAGAGATTTACTCCTTGGGTGAAGGCGAAGAAATTGAAAAATCTAGAATATGTTAAAGAGTTCTATGGATACAACAACGAGAAAGCAAAGATTGCTCTTGAACTACTAGATGAAGAACAGATTTCCGCTATAAAAGAACGATTAAATAAAGGTGGAAGAAATGGAAGAAGTTAGTTGGACGCAAGAGCAGATGCTCGAAGTATCTTTGAAGGAACCAGACGATTTTCTCAAGGTACGAGAGACTCTATCTAGAATTGGTGTCGCCTCCAGAAAAGAAAGAAAACTATATCAGTCCTGTCATATTTTACATAAACAGGGTAGATATTTTATTGTACATTTTAAAGAATTATTTGCGTTGGATGGTAAGGATACTAATCTATCAGAAAATGATATCTCACGTAGAAACACAATTACAAACCTTCTTAAAGATTGGGGACTCGTACAAATTGTAGGAGAACTTGGAGAGATGGCGCCATTAAGTCAGATCAAGGTCTTATCTTTTAGTGAGAAAGATTCTTGGCAATTAGAAGCAAAATACAATATAGGCAAAAAAACAACTTGACATTTTAATTGAAAAGTGATATAACTATACCATGAGTTTTTATACAAATGTTATGCAATGGGGGAACTTCATACTTTTACGTGAAGTTGTCAATGGTGAAAGAAAGAATAGGAGAATTAAATATTCCCCTACACTTTTTGCCTCAGTAGAGAAACCCACAAAGTACAAAACACTAAACGGTGACTATGTTGCCCCTGTAGTGCATCCTACTATGAAGGAAGCAAAAGAATGGGTTGCACAGTATGCTGAACAGTTTGGTATTATCCACGGTAATACACAATATCCGTATTGTTTTCTATCAGACACATTCAAAGGTCATGTAGATTGGGATATGGATCAACTCTTGATTGCTACCATTGATATTGAGGTGCAATGCGAGAATGGTTTTCCATCTCCATCTCTTGCAGAAGAAGAGATGTTATCTATTACTATTAAGAACCATCAATCCAAACGAATTGTTGTTTGGGGCATTGGTGAGTTTAAAAGTGATCGTGAAGATGTAACCTATATTCAATGTCAAGATGAGGTTCATCTACTCAAAGAATTTCTTGTGTTTTGGGAGAAACACCATCCCGATATTATCACGGGCTGGAACACAGAGTTCTTTGATATTCCCTATATCTGCAATCGTATTAAGAAACTATTTGGTGAAGATGAACTTAAACGTCTATCCCCTTGGGGTGGAGTTCAAGATAGAGAGGTCTACAATAGAGGTAGGCATCATCAAGTGTATAACATACAAGGTATTGCTGCTCTAGACTATTATGATCTCTATCGTAAGTTTACGTATGTAACTCAAGAGTCGTATCGACTTGATCATATCGCATTTGTAGAACTTGGTGAACGCAAGGATGGTAATCCATATGAAACTTTTCGTGAATGGTATGAAAAGGATTATCAGTCGTTTATTGAATATAACATCACAGACGTTGAACTTGTTGACAAACTTGAAGACAAACTAAAACTCATTGAATTATGTTTGACTATGGCATATGATGCAAAGGTTAACTACACAGATGTTCTAGGGACTGTTCGTTATTGGGATATATTGATATACAATTATCTTAAAGACAAGAACATTGTTATTCCTATGAAGAATCCTAATCAGAAAAAGGTCGAGAAGTTTGAGGGTGCTTATGTCAAAGACCCAATCGTGGGTATGCACAAGTGGGTTATGTCTTTCGATCTAAATAGTCTATATCCACACTTGATCATGCAGTATAACATCTCGCCAGAGACATTACTTCCACAGAGTGAGGATAAAGTTTCAGTAGATAAAATCCTGGCGGGTAAAGTTAAGAATACTTCTAATTGTTGTATGACTCCTAACGGTGCATTTTTCCGTAAGGATAAGAGAGGTTTTCTTCCAGAATTGATGGAGACTATCTATGAAGATCGTACAAAATATAAAAGAAAAATGTTGGACGCTCAGCAATTATATGAGAACACAAAGGATAAAACTCTCCTTAAAACCATTTCCAGATATAACAACATCCAAATGGCGAAGAAGATTTCGCTCAATAGTGCGTATGGTGCTATTGGGAATAATTGGTTTAGGTATTTTGATCTGCGAAATGCTGAAGCGATTACAACAAGTGGTCAGTTATCTATACGATGGATTGAAAAAAGTCTCAATGCCTATATTAACAAGATTATGGAAACTGATAAAGAAGACTATGTTATTGCCTCTGACACGGATTCAGTTTACATTACCTTTGACGCTCTTGTTAGCAAGGTCTTTAAAGAATCATCTGATACTGCAAAAGTGGTCGAATTCTTGGATAAAGTGGCAACTGATAAGTTGGAACCATTTATTAATAAGTCTTATAAATCTCTTGCTGACCTTATGGGAGCATATCAGCAAAAGATGTTCATGGCAAGAGAAGTCATCGCAGACAAAGGAATCTGGACTGCAAAGAAAAGATACATCCTCAACGTCCACGACTCTGAAGGAGTAAGGTACAAAGAACCTAAACTCAAGATGATGGGCATCGAAGCGGTCAAGTCTTCAACACCATCTGCCTGTCGAGATAGTATTAAAGAGGCACTTAATATCATCATGAATGGTGATGAGAAAATGCTAAATACCTTTATACAGGACTTTAGAGAAGACTTTATGAAACTTGATCCAGAACAAATCGCATATCCCAGAAGTTGTAATGGCCTATCAAAATGGACAACAGATCATAACTTGTTCAGAAAAGGTGCTCCTATACATGTTCGTGGTGGTATTCTCTATAATTATTTGGTCAAGGAAAATAAGTTAGGTAACAAGTATCCCAATATACAAGAAGGTGACAAGATTAAGTTTCTACATTTACGACAACCAAACATATATCAGTCTTCTGCATTTTCCTTTATTACGGAGTTGCCAAGGGAACTTGACATTATGGACTTAATAGACTATGATGAACAATTCGATAAGAGTTTCATGGAACCTCTCAAGATTATCACAGATAAGATGGGTTGGTTGTTAGATTCTAGTTATGGAACTCAAGGAAGTTTGGAGGATTTCTTTGTCTGAGTTATATGATATATTAAAAAAGAGTGCGAATAGTGATGGACTTCCTATTATGAATTCCTCACAGTTTATTTCTGTAACAGAGAAGTATGGTAAAGAGGATTTCCGTAGAGCACTTGCAGATTATATTGAGAAAGAAAAACCACCATATCCACTAAAACAGTTTTCAGAAGAAAAGGTAATTAAGACCTTCCACAAACTAAAGACTGTAGATTATAATAAATTCATTGATAAGTCTGGTAAAGAGGTACTTGAAAAATATGATGATTATGAATATCCATACAGTAAATATGGATTGGGTGTTATAGATGCACCTTCAGTATACAATTATATAAGTGATTCTTTTATGCATGACCTACGAATGGCATGTAATTCCTATGGGTTTAAAGCACCATTGACAAGATGGAATGATGGTGATAATGTGTGGGGTGCTCTCGGCCCTATATGGAGAGGGATAAATGAAAAGAAGGAATTAACCAAGGATGTTTATATCAGTGCATTTAGACTTGGGTGTTATATTGCGACACAATTCAAACCAAATGTTGCAAAGACTTTCTATGAGATGACAAACGCAAAGACTGTTCTTGATACATCTATGGGTTGGGGTGACAGATTGACAGGGTTCTATGCCTCTAACGCAACAACTTATATTGGTTGTGACCCAAATCCAAATACATTTGAACGATATAAGAAAATGATTTCTTTTTATGATAAACTTACTGGTGGTAAGAAAACTGTTAGAATGTATAACTGTGGTGCAGAAGACTTACCTTGGGACGAAATTAAAGACGTAGATTGCTCATTCACTTCCCCACCTTATTTTAGCACCGAGCGTTACAATGAAGGTGGTGAGAAAGAAGAACTACAATCTTGGTCAAGATATGACACTTATGAGAAGTGGAGAGATAACTTCTATCTACCAGTTGCACACAATAGTTTTAAATCTTTGAGTGACAGGGGGTTTCTTCTAATTAATATTCTTGATCCAAAGGTCAAAGGAAAGCGCTATAGGAGTGGTGATGATTTGATAAATTCTATGAAGAGTGATTTTATAGGACAGGTTGGAATGAGAATAATGGCCCGCCCACAGGGAAAAGCAGTGTTTTCTGATGAGGAAGGAAACCACGATCACAAAGCTATGACTGAGTTTATGAATAAAATCTATATTGAGAATGTATGGGCATTTGCAAAAGATAAGTCTATAGATTTGTTTCCTAAACCTAGTACCTTGGAAGACTTTTTTTAAATGATATACCTAGAAAGTTGTATAGAAACATTAAAGAAAAATAATGATTATAACTATGTGCTTACTAGTCCACCAGACTATGCAGAATTGGGTATTGATCCAAAGACAAATGAGTGGGAAGATTTTCTAGACAGTTGGATTTCACTATTAAATCCTATCAATAATCTAGTTACAGTATGTACAACTGATAGAAAGTCTGATGGTAAAATATATCCAAAACACATAAAGGTAATCAGTGTATTTGAAAAGAACGGTTGGTTTCTAAAGAAGACTAACATTTGGGTGAAGTCATTTAAGGTTAATATGTTTCGTATGAACTACATGCACATACTAACCTTTGCAAAGAAACCATTCAAAGTTAAGAATCCACACATGGTTGATGTTATTCTAGATGAACAATCTACCACAGTAGATGGATTTAAATATGGTATGAGTCCTCTAGTTTGTCGAATGATGATTGAGAACCATACAAATGAAAATGATGTAGTATATGATCCATTTATGGGTAGTGGTACTACTGCAATTTCAGCCCTAGAGGTTGGAAGAAATTATCTTGGAAGTGAGATAAACGAAGAATATAAACAAATTGCAGAAAACCGTATAAAGGGAATTGACTTATACAGACTAATGTAGTATGTTTATATATAGTAACAAGAGGTAAAACTCTTGATTAGATGTGGTAAAACACTAGAGTAAATCAAAAGGAGACAAATTATGTCGTTGATAAGTTATAAATTTAATACGTCTGCCGATGCAGACAATCCCAATTCATTCACTGAAGAACACCGAAAAGCAATGGAAGGTCTAATTAGTTTAGAGGCCTATCCAGAGAAGTACGACAACACACGATTTAAAACTGTTGAGTTTGTTGGATTTCGAGTCATTCCTGCTACAAAGATTAGAATGGATACAGTACAACCATCTGGAACATCTGTTACATGGCAGAAAGCAAGAAAAGGTGGTAGTATTACTGATAAAGAAACAAAAGATTTAGACAATTCTTTAAAAACAAAAGGTTCTCTTTTAGGTGTACCGCCTGGAGCAGTTTTTGAAAGAGTTGAAGACGAAGATTGGATTTACATTACAGGTCAAAGTAGAGATGGAAGATATGTAAAATATCACTTCTCAAATAGATTGGTTGCAGTTTATCGTGCGAAGCCAGGATTTACAGAAGATGAAATTCTAAATGAACTTTCTCAATTAGGTAATATTTTTAATCCTAAGTCTTTACCAGAAGTAGAAGCAAAAGATTACGATATTGTTGAAGAAGGTATTAGGGCTGTAGAAAAAAATTGGATTAATTCAGACTATAATGAAATTCTAGATAGGATTACTCCACAATGTGATGCAGTAGGTATCGGCAAGACTCATGCCTCTCGTCTTGCAATGGTTATTTTGAATGATACTGGCGAAAGTCCAGTTCTACCAATGACTTCTGAAAAATCTCAAGAATGGATAGATGGTACAAATTACAAGGATATTAAAGACAAAGTTAGGTATGTTGTAAAATCATATGATATGGTCAGTAAGGGTCAAATTGATTGCGTAAAACTTGCAAAGAAATATCCCAAAGAAGAGATACGAGTTATAGTTCAGTGTGGAATTGTAACAGGTGGAATTGAACAGTACACTTCCAGATTAACAAAATTTTGGGTAGATTGGTACTCACAACTAGACGCATTTTCAGATGTGTATTTTGATAATAAACCTGTTGTACCTAGTAATTTAACATTATATGGTGGTGTTCCACAATGCACAGGTGAAATGGATGTAAAACAAGTTTGTTTATTTGTTCAAGATAGTGTAGAAGGTGAATTTACACAAAAATTGAATGATAAACTTGTTAGTTGGAAATAAACTCAAAGGAGATAACATGAGTGATTTTTTGAAGAGCGTTATTAAAGACGTTGGTAATGAATATGCAACTCTAGTTGCAGATGGAATTGAAGCGGGAGATGTCGATACTTTTATCGACACAGGTAGTTATGTGTTTAATGCATTGTTATCTGGTTCACTAAATGGTGGACTTCCCTCTAATAAGATTACTGCACTTGCTGGTGAAAGTGCCACTGGTAAGACATTTTTCTTGATGGGTATTGTCAAGAACTTCCTAGATGCAAATCCAGATGCTGGTGTGATCTACTTTGAGAGTGAAAGTGCGATTACATCTACCATGATTGAAGAGAGGGGTATTGATCCTAATCGAATGGTTATGATCCCTGTTACTACTGTACAGGAATTTCGTACACAGGCAATCAAAGTTCTAGACAGTTATCTTGCACAGGATGAGGCAGATCGTAAACCATTGTTCTTATGTCTTGACTCTCTTGGTATGTTGTCTACCACCAAAGAGGTAGAAGATACTGCTGAGGGTAAAGAAACCAGAGATATGACACGGGCACAAGTATTAAAGGCTGCGTTTCGTGTTCTTACTCTCAAGTTGGGTAGGGCAAAAGTTCCTATGGTGGTTACTAATCACACCTATGATGTTGTGGGTTCGATGTTCCCGACAAAAGAAATGGGTGGTGGTTCTGGATTGAAGTATGCCGCTTCATCCATCATCTATCTATCCAAGAAGAAGGAGAAGGATGGTACAGAGGTTGTTGGTAATATCATTCACTGTAAGAACCATAAGTCTCGTTTGACTGTAGAGAACAAGATGGTTGATGTTAGATTGTCATACAGTGGTGGACTTGACAGGCATTATGGTCTACTTGATCTTGCATTGAAACATGGTGTATTCAAACAGGTGAGTACTCGTATTGAGTTGCCTGATGGAACTAAGACTTTTGGTAAAACCATCAACAACGATCCAGAGAAGTTCTTCACAGAAGAGATTATGGAGAAGTTGGAAGGGTGTGCTGACATAGAGTTTAAGTATGGATAATATCAAGGACAGATATACTTTTGTAACTGATTCAAAAAACCCTTGGACTTGCATTGGAATTAAGGGTGGAAGATATGAAGGTGTAGTTTACAAATACGGTAAGGTAACTCTACCAGAAAAAGAAAATGAAGATGGAACCTTGCCTTTTCAATTTGAATATGATATAGTTGATCCTAATGGTTTACAAAGAGAACATTTTACTGAAGAGTTTTTCACTCTCATTGGTGACATACTTGTAGATATAATGGATGGTCAATTAAAGGAAGATAATCTTGAATACATCAGCACAGACGATTGAAAGAACGGCACTAAGTCAGTTAGTTTCTAACGAAGAATACGCCAGAAAAGTACTCCCTCATATGAAGGGAGATTATTTTTCTGATCGTACAGAAAGAACAATCTTTGAAGAGATTGAAAAGTTTGTTGATAAGTATCAGAAGATACCGACAACAACATCTCTGGAAATAGAAGTCCAGAGCAGAAAAGATTTAAATGAAGATGACTACAAGAAAGTAGTCGAAGTGATTAAGACTTTGAAATCTACGGATGTAGATTTTGATTGGTTGGTAGAAACCACCGAAAAGTTTTGTAAGGATAAGGCGGTATATAATGCAATTGTTGAAGGTATATCAATCATTGATGGAAAAGATAAGAACAGAGGTGCAGATGCAATCCCGAGCATTCTCACAGATGCCTTATCTGTGGGTTTTGATAATAGGGTGGGCCATGATTATTTGTTGGATGCAGACCCCAGATTTGAATTTTACCACACTGTAGAAGAGAAGATACCATTTGATCTAGAGTTTTTCAATAAGATCACTAAGGGTGGACTTCCCCCTAAGACTCTGAATATTGCACTTGCTGGTACTGGTGTTGGTAAATCTTTATTCATGTGTCACATGGCAGCAAACTGTCTATCTCAAGGTAGGAATGTTTTATACATTACTCTAGAGATGGCAGAGGAACGTATTGCAGAACGAATTGATGCAAACTTAATGAACATTTCTATGGAAGACCTACATAGTTTACCAAAACAGATGTTTGATAACAAGATTGAGAAAATTAAGAAGTCTACTTCTGGAACTCTTCTAGTTAAAGAATATCCTACTGCATCTGCTAATACTGCTCATTTTAGAGGATTGTTGAAAGAACTTGCAGTAAAGAAATCATTTAGACCAGAGATCATATTTATTGATTATCTCAATATCTGTGCATCAACTAGATTCAAAGGAGCAACCAATGTCAACTCTTATATGTACATTAAGTCAATTGCAGAGGAACTTAGGGGATTGGCGGTTGAGACAAATCTACCGATTATGTCAGCGACACAAACCACTAGATCGGGGTTCGTATCTTCGGACATTGGTTTGGAAGACACAAGTGAAAGTTTCGGTCTTCCCGCTACGGCTGACCTCATGTTTGCACTTATTAGTAATGAGGAGCTTGACGATCTTAACCAGATTGCAGTCAAACAACTCAAGAACAGATATAATGACCCAACGATCAACAAAAGGTTCGTCATAGGAATAGATCGTGCAAAAATGAGATTGTTTGATGTAAAGGCATCAGAACAAAGTGATCTTGTGGATGCAAACCAATCTGATGACTTTTCAACACCTGTATTTGACAATACAGAGATAGGACAGCAGGAATGGAATTAGAGGAACATGAAGGTTTATATCAATTCAACTACGAGTTCGACAAAGAACTACTATTATCAGAAGCAAAAATGTCTGATGGATATGAACCTTTCATAGACCCTTTAACCAAGAAAAAAATTAATGATTGGTTGATAAAACATGTGGACAATAAACAAAAGGTAATAGACTATTACACTAAAGGTAAAGTTCACATTAAAGACTGCGATACACCTTATGCCCTAGAAATCGCAGAACATTTTAGACAATTAACAGGTTTTCGTTGTAAACCTAGATTTTACGATCAAAAAGCAGACTTTGAACTACCATTTCACAAAGATCGTGGTACTGAGTGTTCTATCAATTTTGTATTGACAGATGACCCAGACCCCATATCATTTTTGGATGGAAATGTTACATATAAAGTGGGTTTATTAAACACTCAAGTTGAACATGCTGTGTTTGCTACTAAACAAAGATATCTTTATAAAATCAGTTTTTTCGACAATACATTTAATGAAGTGAAAGATAAACTCTCCTAAATAGTATAAATTATAATAAATGGAGAAATTGGATGTCTTTACAGAAGTATATGCGTCAACTCAATCCCAGAGATGACCGATATGTTTCCCCTGTTATTAAAGTACAGAATCTATTAGAAGGAAAATTAACACCTTCTGAGGTGGTTAAACGTGATTCTCGCATAGATTTATTCATTAATAAACTTAGAGCAAGTGATCCATTTGAATTAGAAGATGGTAAAACGGTTGTTCTAAAACATTCCCAAGAATTAGAAGATGCAATTAAAATTGCTGATACAGATAAAATGAAATCTATTGGTCTTACGACTAGTGATGGTAAGAGTTTAGCATGGGGAAAATTAAGTAAATCTACAGAATTTGGTGGTGGAACTGCTGGTTCTGGTGGTGGTGCTTCTAGTACAAAAACTGCTGAGTCTGCACAATGTGTATATCTCCAAGCAATCTGGAATAATCCTAAAACTGAGTTTAATGATGCAGAACTATCTTCTGCATACTCTCAAGTTTATGTTGATGAAACATTAGACAAAATTTTAGACTTGTCAGATGATTGGAAAGTTTCGTCTAGGTTGATTGCTAAAACTTTGTATAGAGGTTTGGGTAGAAGACAGTATACATTCCATAGGGGTTCTGATAGATTTGTAAAGAATGTTATAGAAACTGCATTTAAGAAAGCAGATGATCCATTCTTTCCAGACATTAATAAATGGAATCCTGCTGATATATGGGTTGTGGATGAAATGTCTTTGAGTAAATATGATTTTGATAGCATAAAGGGTTTACCATATCTAAACGAATTACTTATGAAAGCGTTTGTTGCAAGAGATATTGTTGGAGTATCCTTAAAGAAAACAACTAAAGTTAAAATTTCATCTATGAATTATAGAAAACCTTTACCAGAACCAGTATTTACTAAATCAGTTTATGCAAAGAGAGATTACTTTAAATCTAAAGATGTTTATATTTTTGGTAGGGGTGGACTTGAAATACAGTTTAGGACATTTCCAGCGTTTCAAGGAGAGATTATAGGTAAGTCTGCAAAACATGGTAAGATAAGTGGAGATGGGGGCCCTAGAGGCCCAATAGGTATTGTTATGAAACAAGTAGGTGCAGACCCAATACCAGCGAGAAAAGAAATCACCGCAATGATTCGTAGAGAAAGAGATAAGTTTTTTGCAATGTTCTATAACGAATATGTACGATCTGGTGGTAAGGTTGGAAAAGAAGAATTTATTAAGAATTATGATAAGAAAGACACAGGATATCTTGAATCTAAATATCTTGGCACTCTTATGTTAAATAATTTAAAAGGAAGAGAACAAAAGTTCTTGACTCTTGCGTTTGCTTATGCAAAATCAGCAGTCAAAGGTAAATCTTGTGTTCACTTGAAGGCATATTGATGATAGGTTTTAAAGAGTTAATAACAGAGGATAAGGCAGGGAAGAACCTTCACCTTGAACACCTTGAGGATGAGATAATCAACTTCGGTGTTGAGGGGGGTAGAGCGGCGATTAATTTCTTACGTTCCCTTAGAGATATGCTTGCTGGTGCAAGTCGTTCTTCCGTAAATATGACAGTTAAATGGGATGGAGCGCCTGCAATTTTTGCTGGTGTAGACCCAGAGGATGGTAAGTTTTTTGTTGCGAAGAAATCAGTTTTTAATGTGAGCCCGAAACTCTATAAGACAGAGGGAGAAATAGATGCTGATTTATCTGGAACACTTAATTCAAAGTTTAAAGTCGCACTTAAAGAGTTTTCTAAGTTGGGTATCAAAGGGGTACTCCAAGGTGATCTCATGTTTACCGATGATGTCGAGACTTCAAAGATCGAGGGTAATTCATACTATACTTTTCAGCCTAATACTATTGTTTATGCTATACCAGTGGATAGTCAATTAGGTAAAACTATCAATCGTGCAAAGATAGGCATAGTATGGCACACGACATATACAGGTAGCGAGTTACAGTCTATGAAGGCATCTTTTGGTGCAAACATATCTAGTCTAAACAATGTTTCGAGTGTATGGATGGATGACGCAACGTATAAAGATGCGTCTGGTAAAGCAACATTTACTGCAAAAGAGACAGAAGTTATTACAAAGGTTTTATCAGAGACAGGTAAGACATTTCAAAGAATTAATGCACCACAGTTACGTTCATTTCTAAAGTTACAGGAAAGTATGAGTGGAACACTTGCTGGTGCGTCACTTAAAACATACAATAACAGTAAAGTACGAGCAGGGGAGAAAATCAAGAACCCCGCTTCTCATGCAAAAGGTTATGAGAAGTGGGTTTCTGATTCTATTCAAAAACAAATAGATAAAGCAAAATCTCCCGCTGGTAAAAAGAAATACGAAAACATACAGAAAGAGTATGTAAGAGAAGTAAAAAAACACACAAGGAACTTAGTACAGGTTATTACGTTCCAAAATCTACTAGTTGATGCGAAGATGCAAATCGTAAAAAAACTAAATAGTGTTAAGCAGTTAACGGATACATTTATCAAGACTGCTAATGGATTTAAGGTAACAAACCCAGAGGGTTTTGTTGCAATTGACAGAGTGAGTGGAGATGCGGTTAAACTGGTAGATCGTATGGAGTTCTCGTTTAACAACTTCACCGCTATAAAGGCATGGGACAAATGAGTAAAAATCTATCAGACCTTTACGAAAGGTCAGTCAATGTAATTCAACGCCGTAAACAGGCACGTAGAATGTCACGTATGGCACGTTCCGCTGCATTTAAGATGAAGAAGAAACGTGCTTCTATACGCAGACGATCCCCAGAAAAAATTCAAGTACTCGCTAGAAAACAAGCGATTAAAATGTTTCGGGATAAGTTCTATCCTTCTTACAAAGATATGCCTTTTGCACAAAGAGTTAAGATTGATCAACTTATCATGCAAAAATATGGCCCTCGCATAGATAAAATTGCAAAGAAAAAGGCAATGATTCTCAAAAAAGGTGAGTCTGAAAGAATTGCAAAGGCGAGAGAAGCAATGTCTGGGAGTGTTCATGATGACGATTAAAGGTTTCAGAGAACTTATCGAAGCAAAAGGTGATACCGCTGTATTCACTTTCGGCAGATTCAACCCACCTACAACGGGCCACGAAAAACTCATAAATGCGGTTGCAAAACAACAAAAAAAGAACGCTGGTTCTAAGATGTATGTTTATCCTTCACATTCTCAAGATGCGAAGAAAAATCCATTACCTCATGCAAAGAAAATTGCATATATGAGGAAGATGTTTCCTCGTTATAAAAGTACAATTGTTGCTGCAAAACCTAGAACTGCAATAGAAGTTGCAGTAGAACTACACAAGAAGGGTCATAAAGCTCTTGTTATGGTTGTTGGTTCTGATCGTGTACAGGAGTTTCAGAAGTTACTTGATACCTATAATGGAGTAGATGGTAGACATGGTTACTATGGTTTCGATAACATAGAAGTTATTTCTGCTGGAGAACGTGATCCAGATGCAGAAGGTGTAGAAGGAATGTCTGCATCCAAGATGCGAGCTGCAGCTGCAGACGGAGATTATAATTCCTTTTCCCAAGGATTACCCAAAGGATTTAAAGACGGTAAAGCAATCTACAGAGATGTTCGTGCCCAGATGGGTATTCGTGAAGAACGAGACATGGGTGAAATGGATGATATGGAATCTAGAAGGGATGCATACCTCACTGGTAAACTATGGAACGTAGGAGAAAACGTGATAGTAAACGGAGTAGAGGGTGAAGTTGTACGCAAAGGAACAAACTATCTGTCCTATATGACAGAAGATGGTAAGGTACATAAGGCATGGTTGCACCAGATAGATGAGAGAGATTACAAGAAAGAGTACGCAAATTATCAAGGGAAACCAGAACAGATTGCAAGACGATCCTCAAGAAATCAAGCACGTAGAATTATGGGTGACAAGACTAAGATAGGTATGGATGTAGGACATAAGGATAACAATCCTCTGAATAATGATCCTAAGAACTTGAAGAATGAAGACCCATCAAAGAATCGTAGAGAACCACGATTGCGTGAAGAAGATGAAGTTGATGAAAAATATGATAGTGATAAGTTTTTTGGTGGAAAAGGAACACCAGAACAAAGACTGCAACTTATGAAACTTCAAAATAAAGCATTAAAACTTGGTATGGCGGGTACACCTAAGCAAAAAGCAATTAAGAAAGATATAAATGCATTACGAAAAAAAATGGGAATGAAAGTTTCAGAGGATATGGATGCTCAACCACAGGATTCTTCAATTAAAGATAGACCAGGCACACAACCTAAAAAATACTACAAGGGATTAGATAAGAAAACTAAAGAGAAACGTGATGCACACTTTAAGTCAAAGAAGGGTGGCCCTGCGCCTGGAGATAAGGGTGCAAAGACAAAACCATCTATACACACTAAGAAATATCAACAGATGTATGGAGAGGTTCTTGGTAGTGATGCATCACAACAGGATTACATAGACGATTTCATTAAGTCAGATGCACCACAATTTAAGGGTAAATCCAAAGAGAAACGCATTGCAATGGCAGTTGCTGCATATAATCAACGTAACGAAAACTTAGATGAATTAAGTTCTATGTTGCCTTGGTTAGATAAGGCAGTAGCAAAGATAAGTCAGATAACACACCCTAAAGGTTGGGATAAACTTGTAAAGAAATATATTGATGGTATGAAAGATAAAGAACACCAGAAACATCCAAGTGCTTGGGCTGGTGAAATTGCAAGACAATATAGGGGTGTAGAAGGTCGAGATTTAGTTAAATATATTAACAAATTGGTTGATCAAGGAAAATTACCCAAAGAATTGAAAGCAGAATATACAGAGGAGAGTAAAGTGTTTACCTTTAAACAGTTCGTAGAAACTATAAATAATAAAGAAAAACTGAACGAATGGGGTGAAGTTGAGGAGGCTGCGGAGTATCAAGGACGTAAAGTTACTCTGAACAAACCCACTAAAGGAGATGTTAAGAAATCCAAGGTTTATGTAAAAAACGAGAAAGGTAACGTAGTAAAGGTTGAGTTTGGTGATCCTAATATGGAGATTAAAGCAGACAATCCTGCCAGAAGAAAGAGTTTTCGTGCAAGACATAATTGCGAGAACCCTGGCCCAAAATGGAAAGCACGTTACTGGTCATGTAAGGCTTGGTGATGGATAAAAGGTTATATAATCAATTACTAAATGTGATTCCTCAGAGTCAACATTGTCAGCGTAATTGGGACTTGACAAAAGAAGTTACAGATGAACAGATTGAAGTCATGAGACTTGCTGTTTCTCAATGTCCTAGTAAACAAAACAATGCTTTCTATTGGGTACATTTTGTAAAGAATAGAGAACTTATTGAGAAGCTCTATGATTGTACATGGGGTTATTATGATAGACAAAGTACAAGTCCAACATATCTTGGAAGTAGGACAGAAGACCACGTAAAAAGAAATGATCAATGTTTAGGAAATGTGTTGGTTGTTTTTGAGAAGTGGCATAACTATGAACTACAAGGTGTTGCTGGTTATGCAGATGATAGAGTTAGTAATGATGCTAAGGGCAATCTAACTGTTGATATGACGGACGAACAGAAACAGAATTTTGAAATTGATCCTAAAGAGATGTTTAATGATGGAACAATGGACGAGAGAGTTCAAAAATTAATTGATAGGGATCGGTGGATGGCGATTGGTATTGCATGTGGTTATTTAAACATAGCAGCACACCAATTGGGACTTAAAACAGGGTTTAATCAGTGTTTTGGTAATCCACCAAAATCAAAGAAACAACCCGAAATAACTTATCCTACTGAAAGGATAAAAGATATTATGGGTTTAAAAGGAGAACCACTATGTTTTGTGGGTGTCGGTTATCCAAACGAAGGTGTAGAACACAGTCGAGGGCATCACGATAGAACTTTTAAATTCTGGCCAAAAAGAAAACAACCTATTGTAACAAAGGTTTGGGAGTAAGAAAAATGAAAACAAGATATTCAAAAAGTATATCAGAAGCATACGTAAGTATGTATGAGGCAAAAATGAGTTCTGCCCAAATCGCAAAGTTGAAAAAGATGTACGAACCGATGCGAGACAAGAGAATTAGTCCCGCCAATGCCACTAAACTAAGTAAGATAATAGATATGGTTGGTAGAGACAAGGAAGCACTCATTCAACTGTTTAAGGCAGACATTCCATTTGTTAGTCAAGGTGCAGTAACAAAACTTATCACTAAACATAATATGAAGGGTGCTGAGATTAACAAACTGAAAGAAGAGTTTAATGTTGAATCAGTTCAAGAGGGACTTGACAATGCAGATGCATCTGTGGTAAAAAAGGTTGTTAAGAAATTAAAAGGTGCAAGTGATGCTCATGCTGGACAAGCAAAAGATTTAGAAAAGGCGATGGACGAAGGAAAAGTAAGTAAAAAAGAACGTGATCGTCTTGAAGATCAAAACCAGCATGGAGAACTTGCTCTTAAACTTGCAAAGGCATATGGAACTCCTGCTGAAGTTAAGAAGATTGAAGCAATCAATAAAAGACATAAACAAAAAGGTAGTATAGAACAGAAAGATCAACAAGAACGTGATAAAATTTCTAACAAGTATTACAAAATGGCAGAACAAGTTGAACTTGATGAAGCAAAACTAAACATCAAGAAGATTCATAAAGCAGTTGATGATGGTAAATCTATGGATGTTATTGTTGGTATGTTTGCAGACAAAAGAACTACTAATACAGATGAAATTCGCAAGATAGTCAAAGATTATAAATTTAAGAAACGTATGAAAGAAGAAGTTGAACTTGATGAGGCTGCTGGACTTGCAGACAAATCAAAGAAATCTGGTATTTCTGTGGGTATTTTAAAGAAAGTATATGATCGTGGACTTGCTGCATATAAGACAGGACATAGACCAGGCACAACTGCTCCCCAGTGGGCGATGGCGAGGGTGAACTCGTTCATTACCAAAGGAAGTGGTACTTGGGGTGGTGCAGATAAAGACCTTGCAAAACAAGCAAAAGGTAAGAGTGAGGAAATAGAAGAAGATTTCTTTGATCCTATTACCGAAGCATGTTGGGCAGGATATAAACAAGTTGGTATGAAGGATAAAGGTGGTAGACGAGTACCTAACTGTGTGCCAGAAGAGGTTGCAGAGTGGGTACAGGTAGACATTGATGAGTATTACGAGATGGGTACAGATGAGTACAAGCAATATCTCAAGGGGTTAACTCCAGGCGAGGTTGAAGAGGGTGCAGCTTCTGATGCTCGTAGAGCGATGAGAAAAGACCCAGAAATGAGACAACGTGCGTTCTCTAAAGATGTTGAGGCAGATGACGATGACAGAAAGGCTGCATCAAAAAATATCATTGCACAAATGAGAAAGGCACAATCTTTAAAAGGTAGATTTGATGTAGAATTCCAAGATGGAAAGAAAGTTAAAATTCCTGCTAAGATTGCTGTAGAAGTTCAAAGAAAATTTTCTTCTTTACGTAGACCAGCAGATAAAGAAAAGTTTCAAGCAAAGGTTGGAAAATCGTACAAGAGTATGTTGGCTGCACTGAAAGAATCCTATGATTCTTCTCCTAGAAAATTAGTTGAAGGTACTTGGTCACTTCCAGACACACCTAGTAAGAAAAATGAATTTAAAAAACTGATGAAGTCAAAAATTAAGTTGGGTAAAGAGGGTGACGATGCATCTAATGCCCTTTACAGTCTTATTGGTGACGATCAGTTATTTGATGATTTATACACTGCTGGTAAAAAGAATCCAAATGGTGATGCAAGACCTGTTGTAAAAAAACATATGAAACGTCTTGGTATCAAGGAAGAACTAATAAACGAAGGATATCTTGAACTAGAATTTAAGGATAAGAGAAAAGCAATCCAAGCCTATAAGTATATTAATAATAAAATTTGGTCTGGTGGTTCTGCACCTTATGAGGATTTTAATCAAGAAGGTAATACTCTTCAGATTGATACGGATGGTAACTTAAATCGCCGTAATCAAATGATTAAAGATTTGAAAAAAGAATTACCAAGAGATTTGCAATTTAAGGTTGCTGTTAATGAACAAGTTGAACTTGAAGAAGGTCGTATGAAAGAACTTCATATGCTTATCCAACAGGGTAAGTCTGCAAAAGAAATTGCAAAGATCATGAAGTTGGATGTTAAAACCATTAAGTCATTAATGAATTCCTACGTACCAGAACATGCAAATTCAAAACCACACCATCATCCACATCGTGAAGCTGACAAATATGAAGATGATGATCTTAAAGAAAAGAAGAAGAAACCTGTAGTTTTTAAAGGAACACCAAAACAAATAAAACAACAGATGAAGAATCTAAAGAAAAAAGATAAGATTAAGATAGGTGAAGGTGATGCAGAGGATCGTGTAAGAGATAAACATAAAGATCAAACTATGAGAGATCGTGATACTAAAGAAAGAGAAGTTGAACGTGCAAAAGTTCAAGACTTTCGATCTGCACAAAGAGATAAAAAGGCAGAAAGAGAACGTAAACAAAGAAATGAAGTCCTAGACAGGGTTGCTTCAAAACTCAAGGAGAGAACTAATGGGTAAAAAATATATGGATACAAAAGTCGGCACCCTAGAAGAATCCGTTCTAGGTGTTTGGAAAGACGCATACATTCCTAAAACTGAAAAGGTTGTTGAGGAAGGTTTAGAGGATTCACCAAATCCTGCTAATAGTCAACATCTATGTGCAAAGAATGTTGTACATGAAGAGTGGGGTAGTGGAAAAACTATTCCTACTATGCACGCTGAACCAGATGAAAATGGTGACATTGCTTGGTACGATGTAATGTTTGAACATGGTATTGAGGAAAAGGTTACCATTAGTGAACTCAAAGTCACTAAATCCGAAACGCACATGCATAGTGCTTCTTACAAGGGTAAGAAGAAGAAGAATGAAGACAACACCAACGATAAGTCTGATGACGGTGAAGGTATGGACAAAGTTCAACCTAAAGCATTGAAGAAGAAATTCAAAGATCGTAAAGACAAAGATATCGACAATGACGGTGATGTTGATAGTTCTGATGAATACATTGACAACAAACGTAAAGCAATCAGCAAATCTATGAAAGAGAGATGGGCTGAGGCAGTCAGAAAGGTTAAAGAAAACGAAAACGGAGAAGACCCTTCTGATGAAGACGATGAAGATAAAAAGAAAAACGGTAAGAAAGCAAAAGTTGAAATCAACCCCAAGATGGACGTTGATGAAAAGAAGAAGTAATGTGTAATGAAGAGTCTATTAGAACTTACGGAGGCATCTAAAGATGACCTTCCAGAAATTTATTGTGATCTGGATGAAGTTCTAGTAGACTTCATTGCCGGTGCAAATAAGGCAGTGGGTGGAACCTTTGTTACTTATGACAAAGAAAAGAGATGGAAGGTAATAAATCAAACTAAAGGGTTTTGGGCAAATTTACCTTGGAAACCTGGCGGTAAGAAACTTTATCAATTCATTTCTAAATATGATCCTCATGTTTTATCTGCATATACTGGTAGTGATCCTAATTCTAGAAGTGGTAAAATGAAATGGTTGGGTAAAAATACAAAGTTCAGTCGTTCTAAAATACATTTAGTAATGAGATCACAGAAAAAAGATTATGCAAAAACAGATGGGAAACCAAATGTACTGATTGATGACTATATTAAGAATATTAAAGAATGGGAAAGTGCCGGAGGTATCGGTATTCACCATACAAATACTAGTAACACCCTTAGTAAATTAAAGAAATTGGGGTTTAAATAGTTATAAATAGAAGAAATAAACACTTCTAATATAAGGAGAAAAACAATGGGTTTATGGGGAGCTTCAGATGCTGCGGAAGACAAACCGAAGCATTTTACCACTGAACAAAAAGAAGAGATTGTTGCCAATGCACACGGATGGACAGTGAAAGCTGGCTCTACCCTTGCTGGTAATGACAATACAGATGCCGATCCAGAAATTTTAGTTTTCATTCGTGGATTGGATGATAAACTTGGTGTCGGTGATATTACAGGATTTGATTGGAATATATCAGCATTTGATAAATCTGATGGTGGAACACTTAGTGTTACTGCACACTTTAACGAAGCAGTTACAGTTACAGGTACACCACAATTAACAGTTACTAACGATACGAATTCTAACCACACACTTTCATATGCAAGTGGTTCTGGAACCAGTGCATTGACATTTACACTTGCAATTGGTGCTGGAAACGCTGCTACTGATGCAGATGATGTGTTGTCTATTGCTGCTAATGCAATGTCACTTAATAGTGGTACGATTAAGGATACCGCTGGTGACTCAGTAAGTGCGTTTACTGCTGTAAACGAAGCAACTACTGGTGGAACAACATTCCCAACCGCAACCATTAATAATGGTAATGCATCTTTTGGAACCACAGCGGCAGTTGGTGCTGTTACTGCTGGTATTCTTACTGTTGATATTACGACTGCTGGTTCTGGTTACACGAATGAAGAAACTGCTACTATTGACTTAGGTACAGGTACAGACCCGACCTTAGAAATTTCTGGTACAACTTGTACTGGTGCAACAATTAAAACTGCTGGTGCTTTGACTGCAATCACTGGTGTTACTGGACTTACCATTACTGGTGGTAGTTCTGGTGCATCTAATGGACGTTGTTCAGTCACAATGAAGGTAGTTAGTGTTGCAGTTAGTGCTGCTGGTACTAACTATACTGCACCTCCAACTGTTGATGTTGCTGCAACTGGTTTGGTACAACCAGCAATTGAAGCAACAATGGTAGGACGTTCTGCAACAATTACTAATAGTTCTGCAATAGGTACTGCTGCTGGAACGATTACGGTTACTGCATAATAACTGATATAAATAAATGACATATTAAAAATGTGAGGTGAAAAAATGAGTGGTTTAACTCAAAATGTTATTGAAGAAAAGAAACAAGCATTGTTGAACGATGTGCAAGAAGTACAAAAAACACTTCAAGCACTTGATCAACAAAAGACACAACAAATTGCGTTGTTGAACGCACTACAAGGTGCAATTCAACAGTGCGAAGTTTTCCTACAGGACGGAAGAATTGTAGGTGAACAAGAAGAATTAGATAATGAATCTAGTGATGTAGAGAATAGTCCAGAGGATTAATATCTACAGTAGCATTCCGTCAATGGTGACGGTTAATATAGGAGACGCCAAATGGCTGATAAAAAGATTACAGCACTTACCGACCTTTCGACAGGTATTGCTGGTGCAGACCTTCTGCATGTGATTGATGATCCTACTGGAACACCAATCAATAAGAAAGTTTCGGTAACGAACTTTATTAACAACCTTCCTTCATTTATCGGGTTCTCTAACTCGTATGAAGATATTTCTGATGGAACACAGACTGCGATTTCTATTACGCATGCTGTTACGTTGCTTCAGACTGCTGGTTCTAACGCAACTACGCTTGCAAACGGTACGGTAATCGGACAGATTAAAGTCATCATCAACGATACTGATGGTGGTGCTTCCGAATGTACTCCTGCTTCCGTTTTGGGTTACACGAACATCGACTTTGAAGACGATGGTGACTCAGTTGTTCTAATGTGGACAGGAACCGCCTGGGCAGTAATTGCTTCCGTAGATATTTCTACTGCTGCTTCTGCTGGTATTGTTGAGACTGCTGACGACTAATAAGTAGTCTGGTCGAGGGGGGGAAACCCCCCTCACCTCTATTTTGTAGGAGATTGAAATGGCAAGAGATGATGGAAAAAGGTACGGTGCTGGTGGTGTTCTTCAAGAGATTGTAGAAGTTCAAGAACCAGAACCGCAAACAAAACCACGTTCTCAAAGAAGAGGACTTAGAAAAAAGGCAGAAGTATTGGAAGAGACAGTAAGAGATAGTCTACCTTCTGATTCAGAGCCAATGGAAGAGATCAATGAAGACATTTAAACAATTACATGAAATTGCTAATACCTCTCATCAAGATTTAGCAGTAGATAAAAATATAAATCCAGTTTCATTTGGTAATCCAGAAGTTGTAAAGAAACTCAATGCATGGGTAGGAACTATTGCTGGTAGTTATGTTCTACCAGAAGATGCTATTCATAAGTTGCGTAGTTCTTTGGCAAAGATTGGACTTTCCTTTGGAGAATGTAATTTGGAAGGAAATAATGGTTCCCTAGAAAAACCTCTTACACTTTTTGGTGGACGTTTCGGTAAAGGACTAGAAACACCTTATGATCAATTTGAAGAAGACGATGGTATTTCTCATGTTAAAGAAGGTGGTCTAAAACTAGTTATTGGATACGAAATGAACGAGGATGGTTCTACAGGGTTAACTGCTAGTATTAAATAATGTACGAAAAAATAACTACTGAGAATGTTATGATGTTTGCGATTAAGCACTATGACAATCCTCAGTGTGAAGGAGAGAAAGAATTTCATGATGATATGAAGAGGTTTAAGTATATCAAACGTCTACTACGCAAACATAAAGATAGCGATATACTTAAAGAAAGATTACTTCTTAATCATATTATCATATTAAATAATTTGTTTGGGCCGGAGGCTTGCGTGACCTTGTTACTCTTCAAAATTCAACAAGAGTATTGGGGAACACTCAAGTCTTTTTTGTTATACCTAAATATGATTAGAGATGATGAACTAACTGAGGTAGAATCAAATGAAGAGGTTCTAAACGTACTAAGGAAAATCTAATGGGAAGAGCGATTGATTTATTCGTTACATACAGGTTTATTAAACTCTTAGTTACTCCGTTCAATAGAACGGATGCGTATAAGAATGGTATTATTGATGAGAATGGTGCTCGTCTAGATAAACAATTAAATACAATTGACGAGAAAAACTCATATACTGTTCTACACAAACTCGTATTCAATATCAAGAAAATTTTTGGTAAGGTGCCTGGACTTAGAACTAAGTTAGGAACTTATGCCGCAGCCCTATTTTTACTCAAAGATACATTTAAGGAATCCGTAGATGACCCAGATGTATTTGAAAAAGAATTTATGAAATATCTCAAAGAACAGGGATACGAAATTGATGATAGTATAAGTGAAGAAGTTATAGGATTTGGTGAGGTATTACCAAAGGGAGAGTATACCCTAGTCAATGATATTTTAAATGCAGAAGAGGAAGAACTTACTGCACGAAGTGGTGATAAAGTAGTTGCATATGATGATGAGGCACCAATTGATACTATTCTTGGTGTCGATATATTCCCTGTAGTACATATCAAAACACAAGAAAAAATTTACGTAGGATTGGAGGATTTGAAACAATGAAAAAATGGAAAGAAGTATCCCCTTATAGTGGTAGACCAATAGGTGAAGATGCGCCTGCAAATTCTGTTGCTGGTGGTGGTGTTTCAATGCCCCCAGACGCAATTCAAGATAAAAAAAGAAGAAAACCTCTTATTGATGGTAGAACTAAGATGTATAGAAAACATCGTGAGAAACTTGAAGCACAACGTGTTCGTAGACAAGAGAGTAGACGTAGGCAAAGTTCTCTTACAGCGGAATCACAAGAAAAAATTAATCAATTAGAATTTGCAATGGCAGGGTACGACAAGGTAAGACCTATGGCAGACCTTAATGCATCAAAGAGTTATGATCTGTATCACAAAGACTTTTCCTCTGCAATGCAACACGCATACAAGATGGCAAAGAAACTTCATGGTATAACGATTGATCCTAAAGAAATTGATAGCAAGGTTGCAACTGGGCCGAGAAAACCTGGCAATGGTAAGACAAACAAGTATAGTCTAAAAGGTGACAAAGGTACTATTCAAATTCAAGTATATAATAAAGGTGGATCAAAACCGTTTGAACTGAATATGTATAAGAGTTAATGCCTATAGTTAAAGAGTATTGGGAACAAGACCCCAATAGAAATACTAAGAACTTTAATCGTAATAAACATCTTGAGATTACGACTAAGGCATTTTGGTCTGACATTGATGATTGTTGGAAACGTGTAATAACTGCTGAAAATCATGAAGAAATTTTGAATGAGTGTAAAAGATACAATGCATGGGAAGTGTATTCTGTGTCTAAAGTTGCACCTAAAAGACTTGCCAAGTTAGGTACTAAGGCATTTCCTAGTAGGTGGGTTGCGTTTCCTAACGAGAACACATTCCCTACATTTATGAAATTTTATAATAAACACAAAGATGAGTTTGGTTGGCATAATCCAGAGATCAGAAAGTTAGATGCTGGAGGAATGATACTACCACATACTCATGACCGTGAAAAGGAGACTAAATACCTTTATAATATGAGTATAAATCATCCAGAGGGATGTTTATTTGGTATAAAACCTGGCGGTAAAGTACCATATAACGCTGGTGATGTTATGAAGATAAATGTACATAATGAACATTGTGTTTGGAATAATTCAAACACCGATAGATATCATGCGATATTGGGTTACATAAAAGGAAGTAGATAATGATTAAAGTCTATATGTTTCTAATTATAATGGGTATACTTGGTGCCGTTGGTTACGGTGGGTATATGTATTATAAGGACACACAACAGAGAATTATGACTCTTAAAGAGAATAATGCGAAGTTGGAAGTTGCTGAACAGATAGCAAATGAAACTATCAATACCATGATCGCAGATCGTGAAAAGTATACAGAACTAAATAAAGAACTGCAAGGAAAATTGCAAAAGGCAGAAACTTATGGTGATCAATTACGTGCAACCTTGCAAAAACATGATTTAACACACTTGGCGAACAAACGTCCAAGTCACATAGAACGGAAGATGCAAAATGCGACTAACAGGTTATGGGATTGTCTTGCTGACATCACTAGCACTGATGGGGTGTTCGTTGATGCCGGAACCGAAAGTAGTAACTGTAACAAAAACAGTAAAAACAGAAGTTCCGATTCAAGCACATCCAAAGCAAGTCCAACTAAATGACGTTAAGATATACGTAGTATCCAAGATAAACTATAAAGAGTTTATCAAGGAGTACGAAAAGAAAAACGGTGGTGATTCTTATATTGCATTATCAGTAAAGGATTACGAAAATCTCGCATTGAATTTTGCAGAATTGAGAAGATATATTGAACAACAGAAACAGATTATAGTGTATTATGAGGAGGCATTAACCCCAAAAAAACAAGAAGGGAAAGACAAATGAGTTGTAGTTTTAACGGCAAAATCAGTGCTGAATTTACCCCACCCAAGTCATGGGAGTTAAACAGAGGACTATCTTTTACTGTAAGTGGTCACGGAATCAGTGCTGAGGACATTAGTTTACTAAAAGAGGTAGGTGCAAACGTCACTGAAACTGGAAGGATTACCTGTAAGAAAGGTATGAAAACTGATCTAGCATCTACACCAAGAATCCTTTGGAATCTTATTGCACCTTGGGATGTAGCACGTGCTGCAATTATTCATGATCATTTGTATGCTGCACTAAGAGGGTTTTATCATAAAGAAGTAACACCACGAACCATGAGTGGACGCCGAAAAGAGACTGTTGATAAGTCTGGAATTGCACAGGCAGAAGGAAAGAAGTATAAGTCTAAGTGGAGAAATGCGAGAGCACTTTCCGACAAAATATTTCTTCTAGGAATGAAGGCAGCTGAACCTTCAGTTCCATCATGGAAAATTTATTCTGCATACTGGGCAGTTCGTGCATTTGGACGTTGGCCTGCGAGTGCTAAAGATGTCTAAGTGTAGAAATTGTGGTCATAATTCTCACTGTGGAGTTCCATTGATGAGAGAAGAAAAAAATGACCAAGGACAACCATATCAAATAGAAGTTTGCAAAAACTGTAGGTGTAACAACTGCACAGCTCCAGATTGGGGTTAGAATGTGGTTCTTTTTAATCAGTAATATCGCTGGAAGTATTCTAGGTAGTGCTGCTGACTCTTGGTTCGCTGATACCAAAGCAGGCAAGTGGTTCTACAAAAAGGTTGATGATGTTTCGACATGGGCCTCTAAAAAGTTGGGTTTGAAGGTTTTACAAGATGAAGAAAATTGGAAAACAAAGTACCCGAATGTCAGTAGAAAAATTGACGAACTGGAGGCCAGAATCAAACAACTGGAAGGAGATAAAAATGAGTAATTGGATCGCAAATAGAATCAAAGAAGGTTCAACTCACCAAGGCGCAATCGTAGTTGCCGCTGCAGTAGCGGTAATTTGGTTCGCAATCCCGTTGACCAAAGTAATTCTGTGGGGTGCTCTCGCTTGGGGCATTTGGTCAATACTAAAGGAAAATTAAAATGGCAGAGTTGGAAACAAAGGTCAAACTTCTTGAAAAAGAACTTGAAGATCAAAGAAAAATACATGATCGTTTGGATATCGCAATTGAGAAATTGACTGATGTTTCCAACTCTATTCATCGTATGTTAGCGGTACATGAGGAGAAGATTGCAAGACAAGAAGAGGCAATCTTTGAGGCAGAACAACAAATTGAAAATAGAAGAGGGGAACTGCTCGTTAAAATAGATGAGTTACATTCAAGAATAACTACAAACACAAAAGAAATAATGACTGCAGCTGCACAACAACATGCAGATCAAAATAAAGAAATTCAAAAAATTAAAGACGAATTAGTTGCTAGAGTCGGTGTATTAGAGAAATGGAGACACGTACTTATTGGTGGTTCCATTGTAGTAGGATTTTTATTACACAAATTTATGGAATTTGGGGGTTGACAAAACCTTCCAAGTAATATATTATCTGTTATATGAATTCATACATTGATATTAAGTACATTAACCTAATATCCCCCTTCCTTCAACAATTCAAAAAGAAGGGGGATTTTCTATGGAACTTTAGATGCCCTTACTGTGGTGACTCTCAGAAGTCTCGCACAAAGGCAAGAGGTTTCGTATATCGTAAGAAAAATGACCTATTCTACAAGTGTCATAATTGTGGAGTAGGTACTACTTTAGGTAAGTTGATTGAGTTTCTAGACTCAAAAACTTACAAAGACTATATACTTGAACGATATAAAAAAGGGGTGAAGACTAACAACCCTGAGCCGGAGTTTACATTCGATGCACCTGTCTTTCGATCCAAAGATATTTTCAGTTCTCTCAGTTCACTTCAAGAATTGGGAAGCGAGCATCCCGCTCGTCAAATTATTGAAAGACGAAAGTTACCGAACAGCTCCCTCAGAGACTTATACCTCTGTAACTCGTTTTACAAATTCACGAACACATTAATACCAAATAAGTTTCCTTCCTTGGATGGAGATCACCCAAGGTTATTGATACCATTTCGTGATGAACAAGGAGAGATTTTTGCATATCAAGGAAGAGCATTTGGAAAAGAACAACCAAAATACATAACAATCAAATTAGAAGAACGTGATAAGATTTATGGATTGGATAGGGTTGATAAGAAGAAACATGTTTATGTAGTCGAAGGCCCTTTGGATAGTTTGTTTATAGAAAATTGCATTGCAGTTGCTGGTGCAGAGATACCAAATCTGGATTGCGATTTTACAGTTGTCTTTGATAATGAACCAAGAAACCGTGAGATATGCAAACAAATAGAGAAGACAATAGATAAGGGTTACGAGGTTTGTCTCTGGACAAATAGTAATCCACACAAAGATATAAACGACATGATACTAGGTGGTATGTCACCAGAAGATATCATGAAAGAAATAAAAGAAAATACCTTTCGGGGAGCAGAAGCCCGATTAAGGTTCACAGAATGGAGAAAAATAAATGTCAAACAATTACCTTCCAACAAGTTATCAAGAATTTATTCATCTTAGTAGATATTCGAGATGGTTACCAGAAGAAGAACGAAGAGAAACGTGGGACGAAACTGTAGGAAGGTACTTTAACTTCTTTACTGAACACTTAAAAGAAATGCATGAGTATAAAATTTCTAAGTCACTTAGAGATGACTTAGAAGAGGCAGTTTTGTCTACAAGTGTTATGCCCTCAATGAGATGTCTTATGACTGCTGGTGAAGCACTAAAACGTGAAAACATTGCTGGTTATAACTGTTCTTATGTTGCAGTTGATCGTCCACAAGCATTTGATGAAATTCTATACGTCCTTATGAACGGAACAGGTGTAGGTTTCAGTGTAGAACGTCAATATGTAAATGAACTTCCTCGCATTGCCGAGGAATTTTTTCCTTCAGATACAGTCATCACAGTTGCAGATAGTAAACTAGGATGGGCAAAAGCATATAAAGAATTGGTAGGTATGTTATACATTGGTCAGATTCCACGATGGGATTTGTCTAAGGTTCGTCCTGCTGGTGCTCCTCTCAAGACATTTGGTGGTAGAGCATCAGGCCCAGAACCATTAGAGAACCTATTCAATTTTACGGTTACTACTTTCCAGAACGCATATGGACGAAAATTATCTTCTCTTGAGGCACATGATATTGTGTGTAAG